>Ga0233427_10003537_pt1 | contig 13621 bp, 12 predicted proteins | sample SI_118_April2016_5_FD_179885 | JGI IMG/M metagenome (GOLD analysis project Ga0233427, IMG submission 179885) | Seawater microbial communities from Saanich Inlet, British Columbia, Canada - SI_118_April2016_100_MG | ecosystem: Environmental > Aquatic > Marine > Inlet | place: Canada: British...
CGGAAGCAAAGCTTTTAGAGACAGGGTTCCAAGCGCAGATGCAACCCTCGTCACCCGCCTAAAAGCCGCTGGTTGCATCAATCTCGGCAAACTCACGATGAGTGAACTGGCCATGGTGGGGCCTCCTGGTTTTGGCAAAGAGACTCTGAATCCTTGGAATACCTCACATGCCCCCGGAGGTTCCAGCAGCGGCTCCGCGACCGCTGTCGCAGCCGGTCTATGTGCTGGGTCAATCGGGTCCGATACCGGTGGTTCTATCCGCTTCCCAGCCGCAAACAACAATATTGTTGGCCTTATGCCCACCTACGGGAGAGTTAGTCGGAAAGGTGTGATGCCGCTAAGCTGGACACTTGATCATGTGGGTCCGATGACCCGAACGGTTGAGGATGCCGCCCTCATGTTACACGCAATCTCGGGCTTCGATCCCGCTGACAAAACAACTTCGACCGAATCGGTATCGGATTTTCGATCGGAGCTCAGCCCCGATATTAAGGGTTTGAAAATCGGTATTTTGGAAGACAGCTTCGTCGACATTCATCCAGATATTGAAGAGGCAATGGAAAGATCTATCAAGGTCTTTGAGGCCCTAGGTGCGCAACTTTGTCCGGTACGAATTCCCAACTACCGCGTTCTCCATATTGCCAACTCAATTATTTATCTGGTCGAAGGGTTTAATAACTTTGGTACGCGACTTCGCGAAGACTCATCGAAGTTGGGTAAGATTTTTCGAATCTATGGGTACATGGGCGGCTTGTTCTCAGCCGATGAGTATGTCCAAGCAATGCGTCTTCGCTCACGTACACGAGTCGAGGTGGGGAAACTTTTCGAACGGGTCGACTTAATTCTTTCGCCCACAACCAACGCACCTCCACGAAGAGTGGAGGAATTCGATCCCTTTGTCCTAACAGAGTCAACTCGATCAGCAAGCGCTGAGGCGTTTAATCTTGCCGCATGCCCTGCTCTTTCTGTGCCCTGTGGATTCAACAAAGAGCATCTCCCAATTGGTTTGCAACTCGCAGCGAGGCCAATGAACGAACAGATCTTATTGAATACCGCGTATGCGTATCAAGAGGCTACCGAACTGTACCGGGAGCACCCGCCCTTCCAAGCCTAAAGTGGAAACAAACAAACTCGCGCTTCTAATTCCATGTGACAGCGCTGGGAGAAGATACTGGAGCAACCCTTCACGGAGTGCTCCCTTTTGAGCCCTGGCCCGCTAAGCGTTCAAACCCCGTCTGAAGCAAGGGAACGGCTGGGATACGCCAGAGAATCAACAACGAGGAAGTTTTACCTCGTAAAAGCCGTTAAAATAACGCCGTTGGTGATCGAAAAGGACTAGGGTTTGGAAACTTTCTTAGAATTTGGCAACTCTGCCTTCGCCACCCACTCCTAAGTCATTGATTTTAAAAACGCGCCCGTAGCTCAGCTGGATAGAGTACCTGGCTTCGAACCAGGTGGTCGGGAGTTCGAATCTCTCCGGGCGCGCCAATATATGAGTTGGGTCCAGTGCGCAAATCCCATCAAATGCCCGCACGATCTTTGGTATCAGCAATCCTAGAAACTTCAATTGTTACACTAGACGCCCAGTCCCGAGTCAAATCAACGTTAAAGTAACTTCTGCGTTAAGGGTATTACTGACGGTACAGATTGATTTGGCACTCCTCAGTAGGCTTTCCGCGAACTCGGAGTCTTCAAAAATGCTGCGCGGTATCAAAACCTCAAAGCAATCAAAACGGTTGGGTAAATCCTCTGCTTTCTTGGAAGTCACCTGGACCTGAAATGCGTCTAAGGTTATTTCATTTTTCTCTGCCTGCATTTGCAAAGAAATAGCAATGCAGGCGCCGAGAGAGAAGAGAAGCGTATCAGCTGGACTATCTGTCGGCGGGGCAACTTGGTCAACAGAATCGTTAGAACGACCGTAACGTATCGTACGCTGCTGGTCAGTATGAATAAAGACAGGCCCAAAGGTCTTCGGCTTAAGCTTTATTTCCATAGAAACTGTTTCTCTTTTAAAACGCGATGCTCGGCAGAAACAGCGCTATCTGAGGGAATATCGTCATGATTGCAACCGAAAGCAGCAAAAGCATCCAGTAAGGAATTGTTGCCACTGCAACTCGTCCTAGCGGAACATCATTATTAGTAACGCCCGTTAGCACCGTAAGATTCAGCCCCACCGGGGGCGTCACCTGACCTATTTCAATCATCACAGTAATAATGACACCAATCCAGATCGGATCAAAACCCAGGCCGGTCAGCAAGGGAAATACAATCGGCAGAGTCATGATCATCAATGAAAGGCCATCAAAAATACAACCGAACAATACATAGATCAGGATGATCAGCGCAAAAATACCGTATGTCCCCAGATTGGAATTGATCGCCATTTCCAAAATTGACTGCGGTACGCCCAGGATACTGACTGACTGCGACAGAATCGCAGCACCGAGGACGATAAATCCAATTGAGGTAAAAAGGAGAACGGAACGCAGGACCGCAGCCGCCAATTTAGCCAGTGTGAGTTCACCCCAGGCAAACGAAATAATTATGGCGACAACAACGCCTACACCTGCGGCTTCCGTGGGTGTAGCCAAGCCGAACATGATGCTACCCATGATTGAAAGAATCAAAAGCAAAATCGGCCATATCTGAACCATTCCCCGCAGTACCGCCCAAACAGATGTGCTCTCTTTCCAACGCGGAGCAATCTGCGGGCGGCGCAAGCAAAGGAAAAATATGTAGGCCATAAAAAGAGCGCTAACCAACAAGCCGGGGATTACGCCCGCCACAAATAGTCGACCAATAGAGGTTTCGGTCAGGGCACCGAAAATCAGCAGTGAAAGACTTGGTGGGATTAACAGACCAAGTGTTCCTCCACCCGCCAGTGATCCAACCACCGCTTCCTTGTCGTAGCCTCGTTTCGACATCTCCGGGTAGGCTACGGAACCCACCGCAGCAGCCGTGGAAAGGCTTGAGCCGCTTACTGCGCCAAACAAGGTGCAGACCGCGATATTCGAATGCAGAAGCCCTCCTGGCACCTTGGCGAAGACAGGTGTAAACGCAGTATAGGCGCGCTCAGAAACACCACTGCGGAGCAGAATTTCGCCAAGGAGGATAAACATCGGCACGGCACTGAGCGTAAAACTATTGAAGACGTTCCAGATCACGTCAATCGCGAGGTACGTCGATCCATTCCCAAAGAATTCCAGGATGACCAATCCCGTCAATCCCAAGGCCGCCCCAAGCGCCACACCCGACGATGCGGTGACAACCAGAATTCCTATCAGTGTCGTCCAGAACATTTTGTCCGCCTGTTACTCAAATCTTCTGTTGAGCTAGAGACTGTCTTTAGCACAAGCCTCTTCAATCCAACCTATGTGGCGAGCGGTCAGAATCAATAGCGTAAAAAATATTGATATCGGCAAAGCCAACATGCCCGGCCATAACAGGATGCGCGTGGTTTCGGTGCGCAAACTTCGACTGAAAGCAAATTCAAACCAATCTTTAGATTCGATCAGAATCCAACCGCAAAAGATTGCGCCGGATAATGTCGCTACCAGTGCCAGGATCGCATGGAACCTCGCGCTTTGGCGCTTTAAATACTTCGCCAGAATTGAGACCCGAATGTGATCTCCTTTCAACGTAACCTGTGGCAGTGCCAGAAACAGGGATACGCTCATCAAGAGCCCGACAACCTCCTCGGTAAATGGCAACGGCATAGAGAACAACTTGCGTGACACTACACTGGTAAAAATTATTGCGACCATTGACACCATACCGAGCGCTGCCAGAAACGCTAAAAGGAGGGCCGGATATTCCAGCCCTCCTTTGACCCAGCGTTGACAAGCGCGCATCAGCGACCCATGGCTTCCAAGACACGTGCGCGATAAGCAGGAGCATCGCCACCGGCTTCATTGGCCAGTTTCTCCCAGGTGACATTCACGGCCTCGATATAAGTAGCCCGATCAGCAGCGGGAAAATCCTCCAACCATTGTACGCCCTGAGCCTCTAACTTCTCGCGAGCTGCCAATTCCTTTGCATGATCTTCTGCGTAGGTATTGGTGCGATCCCATGCGGCCTGTCCTGCATCCCGAATAGCTTTCCTATGCGCACCAGAAAGGCTGTCCCATTTTTTGGAAGACATACCAAGGACATAAGGACCTGATGCCATCGGATACAGAAAGGCGGCATACTTTGCCACTTCCTGCAATGATACGGTGTGTGCATAAAGCGCCGGGTAAACAGCGCAGTCAACGACACCCGTCTTCATCGCCACATACATTTCTTCTTGCGGAATAATTTGGGCAGAAACACCGAGATGCTTGAAGTTTTCAACCTGGTCCTTTGCCCAGACCCGTAGCTTCTTCGTTTTTAACTGAGCCAGGGTTCTTACGGGCTCTTCACGACAGAAGATTGAGGCCTCCAGCATAGGCAATGCCACAAATCCCGTAGCCGCCACACCCCACTCGGCAAATGCCTCTGTATAAATGTCTTTCACTACCGGCAGGACCTTATGCAGTTCCGCTTCGGAAGCAATAGTGCCCTGGACCATAACGGTCCCTAAAGCAGGCGCATCACGTCCAAGATAGTTGGCCCAGACCATGCTCATATCAACGGCACCCTTGGGCAGAAAACGCAGCGCATCGGTGTTCTTCAACCCTAGTGAACCACCTGAGTAAACCTTGATGTTGATTTCACCGTTGGTATTCTTTTTCACATCTTCGGCAAACTGAACAAACTCGGCGGTCTGGGTACGCTTCTCTGGAAGCGGGTTATTAAAGCGCCACTCGGACGCTTGAGCAGACGCTGCCACGAAGCCTGTAGCAATAAGCCCGATGGCCGTATTGCGAATTATCTTATTCATCTTTCCTCCGAGAAATTAATTTAGAGAGAGTTGTATCGTTACCCTATGCTAGGGAAACTGGCCTAACGGGTTTTGCAAAGACGTTAGTGAGTCAATCTTATGACACAGTTGCTTGATACAGACAAGCGCTTAGTCTGTTCGTCATTCAATAAGTTCAATTCCTAGACGGTGAAGAGCCTAATTTGTTATATAACTACTGCTAATCGATAGTTTCTAGATATGAGACTCATGTGATGAAAAAATATTTGATTCAAATCTCCTTCACAGCGGACTCCTTCGCCAATCTCGTCAAGAAACCAGAGAACCGGCTGGAATCCGTAATCCCAATGGTCAACTCGATGGGGGGCTCATTTGTTGGCTCGTGGCTATCATTGGGGAAATACGATTCGACGGCAGTTATCGAAATGCCCAGTGATATTTCCATGGAAGCATTTAAGATGGCTGTAATGGCAGGGGGTGGGCTGACACGATTCGACCTCACACCATTGATGTCGTTTGAAGACGGTGTCGAAGCAATGCAATTGGCTCAAGATATACGCTACGCACCGTTCTCAGGGAACCAGGTCTCTGAATGACTGAAAAACTTGAGGGCGTAAAGGAGATCGATCTATCTTGCTTGTTTAGGGTCTCTGGTCCTAAACGGTCTGAAGTAGATGCGCTTATCGCAAACTCCTTGGCGACCGACGGGGCATTCGTTGCCACGAGTCTTCCTGATAGCGGCGATCTCGATCAGAAAATGTCGAAGCTGATGCGGTTTTTTGATCTGCCGTCAGACGTCAAATTCGGCTGTGCAGTCCAGAGTTACCAATCCGGTAACTCCAATACCTACCGGGGCTATTACCCGCTTCCTGAAGTTGCCGATTGGACTCATAAAGAATACTACGACATCGGGCCAGAACCGGCGATGGGCATCCCAAATATCCCAGGCGGTGTTTCTTTTTGTGAAGCCAATGTCTGGCCGCGAGAGGGAGATCTTCCAAACTGGCGATCAGAGATGCTGAACCAGCTTCATGAATTAAGGGATCTTGCTTGCCAACTTCTCGCTGCCATTGCCCGGGGTCTTGATCTGAATTCAAAGCCATTTGTCGATGCCAGCGCAGGGCGTAACGCCTCCATGCGACTCCTTTCCCGACCGGTTCTGGCCAAGTCATGTAAATCTGAAACTCCTACCGCCGACGAAAACGACTTTCTAAATGATCTGGAAATACTCCCAGATGGTCGACAGATCGTCACCGGTCGCCATGTCGACGAAAACCTGATTTCTATCTTGTGGCAGTCGTCTGCCGGGGGGTTACAGATGGAAGGCCGTGACGGAATCTGGAAGGAGGCGTACCCCCGTCCCGGCACCCTATCAGTCCACTGCGGGACGCTCCTTGCTCCTCTCACCGGAGATCGACTAACGGGAACTCCCCATCGCGTCGCTTCGAATGGGGCTTGCCGAACCTCAATGGGACATTTTCTGGAGCCCGATTTTGAAACGAATGTGTGCGCGCCAGAAAGCGGGATACCGGTGACGTATGCACAACACCTCGTCAATCTCTTCCCGGATCGATTCACTGAGTCAGATGCCGCATAACAACCAATGCCGAAAGTCCGGGTAATGCACCGGCTCGATGTGCCCAGCGTTATTCGGTGGCGTGATTTAAAGTACATAAAGTATGAAAGTAATTGATTTATCGATACCAATTGCCCACGGCGAGGGCCGACTTGGCTTAACGGTTTTAGTAGAAACTCCCTACACATTCGAAAACTGCGGCTGGCAGGGCTCAACATTTTCGATGTTTGCCCATTACGCAACTCACGTCGATGCGCCTCTACATTTTATTCGTGAAGGTATGACGATAGACCAGGTTCCACTACAGAGTCTGATTGGACCCGCAGCCTTAATCGAACTGTCCGATCACGGCGAGTTCTCCGGAATTAGTGGCGATACGTTGGAAGATCGGGGGCGACATGTCCGGAACGGCGATATTGCCATCCTGCGCACCCGCTGGACGGACAAGCACTGGGGAAGCGAGAAATTTTGGCAAGAAGGTCCATTCCTGCTTGGTGATGGCGCTGACTGGCTGGTCGATCGTGGGGTCAGATCAGTGGTGTACGATTTCTCTGAAGAATTCGTCGTGAGGGACCCTGGCTTTCAGGGCGAGGACTGCGAAGTACATCATAAACTCCTCGGCACCAATATATTCAACATCGAGTACGTTCGTGATCTGGCCCTGATCGAACGACCCCGTTGCGCTCTCATGGCCCTGCCGATCAAACTGAAAGGCGTCGATGGCGCTCCTGCTCGCGTTATCGCAATTGAGGGACACGACCTACCTAAAGACTTTGAGGTGAAAACAGGCTAACTGTGTCCAGGAATATTGGACATGGTTATGTTGGCCAGGTGCAGAGCAAATGCATCCTGAGTCACTTGACTCACAGTAGCCTTCCCTAAACCGTTTAAGTTCCACCACTCGTGAAATACCGCTATCTCGTCTGCGACGTATTCACTGATACACGATTCAACGGCAATCAACTGGCAGTATTGCCTGATGCCGCAGGACTGTCTGAGACTCAGATGCAGCAAATTGCACGGGAATTTAATTTCTCGGAAACGGCATTCGTATTTCCCGCTGAACAAGGTCAGACCCGAAAGGTGCGAATCTTCACGCCCACAACTGAAGTGCCGTTTGCCGGGCATCCCAACATTGGCACCGCATTCGTGCTGACTGAGACCGGGGGGCTAGGCAGCGGCATTGTCCCCGAATCAGTCTGTTTTGAAGAAAAAGCGGGCCCTGTGCCCATTAACATTTCTCAAAAACCCAGTGGGCAGCGCCAATTTGAACTTAAAGCACCCGAGTCTTTAACTGCGCGCCCATTTAAGGGAGTGTCAATTATCGGAGACGCGCTGTCATTGAACATGGATCAGATCATCGAGCAAAATCACCCTCCCTCAGCGGCCTCGGTGGGCCTTCCCTTTCTTATTGTTGAACTCCTGAATACCTCTGCGCTCGCCGATATTCAAATCAATCCCGAGAGCTTCAATAACCTCCTCGACGAAGGAAGTCCGCCTTACATCCTTGTCTACACTCAGAACACCAGCAATGCTGACCTTCAGGCACGAATGTTCGCACCTCTTGATGGCATAACAGAAGACCCCGCAACAGGCAGTGCCAACTGCGCCTTGGCAGCGTTATTGGCACAATACTCTGACTTAACCAGTGGGGATTTCTGCTGGGAGGTGCTCCAAGGCCTTGAGATGGGGCGACCCAGCCGCCTTAAGATTCGGGCCCAAAAAGAAAACGGGTCAGTTATCGGAAGCTGGGTCGCGGGCACGTGTGTGATGGTGGCCGAAGGTTTTATAGAGTCAGGCTAGCTAGGCTGCGAATGAATTCATCAGTCGCCAGTCGTACCAGCATCTCGCTATCCCTAGAACATTTTTTTCAAATGCTTATAATTTTTTTGAACTCTTGGCCAAAGTAGGTACCTAAGTCAGATCTTTTAAAAACCTAAACCAGGAATCTCTCCTGTAAGATAAAACATGCGCCCTACTGGAGCCAGAATAATGAGTAACCGTCGAGATGAGCTAATTAACCTGACCCACCAGTTTGTTGACGCCTTTAATCGTATGAGCCTTGACGATGTGGTTGCCTTCTTCGCCGAAGATGGCATCTACGAGGATTCGACCGGCGGTACGCACGTTGGCCACGATGCGATCCGAACTGCTTTTGAGCCATTGGTCGGTGGTTCCCGCGGGAAGATCCGCTTCGACGGAGAAGACGTCTTTATTGAGGCAGACTCCGGGAAAGTCCTAGCGAGTTGGCGATTAAATATTGATAAAGATGGAGAAACCTCGGTTATCCGGGGGATCGATATCCTTGAGTTCGAAGCGGATAAATTAAAAAAGAAGATGGCCTACATGAAGGTCGACAAGCCTCACCTGGAAAATACCTGAAACGTTCGTAATCCTCTATCAACACTGAGCAGCCAGATGCGTTCAACCAAGCCGTGTTGGATCTTTTGTATGATGTCGGAAAACTATCGGAGTAGACGGGCATGGCAGCGACTAAATCGCCTTACGATGTAACGGTCACTCTCGACGCGGTCAACCGCAAGTTACGCCTTAATTGGCCAGAGAATCAATCGACGGAGTTTCATTACGTCTGGCTAAGACATCATGCACGGTGTCCAGACGGGTTGCCCAACGATACCAGCATCAAGATTGATCTCGTCCCAGATGATCCAACCTCTCTGGTCATCAGCGATTACACCATTACCAATGAATTTCTTAAGATAACCTGGAGCGATAATGACCTTAGGACAACGCACCCCCTGAGCGCATTGGTTTCCGTTCGGTATGACCAGAGCAGTCGAAAGCGAAGAAAATCGACGCCGATCCTGTGGCCCTTGGATACGGAGTCATCAATTCCCTGTTACCCCTGTTCTGATCTTGACGACCCAGCATCCCTTCTCCAGATTGGATTGTCGATCAGAGACTTCGGCATTGCGAGAATCAATAATGTCCCTGTCGTACCCGGCACAGTCGCAGAGGTCGCTCAGCGATTCGGTGTTGTGCATCGGAATAACTATGGCGAAGTTTTTGATGTGAAAACTAATGCTTACATGGCACTGGGATCCAACAGCGGGAAATACCTTGGACCTCACACAGACGAAAGTTACCGACACGCAGCGCCAGGAATTACATTTTTTCACTGCCTGGCTCCATCAGCCGGAGGTGGGGGGGCTAGTATCCTGGTCGATGGGTTCAACGCAGCAGAGCGTTTGCGAAACAGTGCCCCCGATCTGTTCACGACACTTACCGATGTTCCTGTTTTCTTTCAGCGGCGAGCTCTGCCGGAAGAGGATATGCAATCACACCGACGGATGATCGCGCTGGATATTGACGGAGATATAGAGGGCATTCGCTTTACTGACCGAACCCTCCCTCCACAGGACCTGCCCGATCACCTGATGGAGGCCACCTACCAAGCCATCAAAGCATTCTGGAACATCGTCAACGCCGATGATGTGCAGGTTGAATACCCTATGGAATCCGGTGATTTACATATCTTTGACAATCAGAGAGTTCTGCACGGCAGGACCGGGTTTGATCCTGCCCAGGGTGAGCGGCATCTGCAACAGTGCTCGGTCAACCGGGATGAATTTCACAATACCCTTAGAACACTTGCAGCTCGTCTTGATCACCCAGCCCAGATGCAGACGATGGCCGGTGGCGCCCTAGGCTAAGCGATCCACCGTATTTTCCTGACTCAGGATAAGGATTAGACTTAAGTCCGGAGGATGCGTAAGCGACACGGCCCGACGCGTTTGTACGGAGCCGGCGGCCTGAAACCCGCCATAGAATAAATTCCACAAGGAGGAGACGTCATGAGTAGCGGCTATGCAGAAACTCTTACCGAGGCATTACCTGATCCAAAGCGCGTTAAGGAGGAAAAGGCCCGGCTCGAGTCGATTGGAGTCAAATACATTTTCTCCTGCTGGATCGACATGCTTGGGATCCCAAAAACCAAGCCGGTGCCTATCAGTGACTTCGAGCTCTTGTGCATGGGCAAAGGGCCCCAGTTTGCCGTTCACTCCATCTCATTCGTGCCGGACCTTGGACCTGCCGACTCTGACCAGATCCCCCTGCCAGATCTTGACAGCCTGATCATCTGCCCGTGGGATAAAACGATTGCCTGGGTCTTTTCTGATCTTTGGTGGGAAGGCAAACCATATAACCTATGTCCGCGCCAGGCACTAAAGCGCGCGATCAGTGAGGCCGGCGAAAGCGACTACGCGATGTTCGCGGGCGTTGAGCCGGAATTTATCGCGATGAAGTGGGATGAGGCGGGGCTGCCGGTCAAGGCATTTGATAATGATCCCACCAAGGGCGTCCGCCCGCGGCGTCAGGCCTTCGGCTACGACGTCGAATACTCTCTCGATGCGATGGGATTCCTTGGGGAATTGATTGATGTTCTGGAGGAGATGGGCTGGAACCTGCATGACGTCGTGGCAGAAGGCGCCTACTCACAGTTCGAACTGGATTTCCACTATACCGATGTACTGAACATGGCAGACCGGGTGGTCTTTCTTCGGGTACTGCTCAAGGAGATCGCAAAAAAACATGGCATGTTCATCACCTATATGCCCAAACCGACAGTCGGAGACTGGCGCTCCGGGGCCCACATGAATACCTCGATGCAGACACTCAGCGCGCCGGGGGTCAATATTTATGAAGGCGAGGAGGGTAAATGGAGTGACCAAGTGTTTCATGCGCTCGGCGGCATCCTAAAGCACGGCGGCGCGATCACTGCGATCGCTTGTTCAACCGTCAATTCCTTTAACGGTCTCGTTCCCAAGGTCGGCGGCTTCGAAGGGGGTACGTATACCTGGGCCCCCACCCATATGGCCTATGGAAAAAACAACCGCTCTGCCATGCTGCGGCTGCCGCAGAGCCGCTTCGCTATTGAGAATCGGGCGGCTGATATGTGCATGAATCCATATCTTGGGTTCGCGATGATGCTGTCCGCATCTGTCGAAGGCCTGGTTCACCAGTTGAACCCCGGGTCATCACTTGATGAGGATCTTTATGTGATGGCAGACGCAGAAAAAGCAGAGCGTGCACTGACACCTTTGCCCCGTAATCTGCTGGAGGCAACAGAACTATTGGCGCAAAGCGACCTTGCACGACATGTTCTTGGCCCCACCCTGCTCAACTCTTATCTGAAATATAAAGTTGACGAGTGGGAACGCTACCATCAGGCAGTCACAGACTGGGAGATCAAGGAATATCTGAGACTGTATTGATGGACTACGATCTTTTCTCGCTTGGCGACGTCACACTGCAAAGCGGACAGGTCCTGCCCGGGGCGACGCTCGCCTATAAGACCTATGGCTCTTTGAATGCCGACCGAAGCAATGCTGTCTTGCTGCCGACTTTTTATACAGGTACTCACGTTCGAAACGAGATGTTCTTTGGCCCAGACCGCGCCATTAATCCCGAGAAACACTTCATCGTCTCCATTAACATGTTTGGCAATGGACTCTCTTCCTCGCCGAGCAACACCCAATCGCCAGCTGATCGGGGCCACTTCCCGCTGGTGACTCTCAGTGACAACGTGGCCTGCCAGAAGACGTTGCTGGAAAATGTCTTTGGTATCGAGAAACTTCTGCTGGTCTCCGGGTGGTCCATGGGCGGTTGCCAGACGTTTCAGTGGGCGGCGCAATATCCTGAGCAGGTGGAAAATGCGCTTCCCTTTTGTGCATCGGCGCGTACGTCACCCCATAACGGCGTTTTCTTAGAGGGTGTAAAAGCTGCGTTGACCGCTGACGCTGCCTTCATGGGTGGGTTTTATGAATACCCACCCGAGACAGGACTCAAGGCCTTTGCCCGGGTCTATGCGGGCTGGGCATTCTCACAGACCTGGTACCGTGAGCGTCTGCACACGGCGCTGGGATTTGAAACGGCAGAGGATGTACTGCTGGACTGGGAGCAAGATCACCTCAACTGGGATGCCAACGATCTTCTGGCCATGCTTGCCTCGTGGCAGAACGGCGACATCAGCAGTAATGGTCTTTATCAGAATAATTTTCACAAGGCGCTTCAGAGTATCCGTGCCAAAACTATTATCATCGCCTGTGACAATGATCTTTACTTCCCACCGGCGGATAATGAACTGGAAGTCGGTCATATCGAAAATGGCGAACTGCGGGTTTATGAATCGCCCTGGGGGCACTGTGTCGCCTCCGGAGGCAATGATCCCAAGTTTCAGGATTTTCTTGACCAAGCCATTACTGATCTCATCGGCTAACTGAACCCATGACCTCTTCTATTCAGGATCGCACCCAATATGGCCCGTACTGTGGCTATCACCAGAACTGGGAAGGCGGGTCGCTTAAGGATCTGACCGAGGTCGGCCCCGGCACACCGAACGGCGAACTTCTGAGACGTTACTGGCATCCTGTCTCTATTGCGAGTGACGTGGGCGAGCTGCCGAAACTGATTCAGGTGCTTGGAGAAGAACTGGTGCTGTTCAAAGACCTTTCCGGCAACTATGGACTGGTTCACAAGAAGTGTCCGCATCGCCGGGCGTCACTGGAATTTGGCCACTGCCAACCGCGCGGTATACGCTGCTGTTACCACGGATGGGTGTTTGATGTTGACGGCACAGTCTTGGAAATTCCAGGGGAACCTGAGGGATCTGAACATGTCCGTCACGCAGTTGAGCATGTGCGCTTAGGCGCATATCCAGTTAGGGAGTTCAGAGGATTGTTATTTGCCTATCTGGGCCCGCCGCAACATACCCCTGAGTTCCCTTTCTACGATACCTATGAACTTCCAGACTTGGTGATGACCCCCTATGCAGTTCCGTTTAACTGCAACTGGATACAAGTGCTAGACGCAATTGTGGATCCCGTCCATACGGCTTTTCTTCACGAATCCCAGTTCTCGGACGGATTCGGCAAACTGGGTGCAATTGAGTTCTATCAACGAGACAAACTCCGATTCCTCGGCACGGCTTCCCGGCGCGTCGGTGACAACATCTGGGTCCGGGTCAATGAACTCATCCTGCCGAACTTTACGCAGGCGGGTGCAGCATTTGCCTGTGATGGTACCCGGCTCCGCTATTTTGGACGCAGTGCATTTACACGCTGGGTAGTTCCTTTAAATAACCGATCCACGATGGCGTTTGCCTGGGGAAACTTTGGTGAACGTGCCGATCCGCCCGAATACAACACCCTCGAGGGTATGCAGCAAATTGAACAGGGCGAGATTCT
>Ga0233427_10003538_pt1 | contig 13621 bp, 13 predicted proteins | sample SI_118_April2016_5_FD_179885 | JGI IMG/M metagenome (GOLD analysis project Ga0233427, IMG submission 179885) | Seawater microbial communities from Saanich Inlet, British Columbia, Canada - SI_118_April2016_100_MG | ecosystem: Environmental > Aquatic > Marine > Inlet | place: Canada: British...
GACGCGACGCGTCCAGACCGGTTTTGACGAAGCCGGCAAGCCAGTGATTGAAGATCAACCGCTATCGATGGTGCCATTGCCGATGATTGTCGTCGTCGTTGATGAAATGGCCGATTTGATGTTGGTCGCCGGCAAGGACGTCGAGGCCGTGATCCAGCGCCTGGCGCAAATGGCCCGGGCCGCCGGCATTCATTTGATCATGGCGACACAACGCCCGTCGGTCGATGTCATTACAGGTACGATAAAGGCCAACTTCCCGACCCGTATCAGCTTCCAAGTGACGTCGAAGATCGACAGCCGCACGATCCTGGGTGAACAGGGCGCGGAACAGCTATTGGGACAGGGCGACATGCTTTATATGGCCGGTGGTGGACGGATCAGCCGGGTCCATGGGCCCTTCGTTTCCGACGATGAGGTCGAGCAGGTTGTCAGCTTTTTGAAATCACAGGGTGCGCCGTCCTACATCGATGAGATCACCGTCGAAGACGATACCGACCCGTTAGCCGGTGCGTCAGCAGGCGGCGCCAACGCCGATGCACTTTATGACGAAGCCGTCGCATTGGTTGCCCGCGAAGGCAAGGCTTCGACGAGTTTCATTCAGCGCCATCTTCAAATCGGTTATAACCGGGCCGCGCGGATCATTGAACAGATGGAAAAACAAGGTGTCGTCAGTGAGGCCAACCGGGTCGGGCGGCGCGAGGTTTTGATCGGCGCGCACTGACACAGACGCGCCAAACCCAAACACTTTGGCCTGACGATGGCTTTACGCCACCACAGGCGTTCGCTACAAACAGCGACCATGAAGAAATCCCTTTCCCACCTAATTTTTGCTCTCGGCCTGATCACCGCAATTTGGTGCGCGGCGGTGCCAGTGCCTGCGGCGGCGACCATTGCCCGGACTCTCAATCTGACAAAACAGGACATTGCCGACATTGTCCGTATTGAGCGGCATCTGAACGCCAATAAGACGGTCAGCGCACGGTTCCTGCAGGTCTCATCGAACGGTGAGTACAGCGAAGGCATGGTTCATATTCAACGGCCCGGCCGCATGCGCCTTGAATACGATCCGCCAAACCCGACGATGGTCATCGCAGACGGCACGAATTTGATTTACATCGACCGCGAGCTCGATCAGACGACGGCAATATTTTTATCCCTGACACCGGCCGAATTAATCCTACGCGACACCCTATCGTTCGCTTCGAAAGATCTTCTGGTGACGGGGTTCGAACGGTCCGCCGGGGTAATCCAGCTCTCGATCGTCAAGACCGATGACCCACTGGAAGGCCGTATCATGTTGATTTTTAGCGACAAACCGTTGGAATTACGCAAATGGGTGGTGGTCGATTCGCAAGGAATCAAAACTACGGTGTCTCTTTTAGGTCCGGAATTCGGCAAACCGCTCGATCCCAATCTTTTCGATTTCGAAATGCCGGCCTTCGACAAAGATTTGAATTAACGCTGAAATTTTGTAGTTTTCCATCGAATTTGACGTTTTCTTTGAGCTTATTTCTAAAAGGGGCTGGATTTATATCTCCGGTTGAACCATATCTGTGTGTAGGGGATCGGAGGCTTGCGCAGCAATTCGATTCCTTTGGATGGTCCCCCCGCCATCCTTGGACTCTTTCTGAGGGTCCTGGCGCCCGGCTACCCCCTTGCCGGGCGCCTTTACTTTGGGGGCCGCTTGATCGCGCCCCAGCACGCCGACATCAGCTCAATCCGGCTCTATGACCACGGCAGGGCTTTCCATTGCAACGTGGAACGTCAATTCGTTGCGGCGGCGCATTGAAAGTCTCGGCTGGCTACGTGACGAAGCCGTCCCAGACATCATTTGCCTGCAGGAAACAAAGGTCACGGATGATCTGTGTCCAGGCGACGCACTCAGCAAACATGGTTATCCGTTCCAAGCCCATGTCGGCATGAAGGGCTATAATGGCGTTGCCATCATTTCACGCCTTCCACTTCGAAACATCGAAGTCCGGTCATGGTGTGAACGCGAGGATGCGCGGCATATTTTCGCGATCATCGATACCGGTTCCTACCTGGGCGAAATCGAAGTGCACAGTGTCTACGTGCCTGCGGGTGGCGATATTCCCGATCCGTTGGTCAATCCCAAGTTTGAACACAAACTTTCGTTTTTGAGCGAATTGAGCCATTGGTGGGCAGCGCGGGCCGCTGGCACAAGGCAGATCATGGTCGGGGATTTTAATATCGCGCCATTGGAATCGGACGTCTGGTCTCATGAACGGTTGAAACGAACCGTTACTCATACAGAAATAGAAATTGCGCATTTGGCGTCATTACAAAAATCCGCCCACTGGGTTGATGCGATCCGGCTATTCCATCCCGCCGATGAGCCGGTCTATACGTGGTGGAGTTACCGCGCGGCTGATTGGGAACTTGTGAACAAAGGCCGGCGCTTGGACCACATTTGGATATCTGATGATTTGGCTGAACATGCCGATGGCATCACGGTATTTCGCGAAACCCGCGATTGGACGCCGCCGTCCGACCACGTCCCGGTTATATTGTCGTTAAAATAATATATCGCGCCTAAGACACCAGCCGGTAGCCGCCCGGCTCAGTAACAAGAATTTGGGCACTTGAGGGATCGGGCTCAATTTTTTGCCGCAACCGATAGACATGTGTTTCCAGCGTATGGGTGGTCACATTGGCGTTGTATCCCCAGACCTCGTCAAGAAGCACATCTCGGCCAACAATCCGGTCGCCAGCGCGGTACAGGTATTTCAAAATTGCCGTTTCCTTGTCCGTCAAACGAACCTTTTTGTTGTCGGCGGTATTGAGCAACAGCTTATTGGCAGGCTGAAAGGTGTAGGGCCCGATGGTAAAGACCGCATCATCGCTGCGTTCGTGTTGGCGAATATGGGCACGCAAACGTGCCAACAATACGCCAAGCCTGAACGGCTTGGTGATGTAATCATTGGCGCCCGCGTCGAGGCCAAGGATGGTGTCCGCGTCCGTGTCCGCACCGGTCAGCATGATTATCGGCGAACGAACGCCGTTGCGGCGCATCAGACGGCAAACTTCGCGGCCATCCATATCGGGCAGCCCGACATCAAGAATGATGACGTCGTAATATTCTTTTTTCACCAGACTGAGTGCATCTGCACCGGACTCGGCGCCAATCGTCGCGAACTCTTCATGGAGTTGTAACTGCTCGGACAGCATATCGACCAACGTTGTATCGTCATCGACAATTAGTAACTGTTTTCCAACGGTCATGTTTTGCTCGCTATTCCGTCCTCAGATATTAACATGCCATTCCACCGAGGAATGGACACCCATTAACACCGTCCTATTATATTAACACCATCCTATTATATTAACACCATCCTATTATAATGGTACTGATGGTAAATAATTAAAGTCCCTGTGCGCGCGTCATATAGGCGGAAACGTGAACGATAAACGGCCAAATCCACATCTTAGTCTTGTTCGTGTCCCGGCATCGCGTGAGCCCGTGTCCTTGCTGGCCGTGGATCGTGCAATTTCCGAGCTGCGGCGTGGACGTATGGTCGCGGTACGCGGTAACAATGGAACCGCCGCGCTGACCCAAGCCGCTGAAGGCCTCACTCAGGAAAGCCTTGAACAATTAGCCGGTCTTGCCGGCGCAGAGCCGGCATTGACGATTACCGCGCGTCGCGCTGCCGTTCTGGGATTGGCGGAACCAGATGGAAAAATCGTGACAGTCGTCACCGATCCTGCGTTAACGGCGGCGGCGGCGATTGAAATTGCCGATCCACTGGCCAATTTTCAAATGGATCCGCTTGAGATCACGACCCGCGAAGCGCAGACCTACGATAGCGAAAGCGCTGCAGTGACGCTGACAAAGTTAGCACGTTTGTTGCCGGCAGCAATTACTGCGCCGATTGAAGCCAAGGAAGCAGACGATCTTGCGCGCTGGTCCATGCGGCACGACCTTTTATTTATCGATTCGGGCGATATTTTCCAATATGACCGCACCGCTACACGCTCTCTGCGCGCCGTCAGCGAAGCCCAAATTCCGTTGGCCGGGGCCGAGGACACCAAAGTCATCGCGTTTCGGCCGGCCGATGGCGGCATTGAGCACTTGGCCATCCTTATCGGCGCACCGGATCCATCCGAACCCGTATTGACGCGCATTCATTCGGAATGCTTCACCGGTGACCTATTGGGCAGTTTACGCTGCGATTGCGGTGACCAATTGCGCGGCGCAATCAGCGAAATCGCCGCCAACGGGGCCGGTGTGCTGCTGTACCTGGCCCAGGAAGGACGGGGTATCGGCCTCGTCAACAAATTGCGCGCCTATACACTCCAAGATCAGGGTTTCGATACCATCGATGCCAATGAACAACTGGGGTTTGACGCCGATGAACGCGTTTTCCTGCCTGCCGCACGGATTTTACAGGAACTCGGTTTCGACACGGTCCATTTGATGACCAACAATCCCTTGAAAGTCGACGGGCTTGCCGCCTGTGGCGTAAGCGTCGCCGAGCGCGTCGCGCATACTTTTCCGTCAAACAAACACAATGAAGATTATTTACGGACCAAGATCGCGCGCAGCGGACATCTTTTTTAAACCTATTCCCCAATCGAAACGATTTGCATTGTCACCGGCTGTCCGTATGGGCAATTATTGCCGCCTTTAGCTCTAAAATTTCTGCGATATATTCCCGTAAGGCATTGAAATTAGTGGATTCAAAGCTGGCATGCCCTTTGCGTTGTAAGATTCAAAAATAATCGACGATACGGAACGGGAAAATACCATGACAAGCATTTCGGAAGGCGTCCTGCCTTGGCACAGCAAATCTTTAACCGCTGTCAGCCAAACACCAGAGGGCAAATCGAAAGCCGGCCATGACACGGCCTTAAAAGAGGTGAAAGACGATGCCGACGAAAGTTTCAAGCCTTTCGGCGACGATGGGTTTTCGTTTTTCGACCTGATCGATGTCGTCAATCCCTTGCATCATATTCCGGTGATTGGTCCGATGTATCGGGAGTTTAGTGGCGACACCATCGACCCATTGCCGCGGATTACCGGCAGCACGCTTTTCTTCGGACCCCTGGGCGCCGGATTATCGGTTGCCGATGTCGCCCTTGAGGAAGCCACAGGCAAGGATGCCGGTGCACATATGCTGGCCATGCTGCGCGGCGGTGATGGGACCACGCAAACCGCCGAAAACGCGTTCAGCCAAAGCGCCAATAAAGCCACGGCACAGCCTGGCGCTACGGGAACCGACGCCGATGATCCGGTCTCTGCGTGGGCCCGAGCCGAGCTTGCCTTTCGTGACAAATTGGCCGCCGACCGAGGCCTTCCATCGCGTCATGCATCGATGACGACGCCTTCCGCCGCCGGCACGGATAGCGCCGACGCCGACCCTGTCACCACATGGGCACAAGCGGAGGCCGCTTACCAGCGATCGCTTTCGCAACCCGAACAGGTCGCGGCATTGCCGGCCGCGCCGCCAAAAATGGCGCAGCCCCGCCAAGCTGCCGTTGAACCAGCTTCCGTTTCACCGTCCCGCAGCGCTTCATCGGACGTCGCAGAAGCCCGCCGGCTACTAAAATCATTGGGCGTTCGCGAAACGCCCGCCGCCTTGGCGGCGCTCACCACTGACCGGCCATCGGTGAAGGACCGGGCGCCATCCGAGATCAATCTTGCTCAACAACACGCCGCAGCAGCTTACCGCGCAACCGGATCGGTCAAACCTAAAATGGCATTCGCACAATCTACGGCCAATAAATCGCCGGCCGGCGTTGGTGCCCCAGCCGCAGCCGGCGGCTGGTTTTCCGAAGCCATGCTTGGTGCGCTCAATAAACATGACCGCCAAGCATTGAGCAGTGGTAGCCTGCGCCGCAGCGCCGTCGCCGTGAACTAATCTCCTTCCCTTAAACGCCGGGCCGATTGTTAGGTAGGACATGGTTGGGTAAATTTTCAGATATCATAGTTGATGCGCCGGATCGCCTGACTTGGCAAAGTCAGGTCTTTCGCTGCGCACTTGGTCGCGGCGGCATACTCAAATTCAAGGCTGAAGGCGATGGCGCGACGCCGGTAGGCAGATTTCCGCTCCGCCGCGTCTTCTATCGACCGGATAAAATCTCGATCATCGATACGTCCCTACAGACCATGGCGTTATCGCCGGACGACGGCTGGTGCGATGCGCCTGCGGATCCGGCGTACAATCAATTAATCAAAACGCCGTTCGCACGAGGCCATGAAGCGCTTTGGCGAGATGACAATGTCTATGACATCATTGTTGAGCTTGGCTACAACGACGCGCCGGTTGTTCCTGGTCGCGGCAGCGCCATTTTTATGCATATTGCAAAGCTGGACTATGCGCCGACGGAGGGCTGCGTGGCTTTACGGCGTGATGATTTGCTGGCTGTGCTCGCGAGTTGCACGGAAAGCACTCATATTCAGATCAATCCGGCATCGGCGTAAACGGCGCGCGCGGCCCGAATATGGCGGTACCGACACGCACATGCGTGGCGCCGAACCGGATCGCGGTTTCAAAATCACCACTCATCCCCATGCTTAAGCCCACAATGCCGCTGCGTTTTGCGATTTCCGCAAGAAGGCCGAAGTGCAGCCCAGGTTCTTGATCCGCCGGCGGAATACACATCAACCCCACCACCGGCAGGCCGATTTCATCGCGGCAAACTTTTAAGAATGCGTCCGCTTCGCCCGGCAAAATACCGGCTTTTTGCGGCTCTTCGCCGGCATTGATCTGAATAAAGCAATCCAGCTGGCGCCCGCTTGCTGCCATTTCGCGAGCCAGCGCCCGGGCCAATTTCAACCGATCAACGGTTTCGATCACGTCAAACAGCTCAACCGCGCGCTTCACCTTGTTACTTTGTAACGGGCCGACAAGGTGCAGTATGACGTCGGGATTGGCGGCCTTCAGTTCGGGCCATTTTCCTTCGGATTCCTGCACCCGGTTTTCTCCGAACACGGCATGGCCCGCGGCGATCGCCTGGGCGATCCGCTGGGCGTCATGGGTTTTGCTGATCGCAACCAGCGTGACAGCAGCGGGATCACGCTCGCCGTCGCGGGCCGCAGCCTCGACCCGGGACTTGACGGCGCTGAGATTTTGCCGAATGTCGGATGATATTTCCATGTCGCCCATTGATGTCCTTCTTTACGCCGCCCGTAGTGAGCAAATAGCCAAATGCCCGCCAACCTACCAGACCTTTCCCGGGCTCTCAATTTGACCTTCGGGCCGTGTCCAATTATGCGCCGCGCGCGGCATCGGTATAAAATGCCGATGCCGCGCGCTTTTGCGATGACCGATCCGGCGAAATCTGGCGATCTTGAACGGCTTGTCGAAACCCTGAAATCGGAAGTCGTCATTATTTTCCGGCATTACGACGATCCCTATCGGGGATCCCTCGCCCGAGATGTCGTCCGCCAGGCGCACCGAAAGAGTGTGCGTATCTTGATTGCCGATGATCCAGCAATGGCATTGCGGTTGGGCGCTGATGGTGTGCATTTACCCGGTTACCGGTTGCGCTCGATGGCCGCCGTAGGCCGGGCACGCCTTCGTCCTGATTGGCTCATCACCTGCGCAGCCCATGGCGCGCAAGAACTCGCCGCTGCCGAGCGGGCCGGTGTTGACGCTGCATTATTGTCGCCGGTCTTCGAAGCCATCAGCCAGATTGAGCGGCCCGCCCTCGGGACCTTGAAGTTTACCGAGTTGGTGCGCCGCGTGAACATACCGGTATATGCACTTGGTGGGATATCTCAGGACACGATTATGCGGCTGCGCGGTAGCGGCGCCAATGGAATTGCCGGTATCGGTTTATTCAATTCGCCGGGCTAGATTCGACATACAGCGAAAATCCAAAATGCTGCCCAAGCTGGCTTGGCGAAGCCGTGGAATCCGATATAGTACGCTGGCTAGACCACAAGCCATTGGACAATAAACGGAAACAGGCCATGAAGCCGGTTCGATTAATTCTTACGCTCATGCTAGGTGCCTTCACATTGGGGCTCGGCGCTTGCGATAACTATGAGGCCGGGCAATATACCGACCATGACGGCGTCGATCCGCTGGCCGAGCATCTGCGCGGCGATAAGCGCCCAACGATTTTCGGCGAAGGTGGCCTGTCTTTGTTTGGTGAAGACGACGAAGGCAATTCCGGCGGTGATATTGGTGTCAATGCCTTCTTGTGGCGCGCCTCGCTGGACACAATTTCATTCATGCCGGTGAATTCCGCCGATGCATTCGGCGGCGTTATCATCACCGATTGGCATTCGTCGGCCGACGCGCCCAACGAACGGTTTAAATTAAACGTCTATATTTTAGGCCGCACTTTGCGTGCTGATGGAATTCGCGTCGCGGTATTCCGCCAAGCGCTGACCCGAAACGGCCAATGGCTCGATTCTCCTGTGCCCGAGGGAACAAAAATCAAAATTGAGGACGCCATCCTGACCCGGGCGCGCCAGCTTCGGAACGCAGCCCTTCTACAACAAAAAAAGGGCTAACCGCCTGTGCCGGTCAGGTCTCGCGCGGCTACAGTGACAGAGCTTTGATTAAGTTGATCAAACAGATTTCAAAATAGCGACCTCCAATTCATTTACGAACCAGACGGAAATCGGGCGACATGGCGCGGTACAATCATAAGAAAATCGAAGCGGCATGGCAGGGCGTTTGGGAATCCCAAAACTGTTTCAGCGTAACCGAAGACGAGAGCCGGCCAAAATACTACGTCCTGGAAATGTTCCCTTATCCGTCGGGACGCATCCATATGGGGCATGTCCGCAATTACACGCTTGGCGATGTCGTCGCGCGGTATAAGCGCGGCCGCGGGTTCAATGTTCTGCATCCCATGGGCTGGGATGCGTTTGGCCTGCCAGCGGAAAACGCAGCTATTGAAAACAAGGTTCACCCGGGCAAATGGACCCGCGAGAACATCAAGGACATGCGCACGCAGCTCAAATCCATGGGATTGTCTTACGACTGGTCGCGCGAAATTGCCACCTGCGAACCCGAATACTACCGCCACGAACAGAAAATGTTTCTCGATTTTCTGGAAGCCGGGTTGGTCTACCGGAAAAAATCCTGGGTGAATTGGGATCCGGTTGAAAACACGGTGCTGGCTAATGAACAGGTCGTCGATGGCAAAGGATGGCGGTCCGGGGCGCCCGTGGAAAAACGCGAACTTGCCCAATGGAATTTGAAGATCACCGCCTTCGCCGAGGAACTCCGCGAAGACCTGAAACAACTCGAGCGCTGGCCTGAAAAAGTTCGGATCATGCAGGAGAATTGGATCGGTCGGTCCGAAGGGGCGTATATCCGCTTCCAATATAACGGACGTGATGACCGTCTTGAGGTGTATACGACGCGCCCGGACACCATATTCGGCGCTAGTTTCTGCGCCGTTGCCGCCAATCATCCTTTGGCTCAAGAACTCGCCCAAAGCAATGACGCGCTCGCGGATTTTATTGCCGAATGCGGTCGCATGGGGACCAGCGAAGCCGCTATCGAGACGGCTGAAAAACTGGGTTTCGATACCGGCATCACGGTAGCGCATCCGTTCGTGGATGGTGGTGAACTGCCGGTTTACGTCGCCAATTTCGTGCTTATGGATTACGGAACTGGCGCTATTTTCGGCTGTCCTGGTCATGACCAACGTGATTTGGATTTTGCCCGAAAGTACGATTTGGTCGTGGTTCCCGTTGTCGCACCGAACGATATCGACCCGGCGTCATTCTCCATCGGCGACGAGGCGTTCACCGACGACGGCACGATCATCAATTCCGAGTTTCTCAACGGTTTGGGTGTTGCCGAGGCAAAATCCCGGATCATTGAAAAACTCGAACAGATGGATGCCGGCGAGGGTACGGTCAATTACCGTCTACGCGATTGGGGGGTGTCACGGCAACGGTATTGGGGCTGTCCCATTCCGGTCATCCATTGCAAGGACTGCGGTGTTGTCCCGGTGCCGCATGATGAATTACCCGTTAAGTTGCCGGAAGCCGTGACCTTGGACGAACCCGGCAATCCGCTGACCCGTCACCCGACTTGGAAACATGTTGATTGTCCGATATGCGGCAAAGCAGCGGAACGTGAGACCGATACGTTTGATACTTTTTTCGAGTCGTCATGGTATTTCGCTCGATTTTGTTCACCCGACGCCGATGATGTCGGCTTCACAAAAACGGCCGCCAATTATTGGCTGCCGGTCGATCAGTATATCGGCGGCATCGAACACGCCGTTCTCCATCTGCTTTATTCACGCTTCTTCACCCGGGCGCTGCGCCAATGCGGGTATCTTGACATTGACGAGCCGTTTGCCGGACTGCTGACCCAGGGCATGGTATGTCACGCAACGTACCGCGACGATGATGGAAGTTGGACGCTGCCAGATGATGTGGTTGAGGCTGACGGCGGCGCCCTAACGCACCGACGCTCAGGTCTGTCAGTCTCACGCGGCCGATCCGAGAAGATGAGTAAATCGAAGAAAAACGTCGTCGACCCGGAAGGCATTATTGATACCTATGGCGCCGATACGGCGCGGCTTTTCATGCTTTCGGATAGCCCGCCCGACCGCGATTTGGATTGGACCGATTCCGGCATCGAAGGAGCATGGCGCTACATCAATCGGCTTTGGCGATTGGTTGACGAGCCATCGGAGGCGTTTTGCGAGCGTGGTACGCCACGCCCCGAGCAACTTTCGAAAGCCGGTCAAGCCGTTCTGCGTCAGGCCCATAAAACCATTGCCGGTGTTTCTGAAGATCTCGACAGTTTTCATTTCAACAAGGCGGTCGCCCGCATCCGGGAACTCACGAACGCCCTCGACGAATTGGATCTCGCTACTGAGGGTGATGGCTGGGTTTATCGTGAAACCTTGGAAATTTTAGTTCAATTGCTTTGTCCCATGCTGCCGCATTTAGGCGAGGAAATGTGGAAGGCGCTGGGGTATGATACGCTTCTAGTTGATCAGCCATGGCCGTCGGCGGATCCGGAAATGGTTGTTGATGATGTGGTCACTGTTGCTGTTCAAGTTAACGGCAAACTCCGAGGCACTATTGAGTTACCAAAGGATTGCGCGAACGCCCGTGCTGAGGAAGAGGCGCTTAAATTGGAGACGGTCGCGGCGGCTATATCCGGCAGTGCGCCGCGGAAAGTTATCGTTGTTCCAAACAGGATCGTGAATGTCGTGCTTTAGATCAATAAATTTGATTTTCGCTTTGCTGGCACTTTCGGCATGCGGATTTCAACCGCTTTATGGCACCGCATCGCCGTCCAAACATGCGGTGGAATTCGTTTATATCCAAATTGCGCCGATCAAAGATCGAACCGGACAACAATTGCAAACTGAATTGACCCGCCGGCTGCACGCGTCGGGGCGTGTTAGAAATCATCGGTACAGACTGGTTACAACTTTGAATGAATCGACCTCGTCTTTAGCGGTTCGTAAAAGTGCTTTGGCGACTAGGGCTAATCTCAGGATGTCTGCGGGTTATAAATTAACCCGAATTTTTGACGGTCGCCCCCTTTTCTCCACGTCAACTCAGGTCACCGTGAGTTACAACATTCTTGATTCAGAATTTGGAACCTTGATGGCGGAGAAAGACGCGCGTCGCCGGGCCGTTAAAAGTCTTAGCGAAGACATGCAAGTTAGGCTTGCCGTGTTTTTCCGCCGCGGAGATCACAAGCCCGAGGAAAAGGAACGTGAAGCTCAACGCTCGAGAAATTGAATCCTTTTTAAATAATCCGAATCCGGATGTGAAAGCGGTTTTAATATATGGCCCTGACCATGGGCTCGTACACGAGCGAGCGCGGGTACTGTTGAGCCGACATACCGGTGATATGTCCGATCCATTTTTGGTCGCAGAACTGAGCGCCAAGGATATCCGTGACGATCCGGCCCGGCTGGCAGACGAATCTCAGTCCCAATCGCTCACCGGCGGCGACAGGGCTGTTTGGGTGCGCGACGTTACCGATTCCTTGGCCGGATCATTCGCTTCTCTAATCAAGGCCGGTGATTTTCTCAATCTCATCGTCGCCGAAGCCGGCGACCTGTCCCCCAGGTCTAAATTGAGGAAGGTGTTCGAAACCTCATCTTGTGGTGCCGCCATGGGATGCTATCTAGATGACAGCCGAACAATTGAGGCCATGGCAGCGAAATCAATGGCTGAATGCGGTGTTGAGATTTCACCCGATGCCTTAAAATTTCTCAGCCGACAATTGGGGAATGACCGTTTAACCAGTCGTCAAGAAATTGACAAACTGGTGCTGTTCGCCGGTGTCGGCGGGCGGCTTGAGTTATCCGACGTGGAAATGGCCCTCGGTGATAGTGCCGTCCATACCATCGAAGGCGTGATCTACGCTGCTATGGAAGGTGACGCGCCTGGCCTGGATTACGCATTTCAAGGTGCTCTTGCTGCTGGTGTCTCCGCGGTGGGCCTGTTGCGCGCGACACAGCTCCACGTTCAACGCCTTCATTTGGTCCTGGCGAAATTGAATGCCGGTATGCCCATGGACGCCGCGGTCCGCGAATTACGCCCGCCGGTATTTTTTAAATTTAAACAGCGATTTTTAAGACAGTGCCAACGCTGGAATGAGGAATTGGCGGTCGGTGCGATGTCCCTTCTGCTAGAAGGTGAGGCGCGGTGCAAATCTTCAGGAATACCTGTGAATGCAACGTGTCATTTATCATTGATGAAAATTTGCACGGCGGCGCGGAAATTGCGCTAGAGCGGCTAACCACGATTAGTCGGATTTCAAAGACATGTTCTCAGGCGCTGATGCCGCAGGAATTGGCAGCAAAAATGCCACACGGAAATATATCCAAAGACAAATCAGCAATGGCAAAATACTACCAACCATAAGACTGAAATTGGATTCAGGAAAAGATAATGGGACCAATACGGCGATCGCCACAGCAGAGCCAATTTCTGTTCTGTCCATGCCAGTGAGAAACTGGCTAAACATGGCCATGCCAGCGCCAAATAATGTCATGCCGAGAAAAAGTCCGGTAAATCCGAAATTAGCATATAACTCGGTTACCCATGGAACATTCAATGAGGATTGATGGTCCGTGTGGTGCATGAGGCTGTAACGATGGCCAAATTCATTCCCAAGTTGCTCGGTAGGTTTTGATTTCCAGAAAAGCCGTGGAATATAGCTCGTCAATAGCGGTCGATAAGTCGCACCTTTCAATAATTCGATTTTTGAGGGCGTGACATCAACGACATGACTGAATGGCACGATCAGCGCTGTTCTTTTTACAGCTCCCTGCCAAACGAGTCTTTGATGAGGGATGACATAAGTAAATTTGATCGCACGGCTAAAGTTTTCAATTGTCTGGAGCTGGGAAACGCAACCGCCAATGCCGGCCCCAAGCGCCGTTTTTTATCGATAACCAACCAATATAAAAAAGCAATAGGCTGATAAAGATCGCGCTTTGGGCGTCAAAATTTAATTGGTCTAACTCAATTCTGTTGTAGGTCACGATCGAATTCGAATGCCCAAACCGCAACACATGAAAAAAGAAAACCGGAAGACCGAAGAACGCGGCATAAAAGACACCGATGAGTTCCAGTCCCGGCACTATCGGCTTTTGCTCCGGGCTCATGGTGATATATCTAATAGTCGGAACGGCCCCGGCGATC
>Ga0233427_10003541_pt1 | contig 13615 bp, 12 predicted proteins | sample SI_118_April2016_5_FD_179885 | JGI IMG/M metagenome (GOLD analysis project Ga0233427, IMG submission 179885) | Seawater microbial communities from Saanich Inlet, British Columbia, Canada - SI_118_April2016_100_MG | ecosystem: Environmental > Aquatic > Marine > Inlet | place: Canada: British...
GCGGACAGTGCTCAGATGTGGGAGGGGGACGAGGAGATGTCGATATGGGCGGAAGCGAGCGGCCGGGTGGCCGAGGGTGTTCGGACAGACTGGAGGCGGGCGGCTCAGTCGTCGAAGTCGGCGGGCAACGACGGGTCGAACATAAAGTCTGGGATCGACTCGGCCTGGGTAGGATCGAAGGCCGGGGTCTGGTCGAGGAGGAAGTCTCCTTGGGGCGGCCCACGGGCGGGCGAGATCGGGGGCGGAGCGTGGGGCAGCTCGAGATGTTCGAGGATGGCGAAGACGACGGGTGGGTCAGTGAGGAAGGCGAGAATCTTCATCTGGCCACCACACGCGGGACACAGAAGCGGCATCACCTCGTAGATCCGAGCGAGCAGAGTGGCCCAACGGATACGAGCGGGGTTGCTGGGGCGAGCGGGATCGGGATCGGGGCTGGGCTTCGGCCCTGAGCTCAGCGGCTGGGCAGGGGGTATCTCGGCTTCGGGTCTGCCGATGTGGATGACGGAAGCGCGGAGCTTGGCATTCGGCGCGAGTACCCCATGGTATCGGTGGCGATGGAGGCGTGGCGGTGGGACGAAGCGAACGAGTCGAGTGAGAAGCTCGAGGGGAGAGAGCACGAGTTCCGAGCGACCGCCCGGTGTCGGCTTGGATACCCCACCTTTGGTGGGCAGGCGATAGACGAGACGGGACTCGGGCGAGGCGAGGGAGACGATGCCGCCGGGAGCCCAGAGCCGTTCGAGCGCGAAGGGCGGCCTGGCACAGTAGCGGAGCAAGCGTTCGACGCCTGCCCGGTCCTCACCCTCGATGCGTACAGAGGCGTCGATGCTGAACCCACCGGAACCCTGCCAGGAAAGCATGCCGTGGGCGTCGACTTCGTCGAGTAGGCCGTGGCGGCGGAAGTAGCGGAGCACGCGGCGCTGGAGGACGTACTGGAGCTCGGCCCAGTGTTCGGGAGTGAGTCGGGCGGCCTCGTGGAAGCGGACCTCTCCTGCGTCGCTCTTGGAGAAAACACCATCGAGCACAACGGCGTGGAAGTGGAAGTGAGTGTTGAGGGCGGCGCCGAAGCGATGAATGAACGTGAGCGCGCCAAGCTGAGCATCGTGCGGTGCACCCGGGCTCCTACGGTACAGGGTCGTGCGCATGGCTCGAATGAAGATGCTCAGCACGGCGCCGGCGATGTCCGGGTTCGTCTCGAGGAAGGGGCGCAGCCGCTTCGGCACGCTCAACACCCACTGCCGGACGGGAAGCTGAGGGAGCACATGCTCGGTGACGTAGGCGGCGACTTCTGCCATACGGCGCGTATTGCATGACGGACAGATGCCGCGGGACTTGCATGAGAACGCGAGCAGCCGCTCGTGCCCGCAGCCTGAGCACCGCAAGCGAGCGAAGCCGTGGGCTAGGATGCCACAGCGTAGGTAGGCCCTCAGATCCTTCTCCACCCATGAGGGGACACCGTAGCCCCCGGGGTCGCTCTGGGCAGCCTCTGCAAGGAACGTCTCGAGATGGTGCTGGACCACCGGGTAGAGTGGTGTGGTGGTGGGACGGCGCGGACGGTAGACGTGCTGGGTGCTCGCCCACCCAGGTGCACGCTTCGATGCGTGCCGGTATCGGGGTCGCTGCTGTGTCGGGTTCGCCATGGTGGAGGGTGCGCTCCGGCCTGGGGCGATGCCATGGTCGAACGGGCGCGACAGCCGAAGGGGACAGTTCCCCCGTCGTGTGACTTTCGCTCAGGGCAAGGCATGGGGTCAGAACGGATTACGCCGGAGTATCTCACTTGCGGCGTGGATCCACTCTCCGGCTGCCTCGGCATCGCAAGCGACCCAGTCGGGGCCGGCCCCTTCCTGGGCCATTGCCCGGTCCGTGCCACCGAAAACCGAGAAGCCAATGATCACGCTTATGAAGACAACTCTTGTCGGTTCAACCATCAATCTGACCTCTCCTCAGTCCTCAAGACCCTAATAGATATCCCACTTTCAGCCCAATGCCTCGGTTACAAAAGGCACCCGAAAGCGACCCCCGCATCCTCATCAGCCCGCCCGCCCTTCCCCGGTTCGTTTTCGTGATCAGGAGCTGGACCCTCTATCCGGCCTCGACAGGGGCACTCTTTGGCCCAAGTGGGCACTTCTTGCCGGGTTTACCACTCTCACCCTCCCTCAGGATTCTTCTGTCATTTTCGTAAGTCCAAGCCTATTATGCCTTTATTGATGCTGCGCCCGCTTTTGTCACGGCGGCGCACGTGTTTTGCATTGGTTCACCCTGCCGGACCCCGAACGCCCCACCCGGGGGCGACGCAGTTCGGTGGAGGCACGATTGAGTGATCGAACATGGATATGAACCCAAAGCGAGCTGGCTTTTCAATGGTCGAGTTGATCATGGTCATGCTGCTCATGCTCGTCGTCGAACAGGCGCATGCCCACGTACACCGCATCGTCAGTATAAAGGACACGAGCTTCGGTCCGTTGCGATGACGGGTCGTTTGGGGTCGGCTCCTGCTGCCGGAAGCCTGTGGCCGGTTGGGCGGCGGCCCATACCGATTCGTCCAAGCGGCCATCTAGGTCCGGTGCAGCATCGTTCGGCACACGGTACGCCGACACGGTGCATGCCGAGTTGTCCCCTCCCGCTTCTTCGCCGTCGCTTCGTACGCACACCGACGGTGCAGGAGCGCGCGTCGTGGCGGTGTCGGGCGGTGTTGGGAGGTCTGTGAGATCTATGGGGGGCGAGGGCGCCGCGACCAATGAGGTCAACAACAGAGCGGTCGAGAACATTTCGGTCACGCCTTTTCGGTAGGTCTGACGACTATTCACCTCGCGATCGCAATATTTCAAGGGAGAAGTTCTTGTTGCGTCGGGAGCGCACTCCCCCGTTCGTTCACTTGCTGAGATGCGGAACCTCTGGCCCTGCCCGCCGATTAGAGGCACACATCGAACAGCAGACAGTCTTGGAGTTGCCACGCATGACCCTCTCACGTCCGAACTTCCGTAAAACCCCGACCGCGGCTGCGATCTTCGCCGGCGCGCTCGTCTTGGGTGCCTGCAGTGACGACCTCGTTTCGTTCGGGCCCGAGGACGATCCTGAGATCCAGTGCAGCATCGACTCATCCAAGATCCTCAGCGGTCAACGGAAGGACGGAATCCCGGCGTTGACGAATCCGGAGTTGGCATCCGAGGGTGCGCCGGGGACTGAGTACCTACTCGACACAGATCGTGTCATCGGGATCGTGCTGGATGGTGAGCCGATTGCGATTCCGCTGAACATCATGTGGTGGCACGAGATCGTGAATCTGGACGGGGCACAGTCGTCGGTCGCCGTGTCACACTGTCCCCTCACCGGGTCGAGTCTGGCATTCGACCGTGGCAACGTTGGGGACTCGGAGTTCGGCGTGTCGGGACTCCTCTTCCAAACGAACCTGATCATGTACGATCGGAGCGGCGACAATGAATCGTTGTGGCCGCAGATGCTCCGGGGTGCCCGCTGCGGCCCCAGTGACGGTACGCCGCTCCCCATGGTGTCGATTGTGGAAGTGACCTGGGCGGGGTGGAAGTGGCTACACCCGGACACCAAAGTCGTGACTTCGAACACCGACTATACACGCGACTATCGCTCGTACCCGTACGGCTTCTACGACCGCACCAGCAACAACGACCTGCTTTTCCCGATCGGGCAGACCATCGACAGCCGCCGCGAGCCAAAGGAACGTGTGCTCGGAGTTCCGGATGGCACGGGTGGTATGGCCTTTCCCTTCGGAGCCCTCGCCGACCTGGGCGACGTGGCGGTCGTGGAAGGGGAAACCTCCACGGAGCGCTTCGTCATTCTCTGGGAGGCGGAGCGCCAGGGTGCCATGGCGTACAGACCCGTTCTCGATGGAGCGCCGATTACGATGCAGGTCGTGAACGGTCAGATCACAGACGTAGAGACCGGCTCCGTCTGGCGGATGGACGGGGTCGCGACGAATGGGCCCTTGGACGGCAGAGCTCTGGAGCCCGTGGCCGACGCTTTCGTGGCGTTCTGGTTCGCGTGGCCGGCGTTCTATCCGGACCTCGAATTGTGGAGTGCCTCATGATGATGAAGATGAAGGGAGTTGGAGCGGTGGTGCTCCTGGTGGGTCTGGCGTTCGTTCCGACGCAGGTGAGTGCGCAGGCCGTGTGTAGCGCGCCGCACTCGTCCCCGACGTTGGCGCAGAGTGGATCGATCTCGACGATGCCGGCGGGGGCCGGGTGGCTGCAGTTTTCAGCAGTCGGGTCGCGAGCCACCGAGTCGTATGGGCCGTTCGGCGGCAAGCTCGGCTTCGCCGGGGACTCCGAGTTCGATACACGGTCGGCGTACCTGACCGGCTCGATCGGCTTGATCGAGGGCCTTGAGTTGTGGGGACAGGTGCCCATCCACCGCTTGACCGTCGAGGGACCGGCAGGCGTGAGCCGCAGCAGCGGAGTCGGTGACGTGCGCACGGCTCTCCGTGTGAGCCCCATTCTATTCGGTTACGAGTGGCCGGTCGCGGTCCGGGCTGGACTCAAGCTACCCGGCAGCGAATTTCCGGTCGACGCGACTAAGCTGCCCCTTACCGAAGGCCAACGGGACATCGACTTGAGTGTCGAATCCGGATGGACGTCGTTCGACTATCCGGTCTACATCGTTGGGTGGGTCGGATATCGGTGGCGTTCGGAGAACAAGGGCGTCGAGTACGAACCCGGCGACGAGTTCTTTGCGCATGCGGCCGTAGGTGGCTCTGCGGGGTCGGTGCACTGGGAGTTGGGCGTCGATGCGCTGTGGGGCGACGACCTGGTCGAGCAGGGTGTCCGTCTGCCGAGCGCGAGCCGACGGTTGGTTCAACTCCTGCCGACGATCGGTACCGAAGTCGGCTTCGGCAGCCTCGAGATCACTGCACCCATTTCCCTGACGGGCCGTAACCTCCCGGTGTCCAGTGGCGTGAGCGTGGGTTACCGCTACGCCTGGGGTATGTAGTGGCGAAGCGGTTCGGGTGGCTCCGGGTCGGTGTCGCGGTAGCCGTTGTATTCGGCGCACTATCGACATCACCGACCGCGGTCTCCGCGCAGGAGGCCGACCTAGAGGTGCTCGCCTACGATCGTGGCTCTCCTGATGCACCCGTGGTCATCGTTGAGTATGCCGACTTTGCGTGCGGCGCATGTGGCGAGTTCGCTCGCGACACGTGGCCCGCCATTTACAGCGAGTTCATAGAGACGGGACGCGTCTTCTGGCGCTTCGTACCGTTCGAACTCGGGTTCCGTAACAGTGACGAGAGCGTGCGCCTCGGGCACTGCGGTGCCGTGTTGGGGGACTTTTGGGAGCTTCATGACGCGCTGTTCGAAAGCCAGCACGATTGGCTGAGTGAGCGAAATCCCAAGGACAAGCTCTTCGCCGTGGCGACCTCGCTCGGACACGATTTGGAGGCTGTCGAGCAGTGCTACGATGACAATCCGGGCAAGGACCGCACGAAGGACGCGAACCGGGCCGCGCGTAAGGACGGCGTGCGTGCGACGCCTACGTTCTTCATCGATGGGTTCCAGGTGCAGGGCGCACTCCCATTCGAGATGTTTGAAGGGCTGATCGAGGCTGCTGAAGCCGGCCGCTGATCACGGAAGCGCCGCATGGCGCACCCCTACCTCCCCCCCCGCGCCCTCTGTAGTATCCATGACCCTCCCGCCGATCCTCAGACCTTGAGATCGGAAGGGTAGGCTGATGCCCGAACTACAGAGTTCCGCTGATAACACGATGGACCGCGCCGCGGGTTGGCGTTCGCGTCTGTCGGTGTTCGTGGCCGGCATCATGGCCTTCGAAGCTCTCTCAGGGCTGTCGATTTGGCTGCTACCCTTCAGCGTGTCGAACCAGGTATTGGTTCTCATGCACACCTTGGGTGGGCTCGCCTTCCTGCTGCCTTATATTGTGTACCAGTGGGCGCACTGGCGGCAGTACAAGGACCGCACGCTCTCTCACTATTCGGTCACTGGCTACGTGGCGTCCGCCTCGCTTCTCTTGAACGTGTTGTCGGGCCTGGTACTGACGGCGCAGGCGGCGTTCGGTACCCGTATCTCATATGTGTGGGACGACGTGCATGTAGTGACCACGGTGGCGCTGCTCGCCTTCGTGCTCCCCCACGTGACACTGCTGATGGTTCGGTCCAGGAAGGCAACGTTCGCGGGCGCGTCAGAGGTGTTGGCCGCTGAGAAGCGTTGGGTACGGGGCACTGTCGCCATCTCCGCGGTTGGCTTTGCGGGACTCCTGTTGGCCTCGTTCGCATACACGCCCATCGACTGGGACCATTCCTTCCCCGAGGACTACGCAATCGAGGAGGGGCGCAGTCCGTTCGCACCCAGCTTGGCAACCACTGAAACCGGTGGAGCCATGGATGAACGCGCCCTGTCCGGTAGTGAAGGGTGTGGCAGCGCGGGATGCCACGAGGAGATCTACAAAGAGTGGTCGATCAGCGCCCACCGTTGGTCTTCCATGGATCCCGCGTTCCAAGTCATTCAAGAAGTCATGGCATCGCAGAACGGCGCGGAGAGCACGCGGTACTGTGGAGGCTGCCACGACCCGATCTCACTCTTTGCCGGCACGAAGAACATCTTCGCAGACGATCTGTCGTCATTGCGTGGCTACAACGAAGGCGTGTCCTGCTTGGTCTGTCATGCGGTTCGTGAGACCGACCTCCAAGGCAACGCCGCCTACATGATGGCGAACCCGGACCGGTACATGTTCGAGCTCTCCCAGGATGGTCCCGGCAAGTTCGTGTCGGACTTCTTGATTCGTGCATATCCGAAGCAGCACGTAGCCGAATTGTCCAAGAGCCTGTTCAAGACCCCCGAGTACTGCGCGGCCTGCCACAAACAGTTCATTGATGAAGAGGTGAATCAGGTCGGCTGGGTGCAACTCCAGAACCAGTACGACAATTGGGCCAACAGTAAATGGAATCCGGAAGGCGAGCCCGAGAACGTGGTCGAGTGCCGAGAGTGTCACATGCCTTTGCAGGCTTCAACGGACCCGGCTTCCGGAGACGAACTGGATTCGTACCGCACAGCTGACGACGGTATGCACCGAGACCATCGCTTCATTGCTGCTAACGCGTTCATTCCGGAGGTGCTCCAACTGGAAGGGTGGGAGGAGCACAAGCGGCTCACTGAGGAATGGCTGAAGGGCCAGCGTGAGATTCCAGAGATCGCTCATAAGTGGGCGAGTGGAGCTGCGGTCTCGGTAGCCATTCAGGCGCCGGACACAGTCGATGCGGGGCAGGACATTCCGATCCGGGTTGTGCTCGAATCGAACAAGGTCGGCCATGACTTCCCGACCGGGCCGCTCGACATCATCCAGTCTTGGATCAATATCGAGGTGGTGGATGAGAACGGGACGGTCCTCCTCAGCAGCGGTGCCCTCGATGACGAGAACTTCATCGAGCCAGGCGCGTTTATGCTCAAGGCTGAGCCCGTGGATCGCTACGGCAACCTGATTGATCGCCACAACCTTTGGGAGATGGTCGGGGTGCGCTATCGGCGTGCACTGTTCCCCGGCTTCAGTGACGTGGCCAACTACGAGGTCTCGTGTGGGGAAGGTGGCACAGTCGAAGAAACGTTTTGCAAGGACGTGTCGGTTTCCTCGTCAGAGGGCGGGACGCTCCATGTTCGTGCTGCGCTCGACTATCGGAAGATCGATCAGTACCTGCTGAACTTCGTCTTCGGTGAGGACACGAACCTCACGTCACCGGTTATCCGGATGGCCACGGACGAATTTGTGATCCAGGTGCGCCCGCGCGCTGTTCCTGATGGGACTCCGGAACACTAGGTGGCGAAACGACAGCGCCTCATTTGGAAGTTCGCCGGTCTCGGAGCCGTGCCGGTGGTTGTGGTGCTCGGGCTGATGTTCGGACGCCGGATGCTCTTGGACGAGACGTATGTGCCGGACCAGGACGAGGAAGGCATCACGCGCGCGTTGGATCGTGATGGGCCGGCGGGTGTGTCCGGACTCCGCTTTGCGGACGCCACTGCCGGGTCCGGTATCAGCTTCGACCACTTCCCCTTCGAACGGACCAGCCAGATCCCTGAGGACATGGGGCCGGGTGCCGCCTGGGGAGACTACGACAACGACGGCGATCCCGACCTCTTCTTGGTGAACTTCGCGGCTCCCGTTGGAGACGAGGGCGCGCTGGACTCGTCTTCGGCGACGGATCGTCTCTATGAGAATCTTGGAGATGGCACCTTCGAAGATGTGACGGCCCGGGCTGGTGTGGGGCTTGCTCACTATGGCATGGGTGCGGCCTGGGGGGACTTCGACGCGGATGCCGACCTCGATTTGGTGGTCACGGGCTGGGGGGAAGTCATTCTCTGGGAGAACCGCGGAGACGGGACGTTCCAGAATGTCTCAGCGGCGACCGGAGTGGATGGCGACGGTTTCTGGACCGGCGCCTCGTGGGCCGACTTCGACCATGACCGTGATCTCGATCTCTACGTCGTGGGATACGTGCAGTACGAGCCGGAAGCGGGTGGTGGAGGGAACGCGGGCGATTCGGACTTTCCGTTCACGCTGAACCCTTCGTCGTATTCGCCCGAACCCAACCGTCTCTTCGTGAACCAAGGTGATGGGACATTCGTTGATGGTGCCGATGCCGCGGGCGTCCGTGATGCGGAAGGCAAAGGTATGGCGGCCGCCTGGGTCGACTTGGACCAAGACGGATGGCTTGATCTGTACGTGGCGAACGACGTCTCTGACAATCGACTCTATCGCAGCCTCGGGGACGGCACCTTCGAGGACGTGAGCTACCAGGCACTCGTCGCGGATTATCGTGGGGCGATGGGCATTGCCGTCGGAGATTGGGATGCGGACCTCGATCAAGACCTCTTCATCACCCACTGGATCGCCCAGGAGAACGCACTCTACACGAGCACTCTGTCAGACCTGAGAGGAAGCGCGGCAGAGGGCCGGCTGAACTTCGGGGATGATTCGGACCGAATGGGGTTGGGTCAGATTTCTCTCGATCTCATTGGTTGGGCGACGTCGTTCAGCGATTTCAACAACGACGGATGGCTAGACCTTTGGTCCGCGAACGGGAGTACCATGCAGGATCGCGGGGACCGTACGCGGCTAGTCAGCATGGACCCCCATCTGTATTGGAATCGGGGCGGTACGGAGGGTTTCTTCGAAGTGGGTGAGGAGGCCGGCTTCCGGGTCGAGCCGCAGAGCGTGGGGCGGGGCGGAGCTGTCGCTGACTACGACCTGGACGGTGACTTGGACGTCGTGGTGATGAACGTCGGCGGGCGCACCACGCTTCTTCGAAACGATTCGGAAGGTGGGCACTGGGTCAGTCTTCGTGTTGAGGCTACCACAGGTCATCCGTCCGGACTGGGGGCGCGGGTCACCGCGTTCGCCGGAGCGCGTGGCTTCCTCCGTGAGGTCGGAGCGGGCCCCTCCTATCTGTCCCAACACGACGCAGAGGTGTCGATCGGGCTAGGAGAGGCAACGGAGGTGGACAGCCTGGTCGTCGTCTGGCCTGGCGGCGCCCGCGATGTCTGGGTCGGCCTGGCCGCAGACCGGCGATACACGCTCGTAGAAGGGCGCGAGCCGCAGCGTATGGCCGGCACGCTCAATCGTGAGGAGACGCAACGTTTCTGGGCTATGAATCGCGAGGTCGGGGCACTTCTCAACGCCGCCGCTTGGGAGGAGGCTGTCACAGGGCTCACCCAGATGCTCGATCTCGATCCGGACCATGAGGACTCGCTCTACGATCTGGGAAATGCGTACCTCGAACTCGGGCGCTATGCCGACGCTGCGGATGCTTGGCTTCGGCTCGTAGTGGTGAATGCTGCGAGTTCCCGCGCGTGGATTCAGCTCGGCATAGTGCGGACGATGGCCGACGCGACCGAGGTCTTTGATCTCGATGAAGCAATCTCCGCGTTCGAGGCTGCCTACGAACTCAACCGCGAAGAGAGTAATCCTCTCGTGTTGTGGGGTGAGGCTGCCTTGGCGAACGGTGACCCAGAGACCGCCGGACGAGTACTCCAGGCTGGGTATCGGATGAATGACCGGGCTACTTCAGCGTTCTACCTGGGGGGATACCTGTCCTGGAAGCGCGGAGATGACTCTGCCGCTGCCGAGCTGCTGGCCCAAGCCATCGACGCCGCGAGCGGCCTGAATTCCAGCGTTGGTGCGTCAGAGGAAGGGGACACGCGCTCCACCCGCATGGAGGAGGTCCGCCGAGAGGCGGCTGCCCGGCGGCTCTTTGGTGGTTGTGTAGAGGTGCTGCGTGAGCCCGGCGTCGGGCCGGATCCCGCTGTCTTGTATCCCTGCGTCGATCAAGAAATTGCGAGTCTTCCCGGGCGCTGACAGCGCCAGCTTGGTGGGGGATCTCCCCACCATTTCGAACCTTTTCCTCCCCACATCCACTGGAATCGTGCGGGCCTAGCTTCCGTTTGGGCCACAAGCGTACAAACGAGCGCATCCCAACGAGATGCGCGGCGATGACATCCGTAGGTGCTGACAACGCGTCAGGGCCGCGGGCGGGAAAGGACGAACGTTGCTGAACCTCTTCGGCGTCACCTTTCGACATGGGGTACATCCCCCGGACTCGAAGGGTCTTACGGAGCACATTCCGGTGCGGCGCATGCCGTTCCCGAAGCGGGTTGCGTTGCCGTTGCGCCAGCATGCCGGAAACCCCGCGAAGTGCCTCGTCGAGGTCGGCCAGCATGTGGAGCGCGGCGACAAGATCGCCGAAGCCGACGGCTTTGTTTCTGTGCCCATCCATGCATCAGCTGCAGGGACCGTGGCTGAGATCGGATGGTGGCCTCACCAAGACGGCTCGATGTGTGAGGCCGTCGTCATCGACGTCGATGAATTCAGTCCTCAGGTGCCGCGTCCTCGATCTGTACCTCAATGGGAGGGACTGACGCCCGCCGCGGTGCGAAGCGCGGTGCAGAACGCTGGTGTGGTCGGACTGGGAGGTGCGGCCTTCCCGACGCACGTGAAGCTCGCCCCGCCCGAGGACTGCCCAATTGAGTGGTTGTTGGTGAACGGTGCCGAGTGTGAGCCGTACCTGACCACCGACCACCGCACGATGGTCGAGTACCCGGAACGTGTGCACTTCGGCATCCGCATCATGATGCAGTGCCTGGGTGTGAAGCGAGCTGTGATCGGTGTCGAGATGAACAAGCCCGATGCTATTGAGGCACTCGAGCGTACGTGCCCCACGGACATCGACGTAACGGTGCGGCCGCTGATCGTGAAGTATCCGCAGGGCGCCGAGAAGATGCTGATCCATGTGGTCACCGGTCATGAAGTGCCGTCTGGGAAACTCCCCATGCACGTCGGGGCCGTTGTGCAGAACGTCGGGTCGATCGCGAGCATTGCCGAGATCTTCGAGACCGGCCTGCCGCTCATTGAGAGGGTCGTGACCGTGACCGGGCCTGGGGTCGTGAAGCCGTCGAATCTCATCGTCCCCGTAGGGTCGTTGTTGGGCGACGTGCTCGACTACTGCGGGGGCCTGACCGACGACGCGGCAGAGATCGTGTTCGGCGGACCCATGATGGGCGCGTCGCAACCAGACATGCGCACTCCGCTCATAAAGGGCACGACGGGCGTCGTGGTCCTGACCAAGGCGGAAGTGAAGCCCAAACAGACCTACCCGTGCATCAAGTGCGGCCACTGCCTGGACGCTTGTCCCGTCTTCCTGAACCCGTCACACCTGGGCATCCTCGCTCAGGCTGGTCGATATGAGGAGATGAAGGACGAGAGCCTCATGGACTGCATGCTATGCGGGTGTTGTTCGTACGTGTGCCCGTCCAACATCCCGCTGTCGCAGATGTTCGCGCTTGGGAAGTCCGGGCTGAAACGTCAGCAGCAGGCTGCGGCTGCCCTCGCGGCTGAGAAGGCCGCAGCTGAGGAAGCAGAAGCCGATATTGCTGTGCCGACAGGGGCTGGAGCTACCTGATGGGCGCCCCCCGCTTCGAACTCACGGCATCGCCCCACATCAAGGGCCCCGACTCGACCCCGCGCATCATGTGGTCCGTTGTCGGGAGCCTCGTTCCGGTCATCGCGGCGGCCACCTACTACTTCGGCCCGAGTGCTCTGCTTGTTATTGCAGCTACGACGTTCGGCTGCCTGCTGACGGAACGGCTCTTTGGGAAGGGTGGCTCCATTGCAGACGGGTCGGCGGTAATCACGGGATTGTTGCTCGGACTGACTCTGCCCGCTGGGCTGCCTTTATGGATGGCCTTCGCGGGAGGGGTGATCGCGATTGCCCTGGGCAAGCTGATCTTCGGCGGACTCGGCCAGAACGTTTTCAACCCGGCGCTTTTGGGCCGGGCGTTCCTCCAAGCTGCGTTTCCGGAGGATCTCACGACGTGGCCGGCCGCCGCCGAGTCGTGGTGGCAGCTTCGGGGAGACAACTTCGCCTTCCCGCTCATGTCGGCTGACCCGCTCGCTACGGTGACCGGGGCGACCCCCCTGGGCTCCATGAAATTCGAGCAGATCTCCACCGAGCTCGGCAGCCTCGTGTTGGGCAGCACGGGAGGCTCACTCGGAGAGACCGCCGCTGTCGCGATCCTGTTGGGCGGTGGGTACCTCGCCCTCAAGAAGTATCTGAACTGGCGCATTCCGGTCTCGATTCTGGCGACCGTCGCGGTGCTCGCGCAGATCATTCACCTCGTGAGTCCCGAGCTCTATCCGGATGCTGCGTTCATGCTGTTTAGCGGAGGCTTGATGCTCGGCGCGGTATTCATGGCCACCGATATGGTCACGTCACCGACGACGAATCTGGGGTGCTGGATCTTTGGCGCAGGAATCGGGGCTTTGGTAGTTCTGATCCGGCTTTGGGGAGGACTCCCAGAGGGGGTCATGTATGCCATCCTCCTCATGAACGCGATGGTGCCGTTCATCAATCGGGCGACTCAGCCCAGGGTGTTCGGAACCAAGAAGGAGGCCGTGGCATGAGCGAGCGCGATCTCCCCATGGCTGGTGGCGATGTCGAGGCGTCCTCCGCGCGTTTGGTCGGCACATTGGCCTTTGCAGGTGCCTTCGCCGGACTCGCCATCGTGCTCGTCTTTCAGTGGGCGAATCCGCAGATCGAAGAGTACCGGGCCCGGGTCCTCGAGGAGGCGATCACCGAGGTGCTCGCCGGTGCAGACCGTTACGAAACGGTCTTTCTCGGCGCAGGCGGTCTCACCATGACCCCCGCCGCCGATACGGCGGACCTCGACCGGGTCTACGTCGGATTCGACGCTGGAGATCGACCCGTCGGGATCGCTGTGCAGGGGGGTGAGCCGGGTTTTCAAGACGTGATCTCTTTGATCTTCGGATACGACCCGGACACGGGCGAACTGCTTGGCATGAAGGTGCTCGAGCACAAGGAGACGCCTGGACTCGGAGACAAGATCGAGAAGGACTCGGCGTTCATTGGAGCCTTCCGCCGGGTGGCCACTCCGGTAGTAGGCGTGAAGAAGGGCCGTGAGTCTGGCGCGGATGAGGAAGTGATCATGATCACCGGAGCGACGATTTACGGATAGGAAATTCAATGGGCCAAATGAGGTGTTCAGCGAGCGGGGACAGAGTGAGGCATGGGACGCGGAGCATGGGGTTGCGGGGTTGGCCTGAAAGCAGCCCGAGCGGAGGAGCGGACAGTGCT
>Ga0233427_10003546_pt1 | contig 13596 bp, 14 predicted proteins | sample SI_118_April2016_5_FD_179885 | JGI IMG/M metagenome (GOLD analysis project Ga0233427, IMG submission 179885) | Seawater microbial communities from Saanich Inlet, British Columbia, Canada - SI_118_April2016_100_MG | ecosystem: Environmental > Aquatic > Marine > Inlet | place: Canada: British...
TTTTCTTCCTTTGGCTCGGTGCTGCCGCGGTTGTCGTGGGCCTGCTCGCCCTGATCCCCGGTGTGACCTGGGAAGCCCAGCTTCTGGCCTTTGCCACGCTGGCGGTCGTTTCGGTCTTCATGTGGCGCATCTACAAGCCCAAGAAACTCGAAAGCGAGCACCCGACGCTGAACAAGCGCGGGCACCAGTACATTGGGCGCAAGTTCACGCTGGATGCACCGATCGTCAACGGCGTGGGCAAGTTGATCGTTGCCGACACGACCTGGAAGATCAACGGCACGGACATGCCCGAAGGCACCCAGGTGACCGTGACCAGCGTCGACGGCACCGCGCTTCATGTGGAGAAAGCCGCAACAGCAGAAGCCGGCTGATCAGCAGATATCAATTGCCTTGCAGTAGTCACTCATGGCGTTGTTGATGAAGGTTTCCAGCACCTTGTTGCGGGCCTCATAGACGTCCTTCAGACAGCTCACATCGCCACCACATGCGTTACGCCTGGTGATGAATTCATGGGCCAGATCTTGCTGATTCCCGCTTTCTCCCATCAGCATGGGAACCTCTTGAGCGACGCCGTAAAGCGTGCCCATCTTCATATCGAGATTGGAGAGCGAGCGGCTATCGCAGATGGCGTGTTCTGTGGGTGTCGCAGCCTTCTGGCAATCAGAGCTCTGGGCCTGAGCACCCGTGGAAACGGCCAGGAGCGCGCCACACAGGCAGATGAGTCCGAGAGCTGATTTCATGACGAGGTTCTCCGATTTCCAGGCGTTGATCGATCAAACATCCCGGCGGGCTTTCAGGGCCGCACCCAGGGTGCCTTCATCGAGGTAATCGAGCTCACCACCGATCGGCACGCCCAGCGCCAGGCGTGAGATCTTCACGCCACTCTCTTCAAGGCGATCAGTAACGTAGTGGGCCGTGGTCTGGCCATCGACCGTGGCGTTGGTCGCCAGAATGACCTCTTCGACCCCCCCGGCAGCCGTGCGGCTGACAAGGCTTGCGATCCGAAGATCTTCCGGGCCGACGCCATCAAGCGCCGAAAGGGTTCCACCCAACACGTGATAGAGACCACCGAACACTCCTGCCCGTTCCAGCGCCCAGAGATCGCCGACTTCCTCGACGACACAGAGAGTGCTGCGATCCCGGCGCGGGTCCGAACAGACGCTGCAGGGCTCGACCGTATCGAGATTGCCGCAGGTCGCGCAGGCCTTGACCGATTCGGCGGTCTGCTCAAGCGCAGCAGCAAGAGGCCGCAGCAGCGTTTCCTGATGTTTCAGCAGATGCAACACGGCACGACGCGCCGAACGCGGGCCCAGGCCCGGCAGTCGCGCCAGCAGCTCCGCCAGACGCTCGATCTCCGGCCCACCCATAGCCATCAGCCTAGAACGGCAGGTTGAGGCCGGCCGGCAGATTAAGCCCGCCGGTCACCTTGGCCATCTCGTCCTTGACGTAGGTCTCGACCCGGCCGCGTGCATCGTTGACCGCCGCGACGACCAGATCCTCCAGGATCTCGGTGTCGCCGGGTGTGACCAGTGTCGGGTCGATCGAAAGACGCTTGAGCTCGTGTTTGGCCGTCATCACCGCCGTGACCATGCCGGCCCCTGCGCTGCCTTCGATCTCGGTCTCGGCAAACTCTTCCTGCATGGCGGCCATCTTGCCCTGCAGCTCCTGGGCCTGCTTCATCATCTTGGCGAGGTTCATGAACCCGTGTTCTCCGCTTTGGTTTCTTCCGCGTCGTGTACTGCCACAACCTTGGCGCCGGGAAAGGCGTCGAGAATGCGTGCCACGCCGGGGTCGGTTTCGGCATCGCTCAGGCGTGCCTGATGTTGTGCTTCTTCCTGGGCCGCCACCGTTTCGGCGCCCTCTTCGGGCGATACGGCAACGATCCAGCGCTCGCCCGTCCAGGCCTCGAGATGACGCGACAACGAGCGAATAAAATCGGACGGCAGATTATCGTCCGTCCTGAGGTCGATCCGGCCGGGGCTGTAAGAAACCAAACGCACATTGTTGCGCAGCTGGGCCATCAGGATGACTTCGCCCTGTTCCTCGGCAAGATTTACCAGCGCCTCGAAATTCTCCGGCATGGGCGCGACAGTCGGCTTTGGAGGCTCTGCAGGCACAACCACCACCGGTTCGAGCGGCGGGGCCTCTGCCATGACCTGTGCCGCTGTGGTGGGTGGCGCGGGCTGCGGTAATGCAGAAGGTGCCGATGGCGAGGCCACGGACGCCACCCCACCCGCCGCCGCAGCCTTGAGCGCCTCTTCGGGCGTCGGCAGGTCGGCGCTGTGGGCCAGACGCACCAGCGTCATCTCGACCGCCTGGAGGCTGTTGGGTGCGGTGCGCGCTTCGCTGATGCCCTTGAGCAGGATCTGCCAGGCGCGGCTGAGATGGGGAACCGCGAGTTTCTGAGCCATCGCCGCACCGCGCTCACGCTCGAACTCCGGTGCAGCGTAGCTCGCCGCTTCGGGCGTCACCTTGTAGCGGGTCAGCCAGTGGGTCAGTTCCAGCAAGTCCTCGAGCACAACGACCGGGTCGACACCGGCGGCGTACTGGCCATCAAGATTGGCCAGCGCCGCCGCTATCTCACCGCTCATGACCGCCTCGAAGAGATCAAAGACCAGGCCGCGGTCGGCCAGACCCAGCATTTCGCGGACATCCTCTTCGGCGACCTTGCCCTGGCCCTGGGCAATCGCCTGGTCGAGAATCGAAAGGCCATCGCGCGCCGAACCATCGGCCGCACGTGCGATCAGCGCCAAAGCTTCGGGCGATGCTTCGGCCTCTTCCTCTTCGACCAGCTCGGCGAAATAGGTCGCCAGTTCGGAGGCGTCGATCCGGCGCAGATCGAACCGTTGGCAGCGCGACAGAATGGTCGCGGGGATCTTGCGCAGTTCGGTGGTGGCAAAGACGAACTTCAGGTGTTCAGGTGGCTCTTCCAGCGTCTTCAGCAGCGCATTGAACGCCGCGTTGGAGAGCATGTGGACTTCGTCCATGACGTAGATCTTGTAGCGCCCCATAACCGGGCGATAACGCGCCGCTTCAAGCAGGTCGCGCATGTTGTCGATCCCGGTGTGGCTGGCGGCATCGATTTCCAGGACATCGACATGGCGGTCTTCGGCAATCGCGACACATTGCGCGCACACACCGCAGGGTTCGGCCGTGACCTCGCCGGTGCCGTCAGGCCCAACGCAGTTTAGAATACGCGCCAGAATACGGGCCGTGGTCGTCTTGCCGACGCCACGCACACCGGTCAGCAGGAAGGCCTGGGCAATGCGACCGCTTGCGACCGCGTTGCGCAGGGTCCGCACCAGCGCATCCTGACCACGCAGACCCTCCAGACTGGTTGGACGGTACTTGCGCGCAAGGACGCGATAATCGGTTGCGGCTTGGTCCTGCTCTGCCATGGCTCCGATGATGGTTCGTCACAACGCCTCGCCCCAGGCAGCGCCGGATGGAGCCGGCAAAGGCCGGCGGGCGGGATGGAAGACTGACTCGACCCGAGTGAATCCCGCTGCGGCTGCTTCCTTCCGGATCTGACCGGGTTCACGAGCCAGCCCGTCCGGGCCAGCCTTCCGGGGATGACCATATCGACCGTGCCACATCCCGCGCAAGCCCCGTCGGTGGAATTGCACAGCACAAAGCACCATGCCAACGTCCTGCCATGACAGATCTTTTGCATTACAGCGGACAGGCGATCGAGCGGGCAGGCGAAAAACGCCGCGATGACGGCTGGATCAGCGGTCAACTCGGCTCGGCAGCGGCCCGCATTGTGCCGATCTGGCAGGGCAAGAGCCTGTTGGCAGGTGATGGCGCAGCTTATCTCGCGGCAAGCGAGGCATGGCACCTGCTGGAAGGCGCCCCATCGGAGCCGATTTTCCTCGGGATTGATGAACTGGGGCCCCTCTTTGCCCTCGACCTTTCCCACCTGAGCGAGGTCAGCGCAGCAAACCTGCTGTCGAACGCAGATTTTCAGGAGCTTTATGGGGTCGCGACCCAGCTTGTCCGGCGTGAGGCATCGCTGCTCTCCCATGCGGCATGGATGGTCCACTGGACGCGCCGCCACCGTTTCTGCGGCGCCTGCGGCCAACCCACGACCTCACGCGAAGCCGGCCATGTTCGCGCCTGTACCAACGAAAACTGCGGTGTACTCCATTTCCCGCGCACCGATCCGGCTGTGATCATGGTCGTCGAACATGAAGACCGCTGCCTGCTCGCCCACCAGAAAGGCTGGCCCGGGCGTCTCCATTCCTGCCTGGCCGGTTTCGTCGAACCGGGGGAATCGGCCGAAGAGGCCGTTGTGCGCGAGGTAAAGGAAGAATCCGGTGTCGTCGTGCGCGATGTGCAGTTCTTTGCGACCCAGCCCTGGCCCTATCCCTGCTCGCTGATGTTGGGTTTCTATGCCATGGCCGATGACGGCGCCCTGACCCTCGACGACATCGAACTTGAAGAGGCCCGCTGGTTCAGCCGTGACGAACTGCGCTCGCCCGATCTCGATATTGAATTGCCGCGCCACGATTCGATCGCCCGCCGCCTGATCGACGAGTGGATCGACAGGAGCCAGAGCAGATCGCGTTAAGCCTGCGCAACACTCTATGAACCAGAGCGGATTCACGCAAAAGGGTTGCGCCACGCGTGGTGCAACCTTCTCGCGATCCGATCTAGAGCAATTCCGCAGGCCGGGAATTTGTTCTAGGGTCTGCGACCCCATTCAGACCTTGCGAGGACTTCAACATGAGCCGCCTAGAGATTCATCAGATCCCGGTTCTGTCCGACAATTACGTCTATCTCGCCCATTGCCCCGAGACTGACGCAACGGCTGTCGTCGACCCGGCAGTCACCGGGCCGGTGCTTGATGCCGCCAAGGCCAAGGGCTGGACCATCACGCATATCCTCAACACCCATCACCACGACGACCACACCGGCGGCAATCTTGAGATCAAGGAAGTAACCGGTTGCACGATTGTCGGGCCCAGGGCCGACCGCAGTCGCATTCCCGGGATCGATGTCGAGGTCGATGAAGGTGACAGCTACACGCTGGGTAATGCTCAAGCCAGGGTCTACTTCGTGCCCGGCCACACACGCGGACACATCGCCTTCTGGTTCGAGGATTCGGATGCGCTGTTCTGCGGCGACACCATGTTTGCGCTGGGCTGCGGGCGCCTGTTCGAGGGAACGCCGGCCCAGATGTGGTCCTCGCTCTCGACGTTCATGACACTGCCGGGCGAAACCCGTGTTTACTGTGCCCACGAATACACCCAGGCCAATGGCCGCTTCGCGCTGTCTGTCGAACCCGACAACGGCGCCCTCGTGCGCCGTATGGCCGAGATCGACGAAAAGCGGGCCAACGACATCCCCACGGTCCCCTCGACCATCGCCGAGGAACTCGCGACCAACCCGTTTTTGCGTCCAGAAAGCCCGCTGTTGCAGAAAACCGTGGGTTTGCTCGGCGCCGATCCTGTGGCCGTCTTTGCCGAGACCCGCGCCCGCAAGGACAGTTTCTAGTGCCGGGATGTTGGCGCATTTGCGCCAGAAATCGCATGATGATTGACGAACGTGTGGATTCGGCGACTGAGTGCGTGTGTTACTGAGTACCGAACATAAGACTGCCGCAGAAAAATATGCGGAAACATAATGGGGCTTGGAATGAAGACGTTTGCATACAGCTTGATACTGACAATTGCGGCGACGGTTGGCGGCCAGGCTTGGGCCGAAGAAGCACAGTCGGCGATTATGGCGGGGGCTCCTGTCTTCGTCGAAACCTACAATGCGAGCGACGGCGCAGCGCTTGCTGCGTTCTATACGGAAGACGCCGCCTTGCTGCCTCCCGGCGGTGCGCGGGTCAACGGTCGCGAGGCAATCGCCGCGTTCTGGCAAGGCGCCATGGATAGCGGCCTTGTCATCAATAGCCTGACGCCCACCGAGATCATGCAGTCGGGCGACCAGGCGGTCGATGTCGGAACGATCTCCCTGAGCGCGCCCGACGGTTCCGGCGGTATGGTGGAACTCAGCGCGAAGTATACCGTCATGTGGAAACAGGACAGTGAATGCGTCTAGCGGCTCCACCGCGACATGTGGAATATGAACCCGTCCGAGTAGAGCAGTTTCGCGACAGGCGGCGGGCCGGGTCGGGCCGTCGCCTGCATTCGCGAGACAGATTGTCTACCCGATCATTCCCGGCAGCAGCCTCGGCTGACTGCCCGCAACCGTTTGCCTAATCGTCGCCGGCGACCCGTTTCTGTGCTTCTGCCCGGTAGGGATGTGCGCGATAGGTGCCCAGGACACGGACTTCCTTGGCAAAAAACGCAAGTTCCTCCAGCGCCAGACGCATCAGTCGGTCGTCGGGATGTCCGTCGGCATCGGCATAAAACTGGGCCGCGCTGAACGAACCGTCGATCATGTAACTTTCCAGTTTGGTGAGGTTGACCCCGTTGGTCGCGAATCCGCCCAGCGCCTTGTAGAGCGCGGCCGGTACGCTTCTGACGTGGAAAATCATGCTGGTGATGAGCGGTCCGGAATCCTGATCGGGCATCTGCGCATCACGCGACAGGATTAGAAACCGCGTGTGGTTGTGGGCACCGTCTTCAAAACCCGCTTGCAACACATCAAGGCCATAGATTTCCCCGGCCAGCGCCGAAGCGATTGCGCCCTGGGTTTTCTCTCCCTGCTGGGAAATGTCGCGCGCCGCCCCGGCGGTATCGGCGTGGGTCACCGGCGTCAGGCCCAGCGAACGCAGCCGCACGCGGCATTGGCCAAGTGCCTGCACATGGGAATGCACCGCCGTGAGACCGTCGATTGTCGCGCCTGAAACACCCAGAAGATGATGGTTTACGCGCTGGAAATGCTCACCGACGATGTGCAGGGAGGACTGCGGCATCAAGTGGTGAACATCGGCAACACGACCCGCAAGCGAGTTTTCTATCGGCAGCATCGCAAGCCGGGCATCGCCGGATTCGACCGCCTGAAAGACATCTTCGAAGGATTCGCAGGCCAGCACGTCCATCTCTGGATGCACTTCACGGCATGCCATGTGCGAATAGGCGCCTGGCTTGCCCTGGAAGGCAACGGTGTTATCGGCAGTCATGTTCTGGCCAGTCGGGTGGTCGTTGTGGGGCTGTCAGGGCATCGGCGCCAGCAACGCGCGCGCCCTTTCAAGGTCGGCGGGAGTATCGACACCCAACGGAATCGAGTCAACGCGGGCCACGGCGATGGTCATGCCGGCTTCGAGCGCACGAAGCTGCTCCAGCTTCTCGCGTTGTTCCAGCCGACTGACCGGCAGCGTGACAAACCGCTCCAGTGCCGCGCGCCGATAGGCGTAGAGGCCGATGTGATGCCATAGCGGACCTTCGCCGGCAGGCGCCGTTGCACGAGTAAAATAGAGCGCCCAGCCGGTTTGTTCGCCGAATTGTCCGGCGCCCTCCCAGGCGACAATCGCCTTGACGACGCTGGGGTCGTCACGTTCGTGCGCGTCACGGATTTCAGCAACCAGCGTGGCAATATCGCCCCCGCTGGATTGGAGGACCGAAACAGCAGCGCGCAAGGTGCCGGGATCAAGTGTCGGCAGGTCGCCCTGAACATTGACCACGACATCGTGTCGCCCATCGGGATCGAGCCGCTGCAGGGCCTGATTGATCCGGTCGGATCCCGACGGCAGATCGGGGTCGGTTAAGACGGCTTCACCGCCTACGGCCCGAACGGCATCGAGAATTTCTTCCTCGGCCGCAGCGACCGCAACCGGCCCGACATCGGCCTCCTTGGCACGTCGCCAGACCTGCACGATCATCGCTTCGCCGCCGATTTCGGCCATCGGCTTGCCGGGCAGTCGCGTAGAGGCCATACGGGCCGGGATGAGGACAATTGCAGACATTGATCTCTCTAAATCAGAGCCGTTCGCAACAAGGCTCAACACTCTTGCGATAGCACATTTGCAGGGGAAATGGCTCTTGTTCATTGGGATCGTGCCATTTTGCTGCGAAGCGTCCGCAACAAACCGAAATCCATGCAATCTGCCCCCCAGAAGGGGTTGAACACACACCCGTGACGTGACTAATCTCCGCCGCCTGTCTTAGCGGCCCGCGACGTGTGCGGAATTTATCTCCTTCAAGGTCGGATCACATGAATTCCTTTGAGTTCAACAAGATTGCCGGTGGTGTTCTGGTTGCCCTTTTGCTTGTCGTCTGCATCGACAAACTGAGCAACATTCTTTATGCCCCAGAGCTTCCCGAACATGCTGCGGTCGAGACCGAGGCAGACGCGCATTCCGATGCCGATGTCGGCGGCGGACATGACGCGCCCGAAGTCTCGATGGCCGCACTGCTGGCTGGCGCAGATCTGGAAGACGGCGAAGGCCAGTTCAAGAAGTGCAAGAGCTGTCACACAATCGAATCCGGTGGCGCCAACGGCACGGGCCCGAACCTCTACGGGATCGTCGGTAATGCGCAGGCCCATAGTGCAGATTTCGGTTACTCGGCCGTTCTTTCCGATCTGGGTGGCACCTGGACCTTCGAAGAGCTCGACGCCTTCCTGACCAGCCCGAAGACCTATGCCAACGGAACCAAGATGACCTTCCGCGGTATCTCCGATGGAGAGGACCGCGCCAACCTGATCGCCTGGCTAAACACCCAGTCGGACGCACCGCTGGCGCTGCCTGCAGTGGCAGAGCCGGTTGCTGACGAAGCCGCCGAGGACATGACTGACACGCACGATGACGCCGCGGATGCGGCTGATGATGCAGCCGACGATGCTTCGGATACCGGCGATGACATGATGGATGACGTCACCGAAGCCGCCGACGAGATGGTGGACGATGTCAGCGAAGCCGCTGACGACGCCATGGACAGCGCTTCGGACGCGCTTGACGACATGTCCGAAAGCGCCACGGATGCCATTGACGACATGACCGGCAGCGCAACAGACGCAACCGGCGGCACCGCTGTTGCGGGCAGTGCAGCGGTTGCCATGATTGCCGCCGGCTCCGTCGAGGACGGCGAGAGCGTTTCGCGCAAGTGCTCGAGCTGCCACACCTTCGACGAAGGTGACGGCAACCGGGTCGGCCCGAACCTCTGGAACGTCGTCGACAAGCCGATCGCAAGCGACCCCGACTACAGCTATTCCGATGCGATGGAGGCTGAGGGGGGCAACTGGACCTATGATCGCCTGTGGACCTACCTGATGGATCCCAAGGCCGAGATTCCCGGCACCAAGATGGGCTTCCGCGGCATCTCGGATGAAGAAGATCTGGCATCGCTGATCCTCTACATGCGCGACCAGTCGAACGAGCCGACGCCGCTGCCCGGAGCCGAATAACCTCAACAACGCCCGCAAGGCGCTGGAGCCGGATTTGACCGACGAGCAGAACCTGAAACACAAGGAGCTCGACGGGCGCAAGATTGCAGCCGAGCTTCACATCACGACGCAGGCCGAGGTTGAAGTCCTGACCCAGGCCGGCTGGGCGCCGCGTCTGGTCGCTGTGCTGATTGGTGATGTCGCAGCCGTCGAGATCTATGTGCGTAATCAGAGACGCACGGCAGAACGCCTCGGCATTGCCTTCGAAGAGCGCCACTTCCCAGCCGACATCACGGAACCCGAACTGCTCGCCGCCGTCCAGGCCATGAACGCCGATCCGCGTGTCACCGGAATCATCGTGCAGCGCCCGGTACCCCCGCAGATCAACGTCAAACGTCTGCAGGGCACGATTCATCCGCTCAAAGACGTTGAAGGGCTACATCCCGCCTCGATCGGTAACATTGTCTACAACGAGCTTGATCTGGGGCCCTGTACAGCAATGGCGTCGGTCCACATGCTCAAGACTACCGGGCTTGCCCTGTCAGGCCTTGAAGTCGTGGTCGTGGGCCATTCCGAGATCGTCGGCAAGCCGATTGCCTTCCTGCTCATGGCCGAAGGCGCAACGGTGACGGTGTGCCATCACATGACACGTAATCTGGCGGTTCATTGTCGCCAGGCCGATGCCGTTTTTGTCGCTGTCGGCAGGCCCGGACTGGTCACGGGGAACATGATCAAGCCGGGTGCTGCTGTGATCGACATCGGCATCAACCGGGTCGAGAACCCTGACGGCACGGCACGCACGGTCGGTGATTGTGAGTTCGAGAGCTGCCGGGAAATTGCAGGGTGGATCACCCCGGTCCCCGGCGGAGTCGGGCCGGTAACCGTGGCCATGCTGATGCACAACACCGTGACGGGTGCGAAACGCCAGAAGGAATTCTACGGCAACGCGTTTACCGCAGTTTCCTGGACCACGAGCCCCGAAAGCCTGGAAGGCTCGTCACAGACTTGAGTCAGGTTTCGTAGCCGGGCGGAGGTACAAAACCGCCGATCTCGCGTGCCAGAAGACCGGCGAAGCGGATCGGCGTCAGGTCTTCCAGATAGGGACCAATCGCCTGCAGGCCGACAGGCAGCCCCTCTGTCGTGCGCGTGACCGGAAACGCCGTCGAGGGCTGCCCCGCCAGGGTCGCCACGCCTGCGTAAAAGCAGTTGTGCATATAGTCTGCCTCAGCGCCATTGACCTGCAAACGCCTGTCCAGGAAAGGCCTTTCATCATGCGGGAAGGCATTGGTGACGTCGGCCGGCGAGAGCCAGATATCGACATCGCGGAAGAAGTCGCGATAGCTCTCACGCAGGGCTTCGCGATAAGCAAGCCAGCCCAGAAAATCCCCGGCTGTCGCGGCAATGCCGGCATTGCCGGCCTCGGCAAAAAGATCGTTGCTGACCGCCGCTTCCTCAGCTTCCTGACGACGCCTTTCCTCAGGCCAGCGCGACGCGATGATCGAGAACATCAGGCTTCGGTAGTTCTGATAGGCTTCGCGACCATCACCGACCATCTCTGGCGCCGCCTCGATCACCGTGGCGCCGGCCTTGCGGCAAGCCTCGTCAACCGTCTCCCGGGCCGCGACAATGCTGTCATCGACCGGCATCCAGTCTTGCAGCGGGGAAAGCGCAACGCGAAATCCGTCGAGACGTTCATGCCGTGCTGCCTTGAGTTCCAGCCGCCAAGCAATGTCTTCACCCATGTCGGGGCCTGCGAGATGCTCCAGCGCCAGTTCCAGGTCCTCGGCCGAGCGGGCCAGCGGGCCAGCGGGCCTTGCACCGTGAGCACAACGGCCGGATTGGGCCGGCTGCTGAAGAAACTGCCGCTCTTGGCGATCAGGGTCTCGCTCGGTTTGTGGCCATAGATGCCGCAGAACGCCGCCGGAATCCGGATCGACCCGCCGATATCCCTGCCCAGTTCCAGAGGAGACAGTCCGGCAGCGACCGCTGCCGCCCCACCGCCCGTGCTGCCGCCCGGCGTGACATCCAGGTTCCACGGATTGTTGGTGCGCCCATAAACCTCGTTGGTGGTCTGCCAGTCGCCGGCATAGGGCGGCGAGTTGGTTTTGCCCAGCACGACCGCGCCGGCATCGCGCAGGCGGGTGACCGAGCGGGCATCGCGATCGACGACACAATCTTCCGGCATCGCAGCACCGCCAACGGTGTTGGGCAGACCGGCAACATCGAAGATATCCTTGATCGTGACCGGCAGGCCGGCCAGCGGCGATGCCGGATCAGCCGAACCGGCCTCCTGCCGTGCCTGAGCGACCGACTCAATGACGATGGCGTTGAGCGCCGGATTAAACCGTTCGATCCGATCGGCGTGTAGTTCGACCAGTTCGGGCGCGGAAATCTCGCCAGCCTTGAGCGCATCGCGCATGGCGCAGGCGGTGGAAAGGGCATCGAGCGTCATGCTGCCTCCGTTTCACGGTCATCAAGGTATTCAGCCGATTGCATCTCGATCAGCCGCGATGCCGTGCGCTCAAACTCGAAGGCGCCGTCGCCGGCGGGATAAAGTTCATCGGGAACGGCATCGGCCGAACACAACAGGCCGATGTGGTTGTCGTAGAGAACATCGATCAACGTGACGAACCGCTTGGCTTCGTTGCGCCGTTCCCAGGTCATGGCGGGAATGTCGTCGATCACGAGTGTGTGGAAGTGCTCGGTCAGTGCCAGGTAATCGGCACTGCCCAACGGCCTGTCACACAACTCCTCAAAGTTGAACCGTGCGACGTGGCGGGCCTGCCGGGGTACTTCAAGCATGCGCCCCTGAACCTCAATGCTGACGGCTTCGACCTCAGCCTCTCCCACGAGGCGCGCAAACGCCGTGTCCAGTGCGGCGCGCGCCGCGGCATCGGCCGGCACACGGTAAACCCCGGCCTCTGCCAGGAACGCCATGCGGTAATCCTGCTCGGTATCGACGGCAATGATCTCCAGGCGTTCTTCCAGCATTGCAATAAAGGGCAGGAAAAGCTGGCGATTGATGCCGCCTGCATAGAGGTCGCGCGGATGACGGTTCGAGGTCGCCACCACCACGATGCCACGACGGAAAAGCTGCTCGAACAGGCGACCAAGAATCATGGCATCGGCAATATCGGTGACATGGAACTCGTCGAAACACAGCAAGGTGGTGTTGCGGGTGACGGCATCGGCCATCGCGCTGATGGTATCGCCGTCGCTATCGTGCCTGCCGGACTGGCGTTCAAGGTGGATGGTGCGGTGCACCTCCTGCATGAAGGCATGGAAATGGACACGGCGTTTGGCTGTGACGGGCACTGTCTCGAAAAACAGGTCCATCAGCATCGATTTCCCACGCCCGACGCCACCATGAAGGTAGATGCCGCGCGGCCCGTTCGCAGGCTCGTCACGGCTCAGCAGGCGACCGATCAAACCACGGGTTTCCCGCCTGGGTGCGGCCAGCGCGGAAGCGAGCGCCTGCAGGCGCGCGGCCACCGATTCCTGCACGGGATCGGGGCTGAGTTCGCCGGCAGCGCAAAGCGCCATGTAGCGGTCGTAGGGGCCGTCAGACATGATCTCGCCGATGGTCAGAAGAACCCTCGTTTAGACCAGTTTTGGCAGTGGTGTCACGGCCTGGGATGCCAAGGCCCAGCGAGATCATGGTTTGCCCTCGAGCACCCATACCCCGGTCCGGGCTTGACCCCGGAGGATTGCTGGCGTGGGATCGTACCAACAAGGGGAATACACCATGGCCGATCTCGATCTCTGTTTCACATCCGCCACCGAACTCGCCCGGCGCATCGCCACTGGTGAGATGTCGCCGGTCGACATCGTCGAAAACAGCCTGGCGCGCATCGAGGAGGTCAATCCCGCCCTCAACTGCTTCTGTTTCGTCTTTCCCGAAGAAGCGCGACAGAAAGCCAAAGAGGCCGAAGCGGCGGTCGAGGCGGGCAAACCCCTGGGTCCGCTCCACGGCGTGCCGATCGCGATCAAGGATTTCACCCCAACCAAGGGTAAAACCACGACGATGGGGAGCAAGGTCTATGCCGACAATGTCCCCGATGATGACGCCCAGGTCGTCAAGGACCTTCTTGGCGCGGGCGCAATCATGGTCGGCAAGACCACCACACCCGAATTCGCCCATGATAGCTTCACCCACAGCCCGCTCTGGGGCACGACGCGTAACCCCTGGAACCCCGAGCGCACACCCGGCGGTTCCTCCGGCGGCTCGGGCGCTGCCGTGGCCTCGGGCTGTGTGACGCTGGCCGAGGGCTCCGACATGGGCGGGTCCGTGCGCATTCCGGCCTCGTTCTGCGGCACCGT
>Ga0233427_10003547_pt1 | contig 13593 bp, 13 predicted proteins | sample SI_118_April2016_5_FD_179885 | JGI IMG/M metagenome (GOLD analysis project Ga0233427, IMG submission 179885) | Seawater microbial communities from Saanich Inlet, British Columbia, Canada - SI_118_April2016_100_MG | ecosystem: Environmental > Aquatic > Marine > Inlet | place: Canada: British...
TAGAAGAAAAAATTAAGCAAATAATTATAATAATTATAATTGTAGTAGTAGTATCATCTGTTGTATTCTTAATAATTAAAGATGTAGATTATGAACATGAAAAAGAAGCATTTGAAATAGCAACATATGTTTCTAAATATACAAATTCAATTAATGCATATACACCAGAATCAAAATATGTTCGTGTTACTGGAATGATAGATGAATTTCCAATTTTAAGTAATTTAGTTTCATTTGGACCTAAAGTTATTCCAATGAAAACATACTATGGTGAAACAAATTATGAAACACTCATAGAATTTATTGAAAAAAATAGGAATCAGGGGCTTGATCATATAGTTGTAGATGAAAATAGTGAACAGATATTTTTAAACAATTTATTCATAAATGATAAAAAGTATCCGTACTTAACAAATATTTTTGATTCATCAGATTTTGGGTACAAATATCATGTTAAAATATATAAAATAAATTATGATATATTTGATGAACATAATTAACATACCATAGAGAAACTAAAATTTTTCCAGATGGTTAATATTCTGAATTTGTATAGAGTTGTAGTAAATGAAAAAGAAAGTTTCAAAAATAAATAAAACTAAAATTCCCTTTTTTAAACCATGGATTACAAATGAAGATAAAAAATCAATAATGAAAGCACTAAATAATTCACTATTAACAGATGGCCCAATATTAGAAAAATTTGAAAAAAAATTTGCGTTGTTTACAGGAGCAAAATATGCTATTGGTGTTTCAAATGCAACATCAGCATTATTTCTATCTCTAAAGGCTTTAGGAATTGGAAAAGGTGATGAAGTAATTATTCCAGATATTACATTTGTTGCAACAGCAAATGCAGTACTACAAGCAGGTGCAACTCCAGTATTAGCGGATGTAGAAATTGATTCTATGAATATTTCAAGTGAATCAATAATTAAAAATATTAATTCAAAAACAAAAGGCATAATTCCTGTACATTTTGCAGGAAGAGCTTGTAATATGAACAGCATAATAAAAATTGCAAAAAAGAATAACCTAATTGTAATAGAAGATTGTGCACATGCAATTGGAGCAAGATTAAACAAAAAACATGTAGGTACATTTGGGAATGTAGGTTGTTTTAGTTTCTACCCAACAAAAAATATCACCACAATAGAAGGTGGAATGATAATAACTAATTCTAAAAAAATTAAAGATCATGTAAGTAGTTTAAGAAATCATGGACTAACAAAAACTTTAGCACAAAGATATTCTAAAGGAAAACCATGGGATTATGATATGATAGAATTAGGTTATAATTTTAGATTGGATGAAATAAGATCTGCTTTAGGATTAAGTCAATTAAAAAGAATTGATAAATTAAATGGATTACGAAAAAATCTCTATGAATATTATAATAAAAAATTAAAAAATATTAGTGGAATTGTTGTTCCGGAATCTTCTTCAAATGATGATCATGTTTTTCATTTGTACATTATGAAAATTAAAAATGAAATTTCTCGAGATAAATTATTTGATGAATTATTAAAATTTGGAGTAAAAACATCAGTACATTATAAACCACTTCATAAATTTAAAACATTAAAAAAGTTTTCAAAAATTAAAAATTTACAAAATGCAAATAAAGTATATGATGAAATAATTACACTGCCATTTTATCCAAATATGTCAAAAAAGGATCAAAACTATGTAATAAATTCAATTTCTAAAATCATAAATAACAAATAAAATATTATTTTATTTTTTGAGAAATTAATTTTAAAGAATCTGAAGAAATAGAATGTTCATAGTTATTTTCATCAATATGGATTGAAAAATTACCATTTCCAATTAATAATAAAGTATTTTCAATTTCATCTTCATAAATTAGAAAATCACTACCAGAAAAGCAGCATGGATCATTTTTATTGAATATTTGTACTTGTTCTCTATTTTCACCACTAGAACTCATAACATATTGTTCTAAATAATTTGCAATTTTATAAAAATCAACATCCATTTGTTCATAATCACCAAAATTAGAGGGTGTATTGAATCTCAAAAACATTGGAGCAGTACCTGCAACAACAAAGCTTTTTTCAATACGTGGATCTAATGCGGAATATACTCCAGTTGTCCAACCACCACCAGATATTCCAACCATATGATAATTACTAAATGAATAATTTTGATCTAAATAATTTAATGATAGGAAAATTGGTTCAAAAAATAATTTTAATGGTGAAAAATCATTAGATTTTAAAAATTTTAGATCATCGTGGTAAAGTAATCTAAAATTACCAAAATTATCTGATTCTACTATAGGATTAGAATTTTGACCAGTTAATGGCATAGAAAAAGCTAAAACAGCAAAATTATTATCCAAAAAATATTGAATTGTTTCTTTTCCATTGTAAAAATCTCCGGAATGACCTTGATGATATATAATTAAATTTTCAGTTTGAATTTTTGGTAAAAATAAATATACTTTAGAATTTATTCCATATTCCATTTCAATTACAAATTTATCTATAGAATCTAAATTTCTTAAATCTAAATATTTATCGTCAGAAATATTTTTTTCAATTACTGTAGGAATTTCAATATTATAATTAACTTCATTTTTAAATAAATATGAAATTAATTCTACACGTTTTTTATTTATGTCGTCATTATTTTTAATATCAATTAATGAAGAAATATCTGATGGTGGATTAGATAGTACTACAACAGAATTATTATTTTTCTCAACAATAATATCAAAAATACTGTCTAAAATTGAATAAGGTGTAGTTTTAAAAACTCCAACATAAACACCAAAAAAGAAAGATAAAAATATTATACTTATTAAAAAAATGGAAATAATCAAAATGTATTTTTTATCTAACAAATATTATTTTATTTCAAGTAGAATAAAAAGTCATTGTTAGCTAAGTTCTTTTTCAAACCAAATAAGTTTAAGTTCATAGTTATTTTTTTCAAAAAGTTTTTTGCTAGAATTATTATCAATTCTAACTAAACTAATTAATTTAGTAATTCCAAGTTTTTTTGCTTCAATTTCTAATAATTTTAACATTATACTACCAATACCTTGATTATGATGTTCTTTTGAAACCATGATGTTTATTGCATTATCCAAAATTCTAACATAACCTATAATTTTTTCATCAATTACAGTAATCCAGTGATGGAAATTAGGATTTTTTGATTGCTTTTCCATATACTCATAATGTTCAGCTTTCGTTAACGGTTTATCTTGAATATATAAAGAATTTTTATAAAAATCGTTACGCAAATTGAGTATAAAATCCCAATTGTCTTTTGTACATTTTTTTAAATTAATTTCCAATTAATTTTCATATTTTTTTACAAATATATCATTTATCAAATTTTTAGATAAATTCTTTAAAAAATTCAATTAAAGATTTAACCCCTTTATCATTATTGAAAGTTTTCATAGCATATTCTCTACCTAAAGTTGCAATTTGTTTCCATTTAGGATTATCAATATCAAAAATATATTCATCAAATTTTTGTTTGTAATTTTTTTCATTAATGAAAATAGCACTCTCATTGTCTCGATAGCCAAGATTTTTTGCAAAATTATCATTATTGACTTCCATAAATGTAAGACAGCCCGAGGCAGGCATTTCAAAATATTTCATTGTATAAATATCTGTAGTAGCAGCTATTGCTGCGGAATATTTCTGAAGCAATAATGAATATTTATCTCCAACATATTCATGCCCCAACGTTGTTGTGTATGTAACATATGGAAGTCCATTACACATCGTCCTTAATTTATAATGTTTCATTGGATCTTCTTCTCCTTTGAAAAGTTTTGCAAAAACACGATTATGGAATTTTTTATTTGCAACTGCTCCAGAATTTAATATTTTATTTTTTATTCGTCGATCATATTCTAATACATTTTCATATAATGGTGGTTCAATTCCATAAAAAACACATTTGTATTTGAAATTTTTTGGATAGTATTTGTAAAAGAAATTACTATCATAAGTTCCAAAATAGCCATCGATTTTATATTTTTCTTGGTGTAATTTTACATCATATTTTTTAGCGTCCCAAGGATCACCAATTTTAACAATTACTGGTATGCCACTATCTTTAATTCCCAATAATTCATCTGGAACACAATTTGCAGAAATATTTTGATCTTCATATAGTAAAATTATATCAGTATTATCTTTAATTTTATTAATCTCAAAAGTTTTTTCTGTTAAAACATAATTCATTTCTATAGTTGTATTTCGTCTAAATGCTTTTAGTAGTAAATTTCTGTGTTGCGTATAATAGTTAGATTCAGATAAACTAGGACAATCTTTGTAGATAAATGCAACACGTATTTTTTTATTCATGATAAATTTCTTACCAATTTAGATATAAAATTAGAATATTTAAGACAAAGTTTTCTTGTCAGAATAAGATTTTAAACGGACTTTTACTGTTTCAATTCTTTTAATTTCATCATCAGAAAGTTTCTCATTTTTAGATAGTTTAACTAAAAGTTCAATCATTTCAAGATAAACAGGTATGAAAGCCTCTGTATTTCTCAATAATCTATTAAAATGAGGATTTTGTTCAGTTACAATATCTGCTTCAGCTTTAAAGGTACCCTTTTTGAAGTGATAGTATCCTAACATTGTCAATAAAGGAACCCCTATAACTACAGCAGTTAACAAATAACTCAAAAAAGATGGAAAAATTTCTTTTAACATTGGTAAATTTTCAATAGCTAAATAATAAGTTACAGTAAGGGTGTTAATTGCTGCTAAAATAAATGCAAAATATGTTGCCCATCCAGTTCTAAAATAATACCAGGAACGATAAACAATTCTTCCTTTCATGAAAAAAATTATAGTTGATTTCTATTCAAGTATTTCTATTCATTTTAAATGTCTGAAATTCACTAGAAAATCTAAATTTTAATACAAATTATGACGATTTCCACTGATAACCATCTAAAATTTCGAGGTCAGAATTTATCCACCAATCTCTATTTTTAAGATACCAATCGATTGTTTCATGTAAGCCTGAATCAAAATTTACGTTAGGTTTCCATCCAAGTTTATGTCTAATTTTTGATGAATCTAGGCTATATCGATCATCATGACCTGGTCGATTCTCTGCATATTCATAATTATCTTTAGATTTTCCCATAATTGATAAAATTCTTTGAATAACTGAAAGTACATCTAATTCGTTACCTGATGAAATATTATATTTTTCTCCATCTTTTCCATCAAGCATAACAGAATGAATTGCATTACAATGATCATCAACATGCATCCAATCTCTAATACCTTTACCTTGATTATATATTGGGATTTTTTTATTTTGATCAGCTAATATGATTGTTTTAGGAATTAATTTTTCAATGAATTGTCTTGGTCCATAATTATTTGTACATCTTGTAATATTTGCTCTAATTCCATATGTAATGATGTAAGAATTGATTAGTAATTCAGCTGAAGCTTTTGATGAAGAATAAGGACTTGATGGATTTAGATAAGAATTTTCAACAGCACTACCAGTTTTTAAATCACCAAAGACTTCATCTGTAGATATTTGAATAAATTTTTTATCATGTTTTTTTAATAGTTCTAAAATTGTAAAAACACCTAAAATATTTGTATCAATGAAAGGTTTTGCATTTGCAATACTTCTATCCACATGAGATTCAGCAGCAAAATTAATAATTTGATCACAATCTAGAATTAGTTTTTCCATCAAAGTTTTATCTGTGATATTGCCTTTAACAAAGCGGTAATTTTTAGAATTTTCAATTTGTTTTAAACTTAAACGGTTAGAAGCCTCTAATTCATCATCGATATTAACAATACTAAAATCTGGGAATTTTTTTAAAGTATTTAAAATAAAATTACTTCCAATAAAACCTAAACCGCCAGTTACTAAGAGTTTCATAAAAATTCAATTTTTAACATACTATTAAATTATTTTTTAATCCAATAACCATATTCAGCAAGAGTAACACCGAACAGTTCTTCTCTTTCAATATCATGGTCATACTCCATAGAAAATTCATCAAAAAACTTTTTCATTCCAGGTAACATGCTTGTCTCAAAACCTGCATCTTCAACTACTAAGTAATCACCTTTAATCAATATCGGAGTTATCAGCTTCAACTCATTGTAAATATGCTCACTAGTATGTTCTGAATCTAAAATCACAAGGATTTTACCAGGGTTTTTTGTTCTGAATTTTTTTATTGTTTGTTCACATATATCACTTGTAGATGATGCAGTAAGCTTTTCTATATCAGGTCTATTTGTTTTAGGATCCATACGATCTTCAATATCTACAGCAAAAACTTTGCCACCGGTTTCAAACAATTTCAGCATGTCAGCAAAAAATATTGTAGAACCTCCTTTGAACGAACCAAATTCAATTACATTAACAATCTTATGACGTTGAATTATCTCTAAATAATTCCATAAATCAGGAACAAATTTTAAAATCATAACATTTCTCCAACGAAGTTTTTCCGTAGTGCCATTTCGAATATACCATTTTAGATAACTCTTTTTGTTCGTAGCCTCTAAAATCCTCTTAATTCTTTCCTTAATCAATAAAAAAATTAAAAAAACCTTCAATATAACTTATAAAAAGAGACTTTTGTATTTAGAATTTGATTTTTTATTTTAGAAAAATTTTGTAGATTCTAGTTTTATGATTTTATTTTTTCAATAAAAAAATATTATATTTTTTTGGAAATAAATTGATGATTTTTTATCTTAATTAATTCCAATTTTTTCAAGTTTACAAACTCATCAACTGCCTTTTTAACGCCTCCCTCTGACCAATCATTTTCCGGAAGATCATCATAATAGTCATCTCCAGTAATCATGGAATTATTTTTAGATTTATCATAACATAATTGAAGATCTTTTTTAACATAATCATATAAATGGTTTCCATCAACATAAATCCAATCAAAATAATCATTTTTAAATATTGGAATTATTTTTTCTGAAAATCCTCTATGAATTATTATTTGTTTGTTTAAAATTTCAGTTGAAAATCGATTTTTTACATTTTCAAATTTCTTATCCATGTCTAATTGTCCAGAAACGCTTTCCTTTCCATATGGAGTATTATTGTAAGAATCAGAATCAAAAAAAATCCACGGATCAATAAGGTGTAGTTTTTTTGGTCTAACAATTTCCAATATACGTTCAGAAAAATCTCCATTGTTTACACCTATTTCTAAACCAATAGAATTTTTTGGTAAGATTTGTAACAAAAAATCTCTAGAAGTAACACTATTTTCATGAAGATTGTTATGGATTTTTTGTCCTAATGATGTATTTAGAAGATAAGAATAGGTTTTTCTTCCTGCAAATTTTTTAATTATTTTTTTTAGTAGAATTTCCATATTTTAAAAAAATATAGAACATGGTACTTATAATTATTATTTCAAACTTAAATATTCATTTTTATAATATGTTTGAAAATATTCAATGATGATTAATACAGCAATTATTCCTGTTGCAGGTTTAGGAACAAGATTACTTACTTTAACAAAAGACACTCCTAAAGAAATGGTTCCAATATTTACAAGATCATTTAATGAAATTACTTTAAAACCATTAATTGAACAAATTTTTTTAAATTTGTATGATTCTGGAATAAGGAATTTTTTCTTTATTGTAGGAAAAAATAAACGCTCTATTGAAGATCATTTTACACCCGAAAGTATACACGGATTAAAAAAAAAGGACAAAAATTACAAAGATCTCCTAGAGGATTTTTATGATAAAATTGAAAAATCAAACATAGTTTGGATTAATCAAAATTCACCAAGAGGGTTTGGAGCAGCTGTTTTAAATGCGAAAGAAATTGTAGGATCTAAACCATTTATTGTTCATGCTGGAGATGCTTTTGTACGTGATAATGTAAATCATATTAAAAAAATTATTAAAATTTATGAAGAAAGTGATCCAGAGATATTATTTTATGTAAAAGAGATTAGAAATCCTAAATCATATGGAGTAGTGAAAATTTCAAAAATTAATTCATTTCACTTTAATGTGTTAGATATAGAAGAAAAACCAATTCATCCAAAAAGTAATTTGGCTGTCATGCCAATCTATATTTTTAAACCAAGTATTTTTGATGCATTATTAAAAACAAAACCAGGTGTTGGAAAAGAAATTCAATTAACTGATGCTATTCAAAAAATTATTAAAAGTAAAAAAAGTGTTCAAGCCATTAAATTTCCAGCTAAAAATGATTGTATTGATATTGGAACACCTGAAAATTATTACTTGGCTATTAGCGTATCTTACAAAGACAGTATAAAGAAGAAAGATTAAGAAAACAGATATGAAAATTTTAATCAGTGGTGCAAAAACAAAGTTTTTTCATTTAGAAGAATTTGGAAAAGCATTATTGGATTTAGGTGTAGAATATCAATTAGTACATGATATTGACATTATAGATGGATTCCCAAGTAGAAATATCAAAAATTGGATTCAGAGCAAAAGTAAATTTAATGATTTAATTTCCAAGGTTAAACCTGATTTAGTTTTTGTAGATAGACAAATTCGATTTGGTTTAGCAACTATTGAAGCCGATATACCACTATATGTTCATCTAAGAGGGGATTACTGGTCAGAAATGCAATGGGCCAGAGAAACATTGTATAACGATCCTGTTAAAAAATCTGTTTTATGGTTTAAAGATAGAATTGCAAACAAATGTTTTGAAGGATCAACTACCATAGTTCCAATTTGTAATTATCTCAAAGAAATTGTACAAGAACACTATCCAAAAAAATCTGTCGAAGTATTGTATCAAGGGATTGATCCATCAAAATGGTTTGAGACAAAAGGAATGAAATTAAAACATCCTTGTATAGGATTAGTACAAAGTGCATCAATCTGGGGTAAAACACAAGAATTGCTATTGTTACCAAAAATTCTAGAAGCAATGCCTAATGTTATGTTTTATTGGGTAGGTGATGGCGTATATGCAAACAAAGTTCTTCCAGTTTTAGAAAAATATCAGAATTTTCAATGGTTAGGACATTTAGAATATCCAAATAAAGTTAGAGAATTTTTAAGTGAAATTGACATTTATGCATTAATTAGTGGAATTGACATGTCACCACTAACATTACAAGAAGCACAATTAATGAAAAAACCAGTTGTTGCCACAAAAGTTGGTGGAATTCCAGAGTTAATGATAGATGGTAAAACTGGATTTTTAGTTGATAAAGGAAATTATGAAAAATGGATAGAAAAATTAGAGATTATTTTAAGTGATGAAAGAAAAGCAAAGTTAATGGGAGAAATGGGAAGAGAATTTATAGAAATAAAATTTAATTGGAAAAAAATTGCTGAAAATTTTCTAAAAAGTATCAAGTAAAAGCAGGATTATCTAAATAATATAATTTTTAAAAATATCACTATTTTTTTTGTAATACAAAATAATATGCTGATGGAAATCCAATACTAAGTAATTTTCGAAAAGAGATCAAGTGATTTTTAAAAATCCCATAACCCGTAAAAAATAATGTACTATTTTTATTTTCAATAATATCATAATTATAATTTTTGAAAAAAATTTTCCAAGATTTTTTTGTATAATAAAAAATTTCATGTATAAAACTAGGATTATCACCAAGAGAATGAGTAAACAGTCGTTTTAATTTAGAATACTTGGAAACTGTTTGAGTAAATGATATATTTTGTTCAGTTGTTTGTTGACTAGAATTACTAGTTTTAAAAATAGATTTTAAAATAAATTTAGGGATTAACATATAATGCCAGAAATTTGTAAAAAAACTCCACCAGATTGATGGGACTTCATGTATTATTATTCCATCATCTCTTAATACTCGATTCATTTCGTTAAAAAATAATTTTTTATCATTTAGATCAGTTATAACATTTGAAGAAAAAATAACATCAAAGAATTTTGATTCAAATGGTAATTGATTTTTTTCAATTTTTATTACTGGAAAAAACTGATGTTCCCAGGGCTCAATATCAACACATTCAACTTTATAATCTAATTCTTTAAAAAACATAGATTTCATTCCATCACCCCCTCCAATTTCCAATATATTCACAGAAGACGAAGGTACAAAACTAGAAAATATCTCAAATTCATGGATTTGTAAGTATTTTCTCCATTTTATCCACCCTTCACTTATTGCCATTTGAATCAAAACAAAAATCATTATTATTAAAGGGTATCAAAAAATAACTTGAAATCCAATTTAGTACAATAATTTTGGATTTTTTTATATATTCATAACAAATTATGTAAATTGATTTTTAAAAAATGAACAAAAATAATGATTTGATAAAAATTGGAATAATGATCGATTCATTTGAGATTCCCATATGGGCAAATATAATGATTGACGAAATAACAAAACTAGATCATGCTGAAATTTCAGTATTGATAGTTAATAATAATTATAAAAATAAATTAAATGGAAAATTTAAAAAAGATCAAGAAAGATCTATTTTGTTTGATTTTTATTTATCATATGAAAAAAAACGATTCTATCAAAAAAATAAATTGTGCCAAAATATACAATGTGATAAATTTAAAAATATTAAAGAAATAGAAGTAATACCAATTAAAAAAAATACATTCAATGAGATCTCTAAAGGAGATATTTTAAAGATCAAAGAATTTGGATTGGACATAATTATAAGATTAGGATTTAATAGATTAAGTGGAAATATTTTATCAATTCCAAAATATGGAATATGGTCATTTTTTAAAAATAATAATTATCATCAAGAAATAAAATTTAATGGATTCTGGGAAATATTTAGAGATCAACCAGTAAATGAAGTAAATTTGTATTTGAATGGAAATAATTCTTCAGAAGATAAAATAATTGCACAAGCTTTTACATCAACTGATCAGTTGTATATAACAAGAAATAATGTTAATAAATATTGGAAAAACATAGAATTAATTCTTAACAAAATACAAGAAATTTATCTATCAAGAAATCCTGATCGTATTTTATTAGATAAACGAAAAAAGAAAGAAGATTTTGACCATAAATATGAAAAACATATTCCCAACAATAAAGAAATCATTCAATTTTCAATTAAGCATTGGATAAATTATCTCAAAATTAAGAGGAAATTTAGGCATAAAACTGAGCAATGGGGAATAATGTTTGATTTTAATGAAAATAGTTTTGCTAGTCCAAAGAATTGTAACAAAATTATTCCTCCAGAAGATCGCTATTATGCAGACCCATTTATTATTAAAAAAAATGATGAATATTTTGTATTCATTGAAGAAGTGCTCTATAACCACCAGAAAGGGCATATTTCATATTTTAAAATTGATAAAAATGGAAAATATGAATTACCAAAAAAAATTTTAGAGAGTAATTATCATATGTCATATCCATTTGTTTTTAAATTTGAAAATGAATATTACATGATTCCAGAAACTTCTGAAAATAGATCAGTTGATTTGTACAAATGTAAAAAATTTCCAGAACAATGGGAATTTAAAAAAAATATTATGAAAAATGTCAATGCAAGTGATTCTACACTTTTAAGAAAAGATGATAAATGGTGGCTTTTTACATCAATTACATTTATGGGATCATCTTCAAATGATACATTATCAATTTTTTATTCAGATAATTTATTTGCTGATAAATGGAATCCATTACCAACTAATCCGGTCATATCAGATATACGAAAATCCAGATCTGCTGGAAAAATTTTTCAAATAAATAATGAATACTATAGACCATCACAAGATGGTTCTAAAGGATATGGAAGGGGAGTTGTGTTTAACAAAATTATCACACTGAATGAATCAGAGTATAGTGAAAAAACAGTTGAATCGATTTATCCAGATTTTGATAAAACTATGGAAGGAATTCATACATTTAATAAAATTGAAAATTTTAGAATTTTTGATTTTAAAAAGTTGAAGAAACAATAATTGTTATTTAAAAATCTCTATAACTGTTGCATCCCTAAAAATATCTGAAGATGTTGAATATTCGATATATTTAGCCATGATTTAATCAATATTTTCATGTTTATCTATAAAATCACTTGAAGTATCTAACCACGAGCATCTTTACTGAATCTGTCTGCAAATTGAGTTCTAATTCCTAATTTTGATTTTATTTTATTTGAATATGTCTTACTAATTGTACGAAAATCTATTTAATCATCATATAAAAAATTGTAATATAATATTATTGTAATGTAGATTCTTTAAATTGTGAGCTTTTCAGAAGATTTCATTTCTTTAGTAATAAACAATCTATACCAAATTTCAAGAGAGAGTAAACCTAAAAATTTATTTATATATTTTATTTCTAGACTGGATTTTTTAATATGTGAAGATATCCATTCTTTGTTTATCCAACCATCTTCTACAATTCTAGCATTATCAAGATATGAATGACATAATTCCTGACCAATTGAATTCCATAGATTAATTGTATTTACTGAAAATCCGAGTTTTTCTTTAGAAATTAATGAATCACATTCATACTTTTTTAATAATTTTCTTAATGGAATTTTACCTAAATTATTTACTGAGTCATATTTTAAAACAGGATCAATCTGTGAAGCATATGAAATTAATTTGGAATTTAGAATTGGAGTAACAGGTTTTAAATTAAAAAATTGGTTTATTTTATTCCCAATAGTAGAAAAATTATATAATAATTTTCCATTATAATCTGCTAAAAATACCTGATTAAGAGGAGATAATGAATTGTTAAAAAATGGTTCAAAAACAGAATGTAGTGATTTCCAGGAAAAATTAGTTTTTGAATTAAAAATTTTTTCTTGATCAGGTACCCAATCTCTTTCATGACATGATAAATATGCCTGAATTTTCTCTAAAGGAGTCGAATTAGGTTTGATTAGTGATAAAAATTTAGAATATCGAAATGTATAACCTCCAAATAATTCATCACCACCATCACCAGATGCTAAAAAATTAGACTTGTTTTTTGCATTTTTTGCAATATAATACCAATGAATATCCCAAAATGGCATTCCAATTATACTAATTGCAGCAGGTAAATCTAAAAGATAATTATCTACATCAATAATTTCATGTTCAGTTTCAAAATGGTCAGCTATTTTTTTTGCAGTCATAGTTTCATCAACACTGTTAGAAAATTTTATTGAAATTGCATTAATTTTTAGATCTGGAAATGATTTTCTAATAAGAGCTAAAACTAGAGTAGAATCAATTCCACCACTAAGGGAAATAGTTAGATTTTTTGCAGATTCTAGTGAAATTGTAAGTGAATCTTTTAAATTATTTTCAATTAAATTAAGATCATATTTTTTTGAAGGTATAAAATCATTTGATTTTAAAATAGGTAATGTAGATTTTTGTGTTGGATCATAACGTAAAGTAAGAATATTTCTAACTAAATTGGAAATATTTCTTTGACTAAATTTTTCCTCTTCCAAGTCCTCGATATACTAATCCAGCATTTTTAGCAGATTGTTGATTGATTATACATTTAGAATCAATAACAATTGCATTTTTCATTTTAGACTTTAAGAAAATTGGATCAAGATTATGAAATTCTTTATGAGC
>Ga0233427_10003551_pt1 | contig 13586 bp, 14 predicted proteins | sample SI_118_April2016_5_FD_179885 | JGI IMG/M metagenome (GOLD analysis project Ga0233427, IMG submission 179885) | Seawater microbial communities from Saanich Inlet, British Columbia, Canada - SI_118_April2016_100_MG | ecosystem: Environmental > Aquatic > Marine > Inlet | place: Canada: British...
GCTATAATAGAATTAGAAGAATCTTTTGGTATAAATATTTCCAATTGGAAGTGGGGCGATGCACACTCCTTAACCCACCCGCATATGTTATCAAAAGTAAAATTATTAGATTGGCTCTTTGATTTAAACGTTGGTCCGTTCCGATCGGGTGGTTCAGACAAATCACCCAATGCGGGTGGATACTCTTTTAACAAGCCCTATCATCAAAACGCAGGTGCATCCATGAGAAGAATTGTAGATTTCAGCAATATAAATGAAACACAATTCATTTTGCCAACAGGCCAGTCAGGGATTCCCAGTAGCCCTCATTATCGTGACCAGGCGGAGATGTACCACAGTGGTGAATATCGCACAACATGGTTTGATGAAGATTATATTCGATCTAGTAAGCATTTTCGACATCTTGTTTTAACTCCTTAATCTATGATTGAATTAATTCTTTATTCTGCCTTTATCCTCTTATTGGTTAGGCACCGGTTTTTTTGGGTGGCTCGTCATCGAAAAATATCATCCAAAGACTCTCCTCTCATTATGGCTCACCGAGGCCTTAAAACGAATTCACCAGAAAATACAATTTCATCATACAAAGAAGCAATAGCCGCCGGTTTTGATGCCATTGAATTAGACATACTACAAACAAAAGATGGTGAATTAATTTGCTCTCATAATTTCGACTTAGAAAGAGAATCAAATGGTATTGGCTGGGCTCAACATACTAACTATAACAAATTGAAAAACATTCAAACGGGTGTTTATACACACCCACAAAACACCCAAGCGATTGCCAGGCTTCAAGATGTGTTAGATGAAATCCCCCAAAATATATTTTTAAATATTGAAATTAAAACCCATTCGCTTTTTGATTTATCTGCTTCAAAAACATTTGGTAAGCTCTTTAAAAGATCCGGAATACCACATTCATTCATGGTGTCATCTTTCAACCCGGTTGTTGTTGCATATTTTCGCGCTTTCTTCCCCAACATATCTATTGGTTATATCCTGCAAAATATATCTTGGTTGTGGACAGCCCACTGGTTACATCCAGACTATTTACACCCTCGTGCGGATTTAATTGATAATGAATTATTAGAGATGAGTCAAAACCACAGTCTTGCTTTAAATCTTTGGACTGTGAATACAATACCTGCGTTAGAATGGTGTAAACAAAATCATATCTCAGGAATTATTTCTGATAATCCAAAAGCACTTCATGTATAAAATAGAGAAGGTATCCCCAGATATTGTGCGCCCGCTTCGCCATAAGGTTCTTCGCCCAAACTTACCTTTCAAAGCATCATGTCTGTCATCCGACAACGACCCTGGCGCAATTCATTTTACAATAAAAAAGGATGATACAATATTAAGTATTGCATCGCTTTATTATGAATCACTTGAAGCTATGCCTAATAAAAATGCCTACCGACTTCGGGGAATGGCAACAGAGCCCGCAAAACAGCGAAAGGGATTTGGGGCGATGGTTCTGCATGGGGCAATGGATCATTTGAAAAAGGAAACCGATGTGGAAATTTTGTGGTGCAATGCCCGTGTAACAGCATTCGGATTTTACGAAAAAATGGGTTTTATAATCTTGGGAAAAGTATTTGATATCCCAAACCTTGGCCCTCACAAAACAGGATTTATAGAACTATGAAGTCAATTACAGTTCAAGAATTACATAAGCTTATGAATAATAAAAAACAGATTGCCTTAGTTGATGTCAGGGAAAAGGGAGAACGGGTTATGGCTTCAATTAAAGGATCCACCCATGTCCCAATGATGGCTATTCCGCACCAACTTGATAAATTTAAAAAAGATGAGCCTATTTATCTATTGTGCCACTCGGGTATTCGTTCTGCGCAAGCCTGTTTATACCTGGAGCAACAAGGCTTTGATTCTATAAATATTATTGGGGGCATTCATGCTTGGTCTACCGAAGTTGATTCATCAGTGCCAACATATTAAACTAGATATTAAATAATATTACTTTATAATTTCTCATCTTATCTTCCTAATAATAATTATTGGTGAGAGGAAAAATGAAAAAAACAATCAGGCCTTTGAGTTTTATTTGCTTGCTTTCAACGGCGTTATTTGCTGAAAGTAACACAAGTGGAAAAGCGTTTTTTAACCATACTACAGATCTGGCTGAAGACGGAATTAATGCGTTCAATATGAAACGTGCATATCTGACCCTAGCTAATGATGTTAGTGAACCTGTGTCTTACAAAGTAACCTATGATATTGGAAGCAACGATGGCGGTAGCGCATACACAGCATTTTTAAAAGTGGCGATGGTTAAATTGAAAACAAGTTTTGGAGATGTCTCTTTAGGCATGCAGGGTATGAATATGTTCAAAACCATGGAAAATACATGGGGGCATCGATTCATTGATAAAATGCCGATGGACACCTATGGGTATTCTGCATCTGCTGACCTGGGTGTTGGCCTGAGTCGATCATTTGGTCCCGTATCTACCAGTGCCCTTATCACAAATGGCGGCGGCTATAAAAAAGCAGAATCAGACTCCCATAAAAAGTTGTCAATCCATGCGGTCTATGGTGAATCAAAATTGAACAATAAAGATGGTTTTAATGGAGGTTTAAGTTTTTCAATGGAACCCTACGATAAGGATTCACTTCCTACAGAAAATACAAATGTGTGGGGTGTATTTACCGGTTATGCCAGAAACGGTTTCCGCGGTGGACTTGAATTTGACACAAAAATTCAAGAGGATGTGTCTGGGCAAATTTTCTGCATATACGCCACATATAAAATCAATGATAAATTATCCATCTTGGCCAGATTAGATCAAGATGATGCCGATACATCAAAAGATAGCGATGGAATTCAGGCGATTATTGCAGGTATTCATTACATTGCTGGAAAAGGCATAACCATTGCACCTACAGTTAGAGTCAAGGCTCCGGAAGATGGGGATTCAGAAAATTCAATCGTATTGAATTTTCAGTTTGATTTCTAAATAAAAAGGATTGGACTTAGGAATCTATTGTCCTTGGCAACACTACGTAAAGTGCCGCACCACACAAACAGGCTAGTAGCCCCTTATTCCACCCCATTTGTTGTGGGAGAAGACCGCTCTCCTGAACCCAGGAAAGAATGGCGAACACAATCCCGAAAGAAGAAAGATATAGCCAAATACATTTTTTCATTATTGTTTATAGCCGACAGCATCAAAGGGGTTAACGAGAACAGTAGTGATATTTTTTAAATGAGCCCCAATTCGTTTTAAATAACGAGCATAAAGCGCCAAAGATACTGTTTTTGATTCATCGCCCAGAGTAATTTCTCCTGAAATACATCCATTGACTATATTATCTGATACGCTCGTAAGGGTCTCTTTATACGAAACCATCATGGACCGTGCCACATCCGCATCTTGTGTATGAATGGCTTCAAGCGTTTTACTGAATCGGGAAATGACTTCCTGTTCTACTTGATAGAGATCTTCAGAGAACTCTTCGGACTTAATCATGTTAGAATGGTTTAATGCGAGATCAAGAATATTCTTTGTATAGTCCCCCACTCGCTCCACATCAACAACCATATTAAGAAGGACTAGACCGTTTGGCAGATCATCAATATCCTGACTTATAGCATAGTGGGTTACCACTTTTCTCCGCACGTCTCTCTGGAAAATATTGATTTCAATGTCACGTTTTTTAAGGGCTTTTATTGTGTCTTTATTTTCACCCTCCCGTAAATATTTAATAGCTTGAGTAAAAATTTCGTTCGACAACATCATCATTTTGTAGGACTCATCCCAAGCTTGGGCCAGAAGATTATCTGAGTTCCAAAGTTTAACAATATCTTTAAAGACTGACATGGTTGACACCTCTTTTAGTTTGTGGGCGACTTATCCGCCCAATAAAATAATAGTTAATGGAATACCAACAAAAACGATCAATAAATACCCAATGGGAATAAATTTGTTTTTCAAAGAATATTCAGCAATCATTTCTGCTAATTTCAAAGGTATGGCTCTTAAGGGCGGTATTCCATAAATAATTAGGATTCCAAATATATTAAAGAGCAAATGACTAATGGCTGCAATAAGTGCGGAAACTGTTCCGGTAAGGGCCGCTAGTAAAGCCGTAACCGTTGTACCAATATTGGCCCCTAATGTAAAAGGAAATATTTGCCTCAGAGACAGAACTCCTGCACCGGCCAATGGTATGACTAAAGATGTGGTAATAGACGAACTCTGAACCATTATGGTCAGAATGATGCCGAACCCAATGGCCCTCATAACAGTTTTGAAAATATATTGGTCAAAAAACACTTCGATTTTTTCAAGGACAAGACTTCGCAGCAGCTTAACAAGAGTATAAAGCATAATAAATGTGATTAATACACTTAATACCAAATAAATAATATCATTTTCAAAGGTGAATCTCTCAATGAATTTGGCTCCGGATTTCACAGCCGCTTTAATGGGGCTTTTAGCCTGGAGAACGTCAACATTATGAATCTTTCCAAAAATAAGACTAGCAATCCACTCAGCGCTTTTTTGAATCCAATGGAACGCCATTTCTAGTGGGAACAAGATTAGTACTGAAAGAATGTTGAAAAAATCATGAACCGTGGAAGCAGCAAAAGCGCGCTTGAATTCATTCCCACGATTTATATGACCAATGGAAACGATTGTGTTGGTAACAGTGGTGCCGATATTGGCTCCCATGACCATAGGAATGGCTCCAGATATTCCAAGAGACCCCGAACTCACCATTCCCACAATGAGGGAAGTGGTGGTGGAAGAACTTTGAAAAAGAACGGTGGCAAAAATACCAATAAAAAGAGCAACGAAAGGATCGCTGGTTGCGGTAAAAATGTTTTCTGCTACATCAGCCCCCATGTGCTTGATGGCTGATGACATTCCCTTAATTCCAACGAGGAACATATAAAGAGCCCCAAGAACACCTGCTGTTTTAAGCAGAAGCAATAGTGTGTCTTTTTTCATTATTTGTTTAACGGGGATTAGTCAAATTCCTGTTCATATCTCTAAATATAGATTAGAAAATTAAGGCTATTTTTTAGAACTTAATGTTTAAAACAGCGGGTACCAGTGAACATCATAGCGATACCATATTCATCGCAGGCTTCAATTACTTCCGAGTCTCGGATAGACCCACCGGGCTGCACCACAACCTTTACTCCAGAGTCCTTAATAGCGTCAATACTATCCCGAAAGGGGAAGAATGCATCAGATGCCAAAATACCACCTTTTACATTTTTTCCTCCTTTACGTAAAGCCATGTGGACCGCATCTACGCGGCTCACCTGTCCAGCGCCAAGCCCTACCGCGGTATTATCTTTGGCGATCAAGATGCTGTTGGATTTGGCATGGCGAAGGACCTTCCACGTAAATAATACTGTTTTGATGTCTGCTTCTGATGGTTGGTTTTTAGTCACCACGGTTAGGTCATCTTTTGATAGAATTTTTGTATCTGTATCCTGGATGAGCAGTCCACCATCTATATTTCTCACCTCAAGCTTGGCTATACGTTTTTCGAATTCACCAATTCCCAAAACGCGTAGATTCTTTTTCTTTTTGAATATATTCAATGCTTCCGGTTCAAAATCTGGAGCCAACACTATTTCTACAAATACGGATGTGATGGCTTTCGCAACTTCCTTTGTACATGTACGATTGAATGCTATTATTCCACCGAAAGCAGAAAGGGAGTCCGTATTAAAAGCACGAGTGTACACATCTAATAAGTCATCACCAACGGCAACACCGCAGGGGTTAGCGTGCTTCACCACAACGCAGGCTGTTTTATCAAACTCTCTCACACAAGCAAGGGCGCCATCTGCATCCATAATATTATTATAGGAAAGCTGTTTCCCCTGGTGGATGGTGGCATTCAATATGTTGGGTTCAGTGTTTCCGGGAATTTTATATGAAGATGCCAACTGGTGTGGGTTCTCGCCGTAGCGCATTTCTGAATGTTTTTCAAATGTAAGTGAAAAATTATCCGACAGCTTTTTCTCCTTCAAATAGTTGTGAATAATTGTATCGTATTGTGCTGTATGTCCGAATGCGTTCGCCGAAAGTTTTTTACGCGTTTCAAATAAAACTTCACCGGATTGTAATTCATTGGTGATGGTGGCATAATCAGTTGGATCCACGACAACACAAGTCCATCCCACGTTTTTTGCAGCGGAACGGATCATGGTTGGTCCGCCAATGTCCACATTTTCTAAAGCCACTGCCAGATCACAGTCTTCTCGGGAAATTGTTTCTGAAAAAGGATAAAGATTGCAAACCACAAGGTCAATCCATTGAATTTGATTGGCTGCTGCATCTTCGCTGTGTTGGTCCCTGAGTCCAAGAATGCCACCTTCTATTAAAGGATTAAGGGTTTTTACGCGACCATCCATGATCTCCGGGAACCGGGTATAATCGCTTACATCTGTAACCGGAACACTAGCACTTCTCAATACCTTAGCCGTGCCACCCGTGGATAATATTTCAATGCCGAAACTGTTAAATGCTTGTGCCAGTTCCACAACATTGGTTTTGTCAAATACAGATATGAGCGCCCGCTTCACTTGAATTGGCGATTGATTTAATGAAGGGTTATCTAACATATGAATTATTTTGAATTAATTGTATAGCTTCAATAAAGGCTATGCCTTCTAATTGTTGGACTTTTGTTTTTAATGTATATACAGTTTCATCCGGTTCGATATTACATTTTTTCTGAATCAAAATCGGTCCATCATCTACTTCGTCGGTGACAAAATGAATTGTACAGCCGGTTTCTGCATCACCATTTTTTAAAACGTCCTCATGCACATTTGTGTCCATCCCGCCGGCATACTTTGGCAATAATGACGGATGTACATTCAATAGTCTATCCCGCCATTCTTGACAAAACTTTGCAGATAGAATGCGCATAAAACCAATGAGAAGAACCAAATCTACAGCATGCTCCTTTAAAATGGCCGTCATTTCATCATCAAATTCTTCCCGCGATTTTTCTTTATGAGAATTGAAGAAAGCAGGCACGTTGTGATTTTTTGCTCTCTCCAATATATAGGCATTCTTCCGGTTAGAGAGAACCACCGATACCTTCCCATTCAATTCACCAGAAGTGATGGAATCTAAAATGGTTTGAAGATCGGTGCCGTTTGTGGAACCTAAAACACCCAGCTTAATCATCGTAAGGATTTTATATGATTAATACGTTTTTGGATTACCATATCTGTTCCAATATCGGAACGATGAAACAGTGGCCCCGAAATAGTTGACACCTCTTTTTCTGCAATCTTCTCTGCGTTTGAAATGGAGTCGGCCACACCCACCACCGCAACAGTTCTGCTCCCCGCTTCTACTAATTTTCCATTTTGAATATCCACCGATGCGTAAAATAATCCATCGGGATTATTTATTTTTGAAATATTAATCTGTTCATCTTTTACGGGGCTATCCGGGTAACCTTCCGGCACAGCATATTTACAAACAGTGGCTTTATTCGAAAATTGGACATCAACTTTATTTAAACTTCCATCTGCAATTCCATTACAAATTTCAATAAAGTCAGATTCTAGCAAAGATAAAACATTCATAGCTTCTGGATCGCCAAACCGGGCGTTGTATTCAATCAATTTCACGCCATTTGCTGTGGCCATAAATCCGCCATAAAGAATGCCTCGGTATCCTTCGGCAAATTTATCTTTTACCGCCTTGGCGGTTTGAATATTGATTTGATGAGCTTCGGCAATATCATCTTCCGTTAAAAAGGGCAACGAATGATTGGCGTCAGAATAGGTGCCCATCCCACCGGTATTTGGGCCTGTATCACCCTCGTAAGCTCGCTTATGATCTTGAACGGCGGGCATATGTTTTAATGTATCACCATCGCAAAAACTCATGAGTGAAAATTCTTCTCCTATAAATTTTTCTTCAATAACAAATTCATCGTCTTTATCTGTCAATTCCTGGCAGTAGTCCAGCGCTTCATCATGAGAATGTAAATGTTCCCCGGCTACTTTTACGCCCTTACCACCGGCAAGACCATCATATTTCACCACATAATTTTCGCCTAGCTCATTTAAGAATTCGGCTACACCATTAATAGAATCAAATGTTCGGTATTTCGGCCCACCGGGAATATCATATTCTTTTAATAAATTTCGGGTGAATGCTTTAGATGTTTCTAATTTGGCTAAGTCTTTTTTGGGCCCCACAACTTTTACCTTGACACTCCAAAGCGCATCCGCCACACCATTTTCCAGGGGATTTTCAGGGCCAATGATGGCAAGAGTTGCTCCAATTTCATTTGTATAATTCACAACAAAATCAGGATCATTGAAATTTCCAATTAATAGTTCATCGCATAATTCCGCTATACCAGGGTTCATGTTAGACGCTAGACAGAAGATCTCTTTTTCTTGATGAGAGCGATCCAAGGCCCGAACAATGGCATGCTCCCGAGCACCGGAACCGATGACTAATATTTTATTTACCATTCCGGTCATTCACGCGCATGGCTTCCATTTGAGTGATCTTGGCATCATCAATATCGTTAGCAATATAGTTGCCGTCCAGGCAGGCTATACACGGCGTATCAATATGGTGATTCCCTTTCCGCGTAACTGCTTCTACAAGATCGTCAATTTTCTGATAAAGAAGCGCATCCACGTCTAAATAATTTTCAATTTCGTCTTCATTCATATTTCCTGCGATAAGTTCACCTTTTGTTGGCATATCTACACCATAAAAACAGGGGGATTTCACGGGGGGGCACGCCACCGAAAAATAAACTTCTTTGGCGCCAAAATCCTTAAGCATGCGCACAATTTCTCGACTCGTATTTCCACGGACAATACTATCATCCATAATCATCACTTTTTTATCTCGGATTTCTAATTCTTGAGGTACCAGTTTATATTTTACAGATTTTTTTCGTTCCGCCTGCCCTGGCATAATAAACGTTCTGCCTATAAATGTGTTTTTATATAATCCCTCGGAATATCTGACTCCCAATTCGTGGGCAAACGAAAGAGCAGCGGTATTTGCAGTGCTGGGTGCCGGGATAACAATATCCGGTGTTTTATTGGGATGCTTTTTCTTCCATGCTTCAGCCAGATTTTGTCCCATGCGAAGGCGAGACCGGTAGACACTAACATCGTTCAGGGTTGCATCGGGCCGAGCGAAATACACATATTCAAAAATGCATGGATTAAATGATTTTTTAACCAAACGCTTGTTGAATACATTCCCGGCTTCATCTACATAGATGAGTTCACCCGGAAGCACCGTTCCTTTTGGCTCAAATCCCAACGCATAAAACATGGTGTTTTCGGAAGCAAAAATGTAATCCTTACCACCATTACCATTAGATCTTTCGCCTTTTACCAGCGGGCGGATTCCTTGAGGGTCTCGAAACACCACAAGTCCCTTTCCAATGACAATACTTACTACAGAATAGGCTCCATTTACATGTTTAAAAATCTTGGTAACCGCATTGCACAAAAGATAAAAAAATTCTTCACTATCTTCTGGAGGGTTATTTGTGTGAAGTAAATCTGCAAAATAATGAAGCAGCACCTCTGAATCAGAATTGGTATTTAAATAACGACTGTCTTTATGGGTGATCTCTTCTGCAAGGTCCGGATAATTGGTAAGATTTCCGTTGTGGGCCAAGGCAATTCCATAAGGGACTGATGTCCAAAATGGTTGAACTTCGCCATGACTAAAGCCACCGTGGGTGGGATAACGATTATGAGAAATGCCGATGTTCCCGGTGAGCAATTCCATGTTTGTTTCATTGAAAACTTCTTTTGCTAGGCCCATGCCTTTTTCTTTGTGCATGCGGTCGTCATAGGTCATGATACCGGCGGCATCCTGTCCACGATGCTGTAGGTGGATGATACTGTCATAGAGTTCTGCCGCAACAGGCTTATGTGAATAAATGCCAGTTATGCCACACATTAGATAAGGTCCACTAATTTGGGCGCAAGGCCAATGTAACCTGCCGGCGTCAAGCTTATTAACGTTTGTTTATCTTCATTAGAAATGTTTAATTCCAATACAAATTCTGCGATGGATTCCGCATTAATGGATTGTCCCCGGGTCAATTCTTTTAACTTTTCGTATGCGTCATGTTTTGCACTTTTTCGCAGGATTGTCTGGATCGCTTCAGCCAGTACCTCCCAATGATTCTCCAGCTCTTTTACCATTTGGGTTTTGTTAATAGTAATCCGGTTTAACCCTTTTAAAATATTTTGCAGGGCTAAATATGAATGCCCTAAAGCCACACCATGGTTTCGTAAAGTCGTTGAATCAGTGAGATCCCGCTGCATTCGAGATATGGGTAATTTCAATGCGAGATGATTTAAAAGCGAATTAGCAATGTCCATATTGCCTTCGGCATTTTCAAACTGGATGGGATTGATCTTGTGGGGCATAGTGGAAGAGCCTATTTCGCCAGCCACTTTTTTTTGTCCTAGAATTCCGCGACTGATATAAGACCACATATCTCTACATAAATCAGTCAATATAGAATTCACGAGAACGACTTGTCGATAACTTTCTGCCAGCGAATCATGAGGTTCAATCTGTGTGGTGACTAAATTAGGTTCAAGCCCAAGAGAATTAATGAATTTGGATGCGAATCCTGTCCAGTTTGTTTTTGGATATGCCGTCATGTGGGCGGACCATGTGCCCGTGGCACCACTAAATTTCCCCAACAGTTTATGGGTTTTAATTTGAGAGATTTGTCGATCTAGGCGAGCGCAAAAAACAGCTAATTCTTTTCCGAATGTGGTTGGGGTAGCAGGTTGACCGTGGGTCAGGGCCAGCATGGAAGCATTCTTATATTTTCGTGCGAGTTTTTTTAATTCTTTATTTATGGACTGAAGTGTTGGCAGATAAGTCTGATTCAAGCCATCTTTCCACATGAGTGAATATGACAAATTATTCACATCTTCCGATGTTAAGGCAAAATGAATCCATGGATGAAGTGCCTTTTTTGTTTTGCCTTGAATATAATACTCAATGGCTTTCACATCATGATTGGTGGTTGATTCGATCTCTTTGATCTTTTCCGCACAGGCTGTATTAAAATTGTGATAGATTTTTCGTAGCCGCGTTTGGTCGTTCTTGGAAAAAGGCGGTAATTCTTTGATAGACTTTTCGTTTCCCAGTGCGATGATATATTCGATCTCCACTTTCAGACGATACTGCATAAGCGCCGATTCAGAAAAATAGGTGGACAAGTCTTTCGTGCTATTTGCATAGCGACCATCTAGTGGAGACAATGCGTTTAATGAATTAGCCACAGAAATCACAGAGAAAAACCCTTATTAAACTTCCAAGAAACTCTGTGTGCTCTGTGGAAATTATTTTGCAATAGCATCAAATTTTCTTCTTTTTGTCTTTTTCCTGAAACATTTCCATTCCGTGAGTATTACTCCTCTCCTTCAAAATAATCGTATGATTCTTTACCTTTTGATATATTCCATAATTCCGAATTATTTTCAGAAGTTCCTCGAGTTAAAATTTTATCTGAATCTGGATATTCACAAATATCAAATGTATCTTTTGTACCCAAGGCTAAATATTTTAAATCAGTATCACTATCATTTATAATTTGATGAGCCGCTGATCTGTCGCCAGTAGGGCAAGCAATAATATCATTCTTTTTTAATGGATATTTTTTTTCCCCATACCTTAAAATACCCTCTCCATCTAAAATAAGGAACATTTCTTCACTTACATGATGATTATGGAATGGCCAAGATTTTTTACCAGGTGGAATAATAGTAATATTGTAACCTAATTGATTTGCACCTATTTTACCTCCTACATCAGCGTATTGAGCTTTAAATCCACCATGTTCATGGCCTTTGAATTCAGTGATATCTTCAACATTTATTATTGGTTTCATATTATTCTCTATATTTAATTATTGAAAACTATGCTCATTTTAATGATTTTAAACCAATGCTATACATTCTATGGAAATGTGTATCCCTTTAATTGGCATGCCTACAATAGGCGTTGATCTTGCTGGCGGGTTTTTTGGAAAAAACTCAACAAAAAGATCATTTAGTTTTGCGAAATTATTTGCATCACAAAGCCAAATTGTCGTTTTAACAACGTTACTCATATTGCTATCGCAATGCTCAAGCAATGTTGAAATATTTTTGAACGCTTGTCGAGCTTGCGATTCAAAGTCGTCTCCAACAAGTTCCCCCGAATTATAATCAACACCAGCTTGACCAGAGATATATAATGTGTTTCCGGCTCGCACAACATGTGAATAAGTATTTGCTATTTGAACATTGATATTTGTTAGGTCTGGGATTTCATGATTTGTGTCCATTGTTTTCCTTTATTATTTAAGATCCCTTCTTTGATTTTTGAGCTAAACCCCGAGAATTCGTTTTACTGCCAAAGCACAATTTCCCGGATCTAAAACCGTCAAGACTGGTGTATTACTTGGCATTTGTAAAGTGGAATGAATATTCACCAACATATCTGCTTTGTCGGAAAAAGGAGGGCACCCCAAAGTCGGAAATTTCGAATTTGCAGCGACAAACCCAGATAGGGCATTAGACCGACCGGCGATGGTGATATACACAATATCTTTTTCATTTTTATTAGCAGTCAAAATATCTAAAACTTTTAATGGTTGTTTGTGTGCAGATGCCGCATGCTGTTCCCATGTGATGCCGTATTCATCTAACTTATCGGTAATCTTTTTTGCGTGCGGCTCATCTGAAGTAGAGCCCATGATGATAACTGTTTTCATAATACTTCCTTTAAGTTTTCATTAATTCTGTCACTAACGGACTTGCTGGCATCTGGAAATGGAAACACTCCACCCGTAATTGTTTCATATAAATAAATGTAACGACTCGAAAGTTCAGTAACTAATTCTTCTGGCGCTTCCGGCAGAGTTTCATCATTATATGGATCACAATTATCAACGAACCATAGCCTCAAAAATTCCTTATCAATATTCTGTGGTTCCTGACCGGCAGCCATGCGTTCATCGTAAGATTCCGCGATCCAGTAACGGCTTGAGTCAGGCGTGTGAATCTCATCGATGAGCATAATTATACCAGCCGAATCACGACCCATTTCATATTTTGTATCCACTAAAATCATACCGTTTTCATCTGCTTTCTTTTGTCCGAATGCGAAAAGTTCTAACGCTTTCTGGCTGCAATAATCCCAATCTTCTTGTGTCATCCAGCCTTCGCTTACAATTTCATCCGGAGAGATGGGGCGATCATGATGTTCTTCCTTGGTGGTGGGGGTGAGCATATTAGCATCAAGCTTCTGGTTCTTTACCAGCCCATCCAGAAGAATATTCCCACAATATTCCCGGTCACCGTTCTTGTACACGGTCCACAATGATGTACTGGTGCTGCCAGTTATGTATCCGCGGACAACAAACTCAATCGGGAAAACATCACACTTTTTAGCCAATGTTACATTGGGGTCGGGGACGTCAAGCACTTGATTGGGTATAATATTTTTGGTCTGGTCAAACCACCAAGCGCTGGTGAGATTCAGCACCTGTCCTTTGAAAGGAATGGATGCCAA
>Ga0233427_10003552_pt1 | contig 13585 bp, 11 predicted proteins | sample SI_118_April2016_5_FD_179885 | JGI IMG/M metagenome (GOLD analysis project Ga0233427, IMG submission 179885) | Seawater microbial communities from Saanich Inlet, British Columbia, Canada - SI_118_April2016_100_MG | ecosystem: Environmental > Aquatic > Marine > Inlet | place: Canada: British...
CCGCGCACAATATGAAGAAAATCCGTTTCCCCGCTGGCGCAATTTTGAAAAATCCGTTGTCGTTAGCCTGAAACATTACCTCAAGAACATGTTTAATGTCGGAGAGGAAGGCGACGAATTTCCATCATCCCCCCGCATCTTAGTTGCAGGATGTGGAACTGGGCGCCACCCCATAGCCGTGGCACAAACCATCGAAAAATGTCATGTTTTAGCCGTCGACTTAAGTCAGGCAAGCATTGCGTATGGATGGCGAAAAGCCCGTGAATACGAGGTAAAGAACATTGAATTCAAGCATGGGGATATATTGAGTTTGGGGGAGTTACAGACTGAATTCGATATGATCGAATGCAGCGGTGTCCTGCATCATATGGAGAATCCTGAAGCGGGCTGGAAAGTTCTCACCGGGCTTCTTTCGCCATCAGGCTATATGAAGGTAGGTCTCTATAGTGAACTGGCGCGCCAAAATGTGGTGGTGGCAGCCCGGTCATTCATCGCAGAACGCGGCATTCCCTCGACGATCGAAGGGATCAGAGAATTTAGAAAATTGGTGTTTGAGATGCCCGACGACCACCCCGTAAAATCGGTTGTTTCCTACCTTGATTTCTTCACGGCGTCAGACTGCAGGGACCTGTTGTTTCACGTTCAGGAACACAGGTTTACAATTTCGCGGATAAGGACAGCCCTGGCTAACTTAAATTTAGAATTTTGCGGATTTCATTTTGCTGGCCAAAATACCGAAATAGCAGCGTACAAAGAGGCCTATCCCGATGACCCCAGTTGTTTATCTCTTGATAACTGGGAAGCCTTTGAGGACAAAAACCCCAACACCTTCGCCGCGATGTATAACTTCTTCGTGAGAAAGGCACCCGCTAATTGACCCTAGAAAAGTCCCCCATTCTCACGGCCGTCGTTGGTCTTGGTGTTGGTGAACAGCACGCCCATATGTATGCCGAACTTGAGACCTGTCGCGTAAAGTGGCTTTACGATATGTCTCGAGAGCATGCGGATGAGGTCTCGGCGCGTGTCGGACAAGGGGACGTTGCAAATAGTTTCGAGCAAATTTTGTCTGACACGGATGTATCTATCGTCTCCCTCGCGACCTTCGACCATATGCATTTTGACGAGGTCATTGCCGCGTTCAACGCGGGCAAGCACGTGTTCGTTGAAAAGCCATTGTGCCGGACCCTAGAAGAATTGGCGACGCTCGAAAAATCCTGGCAATCCAACGGCCATCCCCACCTGCAATCGAACTTGGTTTTGCGCGAAGCTCCCGTCTACAGGCAACTCAAAGAAATGATAGAGCGCGGTGAACTTGGGTCGATCTACGCCATCGATGGGGATTACCTGTATGGTCGCCTGCATAAGATCACCGAAGGCTGGCGCGAAAATGTGCCTGACTACTCCGTCATGGAAGGCGGTGGCATTCATATGATTGATCTGATGGTCTGGCTGGCAAGCGAACGCCCGGAAGCCGTGACCACCGTCGGGAACAATATCAGCACGCGGGAGACCTCGTTCGACTACAACGACTTCATGGCATCGACATTTGAATTTCCCTCAGGTCTTATTGGACGCATTACCGCAAACTTTGGCAGTGTTCATCGCCACCATCACGTGCTCCGCGTGTTCGGCACCGAAGCGACCTTTATCTATGACGACATGGGCCCCAGAATTCACCGAACACGGGATGAAGACGCGCGGGCAGAGATTTTGGACGTGGAGACCTTACCCAACCACAAAGGTGCACTCATTCCAGGCTTTATCGACGCCATCTTAGCTGGCACCGATCCAGCCCCCGCCGCGCACCGAGAATTTGATTTGATTAGTATTTGCGGGGCGGCCGATATGGCCCTCGCCGCCAAGAAATCTGTGGAGATAGACTACCTATGACGAGTGCTCGAGATATCCCCTTTGGACGCCCCTGGATCACCGACGAAGACCGCGCGGCGGTGATGGAGGTCTTAAACGGCCATATCCTTACTCACGGCCCCAACTGTGCTGGGTTTGAGACTGAATTCGCTGAAATGATGGGTGCAGGCCATGCGACCAGCACGTCGTCGTGCATGGCAGCACTACATCTTTGTTATCTTCACTTGGGCGTCGGGCCCGGCGATGAAGTCATTGTCCCGGCGCAAACCCACGTCGCGACGGTTCATGCGGTCGAACTGACAGGGGCGACCCCGGTGTTTGTGGATTGCGACCTTGAGACCGGAAATATGAACATCAACAAGATCGAAGAAGCCATCACCGATAAGACCAAAGCCATTGGCATTGTTCACTTCGTCGGCATTCCCATGGCCATGCCGGATGTGATGGCCATCGCTGATAAACATGATTTGAAAGTGATTGAGGACTGCGCCCTGGCCGTCGGCGCGCGATACGATGGCCGCCACGTAGGCCTGTTCGGTGAAGCAGGCTGTTATTCGTTTTATCCCGTCAAACACATCACCAGCGGCGAAGGGGGCATGTTCGTTTCCCAATACGACGATGTGGTAAAAAAAGTCGCCAACTTCCGCGCCTTTAGCTACGACAAATCTCTTAAAGAGCGCACGGCCCTGGGCATTTACGATGTCAGCAATGTTGGTATGAATTATCGGATGAGTGAATTGCAAGCTGCCCTTGGTCGGAGCCAAATCAAGAAAATTCCTGATATTCTCAGCAAGCGGTCGGCAAATTTTAACGCGCTTAAGGCGGCACTTGGAAACATTGAGGACGTGCTGGTTCTCGATTCCACAGACTCAAAATCTGATAACAGCCATTATTGTCTTATTGCAGTTTTGACCGGCAAAGCTGCCGAAAACCGCAATGAAATTGTCTCTGAATTTAAAAAGCGCCAACTTGGGTATAGCATTTACTACCCACATCCCGTGCCCCGGCTTGCGTACTACCAAGAAAAGTATGGCTACAATGCGAAAGATTTCCCAAATGCCGCCGCCATCAGCGACCACGGCATCGCTTTACCCGTCGGCCCGCACCTAAACGAAGAAGATATGGCGTACATCGGCGCTATTTTTGCAGATGTTAAAACCTCGTTAACTGAATCCTGAGTATGGTGCCAATTGAAATTTTGTCTTAAGAATGGTACAGACCAAAGATAGCAAAACGCTATTGTCAAAGTTTCCCGTCGAGAATTAGACGGTGTAAGGTGTACTCAGAACGAGGAGAAAGAGATGTCCGTTATCGTGGATCATAAATATATTAAAGATAATTTATCTGCTGAGCGCATTGCGCTCGTCGGTGGTGCCGGCTTCATCGGCCATAACCTAGCTACTCACCTGCGCCAATATGGTGCGGAAGTCATGGTTATGGATAACCTGATGCAAAACAACATGACCGCAAACATCACTGATACAGATTTAGATGGATTTAGGCGCGAACTGAACCACGGATTTCTGGCACAACGGTTTGAGCGCATGCGCGACGCCGGTGTCGTGATGCGAAACGCCGATGCCCGTTCGACAATCGACGTGACGGCCGCTCTGTCTGAGTTTGAGCCCACCAAGATCGTTCACCTCGCGGCAATTTCCAGCGCCGTCGAAGCCAACAAAGACCCCGGTCAGTGCTTTGATCTGCAACTACTTACGCTTCGAAACGTCTTAGAATATTGTCGGCTCACACGGAATGATGTGAACCAGCTTGTCTTCATGAGTTCCAGCACCGTCTACGGTAACTTCAAAGGCTCGGAAGTGGATGAAAACGTCCGTCCCCGGCCTTACGGCATTTACGCCAGCGCCAAGTACATGGGCGAACGCCTGATCCGGACCTATAATGAACTGTATGGCCTCGGCGCCACCGTCATCCGCCCAAGTGCTCTGTACGGTGAACGCTGCATCAGCCGCCGGGTTAGCCAAGCCTTTATCGAGAACGCGCTGATGGGCAAGCCTCTGCTTCTTGAAGGCGGCGGCGACGGTAAACTCGACTTTACTTACATCGATGACCTTGTTGATGGCATTACCCGTTCCATGGCAGCGCACGAAAAGCCGGATGGGCGGAATACCTTCAACATCACCTTCGGCAACGCCCGCACCATCGCGGATCTGGCGGCCATCGTTAAGTCGGTTGTTCCCACAGCAATTTTGGAAGAACGTCCCCGCGACAAGGCCAAGCCAATCCGTGGCACACTGCTCACTGATCGGGCGCAGGATATGCTGAACTTCAAGCCCCAATGGAACCTTGAAAAAGGCTATAAACAGTACTGCGAATGGTACGTTGATCAGTGGGAACGGACCGGCGCTCGCATGGGAATGAACCACGCTTAAGCCTGCCCGCAGTTCATCATGATCGGCATTATTGATTACGGCCTTGGAAATCTAACCTCGGTAGCCGGTGCCGTCGAAAAGGTTGGGTTCGAGCCCGTTATCACAAGTGATCCAAGCGACCTCGCCCGGATGGATAAGCTTATCCTACCGGGCGTTGGTGCGTTTGGGGACGGAATGGCCAACTTAAAATCTCGCGGTTTAGTCGAACCTTTGGGTGAACTTGTCGTCACCAACAAAAAACCGATCCTCGGCATCTGCCTTGGCTTTCAGCTGATCGCCCAATCAAGCGATGAATTCGGCAGCCACGAAGGGCTGGGTTGGATTGATGCAGAGGTTACAAGGCTCGCCCCCGGCGACGACACCCTTCGCATCCCCCACGTCGGCTGGAACGAAGTCCATCAAGTGGGAACGAGCGTACTTTTTGATGATGTGCCAAATGATGGGTTGTTCTATTACGTGCATTCCCACCGTATGGAAACCACGGCAAGTGACTTGGTCGTCGGCGAATGTGATTATGGCGCACGGTTTATCAGCGTGATCCAGGCAGGCAACATCTACGCGACCCAATTCCACCCGGAAAAAAGTCAGCTGCACGGCCTGACGCTTCTCAAAAACTTTCTTGAGAAGGGCTGAGCCATGTTGCGCAAACGCCTGATCACCGTCCTCACCTTCAACAATGGCACCCTGTTCCGGACCAAGTTGTTCGACCCGGATTACCGCTACACCCATAATTTTGTCGACAGCTGGTCAGTGGATGAGATCGTCATTTTGGACATCACCCGCGATGGTGAAGGCGACCGGGATAAATTTTTGGACGTGGTCCGCACCTTTGCGCACGATTGCTTCGTGCCGATTTGTATTGGCGGCGGGGTTCGAAACTTGGATGACGTTGCCGAACTGATGAAGGTTGGCGCAGACAAGGTCATGGTCAACACCGGCGCCCTTGAACGCCCGGAACTCATCAAAGAAATTTCTCGTGCCTATGGTGCACAATGCGCAGTTGTTTCCATTGACGCAAAAAAGAATGAAGACGGCGACTACGAAGTCTTTTCAAATTGCGGACGCGCGGCGACATCCAAGTCACCTGCAGATTGGGCGCAAGAAGCAGAGGACCTGGGTGCTGGTGAAATACTGATCACATCCATAGACCGCGACGGCTCTCTACAAGGCTACGACATTGACCTCTGCAAAGCAGTATCAGACAGTGTGAGCATTCCAGTCTTAGGGCTTGCCGGCGCTGGAAACTGGAAACATTTTCTTGAGGGGTTTGAGAAAGGTGGCTTGTCTGCCGTCTGCACCCAGAACATTTATCACTTTACGGAAAGCAGCATTACCAGTGCTAAGAATTTCTTGACCAAAAATGGTATAGAAGTACGCCAATAACAAAATACAGAAAGTTCGCTCCATGGTTCGATATTGTAAAACCTGCCTGATGCCTGATACCCGGCCGCGCATCGAATTTGATGACGAAGGCGTCTGCAACGCGTGTCATACGGCAGAGAAGAAAAACCATATCGACTGGGATGCGCGACGGCAGGAATTTTTGGACCTTGTGGATCAATTCCGCGCCAAGGACGGACCCTATGATTGCGTCGTGCCGTGGTCGGGGGGCAAAGACTCCAGCGCCATCGCCTACAAAATTAAATTTGAATTTGGCCTCAACCCCCTGCTCGTCACGTTCTCTCCTTTGATGCCAAATGATCTTGCCGTTCATAACCGCGAAGAAATGATCAAGCTTGGGTTCGATCACCTCATGATCCGACCCAACCAGAAAGTTTCCCAACAGTTGTCGCGGCGGTTCTTCATCGAACGCGGTGATCCTAAAATTCATTGGAACGCAGGGGTTAATTCAGTCCCCGTACAAGTCGCGGTAAAATATAAAATCCCGCTGATCTTTTATGCCGAACACGGCGAAAGCGAATACGGCGGCCGCACGCTATCCGAAGAACACACAAAGATCCGCGATTTTGCCGAGGTCCTGGAACATCAAATTGGTGATGATCCGAACAATTGGGTCGATGACGGCATCGAAGAACATGACCTAGCCCCCTACGTTTATCCGGACCTAGGCGAGGTCGAAGAAGTCGGCGTAAAGGCCTTGTACTTTGCTTATTTTTTCCGTTGGAGCATGCTGGAAAACTGGCACTTTATTAAAGATAAATTCGACTTTCACACCGAACCCAATGGCCGCACTGACGGAACCTTTACCGACTTCGATAGCTTGGACGACAAGATCGATAATCTTTATTATCACATGCAGTTCGTCAAATTTGGCTTCGGTCGCGCGGTGCGAGATTCCTGCCGGATGATCCAAAACAATCAAATGACCCGTGAAGAAGGCTTAGAGCTTGCCCGTAAATATGACGCCGAGTTCCCCGCCACATTCCACGATGAACACCTGGACTATTTAAACCTGAGCGAACTCGAATTCACCGAAACCCTCGACAAACACCGCGACCCGGAAATCTGGGAACAGTCAGGAAATCAGTGGGTTCTGCGGCACGCCTTGAAATAGCCGAGGCCATGGCCTCAAAAATGGCGAAGAACCGTGATCGATTTAAGAGCACATGATCTAATTTACGTGACTCACCTTTAATCCAACACCGGCTCAATGTCATAACCCACGACCATACGGTCCTGATCCGTATCACAGGGAACTGTGGAGTGTGACATATAAGATGGCCAAGCCAGCATCATGCCCTCAACCGGCCGAATGGTACGGCGCTTATTTTCAAATCCGAGCGCAGACTGAAATAAGTTCTTGCCATATTCAATGCATCCCCGGTCGGTATTTTCTGCATCTTCGACCTCGGGGACTTTGACGTAATAGTTTCCGACCATAAAACAATCAGAATGCACATGCGGTCCAGCATGGCCGCCGCCTCTTAAGCCGGCAGCAAACATTTCCAGTCGATAATTTTTCGGACGACGGCCGAAGCATTCATGTTCGGGGGCCGGCGAAGTCTCCGCAATTTTATCCAAAACGCTTTCCGCTCTTTCTTCAAAGACGGCTTCAAGCATACGTACAAACGGCCCTGGATTATCCCTGTTCAATCTTGATGCAATAAACCAGTTGCTCGATTGGACCTCGGTCCAGTGCTTATATTTTGGTGATTCACTGACTTCTGCATATAATCCTTCATTGAATTCCTTCGTGCTCATCCCGGCGATTGTTTCTTTTGGTTCGTAGACCAAGGGGTAGGTATCAATATCCACCCATTTTCGGGCTGCCTTTTCATCGCCGACTTGCTCTTCTAAAACGGCTAATAAATTTATGACATAGGCAACCCAATATTTAGTTTCCTGACAATTGGCCAGGCATTCGAGATATGATTCTCGTGCTTCGTCGAAACGCCCCTGTATGTGATACGCGAGCCCCAGATGGACCTTATAAATTGGAACTGATGCAGGAAATTCTGCGGCACCATTCTCATTCTGTTTAATTTCTTCTAGAGTTTGAAGGGTGGCTGTTTCCATATAATGCGCTAATTCCGGATAAGATTTATCAAAACAATTTTTGAACTCATTTGTTTCAAACTCTGGCCGTGTTCGGAAGCAATATTGTAAAGATAAAGCGGCCTCCGAGAACCGTTGAGAGGCGAGCAGGATCATGGCCCCTAAAAGTACGCCTTCGTAATAATCAACATTTTCGGTTTTTATTTCCTCATGGATGCGCCTCGCCTTTTCAAAATTTCCAACATTGATAAACTTTATCGCCCTGGATACTTTGGCGTCTAATTGTCTTGTTGGATCCATGATTATCAGCTTCCTTCGAATTTATGCCGTGGCGGAAAAATGCAATAATATTTTATAGGGCGCTCGTGAAGTTTATATTAATCGGATATAGGATACTAAACATCTATGAGTGCACTCACAGAAAAAGAATTTATTGATGTCCTTGCGGCGACGCTGCCTGTCGAGGATGAGATCATTGCGATCTATTCCGGGTTATGGACGTTCGCGCCGCAGTTTCGTTGGCCTGCAGAAGAGATCGGGCCGAGGCTTCTCAAAATCATCGATGAGTTTGTTGGACCTGAGCGGACGCTTATTTTTCCAGCCTACAGCTATCTCGATTTCGCCCGTAACCGGACCTACGATTTAACCTTGAGCAAGCCTGAGACTGGCGTTCTTCCGGAATCAGCGCTTGCCGACAAAGCTTTCACCCGTTCACGTTCACCGATGAACAGTTATGCTGTTCGCGGGCCGCGCGCAGAAGAACTTTTGTCGTGCCCCTCCACCACAGCTTGGGGGCCAGACGGTGTTCTCGGTTGGATGTGTGAGGCGGATATTCGGATTAGCATTCTTGGTGTGTCGTGGTTGTCGTGCAGTTTGATGCATTACGCAGAGGAAACCCTGCAAGTCCCCTATCGCTATTACAAACGTTTCAAGGGGGAGATTTTTGATAACGGGAAATCGCTCGGCCCCTGCGAAGAAGTTATGTATTCGCGGTCTCTAAATGCGGTTCCTGAGTGGGATATTACCAGCCTGGGTCCGGCGCTTTCCGATGCCGGCGTGGTCTTGAAAAGTCCCAACCGTCGAATTCCCATGGAGTCCGCGAAGGCCTCAGAATTTCACCGGGTAAATGAAGCCATGTTTGCGGCTGACCCGTACGTTTATCATGAAAACGTGGACGAGTTGAAAGCTTGGGTTGCGGACGGCAAAGAGGCTGAAATGGCGACGCTTAAACCTGAGGAACGTTGGCCGCCGCATGGATAGACTTGAACTTCACTCAGGCGTCCTTCGAGACGCGCTTTCAGCGCTCCTCAGGATGAAGGTTTTATTTTATTCCTAGAGATAGTAAGAAAATTTCTTCATCCTGAGGAGCCGCGTCAGCGGCGTCTCGAAGGACGCTGAGCGGCACAGACAGGCGTTCTAGGAAAGCTAAGATAAATTCGCCCGAAGCTTTTTAAAGCGCGCACTGTGAAGCGTTTCATCTTCCACCACGACAAACCGCACCGGCACTTTATAGCGCGCCATTGTTTTATTGCATTCTAACCGCAAGCGTTCGGAGAGGTCCGCTGGGTCTTCCGGCTCTATCAGTGAAACCCGAGCCTGCACCACCTGTCCCATAATCGGATGCGGTCGTGCTTCGACGGCGGCGTTTCGGATGTTAGGGAGTTGCATGAGGACGTTCTCAACCTCCAGCGGAAATACCTTTTTACCGCCGGTATTTATCACTTCGGTTTCGCGTCCCATGAAGCGGATGTAGCCGTCTTTTTCTTCAACCACATCGCCGGTGCACAGCCAGCCTTCTTCATCGAACGGGTTCGGCGCATTGAGGTAGCCGACCATGTTGGCTTCGGACCTGATCCACAGAATGCCATCGGTGATTCTGGTCTCAAACCCCTTGCCACCAACCTTAAGCCATAACGAACCATCGTCCTTAGATTGTGATCGCAGGACACCCAATTCCGACAACCCGTAGGTCTGTTTAATCCGCGCGCTCGGAAACACCTCACTAAGTTGACTAAGCGTCGTTTCCGGCATGGGCTCAGTCCCATAGGTAACCAGTTCCACAGACGACAAGTCGTAGACCGCGTATTGCCGGCTCACGATCATGAAATTCAAAAACGTTGGCGTCGTCGGCAGCAACGTTACCTTTCCATCCTGAATGGTGCGCGCCATGGTTTCAGGATCGCGCGACGTGGTACAGACCGCCGTTCCGCCATAGGCAAAGCTCGATAGAAACGTATTGAACCCGCCGAAGTGATCCATGAGTAAGAAAAGTATGGTGCGCCAGCCTTTGCGCTTTTCAACGAATTTACGGGCGACAAATTCGACGTCCTGCAAAATTCCCTTGGGCTTGCCGGTCGATCCTGATGTGAACACCACGAGTCCCGGATGACCTTTTTCATTAAACGTACTGATCAATTCAGGCAGGACGCAATTAGGCTGTGCCTCCAATACAAAGTCATCGTTTTCATCGAAGCGGTATAGAACCTTCGCACCGCACATGTTTAAAAGTTCCGGCAGCTCCGCATCGACATCACCGGTCAACGGAACAAGCACTGCACCCCGTTGCATCAGCGCGAACATAAGCGCAGAGGTTGCCGGGCTGTAGTCGCCATAAAACGCGCAGACATCTCCGGCGTTGATGCCGTCTTCCTCAAGCCGTTTATTCCAAACCTCGATTGAGTCTAAGAATTCTTGATAGGTATATTCCCGGCCGCGCCAAAATAGGGCTGGATCATTCGGTATCTCAGAAAGCCGATTAATCAGTGTCTCAACTGCGGACGTCGTGGGTGCGGACATCAGAAGCTCACTTGGTGTTCTTCAAGAACCATTTTGATTAATGGAAAATTCAAAATTTCCACTGTCTGTTCCTCGGTAAACGAAATATCGAATTCCTGCTCCAACGCGAGGACGAGGTTCAAATGGCGGAGCGAATCCCATTCTTCCACCGTATCAACGGATGTATCATCACCAATTTCTGATGCCTCAATCTTCAAGACATCGGCCATGACACGCTGCAATCTTTCTACGTTATTCGACATATTTTCTCCTGTCTTTACTTTGGAAATTCTTCCATGTTGATCCACGCGGGGCAGATGATTTTATCTGCCTTTGTATTGGATAAATCCAGACACCATTCTGTGTCTTCAACTTGATCAAACCCACGTTTCTCATAAAATTCTGAAACTTGAGCGTTCTTCTTTGTTGGCAAATAACTGCCCGAGATTGTCTTACAACCCCTCGTACGCGCATTATCTATCACAAATTTTAAGAAAGCGTTTTCCGCCTCGCGACCAAGTGCACGACAGGACAGTAAAAAAGAATCTATCTCTGCCGTCTCGTCTTTATAGAGAATGATCGCAACCCCAATTGTACCAATCTCAGCCACGTTATCACCCAACCACATGGTAAGCACATCGCTGCCGTCACGATCACTGAACGCCCGAATTTCGCCTTCGGTATATCGCTTGGTCGTGAGATTAAACTGGTTGGTTTTTTGGGTCAGTTGAGATGCTCGTGGAATTTGCTTTTCAGTCACCAAGCCAATTTTGGCCTTGATATCCAAACTCCCAAGATAGTCCTCCAACGACGAAGCGGTTTTGGATAGAGACTTGCGTTGGCGTTCTGCTTGGTAAGATTTATTGCGTTTCAGGTCGTCATCAGAAACAGTCAAATTATCGAACAAGCCCGCCTCCGATAACTGCCGCCGGAAGGACGATGGATCGCCGCTTAAATGAAGCACACCAACTTCCGGCAACGCGCCCCGAACCCGATCACATTCAAAGTCCGTATCATCAACAAACACCAGCGCATCAACACCGATATTCAGTTCGTCGGCAATGCTGATAAGGTTTTCGGCCTTGTCGGACCAGTTGACCCGCAACGCCGCGAAATGATTTTCCTTTAGGACCATGTCCGGGTGATCTCGGAACACCTCCAACACATCGTCCTCGTTGTTCTTTGAACAGACGGCAAGAATGACACCGCGATTATAAAGGTTGAGGACTTCACGTTGGAACGCGACGAAGGAATTTCCCGGGTATTCAAGGCCAAGACGAATGCCAGACAGACCGTCTTCACCGACGACCCCGCCCCATAAGGTTCCATCACAATCCAGCACCAAACACTTCCGGGCATGGCCGCTTAGAGCGCGGAAGAACCTGCCGTATTCTTGACCGACAGGCACCAGCGCGTTCTTGCCAATCGGCGCCTTTGCCATCGCCCAATACCGCTCATCGAAAGCAGATGCAGCACCCAGCCTTGCAAAAAGTCCTTGCAGATCAACGATGTAAACATCGCTGAATTCATTAGCCACCTCCGCCAAGCCCGTATTAAGCTTAACCATCGCCGCATTCTGCACCCCACCGCTTTGGGCTTCGATGATTCCCAGGGTGGGCCGATGCAGAATAGGAAAGTTATTGACCAAGACTCCCGCAGTTGTCTGATCTCTCAAAGCAGAAAACTGAGTCCTGAAATGATCGAGGACTCTCTCAATTTCCTGCTCGATGCCTTTTGCCCCCAACGACAAAATTTCGTTTTGCAAAGCTGGCGATAACAACTCAAGCCACTGAAACAAAATAATCGCATCGGCGTTATGACTAAAAAGATCACTTTTAGGACTAAAGATATCCTGTGCGATGGTATCGAAATCACCAACATAAAATTTTGGCTGTAATCCCAAGAGCCCAATTTCGCCAGCTATGACAGGGAGAACGGGTTCGACCGTGATATTGCGCAAGATCGCGACACGGTAATCCGTCGCCTCACCATCAGCCTGATCTTCTAAAATATTGCTAACCGACGTGTAGGCGGAATACACTTGTTCTTTACGCAACCGATCCATGGCTTTGTTCAGGTCATCCATTCTCTCACCGCTTACTCTTCCATCTTCTGGCATGGCTAAGCATGCTCCAAGAGGCCGCAGTAATTTATCGTGATCAGCTCCTCAGCCCAACTGCTTTCAGGAACATTTTCCGCTGGCAACGCTAAATCTGAAACGATCTTGAAACCTGCATCCGTGATCAGGTCTCGAATTTCCTCGGCTGAATGGAAATGATAGACGTGATCCAGCGCCGGGCAATTGGCGCACGTCGACATATAGGCTTGGCCATTTGGTGCCAGCAACTGCTTCGTCCGATCCATAAACTTTGGCGCATCGTTCACATGCTCCAGGACTTCACCCAGGATAATAAAATCAAAAGTCTGAGACCCGAGATCGGTTTTCAAGTAATCCCCGTGCACAAAATTCAGTCGGGATTCATCGACGTTAAACGCTTTAAGAACTTCGCCTGCAGTCTTTATGGATGTTTCGCTGATATCAACGACCGTGCCGATGACCTCATCGAACTTGGTCAACGTTGTGGACGTGAACAATCCATGACCGACACCTACCTCTAGGTAGTTCTTCACCTCACCTTTCGGCAATTTATCCAAGAAGAACCGGAACAGTTCGTAGTGGTTGGGCCAGAACATGTAGGAGATCAGCAATCCAACCATGTAATACCGCATGACCACCAAATCACTGTAGACCTCGTCAACTGCGACGGCAGAATCGTCTATCGAATATTTGCCAGTTTTGCGGAATTGAATCTGTGCCGACAAAAAATCCATGCACATTTTGTTGTAAGACCGCGCTGCTTCCTGGCGCGCGTCATCAGTTGTCAGGAAGCCATTGTTCAGGATCAGGCTTAAGTTTTCAGCAAATTCCCAATATTCAGGACCGCGTGTCGTAAAAAAAGCCTCAATCCGCTTTTTTTGGAGCGGGTTCTCTGCGGCGATTAGCTCCGCGATGCGCAATAATTCGGGGCAGGAGTCTTGAGTCATCAGGCTAAATTCCATAACGCCACAGGCATTGGTAACTTTCCGACAATTCC
>Ga0233427_10003553_pt1 | contig 13584 bp, 9 predicted proteins | sample SI_118_April2016_5_FD_179885 | JGI IMG/M metagenome (GOLD analysis project Ga0233427, IMG submission 179885) | Seawater microbial communities from Saanich Inlet, British Columbia, Canada - SI_118_April2016_100_MG | ecosystem: Environmental > Aquatic > Marine > Inlet | place: Canada: British...
TCCAATGTTTCTCATTACGAATTAATGAGAGATCTTAATAGGCAGTGGCGCCAATGGACGATCGATGAGCCAGCAGTCTTTATTACCTTTAACGGCATGGCATACGATGAGGAGCTTGTTCGTCGACAGTTCTATTGGAATCTTTTTGAATCTTATCTAACGAATACCAATGGAAACGGAAGGCTAGATATCTTGCTTATGATGAATAATGTTGCAGCATTCTCACCGGATGTTTTAAATATCCCATTGTTTGATGGGGGTCCAGGCATCAGTTTGAAACAAGCAGACATAGCTGAGGCAAATGGCATTGAAATTGGAGATGCGCATGATGCCATCGCAGATTGCAAGTTGATGATAGGTCTTTTAGAAAAGATTAACGCCAAAAAACCTGAATTAATTGATTTCTTTTTAAGTATTTCTACAAAACCCGGAATACAGGCAGCCGTCGAACAGCCTGGTTTCCTTGCATTAGGAGAAGTTTTTAGACGTGAGATTTTTAAATACCCAGTTGTGCCATGTGGTAGCAAAGCACCGAATGATTTAATGTTCTTTGATTTAAGCTTTGAGCCGGAAGAAATATTTGAAATGGATACTCAGGAAATATATTCATTGGTACAAAAGCCTGGTAAATCAGGACCCTTCAAAAAGTATGGTATTAACAAGACCATCCCTGTATGTCCAAGCAGCATGATTGATAGCAAGGAAATATTTGATATAGATTTTGAGGTTTTGGAGAAGAGGGCAGCTCAAGTAAGAGAGAATACCGACTTCCAAGCCTTGGTTAGCCAGGCAATGGCAGACAAAATTGATAACTGGAACAATGAGTATGATCACATAGAGCAAATGATTTATGCAGGAGGCTTTCCGTCTAAACAGGATAAAGAGCTTATGGCTGATTTTCATAGAATTGATTCAGCTGAAGAACGCATTAAGATTTGTAGAAACATTGCTGATGAGCGACATCGACTATTTGCGGAGAGACTTATCTGTCAGTTTTATCCTCAAGAGGCGCCTGAGGACATGATGAATCGTTATCAGTCACTTATCACTCAACGCTTGAATGAAGATGGCCCATGGGGCTCAATGAGTAAAGTGATGACAGAGCTTGAAAAACTTTTAGAAAAAGATAATTCTACAGAAACTCAAACTATTCTGGAGGATACAAAAAAGTTTTTAACCCAAAGATCTTCATCGATAGATTAAATCACGTATTAGTTTTATAGCCTTTTAGTGCACAGAGTAGGGTTTTCATTTTTCTGATTTTAAAAAATGACAATTTATCATTTATATGTATAATTAAAGGTTCCTCTTAATTAAGAGTCTGAAGAAATGCAAATAAGCAAAATATATACAAAACCTTATCTCAGATCTGCACATACTTGCAAGATTGGAAAAGTGTTCAAAGATCGAAGAAAACTGCTCTTGTTATCAGAATCTCAAGTTGCCTCTAAAATATCTGTAAATATAAATTATATTAGTGCTATAGAGCATGGCGATTATTCAATTTTTCCAGCAAGAGTTTTTGCACTTGCATATTTTAAAAAATACGCTAATTTCCTTAATCTAAAAATAGATTTTTTTGATATATATAATTCTTAGTCCAATCCCTAATACTCTTTATTCCCAATAAAAAGTTCTCTCGATCTAACAAATTACAGACTTATCTTATTATTTGTCTAGCTGTATAATGTTCCTACATTTTAGACCCGTAGCTCAGTTTTGGTTAGAGCGCCGCATTGACATTGCGGAGGTCGATGGTTCGAGTCCATTCGGGTCTACCACTTTCTAAAAGTATAACTAGATGTCACATGATCATAAGCATGCATTAAAATAGATTTAGCCAATGAATAATTCAGAAACATATTTTCATAATTTTGAATCAATTGATCCGAAAAAAAAATCTATTCTTTTTATCGCTGGAGCTGGCATGGATCACCGATTGGTTAGAGCCATAAAACTATCTGACTCTGAATATAATAAGCCTTTAATTATCGATCTACCTGGTCATGGTGATTCAAAAGGATCCTCAGCTAATAGCATTGAATCCTACAGTCAGTTTTTGATTGATTCTTTAGAAGCATATGATCTTCAAGAACTAACTTTATGTGGGCATAGTATGGGTGGATTAGTTGCGTTGGACATGGTCTTGCAGCAAAATTTTGTAGCTAAATCAATAATTCTGGTAAACAGTATCTACCCTACAAGAGTTGCTGATGCATTGCTTGGTAAAGCTAAAGCAGGCAATGGAGACGCTGCTAACTTTATTATTAAATACGGTCTTTACAGGAGACTTCTTGGAATAAGAAATGCTTTTTCTGAGGGAAAGGATCTTGTCATGCTTGATGATTTAGAAGCATGCAATAATTACCAATTGGATTTAAATAATTTAAAAAACCTAGGTATCCCTATTGCAATCATCCTTGGCGACAAAGATAGGCTAGTTGACCTGAAGGCTGTAGATAATTTTACTGCTATGGTTCCAAGCAAAACTTATACAATGAATGAAGTGGGGCATTTCTCATTCCTTGAAGATCCTCTTGAGTTAAGTAAATTAATTTCTGAGATTGTTTAAGAATTTAAGTCCAGACAAATAAAATCATCGGGATAGAAATTATTACTATCACACATTCTAATGGCAGACCTAAGCGCCAGTAATCTCCAAATTTATATTTGCCCGGCGCCATCACTAAGGTATTGCATTGATGACCAATAGGAGAAAGGAATGCGCAACTGGCACCTACTGCGACGGCCATTAAAAATGGTTCTACTGGCTGTCCAACTTGCAACGCAAGATTAGCGGCAATAGGAGCCATGATAACGGCTGTTGCTGCATTATTTACGATATCTGATACAAACATCGTGATAACAAGAATCATTAAAATCAACCACGGTAAATCCATGCCGTGAGTTGATGTAGAAATAAAATTTGCTATGTTTAGAGAAATTCCCGAGGTTTCAAGCGCTTGGCCTACAGGAATCATTGCAGCCAGCATAACGACTACAGGCCATTCAATATTTCTGTATAAGTTTCCATTGAGCACTTTGATAGATATAAAAGCTATCACGCAAAGCAAGAAGGCAACAACTATGTTCATTACGTTAAAGGCAGTTAAAGCGATAGCTGTAGCAAAAAATATTAAACTCTTTAATAGCCGACTTCTGCTAGGAATAGTTTGCAAGTCTCTTTCCATCAAAGGCATTAGTCCTAAATGCTTGATTCTCTCTTTAACACCCGCATCATCTAGAGTGCGAACTCCAAGCAGGAGAACGTCTCCTACCTTAAATGCTTCTTTTGCTAGTCGAGTTCTAAACTTTGCTCCTTGTCTCCAAAGCCCAAGTAAAGCGAGATCTTCTGAAGCAAGGCGCTTAAGAAACTCATGCTTGCGACCAATTAATCTAGAGCCTGCTGTGACCATCACTTCAATTTCAGCTAAATCTGACTCTTGAATTGTGTTTAAATTCTCAGCAATCTCAAACTCCAGTCTCTCTTGAATAGAAGCTATGTCATCAGGAGAGGTTTTGATTACCAATACCTGGCCTGGTTGGATTTTCTTAGCCATTGAAACTCTTGAGACCCCACCAGTCTCATTAACCACTCCTAATACCTCAGTCTCTGGACCAGAAATTTTCTTAATCTCTGACAATCTCATTCCAATCGCACTGCTATCATCTTTAACTTTGACTTCAAATAAATAGTTTTTTAGATCAATTAAACGAGTTTCATCCTCATCATTGTCACGAACTGTGACAAGCCTATAGCCTATCAAGGCAATAAACAGGATACCAATAATACTTACTGCCAAACCAACAAATGAATAATCAAAAAAGTTAAAGGTAACACCTGTATATTCTTGTCTGTACTGAGCAATAATAATATTTGGAGGAGTTCCAATGACAGTATTCATTCCACCCAAGATGCTGGCGAAAGCTAGCGGCATAAGAAACTTTGATGGATTCCAGCTCATTTTTTGACATACGGATAGGGTGATTGGAAGTAATAAAGCCATAGCACCAATATTATTCATAAAGGAAGATAAAAACGCAGCTATGACCATTATCAATATAAGGTATTGATTCTCATTTAAGGTAAATCTAGAAATTAGATTACCAGCCAAACTAACCATTCCCGCCTCTTGTAAGCCACGAGAAATTAATAGTACCAAGGCTACAGTAACTACAGCAGGATGCCCAAAACCTGAAAATGCATCATTGGCTGGCACTATTCCAAGTAATACTAATGCGGCAAGACAAATTAAGGTTACGGCGTCATAACGCCATTTACCCCAAATGAGTAGACCCATTAAAACAGCCAAAGTGGTTGCAAGAATAGTTTGATCAGACATGCTTAATATGTACCCTTAAATTCCTTTTTTCAATGACCATCCTATCAAATAAATCCTTCATATAATGATTAATATTCTAGCGTTGAGTTTTCCATATTACAGACTCAAGCTATAATTATTTAATGAAAAAAATACTAGATACCTTGAATAATTTTTTTGGAGCAGTGATTGTTATTAATATCTTGCATCAAATAGTTTCTAGTGCGGGTTATTTTGTGCTCGAAATACCAGCATTTAAAGTGTTGTATTTAATTTCAATAAGTATTTTTGGAATTGAGTTTGTTTTAAGGCTTTTTAATGAACGAAAACTTTCGTTTCTTCTTTCGATTGATGGACTGGTTCTTATTAATCAAATATTTTTTTCCATCTATGATTTAAGAATCCTTAGATTATTTAGACTTTTTGATATTTTTAGTCAATCAAGGTTTCTCTTAGCAACCAATACACTGATTAAGACAATCATTAAACAACGCAATGCGTTGCTAGGCTCACAAATCATGGTGATTTCGATTTTATTGGTAGTTTCAACATTTATATATTTCTTAGAATCCTCGGTCCAGCCAGAGGTTTTTGGCAGCATTCCATCTACTATGTGGTGGGGCATAGCGACCTTAACTACTGTGGGTTATGGCGATGTTGTGCCTATGACAGACCTTGGTAAGCTGCTAGCAAGTTTTACGATGTTGGTTGGGATAGGGATGTTTGCCTTACCTGCAGCTATTCTTGCATCAGCATACTATGAAGAGATTCAAAAAAAGAATTTTCTAGTGAGCTTTGAAGCTATTGCATCAGTGCCGCTATTTCAAGAGCTTCCAATTGGAGCGGTTGGAAAAATTAATGAAAAGCTACAGGTTGTTTTGATAAGTGAGCATGAGACTATTTTCTCCAAGGGCGAAGAGGCTGATTCAATGTTTATTATTGAATATGGAAAAGTTAAAGTAGAAATTGATCAGCCGGTCTATTTAGTAGCAGGAGATTATTTTGGAGAAATGGGCTTGCTTGGCAATGCGCCAAGAAATGCAACCATTACAGCAGCCGACGACACTAAGTTGCTTGAGTTAACAAAGGCGGACTTGGCAGAACTCTCTGAAGAGCATCCTGGACTGTTTAAAGAATTAGAGCTAAGCGTCTCTAACAGAACCTCAGATTAGTCATCGCCCTTGTCAGGCGCAGCTTGATGAGAGATATCTTTTTCTTGTAAACCTTCGGTTGAGTAGTCTGCAACATTTAAAGGATCTGTATTTTCTACATAGACTGAAGTTGAAGGGTAGGCAAATTCGGAGCCGTTATTTCTAACGATTTTAATCACTTCAAAAATTAGGTTTTGCTTAATTTTAGAAAAATCTGTTAAGCCCACTGGGTCTGTGTAACATAGCAATCTCACATCAATGGAGCTTGATGCTAGTTCTTCAGTTCTAGCAAAGGATTCTTGATCAGGATTATTTATAAATTCTTCAGAAGTGGTAATAAAGCTTGTAATTTCTTCACAAATTTTTGCTAATTGTTCTTGAGTAGTAGAGTAAATCAGATTTAATGACCAGCTAATTCTTCTATATTTCATGTTGCCATGATTGATCACTTTTACATCTGAGAGATCTTTGTTTGGAACTAGCATGGGGGATGTATCAAACATTCTGATAAGCGTTGATCTAAAACCTATGTCTTCAACCATGCCATGCAATGAGCCAGGCACTTCAATTCGATCTCCTGGTTGAAAACGATTTTCTCCAATGATCAATAATCCAGAAATAAGGTTTTTAAACAAATCTTGAGCACCAAGCGCAACAGCCACTGAGAATAAACCAAGACCAGCGACCAGTGGGCCTATTTGAATGCCAAAGATATCCAAAATAATACCAAGCCCAATGATCCAAATAATTATTCTTGCAGCTCTTTCAAGCCACATGGTCATGGATTTGGTTAATACAGCACTTGAGGTAAAAGCCTGAAAGATTGGAGCAATACTATTTGATAATGCGCTAAATATTGTAAAAGCAATCATAGCTTTTACTAGATTAGTAGCAAAAATATCTGCCATGCCTGAAAGAGGGAGGTAAACTGCTATAAAGTAGAGAGCAACCGTCATCGGAATGTATCCAAGAGGTTTTTTTAACGACTCAAGCAATACATCATCCACTTCAGAATCTGTATGCTCAGTAAGCTTTTCGAGCCAATTTAGGACTCTGCTCACAAAAAAGGCTCTACTTATAGCTCCAGCTATAAATATCAGCAAAGAGATAATAATCTCAGTTATACCAATACCCAAAAAGCCTTCTTCCCAGACACTTGTAAAAATTTCTATAAATCCTTCCATAATTAATTTAAATTGTATGAAAACATGGTTGAGATTGATTCATCTGTCTTCTCAGCGAACATGGGTGGATCCGAGTCATGAAAAGATGAATATTGCATCGTTATCTTAAAATCTTCATTTACTTTAAAATCTAAGGCTAAGATGATACTTGCTTTGTAGTCATTCTCAAAATCATCAATGCTTGGTTGAAAATATATTGTAGGTTTTAGCGCAATATTTTCTGCTAGCTCTAAAGAATTATGGAGATAAAAACCGAAACGCTCTGTGGTTTTAGATTGACCAGTAAGTTCAGTTTCATCTTCATTGAGTATGCCGGCACCCAATCGAGCTGACTTAGATAGCTCGTACCTTAAACCACCACCTAGAACTGACCTTTTTTTATAATTTCTAAAAGGGTTTTCGCTGTATTGAGCAAACAATTCCCAATGAACAGCTTCAGCACCAACTAAAATATATCTCCCATGGATGAAGGTGGATTCATCTATGGCTTTATCATTAGATTTTCTTTCGCTTTGCTGCAAAATTAAAAAAGACTCTGCATCTTCTGAGTTATTATCAAATCTAAGTTGTGCAGAGTAAAAATCTCTATCTCTATTACCTCGAGAAGCATTGAGATTAGCGCTAATATTTGTGAAAAAACCAATTTGACCTTCGCGCCTTAAATCCTCGATGTTCACAATGGCTTGGCCTAAAAGATTGAATGAACTTAAGCACATGAAAAAAATTGATAGAGATTTAAAATTATTTATTTGTAGCAACATAAACTCCTTCCCAATCAGCGGCTGGCGGATTTTTAATATACTCATCAATTCTTGCATCCATATGTCTGTAGTATAGTTCAAGCTCATTTGGGGAAGACATTAATTCACCAATTTTTGTTTTAGCTGCATCCCAGTTTTGAGATCTGTATTCATGCAAAAAAACATTGTGCGTGTCTAGGAATCTTTTTACAAATTTTGTTTCTTGTTTAAAGCAAGTAAAGATTGTCTCTGCAGAAGATTTACCCTTAACTGCAATTTTATCAATCTCAATCATAGTAAAAGGTGAATCAACCATGTAAGTGTTTTCACCCACAATCATGTGCAAGCCATAATTAGATGATTGGCTTTCAAGCCTGGATGCCAAGTTTACCGCATCACCAAGCACCGTGTAATCAAAACGTTTATCAGACCCCATATTGCCGACAATACAGTTTCCAGAATTAATCCCAATGCCAATTTCAAGCTTAAAATCTAAATTTTCTTCAACCTCCAGGTTAAATGCATCCAACGCCTCATTCATTGTATGCGCTGCTTGAATGGCTAATTGACGATGATTCTCTTGGTCGGTCGGTGCATTCCAAAATGCCATGATGCAATCACCCATGTATTTATCTATGGTGCCGCCATGCTCTAAGATTGCATTGGATAAGACCGTGAGTAATTGATTGATGAGCTGTGTTAAAGCTTCTGGATCATCCTTGTATTGTTCAGAAATTTTAGTGAAACCTCTAATATCCGAAAACAGGAAGGTCATTTCTTTTCTCTCTCCACCAAGAACCAATGATTCGCTTGATTCAGCCAAGCGATTAACCATTTCTGGGGAAAGATATTGTGCAAAGGCGCCTCTTACTCTGCTTCGTTCTAGCTCAGTAAACAGAAAATTGAAAAAGGTAACAGCAACATAAACACTCAATGCAATGATTAAAGGAGAGACTGGATCAACTAAAAATAATTTTGATTTAAAAAAATAATAACTTGAACCCATGATTCCACCAGAACCTAGGATCAAAACACTCAATCCACCGATAGGTCCTAGGGCTTGAATGCTCAGAGTAATTAGTACAGCTAATACAAGACCTGCAAGGAACTCCGCTCCAAAAAGCCAATCTGGCCTTTGTAAAAATTGATTAGCAAAAATTTGCTGAATAAATTGAGCAATGATTGTGACTCCAGGAATATTTTTTTCTGTGGGTGTAGATCTAAGATCGAGAAGGCCGGCAGCAGATGTTCCAACAAGTGCAACCTTGCCCTCAAAAAATTCAGGCGGTATTAATCCTGAGATCACATCCCCTGCAGAGACTGTAGGAATATTTTTGGTAGGGGCAAAGTAAACCCATGCATTTCCTTCAGATGTTGTTGGAATGGTGAGAGGGCCCAATTTAATATTGTTGATGCCTGTTTGAGCGCCATAGGCTTCCTCGCTTGAGGCATTAGAGGATTTAATTTGAAAAGTTGAAGCTCCCACGGCCACTCTTGTCATTTCCAGAGCAAGGCTAGGTACCAATTGATCATCAATTCTCTCAAAGGTGGGTAATTGGCGAACAATTGCATCATTGTTACCAATACTCATCGAGCCAACTCCTGCAGCAGAGCTCTCAAGCTGCTTAATATTATTTTGTATACCCGAATAGTTTGTTATGAATTGCTTTGGATCATCCCCTTGAGTGACTAAACCAAATTTCGGCTTAGAGGGTTTGATAGTATTTTTATTATTTAAAGCCTGACCCAAGACCACGGTTCCGTGATCTGTAATAGCTTGTGCAAACAATTCATCATTACTTGGAAGTGCCAAAAGCTCTTTCTTGAGATCCTCATTAAGAGGGTAGTTGGAAATAAAATTTTGAGGGTTCGTCCTATCTGGTTCTGCAAAGACGACATCAAATCCTAGTGCAGCTGCAGCATAAGCTTGATTTGTAAGTTTTGCCAATTGATTTCTAGACCAAGGCCATTGCCCAATATCTGCAAGAGAACGATCATCAATATCAATAATTACGACAGGATCCTCAGCATAAATCTCCCTTGGTAACAGTCTCTGGAGAGTATCGAAAGAATAATTTTGTAAATTACTAAAAATTTGTAATGGGTTTAAAATTGGTAAAAAGCTAACCAAAATTGCAAAAATTAAAAGGCCGTATCGAGAGAATTGCTTTAAATTTTTTTTCACACTAATTTATTGCTTACTTAATATAGTCTGCAACTCTTTTTAAATATTTTTTATGAGTTTTCTGCGAAAGATTCATCAAGTTCACTGAATTCATAAGATCTGTGTAGACGTGGCTTGATTTTCTGCCTTTTAGTTTTTCACGCAGAGCATTTTGATAAGTCCAAAAAATATACGTTTGAGCCATTTTGAAGTGCCTTAGGTTATCCTTGCTCAACTCCGGCTCTTCTTCTTGAGAAATCGCATCTTGTAGCCATTGACTGGTCATGGGTTGAGTTAAAATCCATGCATCATTAATGCTTGCCGGATTATCTATCAGCCAGTTAGCTATGTAGTCGCTTTCAAACAAATTAATGGCAATATACCAACTATAGTAAATCTTAAAAAGGTTTGATTTCTCTGTTTTCATTTGATTATCAACTTCTTCAGCTGCACTAATAACTACTTGCTTGATTGCAGAGGCATTAATCTCATCTAAATTATTAAAGTATCTGTAAAAGGTCCCGTAAGCTGTTTTTGCTTCTTTTGAAATGCTTGCCACAGATATTTTTTGACCGACATTAGTTAGATTTATAACTGCTTCAACAAGCTTGGCTTTTGTTTGCTCAGATTTTTTCATCAATCAATTATAACCTCTGACTCACTTTCGAGTCCTTAATATTCTTATTAAATGATAAGTTGTCATTTTTATGGTTAAATATGCCTCAAATAGGGGATATACAGAGAAATACCTTTATATATTCTTAAAAAAAACCATGAAACAAAGAGCTTTTTTTTTAATGTTCTGCATTTTTTTATGCATGCATTCCTTCGCTCAAAATGTAGAGCCAACCATATCCGATCCTAAAGAACTGTCTATTGCTCTGCAACAAAAAGAAGAGGTGTTTAAGCAACTTTTTAAAGATCCAACAAATTTATCATTACTTTTTAAGTACGCTAATTTATCAATTATGGTTGGAGATTTAGAGGGAGCCATTGGAGTCTTTGAGCAAATGCTTATTTATGACTCAGAGTTGCCAAGAATCAGATTAGAGTTGGGAGTTTTGTATTTTCGTCTAGGCGCGTTTGCCTTGGCTAATAACTATCTAAAAAGTGTAAAAGAATTTAACCCTCCGCCAGAAGTTGAAGCTAGAGTTGATCAATTTTTAGAGGCCATTGTTTCCGCTGAAGAGCCTTTTCAGTGGCAGCAAACCCTTAGTATTGGCTTTAAGCGAACTACTAACGGAAACTCAGGCATTAATGCAGATTTTATTGAGATAGGTGATTTTTTGTTAGACGTTGATCCGGAAAGTCAAAGGCAAAGCGATCGATCTTCTTTATTTAATTATTCATTAAGTATTGACCAAGACTTGAATCATCCAAGAGGCGATAACATTCAATACTTTTTTAGTTATGGGGCTGATCGATTAGACACATTCAAGCAATTTGATGTGCAAAGCAATGTTTTTTCCGTTAGGAGAAATTTTAATTTAGATGAAAATTTCTTTTCTTTTTTTAACCTAGAGGATCCAGTGTTTGCACCCAACATGAATCTTCTTCGAGTAGTTCTTAATCGACAGGAAATTTTGAGAAGTGGACGTATATCTCTTGATTATAGCGGCCAACTAGACAATGGCTCATCTATGCTATTCACGTACTATAGAGAAGAGAAAATTTTTAGGTCAGGAAGACAAAAAAATGGCCGCATCAATGGTGTTAGTTTTGGTCAAAGCTATGTTTGGGCTGGCCCACAAGCCCTTTATGGTTATAGGGTTATTTTAGAAAACTATCGTGCGAGTGCTGGTTATGAGTTCTATGAAAATTATGGACTTGAACTTAGTTATTCTCAGCCTTTAGGAGAGAACTGGCAGTTTTCATCTAAATATAGCTACCAAGACAAATCTCATGATGAAGAGTATCCACTTTTTGGAGCTAGACATGATCAAGCAGAAAGTTGGAGATTTAATATGCTCAGACCTATGGGAGCATGTTGGTCTATGAACTTGGGATTAGTATTAAATGATTCCAGGAGCACTATTAGCATCTACAAACGCAGAGCCAATAATTTTTCTGCACAAATTAATTATCAATGTTTGAAATAATATGAAGATTGCATATAAATTCTTATCAATCTTTCTGCTTGCAGGAATCTTTCCCAATGCTGGATTAGCACAAGAGCAAATAGGCGTTGCATCTGCGGTCAATAAAAACACTACCGACCTTACCCTAGAACAAGAGCGCAAGCTCATCGATGCAGGTTATGAAATCATTCAAAATCACACCATTGAAACCGATGGCATTGGTAGAGCGCAAATGCTATTGCTTGATGGCACAGCATTTTCAGTTGGGCCTAATTCTAGCGTTGTTCTAGATAAATTTATCTATAACCCTGAGACTGCTGAGGGTTCTCTTGAGGTTACAGCCAGAGGCTTGCTAAGAATTGTTGGTGGAAAAGTTACCAAAAAGCAGCCTGCTTTAATTCGAACCAATTCAGCCACTGTCGGAATCAGAGGTGGCATCGGAATTGTACAGACCAATGGACCACAAACCAATGCAACATTCCTTTACGGCACCGAAATGACTGTTACGCCTAATTGTGTTGATTTAGATTCTTTTGGTGATCAATGTTCTCCAGACTACGCCACCACAGTTACTGAACCAGGATTTTCAGTTGCGGTTGAAAGCGAAGATTCTGAGCCTAGCGAACCTGTCGAAGTTACTGAAGAAAGCTTAAATGCACTGCAGGAAGAATTAGAAGCGCCAGAAGAAGCCCCAGAAGAGGAGTCCGCTGCTGAGGAAACTCCGGCTGAGGAGACCCAAGAGGAAGAATCTACCACAGAAGAAACTCCAGCTGAGGAGACTCAAGCAGACGAGGGAACTTCAAGCGAAGAGCCAGCAACCGAGGAGACTCCTGCCGAAGATGTTGCCCCTGAGTCCACTGAGCCTGAAACCGAAGCACCTGCAGAGATTGAAACAGAAGTCGCAAGCGATGATGCCGGTGATTCAACTGATATTGAAGTTGATGAAGGTTTATTAGATTCATCAGGAGTATCAGATGTATCTTCGGATGTTGCTCCAGAAGAACTGGGAACAGCCGAAGAATTTGAGGTAGCCATTGAGCTTGAAACAGTTGAGGCCGATGATGCAAATGAAGATTCAACCGAAAATGTGGCTGAGGAGGTAACTGAAACCACGCAAGAAACCACCGTGGAAGTTGCTCCCATTTTTATTGTAGAAGCTGAGGATGTGGTTGCAAGCTTTGATGAAAATACTTCCGAAATAAGTTTGGCTCAGTTCGCTATTGCTAACCCAGGTGAACAGAATTATACGGTGACCATTGAAGGTGAGGGCAGCGATGCTTTTACCTATAACCAAGAAACTAATTCTTTAGAAGTGATCCAAGAGTTCGATCATGAATCACAAGCAAGCGTTGAGTTGACCGTTACATTTACCAGTGATAATGGCGATATTCAGGAGGTTGCTTTCGCACTGGATGTAACCGATGTGGATGAAGCGGTAGTGCTTGCAGTTGAGCCCGTTAATACCATTACTGAGGCAGCCATCAGTGGTGAGCTAATTGCTAATCAAGTTAATGTGTCTGAAACAGTTCCAGCTGGAACAGTGGTAGCTACTTTCAGCGCAACTGATCCTGAAGGCAATGCTCTTTCATATTCTCTTAGTGGCAGCGGCAGTGATCTGATGACAGTTTCTGAAACTGGTGAGGTAACTCTCACGGGTGATTTAGATTTTGAGGCTAATTCAACGTTAGTAGTAATGCTAGAAATTTCTGATGGAGTCAATATCACGACCGAAGAAATTACCATTAATGTGATCAATGATGATGAGCCAGCTACGATTGCAGCGACACTTAACGCCTCTTCTTTTGCTGAAAATGCTGCCATTGGAGTGGCGATTGCATCGGTTGATGCAAGTGATCCTGAGGGCAGCGCAGTGGCTTTTACTTTGTCAGGAACTGGGAGTGATAACTTTAGTATTGATGCCAGCGGAAACATTACCCTTGCCAGC
>Ga0233427_10003555_pt1 | contig 13582 bp, 12 predicted proteins | sample SI_118_April2016_5_FD_179885 | JGI IMG/M metagenome (GOLD analysis project Ga0233427, IMG submission 179885) | Seawater microbial communities from Saanich Inlet, British Columbia, Canada - SI_118_April2016_100_MG | ecosystem: Environmental > Aquatic > Marine > Inlet | place: Canada: British...
CTTTATGGTGTCAATCACAGAGAAGCCCTCACATCTCTGTGAGGGCTTCTGAGTTCAGCTTGAACTGGAGCGGGAGACGAGGATCGAACTCGCGACCCTTTGCTTGGGAAGCAAATGCTCTGCCACTGAGCTAGTCCCGCTCGCGACGGACGACAGGACCGACGTCAACCAATCCCCGCCCCACCTACTGATTATTCGCGCCTGCCCTCAGATCGGCCAGCACCTCTTGGATCTCGTCGTATCGCACGGCACGATTGTCTGAACTAATCACAGTGCTTTTCTGGATGATCGTCCCGATTAAATCGCCGTCTATATCGAACAGTCCACCACCGCTCATACCGTTCGTAGCCTCGGCGTTAAAGCCGAACGTCGAAACATCGCCCGGCACGACGTTCCACCATGTTGAAATGTGACCAAAGCTGGTCATTGGAACCGTGTTCGAAACCGGTGTTACGTACCCGATTGCAATGACCGGACTTCCGATTAACCCGTTCGACGTCCACTCAGTTCCATCCCAGGTCGAACCTTCTGAAATCTCAGCTATCGACTCTCCCCCTGTTGATGAAAACGTCAGCAACGCCAAGTCGCGAGTTTTGTCCCAACCTTTGACGACTGCGTTGACCAAACCAACTCCAGGTATCGAAGCCTGAACAAGAGATTTACCAGTAATTACGTGCTCGGCGGTTAGCAATTCGCCAGCACCGATCACCACTGCCGACCCCGTCGCTTCGCCTGCATCGATCCAAACGACGTGATCTTTGATGCTCGCTTCGTCGAGGAACAGTTCGTGGTAATCGCCACCACTGACTCCTGCAGGGCCGATCGGACCGGCGATACCAGCGTCACCAGCCTGCCCTTTGGGTCCTATTGCCCCTTTCTCGCCAGCAGGCCCGGTTTCACCTTGTGGGCCTGTCTCTCCGATGACGCCTGCTTCGCCTTGAGGTCCATCGGGACCGATTTCGCCCTGAGGACCAATAGGACCAGTCGATCCCTCAGGCCCGGTAAGACCAGTTGCACCAGCAGGACCAGCAATTCCTTGACCACCTTGTGGACCAGGGTTGCCTTGAATTCCCGCGGGACCAACCGCCCCCTGACACGCGACAAGACCTACAAAAACTGTGAGAACGAGAGCCACTGAAATAAGGAGTTTCATAGTGTTCCTAAATTGCCAAAAATATGCCCTCATAACGTAACACCGCGAACATTACGATGATGCTTGCTTCAGATGATCGCAGCGTCGTTCAAGACATTCGACTCATGTTTACTTACGCTCGTACCCCACTCGATGGGTTCCTGCCCTAAAATCGTCCGATGCCTAAAAATACGAACTTATTCTGGGTCGATCTCGAAATGACAGGACTCGGCGACGAGCAAGTCATTGTCGAAATCGCCTCGCTTGTGACCGACGCCGATCTCAACGTTCTCGCCGAAGGGCCAGAACTCGCCATTCACCGAACGCCTGAAGAGATGGCTCGAATGGAAGATTGGCCTGCGAAGCAGCACAAAAAGTCTGGACTTCTCGACCGAATCGAGGCTTCAGAAATAGATATCGCAGAAGCCGAACGCCAAACGCTAGAGTTTTTGAAGAAATGGACCGAAAAGGGCAAAGCACCACTTTGCGGAAATTCCATATGGGTCGACCGTCGGTTCCTGCACAAAGAAATGCCGACTCTCGAAGACTACCTTCACTACCGAATGGTCGATGTGTCGTCATTCAAAGAGGTTGTTGAACGGTGGTACCCGAAAACGCTGCGCCCACCTTCCAAGAAGGGCACGCATCTAGCGATGAACGACGTCAAAGAAAGCGTCGAAGAATTGAAGTGGTACCGAGAGAACGTGTTTAAAGGCACGGACTAAGAGAAATCAACCTTCCGTTTCGCCTCTTATTCCATCGGGCGAGCGCCGAATTACCAACGGGATTATCACGCCTTAAGTTCGAATTAGTTACTTCGTGACCGCATACTCCGCTCAGTACTCAGGAAAACCCAGCGGGGTTCACAATGCCCATGATCGTACCGACAACGTCCACAAAGGACTGGCAACGGCTTGCTCGTAGCCATGGGAAGGTGTGGCGACGCGGGTTCAGGATTATGAGCCTAGCCAACCACTGGCAAGGTGCTCCTGGCTTTCCTGCGGATGTGGAGCGGATGTTCAAGTCGGCCCGCAACACAGCAGTCAACGATGCCGAGATTTTACTGAGTACTCCCGAGTACGAAACACAACTTCCTGCCAACGGCGGGCCTGCATTCGCCGATCTGTTCGTACTAGCAAAGTCCAGTTCTGGGCTAATGACAATGGTTGTTGAAAGCAGGGTCAACGAACCATTCGATTCTCCTTTCAACGCATTGCGGTGGAGGCAGGGCGACGTGATCGATGATCGAACGAGTTTGGCGGGACTGTCAGACATCCTTGAAATTACGGTCGGTGATGCCTCATCTACTCGGTATCAACTGTTAAACAGAACAGCATCAGTGCTGATCGAAGCAGAGAGATACTCGGCGACTACCGCAGTCATGCTGGTGCATTCATTCAGCGCTGATGGAGATTTATTTGAGGACTACGAGGCGTTCGGTGCTGCAATGGGTGTTTCTGTTGAGCGCGGACAGCTTATGGATGTAGGCATCCGGTTTGGTCACCGACTACTACTCGGTTGGCTTACAAGTCCGGTGACGCAAGAGCCGCAGTAAGGCTCTTAATTTGCCCTACAACTTTCGACATCTGCAGCAACTGCAACCGGCAAGTAATCCTTATAGCCGAATAACTGCTCTCAATAGAGAATATTCGCTTCCATCCGCTCCCTACTGAACCGAATAACCGCCATCAATCGGAATCGATACGCCTGAAACAAACTGCGAGGCGTCTGATGCGAGGAATATCGCTGTTCCTGCCAAGTCCTGCGGCTGACCCCAACGTCCTGCCGGTGTACGACCTTCGATAGCCGCATACCGATCTGGAAATAGTCGACCAAATTCGTCGGTCATCTCGGTCACAATCCAACCCGGCAGAATTGCATTTATCTGAACGTTGTACTTGGCGTAAGCGATAGCGCAGCTCTTTGTGTACTGCACAACCCCTCCTTTGCTCGCAGCGTAAGCGGGAGCGTACGGTGAACCAAATATCGACATCATGGAGCCAATGTTGATGATCTTACCGCCGCCACGAGTCTTCATCAGCGGGAACGCCAGCGATGTGACGCTGTGCATGCTCGTCAGGTTGGTGTCGATGACATCTTGCCAATCTTCTTCTGAGAGAAGGTGAGGTTCGTCAGCACGTTTGTTTGTCCCAGCGTTGTTTACCACGATGTCCAACCCGCCAAACTTCTCGACAGTCGCATCAAGAGCAGCCTGAATTGATTTTCTATCCGTCACATCACACTGAACAGCGAGAACTTTGTCGCCACCGCCAGCAGCGGCTATTTCAGCAACTGCGGCATCGAGCTTCGAAACTGTTCGAGCAGCCAACACAACCGAAGCACCCTGATCGACAAAACCTTTCGCCATACCCAAACCAATTCCGCCGTTGCCACCAGTTACGAACGCTACTTTGCCATCTAAATTGAACATGCTAATTTTCCTTTTCTGCCGGGCGTGCCTTCGCACTTGGGCAGATATCTACCCTCCCTCTAGCTCCCTCCCGAAGGAGGGAGAACCGTCGAAGCGCCCATCGTAAGTCAAACAACTTAGGAGGGAGAGTCCGCCTCGGATGCCCGGAGCAACGCACGGATTATCTCAGACACTTTTGATACTTGCTCTTCACAACACTGGATAACCAACCCTCCATTTTTGGTAATAGAATTCCGGACGGTCAGTATCAATCTACTTTCATCAGCCTTATCGCAATCACCGGCATTTCATCAAAATGTCGACGCCACGTAGAAAACTATGCAATCTCTCCCGAATCCCAATGGCATGCCCGAAGCCCTCGAAGGCGTACGCGTTCTCGATTGTTCACAGATCCTCGCAGGCCCGTTCTGCAGCATGCTGCTCGCCGACATGGGCGCCGATGTGATCAAGATCGAAAAGCCGAACGGCGGAGACGACACCCGCCGTATGGGACCTCCATTTATCGATACTGAATCGGCTGCCTTTCTAGCGATGAACCGCAACAAACGCAGCATGGTGCTCAACTTCAAAGAGCCAGCGGGCGTCGAGGCGATGAAGAAGCTCGTCAAAGATGCTGACATCGTTATAGAAAACTACCGCACTGGCGTGATGGAACGACTCGGACTCGGCTACGAAGACCTAAAAGCCATCAACCCCGGAATCATCTACTGCTCGGTCTCCGGGTTCGGTCGCACGGGTCCTTACGCCAAACGTGGCGGCTACGATCTGATTGCGCAAGGAATGAGCGGAATCATGAGCTTCACCGGCGTTCCGGGCACTCCACCTGTGAAGGCAGGTGTGCCGATTGCCGATATGAACGCAGGAATGTTTTCCGTTTACGGCATCCTCACCGCCTATATCAACAAACTGAAAACGGGCAACGGCCAGTATCTCGAAATATCACTCCTCGAAGCAGCCCTCGCCTACACCGTTTGGGAGTCTGCCGGTTACTTTGCTACTGGTGAAGTGGCGGGTCCGCTCGGATCATCCCATCGCAATTCAGCGCCTTATCAAGCTCTAGAAACCAGCGATGGGCACATCATTGTCGGCGCACCGAACCAGCCGAACTGGGAACGACTTGCAAAAGCGTTTGGCTGCGAAGAGCTCATCGCACGCGAAGAGTACAAAGACAACGCAGGTCGATTGGTTAATCGCGCCAAACTTGAAGAGGAACTGCAGTTAAGGACGACGACCAAAACCACAGACGAGTGGCTGGTTATTCTCGAAGAAGCAGGCGTTCCTGCGGGTCCGATTTTGAACATGGAGCAAATATGGGCCGATCCGCAAGTACAAGATCGAGGCATGGAAGCCGTTCTTGAACACCCAACTGCAGGCACTACTAAGAACATCGGTGTCGCTGCGAAGTTATACGGAACACCCGGCAGAATTTCCGAACCCGCACCACTGCTCGGCCAGCACACCCGTGAAGTATTGACCGACGCGGGTTATTCCGAGGAAGAAATAGCGAATCTAGTCGAGTCGGGCGCGGCTGTAACTAACGATATTTAGCCGGACACTTCTGAAAATGATCGGCTATCGTACCCCTACCGATTATCGAATGCGGCTCGCAAATAGTTCACGAGGTGCCACATCTCGTCCTCCGATAAAACACCGTCTTGTCCCGGCATCCCAGACGCAGCGATCCCATCTCGAATGAACTCGTACAGGATCGTGTCGCTGTGAAGAGGCACGTGAACGATCAAGTCTGCTGGCGGCTTCGGCAATCCCGCTCCTGATAGCCCATCACCTAGCCCGGCGACTCCGTGACAAGCAACGCAAGCAGTGGCGTAAACCGGCTCGCCAAGTGCAACCGATTCAGCAGTTGGAGGGAACGGATTACGAATGGTTTCCGGCAAGCCAACCCGTAACACCTGTACGTTCAGTACAAACAATAATCCAAGCACGGCTACGACAACACCCGGTGCCATAAGACCTTTTTGTGCGCCAGCAGCTCCGAAAATCTTCGGCGCAACTTTGCCACGCATACCGAGCACAACGACTAATCCTCCGATGATTAGAAGCTGCAATCCGAACAGCAAGTTCGCCCTTTCGTTGTCGGGTTTTATCGTGCCGGCAGCCGTTGCAACCGACTGAGCATTGAAGCGGAACGCGGTACGTGAATCGAACGCATCGGGTCGCTGGACAACAACTTCAGCCTGATATTCGCCAGCGATATTAAGGCGAGTGTCGTTGAGACGCCAAATACCGGCACCGGTATCTTTCAGCGACACGAGAGGTTCACCGAGATCGTCATCGACGAACTTGAGCCGCACCCGCACATCTACGGCGTTATCGATCATCTCACCGTTCGGCTTGGTCAACCTAACTATCACATCGTTAGATCCGACTTCGGCAGGATTGATCTTGATATCAAATTCCGTTCCTTCTGCCTGATCCTGATAAGTCACTTTATCTTCAGACCCAATTCCAGTTCGACCCGCGTACTGTCGAGCAGGCTCTAAGCTTGCCAGCCAACCAACCGCAGCAAAAATCAGCACTGCGATAGCCGCCTCGATAACCAACGATCGACCAAGACGACGTTCTCCACCAATTCCTAAACTCTTGGCTAGCTTGAATCCGTTGTAAGCGGCGAATCCGAACAACGGAACGATTAGCGCCAACTTCCCAACCAAGAACCAGCCGTACGGAGTAGACACCGCGGCAGGAATTGTGACCTGCATGTAGCTAGAGAAAATTCCGGTAGTAACCAAAATTCCGGCACTCAACAAGCCGAGCACAGTGAATCTGGAGATCGTTGAATCGAGTAAATCGGAAACGTCCGAACTACCCAACTGCCTGATGAAAACAGGAACGGCGATTGCAAGATAAATCACGCCACCGAGCCAGACCATCGACGACACTAGGTGAACGAAGTCGGTAACGATAGCGAAGATTTTTATCTCAGACGGCGAAGCGGCGTTATGGCTGCTTGTGGCGACTAATCCGAGAAAAACCAACCCTAGAACTGCTGCCGCCTGAGCAAATATCGAATCTCCGAGAAGCGAACCTTCCTGATCGTACTGCTCGACCGATTCGTCTTCCTCGTTCTCGTCGTCAGCGGCAGCCGATCGCTTGGCGACGAAATACAAAATACCGATCCCAATAACTGCGATCAGACGATACGTCCACAGCCGCCCCCATCCACTTTCCAACGCAATCGATTTAAGAACATCTGGGTCAGGAGCAAACGCCGAGTTGCCCGATAAAACGCTGGCTTGCTGAAGCAGTTGCCCAAGCATTGCGAGAATCAACACTGCAAGCGAAATAGTTGCGACTCTCGACCATGCCTTAGACGCAGCTACCCCTGCAACTTGCCAACTATCCTTTGACGACAAGCCGTAGACAACAGGGACACCGATAATCAATTCAAACGCTAGCCCACCAATGACGATTGCGGCACTGACAAATACAAGCCAGCGTAGCCAGGGATCGGCGACTGTCTGCAACAACGGCTGCTCAACTGCATCTATCTGTGCACCAGCAGAAAGCGGTTCGCCAACAGCGAACACGAACGACCCGATGACTTTGTGTCCGTCGACCGATGAAAGGTTCTTCCAAATGACGGTGTAAGTGCCGTTAGGAAGTTCGGGTAGACCAACCGACATCGCTGAAGGCTCCGACGGATCACGGGCCGAATCATCAAGATCAACTCGCTCGGCAGCCGAGTTCAGTACGGTCACAACGCTGAACGACTCTTCTATCGGCTCGCTGTACCAAATAACCACACGGTTAGGCGAAGTTTCGAGCTCGCTATTTGGCGAAGGTATCGAATTGATCTGGTTGGCGTGCGCATCTACGCTCTCGCTCGGATAAACGAACAAAACGAACATCGATACGAGGGCGACCAGACCAAGAAATGATCGAAAAACCAGCGAGTTATTTTCAAGCAATCGACTCAACGCTTACGTCGCACCTTCCTCTTTTTCCGTCGTTCTTCCTTGCCTTTACTAGCCTTCCATGAAAGGAATCCTAGTGCAATTAAAAGCACACCGATCCCGCCAAAAATAATCGCCTCGTCGTACGACCCTCCAGCTCCATGGAGCAGCGGTAAACGAGCCATTTCGATCGGGATCGGTGTCATTTCAATCTCCTAGCGGTGAACTACGCTTTTTTTCCCGAACGCTGGAATGCTAATCCACCCAGTACTAATCCAATAAGACCTAGAATCAATGCGACAACCGCCAACGTGTTCGCGCTTGAGGCCGAATCCGCGGCATCTGAAGCATCTGTTCCGGCAGTGTTCGCAGCCTCCATAGCGCCGCGTGCAGCGTTCTCGGTCTCTCGAGGCGCTGCCAACTGCACCGGGAATTGAATCTCAGTAGCAGCTGTAACTTCGTCGAACGTCGTATTACTCGATTCGAAGCTCTCGTCGATTGCCTGACCTTCAATATCACCGAAGAATCGGAAGTTGTATGCACCGGGTGATGTCGGAATGAACTCCGACTTATACTGTCCCGGCGAGTTCCAAGCTTCTTTGAGATCCATTACTTGCGATACCGATGATGCAACGTGGGTTACATCAACTTGAAGCGTTGTGAGACCGGTAACAACATTCAATGCAGCAGGGGCGCCAGCTTCTGGAGTCACCTCACCAAGAGGGCCACTCATTACGACCGTTGGCTCGGTCATGTGGCTCTCGAATTTGACCGTCGTACCTGCCTGAATCATCAACATTGCTGGCACGAATCCGTTTTCGTGAATCTCAACGACAACTTCCGTCGCTGCCGGATTGTCGGGACCAATCATGATCGAACCTTGATTTTCAATTGGGTGCGCATGGAACGGAACGGTTAGACCCTCGAATTCGTGACCGAAGGTGAATCCGTAGTCAGCACCAGCGGCTAATTCATCGACGAACACTCCACCATGCGAAACGAGATCGATTTCTACAGCCATCCCGTCGTCCATAGACATATCCATGCCATCGTCGTGGGCGTGATCGTCTTCTTCAACGATTAGCGACGTCACCCGCAGTGAAACCCCATTCAGCATTCCTTCGACAGCCGGTTCGTTTATGAATCCTACGACGAAGTTGTAATCGCCAACGTCTCGCCCCTCATGAGCGAGTACAGTGCCGGTTCCGAGCACCGCGAAAAGAACAGTAAGTAAAAGTGCGCCGCGTGTGCGCCAAGAAAACACAGACATATATAACTCCCAACTATGAATCAATCTCAAATGAGTCGATTCGAATAAACCAAAAATTGCGTTGTTACACGCGTCGGGGTGGTCTATTCAGCGGAGTGATCGATTCATTGTCGGGGACAGTCAATTCTCCGGCCTGCATATCAATCATGTGCGTGTTGAAATTCGGCACTAGCAACTCGAGAGTCGCTCCGACCAGCGTTAGCGGGCCATAAGACCCCGTAACGGACGTGCTGGTGATAGACAAGCCATCACCGATGGATTCACCGGATGAGTGATCGTGGATAGCCAGTGAATGATCGTGGATATTCGTATCTTCTCCAACGAACACGTGAGCATGCGCAGGTGAACGATCAGCGTAGTGGTGGTCCATCGCCGGCCCCAAAACTGGCACCAATAACCCCAGCACCATTGCAAACGGTACAAGACTCATCCCAAACGAGAAAAACGTTCGTCCGAATCTATGTTTAGTTCGTATCGCCAAAAACCTTCAGCCCATTTAGTCGTTACGATGGCGCTTCACGCACTCATCAGTGTACCGATTCGACTACCTAAGCATGTACGCTCTGTGTGCGCCCGAGCAACTACGCTGCATAAATATAAGGTGAGGATTCGAAGACGTGCCTAATCGAACTGGCGGCGAGATAGTAAGAGACAAACTACTCGCCGAAAAAGTGCCGTTTTTGGTCGGCATTCCCGGCCATGGCATAGTCGCCATGCTCGATTCATTTATTACGGTTCAAGATCAGATAAAGATCCTTCAGGTTCGTCACGAACAGAGCGCCGTTCACCTTGCCGATGGCTACTACCGCGTATCGGGCAAGCCACTCGCGGTGTTTACATCGATCGGACCTGGCGCATTGAACACCGCAGTGGGTCTTGGTGCGAGCTATGTCGACTCAACAGCCGTATTGGTTGTTTCCGGCGAAGCCCACACGTACATGGAAGGTCGTGGCGTTCTTCAAGAACTAGAACGTAAGCATCCTGCCGATATTCCTTCCGCACTCGAGCCGTTGGTTAAAGCCAGCTATCGTCCTCGATCACAGCAAGCCCTCCACGACGATCTGAATAGTGCGTTTGAGCAAATGACAACGGGTCGACCTGGTCCAGCGTTCATCAGCTTGCCAATGGACGTACAAGCTGAATCTAGTGATGTGCCAATCGCAGAGGTTACAAGCGTTAGTGAACCGGCAACGCCTTCCGAGACAGCACTGAAAGCTATCGCCGATGCCGCAACGTTACTCGCTAACGCCGAGCGACCTGTGATCGTCGCTGGAGGTGGAGTAACCCTCGCCAAAGCAGAACCGGCACTGCTCGAACTTGCCGAGCGAACGGGCGCAGCTGTCGTCACAACTCTTCAGGGCAAGGGATGCTTCCCAGAGGATCACCAGCTCTACGGCTGGCACCTCGGAACTAAGGGGACGTCTGTCGGAAATGCACTCACGACCAAAGCCGATGTGATCTTGGCGGTAGGGACACGATTCACCGACCAAGTCACATCATCGTTCCGTGCAAATACGACCATTTCCAGCAATTCGACCAAACTCATCCAGATCGATATCGACGCACGAGAGCTTGGCAAGAACTACGCTCTCGAAACCAGTATTGAATCCGACGCTAAGGTTGCACTGGAAGCTATCTACAGCGAATTGGCAGAACGGGAATACTCATCCGATTACAGCAGCACTACTTACTACTCAGAAATCCAGCGACTACGTGCTACTTGGCTCGATGAAACCGCCGAGCTTCGTGAGTCAGAGGCAGTTCCGCCAACCGTGCCAAGGTTCTACAAAGAACTTCGTGAAGTGCTCGATCGCGACGCTATAGTCGTCACTTCATCCGGTCACGCACAGGCGTGCGTTTTAGAGTTCCCGTTTTACGAACCCCGCACCAATCTAACTTCTGGCGGATTCTCAACGATGGGCTGGGCGTATCCGGCTGCGTTAGGGGCGAAGCTAGCAGCACCTGAAAAACAGGTAGTAGCGGTAATCGGCGACGGCGATTTCATGATGACGATGCAAGAGATGGCGACTGCCAAGCAGTACGGAATCAACGTAGTTGTGGTGCTACTAAACAACTACGGCTGGTACTCGATTCGCGATCTCCAGATGGCAGAATTTGGCGAAGATCGTGCAATCGCAACCGATTGGTCCGACACTAATTCGCCCGATTTCGTAGCTATCGCCAAAGGGTTCGGACTCTATTCCGAATCAGTCGATCAGCCGAACGATATCCAAGCTGCCGTCAATCGTGCACTCGAACACGATGGCCCTTCGCTCGTCGAAGTAAAAGTCGCTCGTGACTTCCCGAACTCCGGCAGCACGGTCGTTGGTTGGTGGGACGTCCCGATCCCAACCTACCTCGAAGATCGTCGTGCTAAATACGAACAAGCGCGAAAAGAGATCGAACCGCCGCCCGCATAATTTATGTAAGGCAAACTGTTAGTTGAGAGCCGTTTCGTCTTTTTCACCGGTTCGTACTCGAATTACGGTTGAAACATCCTTGACCCATATCTTGCCGTCGCCAACGACGTCGGTTCGAGCTGCTTCGATGATTGCATCGATAGTCGGCTCGACGAACGAATCGCTCACAACGATGTCGAGCTTGATCTTCGGTACGTAATCAACTCGGTATTCAACACCACGGTAAGTGTCTCGCGATCCACCCTGTGACCCAAAACCTCGTGCATCCGAGATCGTCATACCAGTCACACCAACTAGAGAAAGTGCTTCACGCACTGGTCCCAGTCGTACGGGCTGGATAACTGCTGTGATTTCTTTCATCGGGCTCCCGTCCTTTCATATTTGACCAAGGTAATTAGTCTTTTTTAGGCTATTTACCCAGAACATCAATTAGTTTTTGACCGTCAGTTCAGGCAACTCAGGGTTCGTTCCGATAAGTCGATACCCACGTTTCCTTGCTACAGAAATTCCTGGGCGACCCGCGTCCTTCAGTTTCGCTCGGAGGCGACAGATATATGTACCCACCACTCTGATGAGCAGACTTCCCTCTGTCCACATTGCACGCAACAACTCCGCACTGCCAACCACTCGCCGTGATTCCTTCATGAGAACTATCTACAACCACAAGACAGAAAACGTGTACGATTCGCCAACACCACTCGACGACATCATTTCTTCGGATCAATTACCACCATGGCAAAACGCATCAACCGCGCAATCGAACTTCTTGAACAAGATCAGCCGATCTACTACGACGGAGGTCACACCGGTCACGTACTAACCTACGAACAAGGACTCAAAGACGCACACACGTGGGCCGACTACATCAACGTAGGCATGGAACACGGCGCTTTTGATATGACCGGCCTCGACAACTACATGAACGGCCTAATCGACGGTGGACCTACGGCGAGTGGTCACCGCACTCCGCCTGTGATCGTCGAGACGCCAGTAGAAGGATCTTCAGAAGACATCATTCGGTTCAACGCATGGCAGTTCCGAATGATCTTGGCCCGCGGCGTTCACGGAATTCTTCTTTGCCAGGCCGAAACACCCGACGCAGTTCGAGCGTTCATCGAATCGTGCCGCTACCCGATCAACATGAAGGGCGTCGGATACGGACTCGAACGAGGTACTCGTGGTGTCGGTTCACAACCAACATCTGCTCCTGTTTGGGGTGTCGATGCCGACACATATGTCGACAAGGCAGAGCCGTGGCCGCTCAATCCCGAAGGCGAACTGCTTTTGGGAGTAAAGATCGAAACTGTTCGAGCGCTCACCAATTGCGAACAATCACTGGCAGTTCCCGGTCTCGGATTCGCAGAATGGGGACCCGGCGATCTTCACATGTCGTTCGGAATCAAGCGAGACCCAAGCAAGCCAATGGATCCTCGTTTGCTCGAAGCCCGTGAGCGAGTTAAAAACGCTTGTAAAGAAAACGGCCTAGCGTTCCTCGACGGCTGCACACCCGAAAACGTCGCCGACAAAATCGACGAGGGAGTGCGGGTTATCGCAGGTCACCGCACCGACACGGCAGAAGTAGGCCGCAAGCATTCAAAGCGAACAATGCCGGTGGGTTAGCCGCCGTACGAACGGTGTTTGATGGCCGCGGCAGCAACGCCAGCGCCGGGTAGAACCAGTCGCTTCTCATACGCGAACACAACAACCTGCGTTCGATCGCGCATCAAAAGCTTCGAAAGAACCCGCTTCACGTGCGTCTTCACTGTTCCTTCTGAAATGAACAATTCTTCAGCAATATCGGCGTTAGTATCGCCGTGAGCCATCAGCATGAACACCTCTTGCTCACGAGCGGTAAGCTCGGCAATCGGCGCCAAATCAGGCGAACTATCCTGAACTTCGATAGCGACAGATATTTCGGAAGGGTTCAGGACAGGTTTCAGATAAGGCTCGTCAACAGGAGTAGCGACCCGATCTGCAAAAACCCGAGCCGCCGTTGCAGGCGACTCGAGCTGGGGTTCAGAATCAGGGTTTTGTTCGGATCCTTCATCAGGCACGATTTCTGAATCAGGAGTCGATTCAGTAACGGCAACCGCACTTGGTTCCGCTTCAATCAGCTCCACAGAAGTCGTAGGCTTCGGAGGTTCGTCACCCGTTGGATCTGGAGCCGGTCGGCTGGAAACTCTCGTCGATCGAGAACCCAGCATCAACTTGGCCCACCAACCGTGAAGCGATGAATACGCAAGCACTAGATGCGATGCAAGTACGAATCCTAATATGCCGAACGGAATTGGCAGCAATGAACCCGGGTACTCGTTCAAATCGATGACCCACGTACCGATCAGCTCGATTTGAACTGCAAAATCCCAGAAGTGGTTCTCACCGGTGAGCAGAACTCCAAGTGGTGAAACGGTCATG
>Ga0233427_10003559_pt1 | contig 13576 bp, 9 predicted proteins | sample SI_118_April2016_5_FD_179885 | JGI IMG/M metagenome (GOLD analysis project Ga0233427, IMG submission 179885) | Seawater microbial communities from Saanich Inlet, British Columbia, Canada - SI_118_April2016_100_MG | ecosystem: Environmental > Aquatic > Marine > Inlet | place: Canada: British...
ATGCGCCTGAAACTGCGGAATTCGAGCTTGGATTATGGTTTTCAGAAGGGCTTAATGAATGGACTCAAGATAGTTTATCTTGGACCTATGAATAATCTCTTAATAGTTTAATAAAACAGATTTGGCGATATTTTATCCTAGTATAGGATAGGTCATAGTTTTAATCCCGTTTCTTATGGCAAAAAATCATGCCAAATCCGTCAGACCTTAGAGTGGGTGTTATCCGAATCGAGGGGACAAATTGCGAAGATGAATCTGCAGCAGCTTTTTCGTCATTAGGGTGCGATTCTGAAAAAGTGCATCTCAAACAATTATTGGGAGAAGTTGAAGAATCTAGTCGTAGAAATATAATGGATTATGACGCTTTATATTTTCCCGGAGGATTTAGTTCAGGTGATTACATTCGTGCTGGAGCAATCTTTGCAGCTCGTATAAAATCAGGTCTTAAATCTCAACTCGATAAGTTTATAAAAGAAGGAAGGCCTGTTTTGGGTATTTGTAATGGTTTTCAGATTTTAGTAGAATTAGGTGCATTACCAGGTACAGATTCAGGTATTAGTATTGTTCCAAATGCAGTGCTCCATACAAATGATTCCAACCGTTTTGAGGCTAGGCATGTCCATCTTCGCGTAGAGAATAATTCTCAAAGTTTTTTCACAAATAAATATGAAACAAATCAAGTTTTGTCAATTCCTAATGCACACGCTGAAGGCAAATTGATGATGAGTGAAGAAAAATTTGATGAATTGAAGACTAACAATCAAATTGCATTCAGATATTGTGATAATGAAGGTAATTTAGAACCAGGTTATCCTTGGAATCCTAATGGAGCTGCTTATGATATTGCAGGAATTACGAATTCCCAAGGTAATGTACTAGGTATGATGCCTCATCCAGAACGTGTTTTTCATGGTTGGCAACATGCAGATTGGACTTCATCTGGATTAGATCCTTCAGGTCCTGGAGACGGTCGAGCTCTATTCGAAGGAGTTGTTGATTTTCTTTGCCAGTAGATGATTTAGAAGTAGCAATTAAGGCAGCTATTCGGGCTTCGGAAATTATAGCTGAAAGTTATGGTAATTTCAAACAATTAGATTTTAAATCAGATATTGATGTTGTAACTGAAGTAGATTTCAAATGTGAGGAAGCAATAACTAAGATATTGCAGGAAGAAACACCAGATTATGGAATAATTGCTGAAGAAGGAACTAGTTTTCCAGGTGAGAAAGTTTGGATAGTAGATCCTTTAGATGGGACTATTAATTTTTCACATTCCTTTCCTCTTTTTGGACCTTCAATTGGTTTGTGTAAAGGTAATGAAGTCTTAGTCGGTGTTATTGCAGATCCAATACGTGAAGAATTATTTTATGCTACCAAAGGTAATGGGGCTTTTTTGAATGATTTGTATAACAAAGGAGAGCCTAAACGATTATCAGTTTCAGATACTAAAGTTATGAAGCAAGCAATTGTTGCTTCAAGTCTCCCCTATAATCGAGATGATGAATATTATCAAAAGATGGGTCGCAATTTTATAGCTTTAGAAAAGGAGATTCAATCAACAAGAAAATTAGGTATGGCTGCGCTAACTATGGCATATATTGCAGCAGGCAGGTTAGAGGGATATATTGTCTCAGGTGCAAAATCATGGGATATGGCTGGCGGAATAGCAATATTAGAAGAAGCAGGTGGAAAAATTACAAACTATAAGGGTGAACCTTATACTTTAGACACATTTGAATGGCTTGCTTCCAATGGGCATTTACATGATAATTTTGTAGACATATACAAATAATTAATTTAGCCAGTTCTTTGGAGGGTTATGACAGATCAGTTGTACATGACTATGAATGATGGACGTAAGATTCCAGTTGTAGGTTTAGGTACCTGGAAATCAGAGCCAGGTGATTCGACATATAATGCCGTTTTAGCTTCAATTAATGCAGGATATAGGCATATTGACACAGCAAGAGCGTATGATAATGAATCTGATGTTGGAAGGGCAGTTAGCGACGCAGGAGTTCCACGTGATGATTTGTTTATTACAACTAAATTATGGAATAAAGATCAAGGTTACCAAACAGCACTTGAGGCCTGTGAAAAAAGTCTGGCAAGATTAGATTGTGGTTACATTGATCTTTATCTTATACATTGGCCATTGAAAGAGTTAAGGAATGATTCTTGGAGGGCATTTATTGAATTGCAGAAAAAAGGACTTTGCAAATCTATAGGTGTAAGTAACTTTACCATTGATAATTTGAAAGAATTAGAGTCAAAATATGGTGTTTTACCAGCAATTAATCAAGTGGAATTCCACCCGTACCACTATCAAAAAGAATTATTAGAGTATTGTAATTCTAAAAATATAATAATTGAAGCTTACAGTCCTCTAGTTCATGCTAAGCGAATGGATGAGCCACGTTTAGTTGCAATTTCAGATGAGTTAAGTAAAACTCCGGCCCAAGTTTTGATTAGATGGGCAATGCAAAGAGGGATGGTTGTCCTTCCTAAATCCGTTAATCAAAATAGGATTATAGAAAATTTCGCAGTTTTTGATTTTGAAATATCAGATTCAATCATGAAAAGGTTAGATGATTTGGATGAAAGGTTTGTAACTTGTTGGGATCCGCATAATCCACCTCCTTACGCACCAGTTTAGATAAAAGAAGCATTTTTTCTTGAATAGAGGTCTTCCTTGCGCTTTATTGTGTATGCAAAATGCATATTTATGCAAAATGCATACTATTTAATAGCGTATTCTTTCTAACGATAATATGGCAAAAGAGACTTATACTTCTATAAGAGTCACTAAAAATGTTAGAAATAGTCTTCAAAATTATGTTGAAGCTTGTTATTCGGACCTTTCAATCAACTCCATGTTGAAAGTCCATATGGAAAATCTGCAAGAAGGCCATGTTCGATTTCCAAAATATGGGATTTATGAATGTCCTGAGAGCCGAAAAGAGAAATTAAGAAAAACAATTAAATCTAAATTAGGTAAATCAGCAGGAAACTCAATGTCTTTGACAGGAAGTCTTCCTGCTGATCCTTATACTAGAACTGAATCCGATACAATGGGGCAAATGGAAGTTCCTGAATCTGCCCTTTGGGGTGCTAGTACTCAACGAGCTGTTCTTAATTTTCCAGTTAGTGGATTTCGAATGTCTCGTTCATTCATTAGAGCTTTAGGTTACATCAAGGCTGGTGCTGCAGAAGCTAATGTTGAATTAGGTGTTATTACCAAAGAAATGAAGGATGCTATAGTAGAGGCCTCATTGAAAGTGGCTGATGGAGAATATGACGATCATTTTCCAGTAGATGTTTTTCAGACTGGTTCTGGTACTTCAACAAATATGAATGCGAATGAAGTTATAGCTAATTTATCTTCTAAAGATTCAGGGTTGGAGATACACCCGAATGATCATGTAAATCAAGGTCAGTCTTCTAACGACGTAATTCCTTCAGCAATTCATCTTTCAGCTCTTTTAGATATCGAAGAGTCTCTTTGTCCTTCTTTAATCAGCCTTCAAAAAGCATTAGAAAAAAAATCCGAAGAGTTTATGCCAATCATAAAAACAGGTAGAACGCATCTAATGGATGCCACTCCAATTAGACTAGGTCAAGAATTTCAAGGGTATGCTGGTTTGATTGAGCGTTCTTTAGACCGATTACTACTCATTAAAGATGAATTATCACTTTTGGCATTAGGAGGAACTGCGGTTGGAACTGGAGTAAATACACATCCGAAATTTTCAATGTTGGCTTGTCAGCATATCTCTCAATTATCGGGTGTAGAAGTTTATGAAACAGATAATCATTTTATGGCTCAATCTACCTTGGATGGGGCATTAACAACGAGTTCAGCATTGAGAGGTCTTGCCGTTAATATGCAGAAAATAGCTAATGATCTTCGTTGGCTAGGTTCCGGTCCCCGAGCCGGTTTGGGAGAAATCTCATTACCTGCAGTTCAACCAGGTTCATCTATCATGCCAGGTAAGGTCAATCCAGTAATTCCGGAGGCTGTAATTCAGGCAGCTTCTCAAGTTGTAGCCTGTGATGCAGCTTTGGTACAAGGTGCTCAAGGAGGTTACTTCGAATTAAATACAATGATGCCGTTTGTGGCTCATAATCTTCTTCAAGCAATATCTTTATTGACTAATTCTTCACAAATCTTTGTAGATAAGTGCATACTAGGTATTGAAGCTACTGAAAAAGGTCCTGAATTGTTAATGACAGGTCTAATGTTAGCTACAACACTTGCTCCAGTAATTGGTTATGAAAAAGCAACAAAGATTGCTAAGGAAGCTCATGCCTCTGGTCAAACTGTATTAGAGACTGCATTGGACTTAACGGATCTTTCTGAAGCTGAACTGTTAGAAATACTAAATCCAGAAAAGATGGTTCAGCCTCAAGTCTAGATACGTTCATCCACTAAAGAACTTACGACCGAAGGGTCTGCTAGAGTAGAAATATCTCCCATATTATCTATATTTCCAGATGCAATGCTTCTGAGAATCCGTCTCATTATTTTCCCAGACCTTGTCTTTGGTAATCCTTCAGTAAATTGTATTTTCCCAGGGGAAGCATGTGGTCCAATATCGGCTCTCACTCTTTTAATTATATCTGATTTAGTATTTTCAGTCACTTCATGTCCAGTTCTTAACGTCACGAATGCATAGATTGCATTTCCCTTTATTTCATGAGGATAACCAACAACTGCAGCTTCAGCTACATCAGGATGTCCACCTATTGATCCTTCTATCTCGGCCGTCCCTAGATTATGTCCAGAAACAATTATCACATCATCAACTCGTCCAGTAATCCAATAATATCCATCTTCATCTCTTTTACAGCCATCTCCAGAAAAATATTTACCAGGGAACTTTTCAAAATAAGTTTCAAAGAATCGTTGATGGTCGCCATAAACAGTTCTCATCATGCCAGGCCATGGTCTTTGCATTACCAAATTCCCTTCAACATTATTTCCTTCTAGTACATTTCCTTCGTCGTCTAGTAACTCAGGAACTATTCCAAAGAAAGGTAGTGTGGCAGATCCAGGTTTCGTCGGAGTAACGGCAGGTAATGGTGCGATCATTATCCCTCCCGTTTCAGTTTGCCACCAAGTATCTACTATCGGACATTTTTCTTTTCCTATAATTTTATGATACCATAACCATTCAGGTTCTTTAATTGGTTCACCAACAGTTCCAAGTATCTTTAAGCTTTCTAAATTATATTTATTTGGCCATTTATCACCCTCTTTCATTAGTGCTCTTAATGCAGTCGGCGCAGTGTAAAATTTGTTGACTTTATGTTTTTCGATAATCTCCCAAAATCTTCCATAGTCTGGGTAATTGGGCACGCCTTCGAACATCATTGTTGTTGCTCGATTTGCCATAGGTCCATAGATTATGTATGAATGTCCAGTAATCCATCCAATATCTGCAGTACACCAGTAAACCTCATCAGGATGATAGTCAAAAATATAATGATGAGTTGTAGACGTATAAACCATGTAACCTCCAGTAGTATGCATTACTCCTTTTGGTTTGCCAGTAGATCCGCTTGTGTACAGAATAAATAGTAGATCTTCAGCATCCATTTCCTCAGGAACACAAATTTTGTCAGCTGAATTTATTGCATCATGCCACCAAACATCTTTTTCTTTATCCATTTCAATTGGACTTCCAGTTCTTTTAACAACAAGAACTTTTTCAATAGAAGGTGTTTTCTTAGTTGCAATATCGCCATTTTGTTTCATAGGGATATCATTCTTGGTCCCTCTGACTCCAGTATCTTGTGTAATCAATACTTTACACTTGGAATCATTAATTCTAGCTTCTAAACTATCTGGTGCAAAGGCTCCGAAAACAACTGAATGAACGGCACCAATTCGAGCACATGCTAAAACTGAAATGGCTAATTCAGGAATCATTTGCATGTAAATACAGACACGATCGCCTTTCTTTACACCCAGATTTTTGAGTGCATTAGCTGCTAATTGAACTTCTTCTAATAAATCTTCATAAGTATAAGTCTTAGTTTCACTTGGATCATTACCTTCCCAGATTAATGCAGGTTTATCTCCATATCCTCCATTTACATGCCTATCAATGCAATTGTAGCTAGCATTTAGTTTGGCACCTTCAAACCATTTTACTTCAGCTTTATTGAAATTCCATTCCCATGTTTTGTCCCATTTTTTGAACCAAGAGATTCGTTCAGCCTGTTCTGCCCAAAATTCTTCAGGGTTATCAATGGAGTGTTTGTACTTTTTTTTATATTCTTCAATACTGTCAATATGGGCATTAGATTTTGCAGAATCATCTGGATTGAATATTTTCATATGATTAATATCACAATGGGATGACGAACTAAAAGCTTTCGAAATTAATATGTTTTTTGTAAAAGCATAAATCACAAAATACCCAATCCTTAGACCTCTGTGAGAGTATGCCTGAAATGTGGAGTTGAAACGCCGTTAACAGATCAGCTTTGTGATAGCTGTTTTCGCCAAAATTTTGAGCTTTCAAACATTTCACCCTCAGTAAATATGGTGTGTTGTAAAGCCTGCTATTCATTAAAAGTACCAGGTACCTGGCTTGAGTTTAGTGACTTAGAATCCTCTGTTTCTCATTTTGTTAGAGAATCTATAGATTGGAATTCAGAGATAGGAATCCCATCGTCTAGTCTAGTTCTTAATCAGTTAGATCCTCAAAAATTTAGAATAAATATAGGTTGTGAAGGTAAATACAAAGGACTTCAGTTAGACACTGAGCTAAAAACTGAAGTTCAAATAAAATTCCAAGTTTGTCAAACTTGCTCTAGGTTAGCAGGAGGTTATTACGAGGCTATTTTGCAAGTAAGAACAAAGCGCAAAAAGATTTTGAATACGGCTGTAGAAATAATATATGATCAAATTGAATCTGGACCCTCTGAGTTTTTTACAACTGAATCCGGTCCAGTTAGGGGCGGCTATGATTTCCAACTGTCTTCCACAGATAAAGCTCGAAGTATTTCTCGTGATTTAATGATTAAATTGGGTGGCCATGTTACTGAGACGAACACATTGGTTGGTCGCAAAGATGGTCGTGATTTGTTAAGACATACCTTTGGCGTACGTTTACCAAGTATTGGCGTAGGCGATTATTTATTTTTAGACGATAAAATATGGAAAGTATTACGTATTGATAGAAGACGAACAAAATTAGTCATGCTTTCAGCTCCATTCCGTCACAAAATGGTCGAGGTCGACACTTTGAGAAATGTACCTTTACTTGATTCTCCTGAGAAAGTTCAGGTAATAAGTCATAGAGATTCTGAATATCTTCTTTTAGATCCATTTACATTACAAACTGTAGAAGCAATATCACCTAAAGATTGGAAAGGAGATAATGTTTTGGCACTTAGATATGGAACAGAAACTTATTTTATTTGGGATTAAATTTCAAAATCTTCTAAAGTAGCTTGACCACGTTGTCTTTCCCCTTCAATAGGCAATGGATAGTTTTCAGTTATACATCCTAGACAAAGATCTTTTTCTTCTTTTCCAATACTTTCTACTAAGCCAGGTATAGAGACATATGCTACTGAATCAGCTCCAATTTCTTTTTTGATTTCTTCTACAGTTCTATTTGGGGCGATAAATTCTTCTCTACTAGGCATATCAATTCCTAAAAAGCAAGGTGAAATGATGGGTGGACATCCAATTCTAAGGTGGACTTCTGTAGCGCCAGCATCTCTTACTCTCTGTACAATTTTTCTAGACGTGTTTCCTCTAACAATTGAATCGTCTACCAATACTACTTTTTTACCTTCAACAAGTTCTTTGACAGGGTTTAATTTTTCACTAATTGTAGCCTTTCTTTCTTCGTTTCCAGGTTGTATGAATGATCGATGTACGTATCTATTTTTGATTAGCCCCTCTCGATAAACAATACCTGATGCTTCCGAAAATCCAAGGGCGCAGGCAATACCCGAATCAGGTACAGGAACTATAATGTCGGCATCTAAAGGAGCTTCTTCCCATAGTTTATGGCCAATGCGTTGTCTGACTGAGTATGTTAAAACACCGTCAATTTTTGCATCAGGTCTTGCAAAATAAACATATTCAAACATACAAAATGCTTTATCTTCAGATTTAGTAATTGAGTGTGAGTTTATTCCATTAGAATTAATGCTAATTATTTCTCCAGGTTCGACATCTCGAGTAACAGTCCCTCCCATGATCTCGATAGCGGAACTTTCTGAGGCTACAACAAACCCTCCTTCAATTTGCCCGACACATAACGGCTTTATTCCTAGCGGATCTCGAAATGCTAAAACTTCAGTATTGTGTAATAAAACGATTGAATAACTGCCGACAAGATTTTCCATTGTCAATTGAATTGATTTTGTTATGCTATGGCTTTTAGATAAATAATTAGCAATCATACGGACTATGATTTCAGAATCAGTATCAGACATAAATGCCCAGCCTGCATTTTCCTTTTCGTGTCTTAGTTTGTCTTGATTAGCGATATTTCCATTGTGACCTATGCTTAATTCTCCAGAGACTGTCGAAACGGTCATTGGTTGGGCATTTTTCACTGAAGAGCCACCGGCTGTAGAATATCTTACATGACCAATTCCTACAGTTCCATTCTCAAATTCAGGGCCGAATTCACTTAATGCTTCACTAACAAGCCCCATTCCCTTTTGAGTGATATGTTCATTGTCTGAGATTGTAATTCCAGCAGATTCTTGTCCTCGATGCTGTAAAGCTCTTAATCCTACTTGTAATAAATTGAGTACAGGAAAATCATTTACAATACCTAAAACTCCACATGCCTCCTTAAGCGGCATCAGTGTGTTTTAGCCCATTTATAGGTACGGTTTTTTGCACTTTCACCGAAACCACAAGATGCACATCGTTTCTTACGCATGTGATATGCATGCCGCCCGCATTTTCTACAAATAAGATGCGTTTGTTTTTGGCGCTTACCTTGTGCTGCAGTTCCTTTACTCATTTTTTAACCGTGATTTCCCGAAAGCGATAACTCGGACCGTATCGGGGAGTTGTCGCACTTAGACGGGTTATAAAATAACTTGTTTTAACCCAAACCGATTGCTTTGTAATCAAAACCCGTTTCCTCCATCTTCTTTTGATTGAATCCTCTTCTCCCATCAATTACTACATTTCCGTTCATTTTCTCCTTGATAATTTCGTAGTTTAGTTCAGTATATTCCTTCCATTCAGTCATCAAAATAATGCAATCCGTTTCTTTGATTGCATCTATTGCAGTTTCAGCCATTTCAATATCTATAAGTTTTTTGAAATTATCCATTCCCTTTGGATCATGTCCAATAATTAATGCCCCTTTTTCTATAAATTCATTTATTACGACTTCACTTCTAGTCTCTCTTACGTCATCAGTATCTGGTTTGAAGGCCAATCCTAGGATAGCGATTCTTTTTCCTTTAATCACGCCTAATCTTTCTTCAGCCATTTTCACTACATTGAGTGGTTGAATTTCATTAACTTCTAAAGTTGCATTTAGCATTTTTGATTCAAGATTATTATTTTTTGATGCTGCAGCCAGAGCCTTCACATCCTTTGGGAAGCATGACCCTCCAAAACCAGCTCCTGCTCGCAGAAATAAAGGAGAAATACGACTATCAGATCCCATTCCTTCAGCCACTTCTTCAAAATCAATCCCCCATTCATTTGACAAATTTGCCATTTCATTGACGAAAGAGATTTTTGCAGCTAAGAAAGAGTTAGATGCATATTTGATAAATTCAGCAGTTCGAGGAATACATTTTTGTTTAGGACAATCATGTATTTCATATAATTTTTCCATTTGTTTTAGTGCGATTTCATCAGATACTCCCATCACAATTCTATCCGGCTTTTGAGCATCTTTTACCGCAGAGCCCTCTCTTAAAAATTCAGGATTCATTCCGATTCCTAGTTGTTCTCTCTTCCACCCACTTTTTTTCAATATAGCTGGAAGAACAGTTTCCTCAGTTGTTAATGGAACAACAGTTGATTTCACGATAATAGTATGTTCACGTTTTTCCTTAGCTCTTAAGGCTCTACCGATTGATGCAGATGCAGATTTAATATAACTTAAATCAATACTTCCATCATCATTTGAGGGAGTACCTACACAAATAAAAGTCAAGTCACTTTCTCTAATACAATTTTCAATATCAGTTGATCCTCTTAGATTTTTGTTTTGCAATCCAGTCTTGATTAAATCCTCTAATCCCGGTTCAAAAATAGGAGAGATTCCATTATTCAAATCATTAATTTTACTTTCAATGAGGTCTAGGCAAACGACTTTGTTTCCTGTATCTGCTAAAGTTGCACCTGTAACAAGGCCAACATATCCAGTCCCCATCACTGTAATGTTCATTGTTTACGCCTTAGGGGGGTTACATAAAAGACCCTCCTATAGAAGTTTCGTGGTTACTAAATTAGACCTTAAGAAACGAAGGCCAATAAACAAACGTGAAGCTAAATTATTCAACGATAAATTAAAGGCCGCACATGATATTCCTTTTTCTTTTGAGGCCGGTAAATTTGAAAAAGCTAACTCAAAAGATTTTGATGTTATTATCCAGAATGGATACATTATTGCATTTTTAATAGATGACATACTTCATTTTACGGTGAGAGGTTTACTTTCTAATTTACCAGACAGCGGTTGGGTACAGGTTGATATGGGTGCCGTTCGTTATGTCTGCAATGGTGCTAATGTGATGTCTGCAGGTATCAATGATGTTAGTTCTGAAGTTATTAAAGGCCAATATGTTTGGATACGTGAAGAAACACACCATAAACCGCTAGGAGTTGGTAAAGCCCTATTAGATGGTAAAGATATGTTGTCTTCTAAAAAGGGTAAAGCAATAGAAGCACTTCATTATATAGGCGACAAAGTTTGGGAATATGGTGTAAAAGACTAAAGTTTAATATTTTACCTACGAGAGGGAGTTATACGACATGAAGAAAATTTCACTTTTTTTTATATTCGCATTGTTTTCACTTTTTATAATTCTAGGTGGTGCTGCCAATGGAGAAACTTTTGCTTCAGTTGATTTGTATATTTCAGGTCAACCGAATGGTCAACTAAGAATAGAAGAGCCTTCCGGATCCAGTACTGAGACTATAGTTATTGCCGATGGAGAATCTGGCCAAGGTACTTTTCAAGAAGTAGGTCGTTGGACTACAGCTTCTCTTCTAGCCGAATCAAATATTTCCGGTGAATGGTCAGGTAAAGCATGGGTTTCATCGAACCGAGATGCGACAGTAACTCTTAGATATACTATAATACAAAATGATAACAATCTTGATGAATTTGAATTTTCAGGAGATGTTAATAGTGGTGAGACAGCTCAGTTAGCTGGTTCTAGTGATTTTTCACTACAAGGATTAGATGAGTCTTCTATCACTCTCCTTGTAGAGAGTAGTTGGACAGCTCAGCCAGGTTCAGCTCCACCGCCTCCAACGGAGGGTAATACTACTATTACATTTAATTATGGAACAGATTCCTCAGATACTAAAGTTACAATACCCATAAGTCATTTACGAATGTCCAGTGGTTCCTCACCTTCTTTGGTAACTGGTCAAAGTGAATTTTATGTTTATGTTGAAGTGACTGATGTATTCGGTGTTGATGATGTAATATCTTTGAGTAAAAGTGATTATAGTATGCAAATGGGACCTAGTGGTGAATCTTCATGGAGTTCTACAGTTGATAAGGTTTCAGACAAAGGCAATTATGTTGAAGTTAGATTCCTTTGGTCTTTTGAAGGTCAGACTTTACCTGCTGGAGAAAATACATATAATATTGAGGTTGATGCAACCGATCTTCTTAGCGATTTATCTTGGTCCAAGAATCTTCAATCAATGATTTATATTGAACCTGAACCAGATGCAGAAATTGAGGCAATCACGAGCACTTCTAAGGTAGTGGAATTTGGAAAAACTGCATTGTATACATTATCAGTAAGGAATAGCGGTTCCGGAAGTGACGAATTTATCATAACTTATGATAATAATGATAATTGGGATGTTTCAATAGATATCTTTGATTTGACCTTGGATGCAGGAGATAGTCAAAATATTAAAATAGGCGTAATACCTTCAGAATCAGCTTCAGACGGTCAGGAATCTCCAACTATTATTACAGTTACAGCAGCATCCGATTCAGGAATTTATGATTCAGTTACATTGATTACTACAGCTAAAGAACCAGAACCTAATTTTGATTTTTCAATAATTATTAACGAGCAAGATAATGAAAATTATGATTATAGTAGTGATAGTTTCATAATTAAGGATAGGGAACCTTTGGAAATCTCATTCACAGTAACTAATTTAGGAAATGAGCAGAATAATTTCAATTTGAAGTTCATTTCAACTGATAATGCTTTTAGCAGTAATTTTGATAGAAGCTCATTATCTTCCGTATCTCCTAATCAGAATGAAAACATTCTTTTGACTTTAACTCCTCGTGGTGATTACTACGGGACTAATGCTTTCGTTGAAATAGAAGTCACTTCAGCAGGAGATTCTAAAACAAAAATGGAAACTCTTGAAATATTTTTAGAACAAAGTGGTCAAATAATTGGGAATTCGAATCTTAAATTAGAAACATCTTTAGGTAAATCTATATCTCATACTTTAAAAATATCTAATTTAGATATTGATGAAGCCAATCAGATATATTTTAGTGTATCTGGAGTTAGTTCTAATGATAAATTGGCTGAATCTTGGGTTAGTTTTAAGAATAAAGATGGGGACGGCATAGCTTATGGTTCATTTTTGACTCTATTACCTTCACAAACTGCAGATATAACTGTTCTGGTTTCCATACCTTCTAGTGCAGATACAGGTTCATATGAGATTAATATATGGATGGAAAATGAGCAAAAAATCCGAATATCTGAACAATATAATTTTAAAATATCAGCTATCTCTGCTGAAGAGTCAACAGAATCAAATTTACTTATCTATGGTGTACTTAGCGTAGCACTCCTTGGTGTAATACTTTACGGCTATCGTAATTTCAATAACTATGATGATGAAGATTATGATGATTATGATGAATTAGAAGATCTTCCCGAGTTTATTGATGAATTTCCATCATCTGAAGAGCCTCAAATTCCAGAACCAGTTTCTGAAATCGTCCCTCAGCCAGTAGTTGCTCAACCTGTTGTAGCTCCCGAACCAGTTCTCCAGGCTGCAGTTCCTGAACCAGTTCCAGGTATGGCTCTTTCGCAATCAGAATTAGAAGCTCCAGTTAAACCAAAAAAGAAATGGTTTGGCTTATTTGGTAATTCAGACTCTAGTCCTGACCCTCAATCCGTGGCAGCCGAGCCAGTAGTTGCTCAACCTGTGGCAGCTGAGCCAGTAGTTGCTCAACCTGTGGCAGCTGAGCCAGTAGTTGCTCAACCTGTGGCCGTCGAGCCAGTAGTTGCTCAACCTGTGGCCGTCGAGCCAGTAGTTGCTCAACCTGTAGCTGTCGAGCCAGTAGTTGCTCAACCTGTAGCTGTCGAGCCAGTAGTTGCTCAACCTGTGGCAGCTGAGCCA
>Ga0233427_10003576_pt1 | contig 13533 bp, 15 predicted proteins | sample SI_118_April2016_5_FD_179885 | JGI IMG/M metagenome (GOLD analysis project Ga0233427, IMG submission 179885) | Seawater microbial communities from Saanich Inlet, British Columbia, Canada - SI_118_April2016_100_MG | ecosystem: Environmental > Aquatic > Marine > Inlet | place: Canada: British...
CACACGACAAAGAAACCCGCGGTGATCAGGCGCCGTGGACGCATTCGTTCTGGGAAAAAGCGCACCAGTGCCAGGGTCAACAAGAGAACGACGCCGCCGATCTGTGTCACGATCGTCAGCAGAACGACGGCGACGATCAGGAGCGCCCAGCGCATCAATGCGATAGAGCGTTGGTGAAGCTCCTGTTCCGGCAGGCCGGATCGTTCTGAACTCTGCATTGTTTCTATAGGACACAGAATGGTGGCGAAAATCCAACATGTGCGGCCGGTCTCGAATCTGATCCGTCGCGGCAGGCCAGTTGACCAACAGGTCGTTCGCGTGTTTCTCCGGCTCAGTCCTGCAAGAGCGAAATCGGATCGACGCCCTGTTCGAGCTGGCCGCAGTGTTTCGCTTCGAGCTGGTAGCCAAGCAGGCGTTGTACCGGTTCCGGGAACTCTCTGGCGATCTCGGGGGGATAAAGCAGGAAATTGGCGTGGGTCGCACGTATCCAGCCGACGCAGTACTGAATGACCAGGGCCCGACGACGGGCATCGACACTCGAGTTTGCGCCGGCGCCGTGTACGGTCACCCCAAGGACTGAGAGGGCCGAGCCGGGCTTGAGTTCGGGTTGCAGAGCGAGATGATCATGAAGCCCGCTGGGGTAGGATTTCTCCGCATAGATGCCGTCTTTCCACGTTTCCCGGCTCGTGGAGGCTTCATAGGCGTCCGACCATCGGTGACTTGCGGGTATCACGCGTGTTCCCCCGGTGGTCGGCGTGAAGGCGTCGAGCGCGATTATTGTCGTCACGCTGAGCGGGTGGGTGCGGTTCTTGACGTGTCCCCAGTTGAAGTCGTCGCGATGCAGCGGTTGGGCGGGTTCGCCCGGGAGAACATCCGCGACATGGGTGACGCCGAGCTGGAGTGTGTCGCAATGGTCGAGCAGGACCGAGCCTGCCAGTTCAAGCAGGACGGGATGGGCTGCAACCTTGCTGGTAATGGTAGGCGAATGCCGCATGCTCGAATTGAGGCGGCGCCCCGCGCCAACGATTGAGGCGTCGGTCAAGCCCCCGGTCGGGGTGGACATCACAGGGTCGAGCTCGTGGTTGATGTGGTCGACAGTTTGGCTGTCCAGCAATCCCTCTAGGACTACCCCGCCGTCTTCGTTCAAGGCGGTTTGCAGGGTCTGGGCGGGTGCCTGTGCCGGCAAGCGCACAATGTCGAGGCCCTGTGATTTCGTTGGTGCGCTCATCTGGTACCCCCGATGTCGTGTCGCCCCGACGCGCTAACCGTAACGGTTCCAAGGCTGGCGAAGGGTCAATTGGGTGTCAAGGTCTGTTGGCGTGCGAAACGGATCCAGATGCTCGGTTTGGCGGGACAACGACCGTGCTGGCGACGAAGTAACACACGACAAAGAAACCTGCCGTGAACAGGCGACGTCAGCGCATTCGTTCTGGAAAGATCCGCGCCAATGCCAGGGTCAGCACAAGAATGGCACCACCGATCTGTGTCACGATCGTCAGCACAACAACGGCGACGATGAGGAATGCCCAGCGCATCATTGCGTTAGAGCCCCGTTGAAGCCCTCGTTCCTGCATGCCGGATGGTTCTGAGTTTTGCATCGCATCTGTAAGACATAGAATGGCGGCGAAAACCCGACATCAGTGCTGGTTAAGTGAGTTTGCGCGGATTTCGTCAGTCCACGAGGAGTTCCTGTGAGCACGCTAAAGATCTTGAGGAACTGGGCGGAGACCCGTGCCGCGCATGGCGACAGGACCGCCTTGCCGCCCGAGGCCTACACGAGCGAAGAACTGGCTGCACTTGAACGCAAGCACCTGTTCCAGCGTGGCTGGATCGTGGTTGCCCATGTCTCGCAGCTCTGCAGTGCCGGTGATTACATCACCTACAATCTGGCAAACCACCCCATTGTTGTGGCACGCGGTCGAGATCGCGTGTTGCGGGCGTTTTCCAATGTTTGCGCCCATCGTTCGGCGATCATTGCCAAGGGCAGTGGTAATCGCACGGTCTTTCAATGCCCCTATCATGCTTGGACCTACGACCTCGCGGGAAAGCTCATCGCTGCGCCGCACATGGAGCGGGAGGCGGTTTCCGGTATCAGGCTCAAGCGGTTGGGTCTCGAAGTCTGGCACGGGCTGGTTTTTGTCAATCTTTATGCCGATGCGCCGCCGCTGGCGCCTGATCTGGATGGGCTAGGTTCCGTGACCGCTCCTTACCGCATTGCCGAGCATCGTGTTGTGATGTGTGAGGACATGGAGATCGCCTGCAACTGGAAGCTCTTCATCGAAAACTTCTGCGAGAGCTATCACGTGTTTTCCGTCCACCCGGAGACGCTGGAACCGGGGACAGCGACGACCTCGACCGAAATCCTGCCCGGCGGGACCGGCTACAACCATCACCTGATGATGAACGGTTCTGAGACGCTGCGCGTTGCAGCCGGAAGGCTCGGCCTGCCGTCAAACGGTCCGACACCGCTGCATATCCTGTGTTTCTATCCCGCCTCTGCGATCAGCTTTGACTCCGGCGAGGCGGTTCTTTCATCGGTCGTTCCGACGGGCGTGAACACATCGAGGGTCCGGTTGTGGCGCACCGTACTGCCGGACGTGGACGGGACCGATTCTCAGGAACAAGCCGAACGCTCCAACGCCGCCATTCGAACCTTCATGGCCGAGGACAGGGCTGTGATCGAGGGTATGCAGAAGGGTCTGGCGGCAGGGACCGGCAATCATGCGCCACAGCACCCCTGGGAAACGACAAACTGGGAATTTGCGCAATATCTGATGCGCAGGCTGGGGATCGTGCTCCCATGACGTGGCTTTGTGTATTTGAAATTCCTACGATTTATGCAAAACATTTGTTGCGTAACGTATGTTTTGTTAAAGATGGAGAATGCCAAAACAAGTCGACCATGACGAACAAAGATCCGCGATAGCCCATGCCGCCTTGCGGGTGATCGCTCGCGTCGGGATCGAGAGCGCTACCATGCGGGGGATCGCTGCTGAGGCAGACTGCACAACAGGCCTGCTGACCCACTATTTCTCCAGCCGCGACGACCTGATCGATCATGCTCTTGTCGCCGCTCATACCGAATTCTTTCACCAACTCGACAGAGAGATAACGCACGGAAAAAACGGCCGGGATGCCCTGCTGCGGGCGCTGGTCGTGATGAGCAATGTTCCCAGCGGTTCCGACCAGAGCGTCCTGCTCCACGAAATGGCAACGGTGCTGGGTGACACGAAGGCACGGCGGCGGCTCGCAGAACTCTATGGCGATGTCGAACAACGACTGACAGGGCAGGCGGCGCGTGCGGCAGATGACACATCGCTCGTCACTTCCTGGCCCGCCCGCGATCTCGTGCACCATCTCACCGCGACGGCAGAAGGCCTCTACATGGCGGCCATCGCCAGGCCACAGGTCTTTACCGTGTCACGCAGGCGTGCGCTGCTGGATGCAGCGCTTGATGCTGCAGCCAGCGAATCGCCCAACCATCGGAAAACAGGATGACGATCTACGACCGCTTAGCTGCCTGGTCCGAACAGGCCCGCACAGAAGCTGCACCCACCTCACTGCCACCTGAGGCCTACACCGATCACAACCTGGCCGAGCTCGAGCGTGAACGTGTGATGCGCCGCGGCTGGATCAATGTGGCCCATATCTCGCAACTCGCCGCACCGGGCGACTATGTCACCTTCGAGATCGTGGATCATCCGGTCCTGGCCGTGCACGGTGTGGATGGCGTGTTGCGTGCGTTTTCAAACGTTTGCCCGCATCGCTCGGCAATCATTGCGGATGGTTGCGGCAACCGGACGGTGTTCCGGTGCCCCTACCATGCCTGGACCTACGATCTCAGCGGCAAGTTGATCGGCGCGCCGCACATGGACAAGGACGCGGTGCGCGACATCCGGCTGAAGGAACTGAAGTTTGAGGTCTGGCAGGGTCTGGTGATCGTCAATCTCGACGTCACAGCGGCGCCTCTGGCATCCGACCTGGCGTTTCTGGAAGAACGGATCGCACCGCTTCATTTTGAACGCCAGAAGGTCGTGCGTTCCGGCGTCATGGAGATCGCGTGCAACTGGAAGGTTCTGGTCGAGAACTTCTGCGAAAGCTACCACCTGTTCTGTGTCCATGTGGACACACTGGAAAAGTCGACGCCGTCGATCACCAACGAGATGTTACCGGGCGGTCCGGGCTTCAACCATCACATGGCGCGCACGAACTCCGAGCCTTCGCACCGCTGGGCCGAACGGCTGGGGCTTCCGCAGGAGCGCTGGGATGAGGCGCACCTGATCTGCATCTATCCCGCCACCGTCATCAATCTGAAGGGCAACAACGCCATCTGGCTTTCGATCCAGCCTGTGTCGCCCGGCACGTTGCGGGCGCATTGGTGGTACACGCTGATGCCCGAAGACGACGGCTCCGTCAGCGAAGACGACATCGCGTTGGGCGAAAACACCATCAAGACCTTTATGGCCGAAGACGAGGCCGTGATTGCGACGGTGCAGAAAGGGCTGGCCGCAGGCACCGGCAACAGGGCACCGCTCCACCACTGGGAAAGCACCAATGTTAAATTCGGCCAGTATCTTGCCGACAGGCTGAGTCCGGTCGATCCGGTGGCATGACGATCCGGCAGGCACTGACCGATTGGGCGGCACAATGTGACGCAGACGGCGTACGGCGCGGCATGCCGCCGGCAGCCTACACAAGCAGCGAGATGCTGGCCCAGGAGCACCAGAAAGTCTTCAAGCGCAGCTGGATCGTGGTCGGTCATATCTCGCAGTTTCAAATGCCGGGAGACTATGTGACAGCCGAGATCGTGGACCATCCGGTTCTGGTCGTTCGGGGACGTGACCAAGCGTTACGGGCATTTTCCAATGTGTGCCCGCACCGCTCGGCGATCATCGCGCAGGGCAGCGGAACCTGCACCATGTTCCGTTGCCCGTATCACGCCTGGACCTACGACCTGAGCGGCAAGCTGATGGGCGCGCCGCACATGGACAAGGCAGCCCTGCGTGACATCCGGCTGAAGGAACTTCGGCTTGAAATCTGGCAGGGGTTTGTATTCGTCAACCTGGACGATGACGCAACGCCTCTGGCCGACGATCTCGCCGATCTTGAGGGCAGGGCCGCACCGCACGGGATGGCCGACCTCAAGGTCGTGCGAACCGAGGACATCGAGATCGCATGCAACTGGAAGATCCTCGTGGAGAACTTCTGCGAGAGCTATCACGTGTTCTGCGTGCACAAGGTAACGCTGGAAGATACCACGCCCACTGCCACGACCGAGGTATTGCCGGGTGGCCGGGGTTTCAACCACCACACCATGCAATCGAGCGCGCCGGGCGGATTGGAGAGAGCCCGGGCGATGGGTCTGCGCGCCAACGGCACGACACCGGGCAACTTGATCTGCATCTATCCCGCCATGGCGCTCGCCATGGATCCGGGGAACGCTCTCTGGCTCTCGGTCATGCCGACCGGGCCCCACAGCCTGCGCGTTCGTGTCAGCCTGGCGTTGATGCCGGACGAAAGCGGGACTGTGCCCGAGAACGTCGCAGCCGAGGCGTGGCATGGCTGCAAGGCGTTTTTCAACGAGGACATCTCCGTCATCGAGGGCATCCAGAAAGGTATGCGTGCCGGCACCGGCAACCGCGCCCCGCTTCACCCCTGGGAAGCGACGAACTGGGAGTTCTCTCAGTACGTGGTTCGAATGTTGGGCATCTCGCAGTCCTGAGAGACGGGCAGGTATAGCGTGATACCTGTTTGCCTGGAATCCGTTCTCGCCGGTCAAGAGCGATGGTTCTTTCAGCTGGGTGCCCTAAACTCCGCGATAGACCTCGGAGATCGATATGGAACGCACGGCCAGCTGTACTTGCGAACAATGCAACATCACGCTGGAAGGTGACCCGGCCTTCGTTGTGGCCTGCAATTGCCAAGTCTGCCAGACCCGCACCGGAAGCGTGTTCGGGGTAGGGGCCTACTTCAAGGGTCCCCAGGAGGAATCCGTCAAAGGGCCGTTCAAGGCCTTCGAGCGTCCGACCGACAACGGCAAGACCTTCACCACCTATTTCTGCACGAACTGCGGCACGTCGGTCTATTTCCACGCCGGTTCCCTGCCGGGTATGGTCGGCATCGCGGCAGACTGTTTCAGTGATCCGTCGTTCCCTTCGCCGAGCAACGCGCTCTGGGTTGAGCATAAATACGACTGGATCGAGTTCCCGGAACACTGGACCTTGCACCAGGGCCAGCCGTAACCGCCATTTCTGGAGACTTGACCATGACGCCTTCCGAAACCGTTCTCTCCATCGCCGCCGAATCAATCAAGGCGCGGGAACGCATCATGGATGTGGTTCTGGAGACGTCATGCCTGCGCTCTCGGGCACAACCAGCATCAGAATCCGGCTTGATCCTGAAGTGCGAGAATTTTCAGCATACCGGTTCCTTCAAACTGCGCGGGGCCATGTCCAAGCTCTCGATGCTGCCGACCGACAAGCCGGTGATCACGGCGTCGTCGGGCAATCACGGTATCGCCTGCTGTCATGCCGCCATGACCACCGGTCACGATCTCACCGTCGTGTTGCCCGAGAACGTAACGAAGGCCAAGCTCGCCCTGATCGAAGGTTACGGCGTGCGAACGATCCTCCACAGCATGGACTCGAGCCTCTGCGAGGTCCATGCCAAGTCCCTGGCGGCCGACGGCAGTTTTACCTATGTCTCGCCCTACAACGACCCGACCGTCATGGCAGGACAGGGTACCATTGGCCTGGAACTGCTGGAGCAGCTTCTGGCGATCGACAACGTGTTCATCTCGATGGGCGGTGGCGGGTTGATCTCGGGCATCGGTTCGGTTCTGAAAACGCATTCACCCGCGACACGCATCATCGGCGTAAGTGCGACAAATTCTGCGGCGCTTGCAGCCTGCATGGAAGCCGGCCGCATCGTCGAGACCGAACATTTCGACACGCTGGCCGATGGCTGTGCGGGAGGCATCGACGAAGACTCGCGCACCTTGCCGCTTTCGATCGAGGTGATCGATCGCGTGATACATTGCACCGAAAAAGAGATCGGGGACGCGCTTCACCGGATGGCCTGGACCGACAAGATGATTGTCGAAGGTGCAGCGGCGCTGGCTTACGCGGCGTATCTCTCGGACGAGGCGGCGTTCGCGGGCCAGACCAACGTCATCCTGGTGTGCGGTGCCAATTTCGACCAGAGCAAGATCGGTCCGATCGTGGCAGGCAGCTAGAGCGCCAGCTTGAAACCTTCGTGGGTCGCCTCGAAACCGAGCGTTTCATAGAACCGCACGGCATCAACGCGTGATTTGTGGGTGTTGAGCTGCACAAGAACGCAGCCGCGCTTCCGAAACACTTCAATCGCCCAGGCCATGTACTTTCGCCCAATGCCTGTGCCCCGACAGCCCGCACACTCTCGATATGGCCGCGCCACGAGCCGTGAAACGAAAGCCCCGGCAGGAAACTCAGCTGCATGCAGCCGACGACTTCGCCGTCGAGCACTGCGACGGTCTGCATCTGATCGGGATTGTCAGCGATGGCCCGAAATGCCGAAAGGTAACGTCCGTCGATTCCAGCCTATGGGTCTTCACGTCCTTTGCCCAACACATCGTCGGCCAGGAGGTCGACAATGGCGGCCAGATCATCTTCGGTTGCTTCGCGGAACGAAGGTTCAGCCATCCCTGGGTGGTTCCGCACCGGTGCGCTCGACGATCAGGCCGTAATGTTCCGGGCGCCGATGGTGGGCAAAGTTGAAGAGGTCGCGTTTGTATTCGCTACCACGGCTTAGATCACACTTGTGGACGATCAGTTCGTCCTCGATCGTGTTGCACATGGCGACAATTTCACCCGTTGGAGCAACGATCATGCTCTGGCCGATCATATTGAACCCTTCCTCGCAGCCCGCCTTGGCGACACCCACTGCCCAGGTCGCGTTCTGATGGCAGCCGGCCTGGAACGCGAGCTGGTTGTGGAACAGTGAGAGGGCATCAATGTCATATGGGTCACCCAGGCCGACCGGGGTGTTGTAGCCACAGAATACCATCTCGACGCCCTGCAGGCCCATGACGCGCCAGGTTTCGGGCCAGCGCCGGTCGTTGCAGATTGCCATGCCGCACGACGCACCAAAGGCCTGATAGACGGGGAATCCCAGATCGCCGACCTCGAAATACTTCTTTTCGAGATGTTGGCCGGGGCGGTCGAGCACCTCGTGGTGGCCGGGGATATGGATCTTGCGGAACTTGCCGACGATCTCGCCTGACTTGTCGACGATGATCGCTGTATTGAAACGATGTTTGACGTTGTCCTGCCAGGCGATCTCGCCATAGCCCAGATGGAAACCGATCCCGAGCCGCTTGGCCTCGTCGAACAGGGGTTGAGTAGCCACATTGGGCATTTCGGCCTCGAACCAACTGTCTATCTCGGCATCGTCCTCGATGGCCCAGCGTGGAAAGAAGGTGGTGAGCGCAAGTTCGGGGTAGACGATCACGTCGACACCCCAGTCGGCGGCCTCGTGCATCAGTTCAAGCAGGCGTTTCACGACCTGCTCGCGGCTTTCGTCGCGGGCAATCGGCCCGAGCTGCGCGGCGGCAACTCTCATCGAACGGGACATGGTGCTTTTCCCTCTACTGTTGTAAGAGTTTGTCACGGTCGGAACCAAGAGGGGAGATCATTCCTGTCCTTTGGTTGCGATATCGTTAGTAAAAGCGGTGATTTTTGGTTCTCATTGAAAGTCAGGTCCCATGCCTTTCTGCCGTTCTCTTTCCGGGTCTGCTGCATTCATCATGTGTTTCCTGTCGTGGAGCCTTGCCGCCACGCCGGTTGCCGCACAAACAGATGAGCAGTCGGGTGATGGCTGGTGGGTCTTCGATGGCTCAGGCTGGGAATGGGCCGAGGACAAACACGACAGCATCTACGGCGTCGCTGTTATGGCCGGCGAAGGGACTGAAAGAACCTTCAGCGAGACTGTCAGCAACCTCTTTGACTACGACGGATCCGGCGACAAGCTGGTCACGGTCTCGGGCTCACGCGAGATTGTCTGGTTTCGCGATCAGTTCAGCATCGATGGTGAGCTATTGTATGGCTACCACTATGACCGCGAGGAATATCATGAGGTCGGTGCGGCGGTTTACCTGCGCTGGCACGAATTTCCCTGGAACGGTTTCATCAGCACGACGTTCGCGGTCGGGGTCGGGCCCAGTTACACAACGATTTACCCGGCGATCGAGGCTCAGGACAATCCTGATGATCGCTCGAAGCTGCTCAATCAGTTCAATCTGGAGCTGACCACCACGCTATGGAGCCTTCCCGACACCATGCTCCTCTTCCGGCTGCAGCATCGCTCCGGTGTCCTCGGGGCACTCGGGGGAGTTTGGGACGGCTCGAATTTCCTCACCGTGGGCTTGCGCCAGAAACTCTAGTCTTTTGACCGGCCAGGCATAACTCCGGCTTTGTTTGCGCTGGAGAAGTTCTTGGGATTCGCGCCGTCATCATGCGATCTTCTGGCGAAGAGAGAGGGTGGTGGCGATGACAGGTCGAATTCTGGTGATCAATCCCAACAGCAATCGCGGTGTGACGGCTGCGCTTGATCGCGTGGTCGAGCCGCTGCGTTTTGCGGACGGCCCGCAGATTGAATGCACGACACTTGATGGAGCGCCCCGGGGGATCGAGACCCAACGCCACATCAATGAGGTGATCCTTCCGTTATGCGACCTGATCCAGCGCGAAGACAACACGTCGGATGCGTTCATCATCGGCTGCTTCGGCGATCCCGGGTTGGGTTCGGCCAGGGAAACGACAAGCAAACCGGTCTTCGGCATCTGTCAGGCAGGCATCACGACCGCGCTCAACAGTGGCGAGAAGGTCGGGATTCTGACCAACCTCGAAGAGGACATCAATGTCGGCATGCGCTACATGCGCACGCTCGGTGTCGATGCGCGTATCGCCGGGATCGAGCCGATCGGGATCACCGTGACCGGACTGGATGATCCGAAACCGTCACGTGCGGCCCTGTGTGAAGCATCGATCAGACTTCGCCAGAAGGGTGCCGAGGTCCTGATTACCGGATGCGCCGGCATGACGCCCTATAAGAACGATATCGAGAAGGCCAGCGGACTTGGTGTCGTGGACCCGATTTATGCCGCGGCCGCAATGGCGCTTGGCGCCGTGATGGCCGACTGATCTTCGCAAACGAAAACGCACACGGAGAAGCCATGCCAAGTCCCGAAATGCAGCAGATGAACGATCAGCTCGAAGAAGAAAAAACGAAGGCTGCAACTCTTCCCGATCCGAGCTGGACGCAGATGCGCGAAGACTATGAGCAGAACGCCACGCTTTTTCCCGCAGACCCTGCAGCGGAGGCGAAAGCCCTGAATCTGGGTGGCGTGCCGACCCTGTGTTTTTCCGGCCCCGGGGCCGATGAGAAACGCGCCGTGCTTTATCTTCACGGTGGGGGGTACACCATCGGCGGCCTGGGCAGCCATGAAGCGATCACATCGCGTTTGGCTCTGGCATCTCAATGTCCGGTCTACGCGCTCGACTACCGTCTGGCGCCTGAACATCCCTTTCCGGCTGCTGTCGATGACGTGGTGTCGGCCTTCAGGGCCCTGGTTGCGGGCGGATTGTCACCGTCGCGCATTGCAATCGCTGGAGACTCCGCGGGCGGTGGCTTGACCGTTGCCTGCTTGCTTGCCTTGCGCGATGCAGGAGACAGTCTGCCGGCCTGTGCCGTACCGATCTCACCCTGGATGGACCTGATCGGCGAGACCGGTTGGGCCGAGGCCGACGAAGCGATCGATCCCATGGTAACGATCAGCTCGTTGCACCGCATGACACGCGACTACATGGCCGGCGGTGATGCCAGGTCTCCGCTTGCCTCGCCGATGTTTGCGGAGCTATCAGGTCTTCCTGCGATGCTGATCCAGGTCGGCACGGCCGAGATCCTGCTGAGTGATTCGACGCTCTTTGCCGAACGGGCCCGGCAGGCCGGTATCGATGTGACCCTGGAGATCGAGGAGGGGGCGCCGCATGTCTGGCACCACTTTGTCCCACTGGTCCCCGAGGCGACGGCGGCGCTTGGACGGATCGCGGCCTTTGTCCAACAACACACCACGTGAGGTCGACATGTTAAGCGATGCCATGAAGGCCAACCTCGTCCTGCTTAGCGAGGGTGCACTGCCGGCCGAAGCGACCTGGCAAGAGCGGCGCGAGGCCTATGACAGCCTGTCGGAGGTTTTCCCCGGTTTACCCGAGGTCCGGTGCGAAGAAATCGATCTGGGCGGTGTGCCGGGGCTTCGTTACATCCCACCGGGAGCCGATGAAAGTCGCGCGATCTTCTACATGCATGGCGGCGGCTACTGCATCGGTTCGCAGAAGAGTCACGCGATGATTGTCACGCACCTGGCCGTTGAAGCAGGTTGTCCTGTTCTCTTTCCACTCTATCGGCTTTCGCCGGAGCACCCGTTCCCTGTGCCCGCCGAAGACTGCATCCAGGCATGGAAGGCGGCACTAGAGCAGGGGCTCGATCCCGCGCGTACCGGGTTTGCAGGTGACTCAACTGGTGGTGGGCTGGTTTTTGTCGTGAGCCAGGCCGCACGCGACCGTGGTCTGGCGTTGCCTGCCTGTGTGGTTGCGATCTCGCCGTGGACGGATATGGAAGGCACCGGCACATGGCGCAGCGGTGATCCCGAGCGCGATGCCTTTCTGACGCCTGGTGAGCTCGATATGTTTGTGGAAGGTTATCTGGGGCCGGATGGCAATCGGCGCGATGTACTGGCAGCACCGATCCATGGATCGTTTCATGGGCTGCCGCCATTTCTGATTCAGGCGAGTCGCACCGAACTGCTCTACGATGACGCGGTGAGCCTGGCGGCGGCGCTGGAGGAAGCTGGGAACGCGCCTGTGCTTGAACTGGCTGGCGAAGGCACCCCGCATGTCTGGCACCATATGGTCCCAGATGTGCCAGAATCGGTCGCCTCGATCAAAAGTGCTGGTGCATTTTTGACACGATTTACAAAGATTTAACAAAGTTAGGTATCAGGCTGAAAAGGCGCGGACCGGAACGTTGCTTGGGGGACGTTCCGGCCCGCTTCGCCAGGACAGGGGTCGAGCGCGTATGTCCCTAGTCCGTAGCGTTTCTTCCGTCGCGTTTGATCGGCAATACCTCGCCGTCGATGAACGACAGGTATGATTCAATTGCCGACGCGACGAGATCTTGCTGCGTACGATTAAGCTGCAATGCGATCATTTTAAGATGAAAATGGACGTCAGGCGAGACCCGCGCGTGGATTTGATGGCGTTTACAAAGTTTTTTGAGCAGATTATCGCTCTGGTGCCGGCGGGGAAGTTCGATAATGCGGGTGCTTGATCCGTTCTCAAGCGGTGACATTGTCGATGGAGTCCGGCGCATGACGGTAGCATCAGCGAATTCAATGGTTCGGGCTGTCCCGATTTGAGACGCTGGAATGCCATCCGGCATCGATGCAGGGCGTGCCTGGCCCTTCTTGGCAAGCAGGCCGGCGTGAAGTCGCGCGGTTTGTTCGGTCATTGGTTGCGCTCCTGAAACATCCTCAAACAGCCTGGGCTTCGGGACCGCCACGCCGTCCGAAAGGCCGGGTTGGGCGCATGCCCTCGGGCGCAATCGGATTGGGGATGGCGACCACGTTGTGGGTCGGGGCTGGTTGGGTCTGCTCGGCCGGCAAGGCGACGATGTGGCGCCGCTTGATCCGCTCCGAAAGATAGTCCCAGAGGGCCACGACCTCCTTGGCCGAGGCGCCGTTCTCGTCGATTTCCATCACGGTCCGGCCATCGATCATGCTGGATGCGAAGTTGACGCGGTGGTGGATGGTGGTCGGTGCGACAGTACCGTGTTGTGACAGCGCAACCGCAGCATCACCGGTAATCCGGGCGCGTACCGTCGCACCGTTAAGGACAAACACCATGGCCTTGCCCTGGGCCTCGAGAATATCAACCGTGGCGCCAACGGCGCGAAGGTCATGTGGGCTGGGTCGCGTCGGCAGGACCACAAGATCGGCGAACTGGACAACTTGTGCGATCGCTTTCGTCACGGCGGGCGGGGTATCGATCACAACCAACTTGAAACCCTGGTCACGCAACGCTTCGAGGTCTTCTCGCAAAGTCTGCAGCGAGGACTGAACAAAGGCAGGACTGTCGCTTTCGCGGGCATTCCACCATTCAGCCAGGCTGCCCTGGGGGTCGGTATCGATCAGGGCGACCGGGCCCTCACCGTTGCGATCGGCTTGCACTGCAAGGTGGCCCGAAAGGGTCGTTTTGCCGGATCCGCCTTTCTGTGAGGCAAGAACCATAACGCGCATGGACGTCAACATGTTGCATCTCCTGTTTGGGCCAGCCAGACAGGAGCAAGCGCCCGGCGACAAAGCCGGACGGTGCAGCGGAGAAACTGCATGACATCATAGGAAGGGAGAAACAGGCTCTGTGAGCTACCGAGTTTTCGGTTCTTGATCTGCCGTGTGGTGGTAACCATCACTCTCTCCCTTCGGTAACTCCGCTGCCTTGC
>Ga0233427_10003582_pt1 | contig 13525 bp, 14 predicted proteins | sample SI_118_April2016_5_FD_179885 | JGI IMG/M metagenome (GOLD analysis project Ga0233427, IMG submission 179885) | Seawater microbial communities from Saanich Inlet, British Columbia, Canada - SI_118_April2016_100_MG | ecosystem: Environmental > Aquatic > Marine > Inlet | place: Canada: British...
TTGCCCGTGAATTGAATGAGAGACCTCGAAAGACCTTGCAATATGAAACGCCAGCAGAGAGATTTAACCAATGTGTTGCAGCGATCAATTGAATCCGCAACCCATAGGAGACTTTCATTCTGTAAATCGCCCCCACGAATGGCTCTGACTTGGGGGCATAATGGACAAATAGTCATTTTTCCTGTACAACCTATCCGTGGTATTTGGGGGACTTGTCTCATGGATATGCTTGTTTCGGCTGGAACGATCATCGGAATGTCGTTCGGCTTGTTTCACGCGGTATATGTTTATCGGTACGCTGTTGCGGAACCACCCGCAGACTCTGCGCGCAGCCATGTGCGCAGCTTTTATTATGCTCTCTCTACATTCGTTCTTTGGGCACTGTTCGGCACGTATGTGCTAGTTTTGTGGCTGGTCGGTGCGGTGTTTTACGTTGTCTTCAAAGCGTTTCGATAATGGATACAACACAGATTAAAACCGCTGGAATTGTTGGTGCTGGTGTTGCCGGATTGGCCACTGCACGTAAGTTGATTGCCCAGGGCATAGCCTGTACGGTGTTTGAGCGCAACGATGTGCTGGGTGGTGTTTGGTCGGCCGGTTACTCCAACTTCGGTGCACAAGTACAACACGAACTATACGAGTTTCCCGACTGGCCATTGCCGGATGGAACACGGGACTTCACACCTGGACCAATCATACAGAAGTATCTTTGTGACTTCGCTGATCACTTCGGCGTTGCGCCACACATTCGGTTCAACACAGCCGTGGACGAAATTTCAGAACGTGACGGCCCTGGTAGTGGTTGGCTCATTACGTCACATACGGGCGACCAGACGCATCGTGATGATTTCGATATTGTCGTTATCTGTATCGGTCTCTATTCACAACAGCCGAACATGCCCGAGTTCCCTGGCGCGGATAGCTTCTCCGGTATCATCATGCATAACTCGGCCCTTAAATCTCGTGACCAGCTCGCGGGCAAACGGGTTGCCGTTCTCGGGTTTGGCAAGAGTGCTACCGACGCGGCTCTTGAATCAGCCGCCGTTGCAACGGAAACTCACATCATTGTGCGGGAACCACGCTGGCCTTTCCCCCAGAAACTCGCTGGTGTTTTGCCGTTCAAATGGGGATTGCTTAATCGTATGACCAGTGCGCTGATCCCCCTCTACCAACACCCGACCCCGGTGGAGCGGGCCATTCATAGTTTGCTGAAACCTCTGGTCTGGTTTTATTGGCGACTTGTGACGACATTACTTTATTTCCAATGTGGATTGGGTTCCCGATTCGGGACGCGCGTTAGTCTGGTTCCCAGCAAGCCGGTCGAGACCGATGCGTTTAGTGAATCCACCATGATCCCGCGACCTGACTTCTACAAATATGCCCGGCGCGGTGTTATCGATGTCCAACGCACCAGCATTGTTGAATACACACCTGACGGGATCAGGCTCGGCAACGGCACGGAGATCCATATCGATACAATGATATTGGCGACCGGCTGGAAGGCAGATTTCGGGTTCCTGTCACAAGATGTGTGGCGGCGGCTTGGCGCGGAGGATGACGGTTTCTATCTGTACCGGCATATTATGAACCCGGATGTGCCGGGTCTTTTCTTTATCGGACGTGCATCAACCATCTGCAGCATTCTCACCTATAGTTTACAGGCCAGCTGGCTTGGCGAATTGGTGGAGAATGGTTTTCAGTTACCATCCGCAGACGCCATGAGAGAAAATGTCGATGAGATGAAGGCATGGAAACGGGCGTGGATACCATTTAGCCCGGCGCGCAGTGCCCGGTTGATTGCTTTCATGCAACACTATCACGATGAACTACTCCGGGATTTCGGTGCCAGCCCTTGGCGAAAAACCGGCCTGTTTGCCCCGGTCAAGGAATTGATCTTCCCGTACGAGCCTCGCGACTACGCAAAGATCGTCTCCGGTGCATGGCGCAACAAGTCATAAGAGATACACAGGCTTGCGACTATTTCTGATGTCGGATTGCGGTTTTTCTCATTGGCGAGTCCAATATCTGCTTATGGCTGAGGCTGTTGAAGAAGTCGGTTGAATTGGCAGACTTGTCGTGATTCTCTTGTTTTAGCAGGAACGAGGGGATTACGGCGATGATGGGCGATCCAGTTGGGCGGCAAGATCGCCTTTTCTATGAATTTGATCTGGAAGATATGGTGCCGGACGATCATCTGTTACGACGGATTGATCGTGTTCTGGATGTAAGCTGGCTACGCGATGAGATGAAGCCTCATTATAGCCACCTGGGCTGCCCTTCGGTCTGTCCCGAACTGATGATACGCATGCTGCTGGTCGGTTATTGTTATTCAATCCGTTCTGAGCGCCGGCTTTGTGAAGAGGTGAAGATGAACCTGGCCTACCGCTGGTTCTGCGGTCTGGGTTTGGAGGGCAAGGTTCCCCATCACTCGACTTTCTCAGTGAACCGGCATGGCCGCTTCCATGACAGTGATATACTGCGCAAGGTGTTCGAAGAAGTTGTCTGCGGGTGCATGAAAGCCGGGCTTGTAGGCGGTGAAGGTTTTGCCGTGGATGCCAGTGTGATTGAAGCCAATGCCAGCCGTTTCCAGCGGGTCAAAGGCAGCGAGGTAGAGTGGACTGAGGAACAATTGGTCCGTCGTCCGGTTCGAGAGTATTTAAGCGCATTGGAGAGCGACAATCCGCCGACTAATCCCAAACAAAAGCCCAAGGCTATGTCACCCACTGATCCTACTGCCGCATGGACGGCACGTGGCCGCAACAAGATCATGTTCGGCTACAGCCTGAACTACCTCATGGACATGGAGGACGCTGTCATTGTTGATGTTGAGGCGACACCCACACGTATCTCCAAGGAGGCCGATGCCACCGAGACCATGATCGAGCGGACAGAAGATCGCTTTGGCCTGAAGCCTGATCGTCTTGCGGGCGATGTGGCATATGGTACAGGCAAAATGCTCGGCTGGTTGGCTAATCGCAATATCACCCCGCACATTCCAGTGTGGGATCAAAGCCGTGTGGCGGCAGAAGGCAAGTTCGTCCGTGCCGACTTTGAATACCACAAAGAATGTGATCTCTATGTCTGTCCGGGCGGCAAGGAATTGAAAACGTCGGGTACGGTCCATGATGGAACCACCATCAAATATATCGCCAAACGCAGTGACTGCTCCGGGTGCCCGCTTAAGCCTAATTGCACCTCAGGCCGGGAACGTCGGGTGTCGAGAGACACCAATCAGGAAGTTCGTGACGACGCCCAGGCTTTAATGGAAACCGACGCATATTACCAATCGGGCGTTGATCGCAAGCAGATCGAACGACTGTTTGGTGAGGCCAAGAACATTCTCTCCATGGTTCGATTGCGATTACGCGGCCTCAGCGGTGCAAAGGAGGAGTTCCTACTAACAGCCACCGTCCAGAACCTGAAAAGGCTTGCCAATCACAGCACAAGACCGCCGCCAGAGCCGATGGCTGCCTGAATAATAACCAAAACAGCAATCACAAAGCCAATTAGGCGAAGTGCCGCATCGGTATTAAGCCGATGCGGAAACAAAATGCGCGCTGGTAGTAATAGCGCACATCAGCAATGACATCGGAGCCGACTTATTCAACACACTCGGCTATTAGCAGACATAATCTAGCACACCTTTCCATGCCTGATTCTGTTCCAAGTCGAAAGTTGTTATGGTAAAAATTCTTCCCTGAATTTTCCTTCTTCAGTCTTTGTCGTAGGTGCCTTGCTGCCGGGAAATGCCCTGTTCTGTCGCATCCGGAAGATTGTCCTGTATGTCGACCCACTGGATCTTTTCGGCGAGGTTGTAATGCCCCTCTGGCTCCATATCTTCTGGATTGTCGAGCGAGCCGTGCCATAGGGCGGTAATTCCCGATTCTTTATGCCGCCAAGCAATTGGAGAACCGCACTGAGAACAGAAACCGCGCTCTGCTGAGGCGCTCGAAGCGAACCACGATAGTTCATTCGCCTTGAACCTCACGTATTCTGAGTTGAACATGGCAGAAACACCAAATAATCCGCCAGTGCTCTTTTTGCACATATTGCAATGGCAGTAACCCACTTGATTAGGCGGCATGGTTGCCTCGTATCGGATACTCCCGCACAAACATCCACCGGTTATTGGCGTTTTTTCGTTCATAGTCACCTCCCTAAAATTCTAGCCAGAAATGCTGGATGCAAAGCCTAACACAGCAAGCGGGGCAACTTTCAGAATTTCCGTTTCTGGCTATAAACAGAATTCATTCATGGCAGTGGAATATTTCCGTTCTTCAACTGTAACCGGTTTTTTTCTGGGCAGCAGAATCGCCGTATAAATCCAGGGCGCGGGCTTCAAATGCGCTCACCATACGATGCACGGCCTGCTCGAAAACCAGGCCAATGGCCTTTTCGAGAACGCGGGACCGGAACTCGAAATTTACCTGGAAGTCAACTTCACAACCATCAGGCGTTTTGGTTAATTTCCAATGATTTATCAAATACTTAAATGGACCATCTTTATACATTACATCAATTGAATCGGGTGTGTTGAGAGCGACCTGAGACGTAAAGCTTTCACGGAACGACTTAAAGCCGATGGCCATATCCGCCACCATTTCTGTAGGCGTTTGACGGCGGATGCGCGTGGCCACGCACCAGGGTAGAAATTCAGGATATCGGGCCACATCAGCGACCAGATCAAACATCTGTTGCTGGCTGAATGGCAGCCGCCTTATCTCAGCATGTTTTGGCATCGTTAAGGGCCACTCGGGCGTCTTGTAGCTGTTTGAAATCGCTGTCGGCGTGATACGATGATCGGGTTAATGGCGTGGATGCCACCAACAGAAAGCCCTTGGCCTCGCCAATAGCCTTGTATTCAGCAAATTCTTCTGGCGTGACGAAACGATCAACACCGGCGTGTTTCTTGGTCGGTTGCAGGTACTGACCGATGGTGAGGAAATCCACGCCTGCTGAGCGCATGTCATCCATGACCTGAAACACTTCTTCGCGGGTTTCGCCGAGGCCTACCATAATGCCGGACTTGGTGAAGATGGTGGGATCCAGTTCCTTGGCCCGTTGCAGAATACTGAGCGAGTGAAAATAGCGGGCACCGGGACGGATGGACGGATAAAGCCGGGGCACGGTTTCCAGATTGTGGTTGAACACGTCAGGGCGGGCCGTGACGACGATCTCTAACGCACCGTCTTTGCCACGGAAATCCGGGGTCAGGGTCTCGATTGTGGTATCGGGCGAGGCCGCGCGGACCTTACCGATGCACTGGGCAAACTGATTGGCACCACCATCGGCCAGATCATCCCGGTCTACCGATGTAATAACCATGTGCTTGAGGCCTAGTTTTGCCGCCGTGATAGAGACGTTTTCAGGCTCCATCGCATCCACGGCACCGGGTTTGCCCGTGGCCACATTGCAAAACGCACAGGCCCGCGTGCAGATATCGCCCAGGATCATCACCGTCACATGACGCATGGCCCAGCATTCACCGATATTGGGACAGGCGGCTTCTTCGCATACAGTGTTGAGGCCGTGTTCCTTCACCAGCTTGCGGGTTTTACCGTACTCGCTGGATGTGGGGGCTTTGACCCTGATCCATGGCGGTTTACGGGGCGAAGGGTTGTCCGGTTTGTGAGCTTTTTCCGGATGGCGAATTGTTTGTGTCACTTAAAGCAAGTCCTACATATGGATCACGCGTCCGTACGCATCCAGTACTGACTCGTGCATCATTTCAGATAACGTGGGGTGTGGGAAGACCGTATGCATAAGGTCTTCTTCTGTGGTCTCCAAACCCATGGCCACAACAAAGCCCTGGATCAGTTCGGTAACCTCGGCCCCCACCATATGGGCGCCCAGCAATTCACCGGTTTTGGCATCAAACACGGTTTTCACCAATCCGTCAGCCTCACCCAGCGCAATGGCCTTACCATTACCCATGAAGGGGAACCGGCCGACGCGGACTTCGTGTCCGGCAGCGACGGCTTTTCCTTCGGTCAGGCCCACGCTGGCGATCTGAGGGTGGCAATAGGTGCAGCCCGGAATTTTGGCTTTGTCCAGTGGGTGTACGTTCAGACCGGCGATGGCCTCAATACAGATCACGCCTTCGTGCTCGGCCTTGTGGGCCAGCATGGGGGGGCCGGCCACATCACCGATGGCATAGACGCCGGTCTCCGCCGTGCGGCACAGTTCATCAATAACAATGCAACCCCGATCCGTTTTGATTTTGGTGGATTCCAGACCGATGTTTTCAATGTTGCCAACCACGCCCACGGCCGAAATCACCCGGTCCACGGTGAGGGTTTCAGATTTACCGTCTTCGGTTTCAATGGTGGCGGTCACGTTGTTCGCACCCTTGGCTAAGTTCGTAACCTTCGCGCTGGTCATGATCTTGAGGCCGTGTTTCTCAAATTGTTTGCGGGCAACGGCAGCAATTTCCGCATCTTCCACGGGCAGAACCTGTGACATAACCTCAACCACGGTGACATCTGCCCCTAATGAGTTGTAGAAGCTGGCAAATTCGATACCGATGGCACCTGATCCAATGACCAGCAGGGATTTAGGCATGGTTTCGGGCACCAAAGCCTCAAAATAGCTCCAGACCAGTTTGCCGTCCGCTTCCAAACCCGGCAGTGCGCGAGGGCGTGCGCCCGTGGCCACAATAACGTGTTTGGCTTTGAGGGATGGCAGCGTCTTGCCGTCCTTGGTGATGTCCACCTGACCGGGGCCGTTCAGCTTGCCCTCGCCGTCTACCACGGTGACTTTGTTTTTCTTCAGCAGGTGTCCAACACCACTATTGAGCTGTTTGGACACACCGCGTGACCGGGCCACGATTTTGGCCAGATCAAAGCCCACGTTGTCAGCTTTCAGGCCGTAAGATTCGGCATTGTTCATGTAATCGAGAATTTCGGCAGATCGCAGCAACGCTTTGGTGGGGATGCAACCCCAGTTCAGACAGATACCGCCCAGGTGCTGCTTCTCAACCACGGCTACCTTCATGCCGAGTTGCGCGCCGCGAATAGCCGTCACATAACCGCCCGGACCACCGCCGATAATAACAACGTCAAAAGTTGTATCTGCCATGTGCTTTACCTATTTCAGAATTTCTCTTCGCCTGTCTTTCGCACTGCATCAGGGAAATCCCGATACAGGGCGAATTTGACCGACGATACTTGTGAATTAACGGCGTGATGGAACGACTCAACCTCGCCGGACCTGCTGGCTACGTGCTGAAATGCTTCGTCCAGTTGGGCCAGATTTTCTGTTTCCAACGTGATATGAAACTCAGCCATTTCAGCCGGACCAAGGCCCAGTTTCCGGCGGGTGATACGAAAGTTGGATATTTTCCCGCCATCTTTCAGGTGCGTCATATATACCGAAACCCGCGCGCAAAATTCCAGATCGCTAACGCCCGGCTTCAAATCGCACCAAATGTGATAAATATCCATCAGTCCCTCACTCACGTCACAGCAACATGCTGACCGGATCTTCGATCAATGGCTTGAACGCCGCCATGAACTGGGCACCAACGGCCCCGTCCACGACCCGGTGATCCACAGCCAGCGTACAGCTCATAACGGTAGCGACAGCCAGCGCGCCGTCTTTGACCACGGCCTGTTGTTTCCCTGCCCCCACGGCCAGAATACAGGCTTGGGGTGGGTTAATAATGGCTGAGAAATTGTCGATGCCGAACATACCAAGATTTGAGATGGTGAAGCAGCCGCCCTGATATTCTTCGGGCATCAGCTTTCCGTCGCGGGCCCTGGTCGCCATATCTTTGATTTCGGTGGATATCTCGACCAGCCCTTTGGACCCCGCGTCGCGTATCACCGGGGTGATCAAGCCGCCCGGTATTGCCACGGCGACCGACACGTCTGCTTGTTCGAAATACCGCATGGCTTCGTCCGTCCACATGGCGTTGGCTTCGGGCACTTTCTTCAATGCAATCGCTACCGCACGGATGATGAAGTCGTTGACCGAAATCTTGTAGGCATCGGATCGACTGTTCAGGTCCTTGCGGAGCGCCAACAGATTATCCAACTCGCAATCCACCGTCAGATAGAAATGCGGCACGGTTTGCTTGGACTCAGTCAAACGCCGCGCGATAACCTTGCGCATGGTGCTGTGCGGCTCTTCCCGGTAAGGCGGCAGACCACTTTCGTCGATCATTATAGGGCTTGGTGCCGGTGTAGTTGCAGTCGCCGTTTGTGGTGCGGCGGGTGTGCCACCAGAAGCGATAGCTGATTCCACATCCCGTTTGACCACACGGCCGTGTGGCCCGGACCCGGTCACAGCAGCGATATCGATACCACCATTTGTCGCTAAACGTTTGGCTAGCGGACTGGCAAACACGCGGCCGCCTGATGGTGCGGCGGCAATAGGGGCAGCGGCTGGTGCCGGAGCCGCTTCAGCGGGCGCGGCTTCGACTGGAGCGGCTGGTGCTGGTGCAGGTGCCGCAGTCACCGCGCCCTCAAGGGCCGCAGCGTCTTCGCCTTCTTCCAACAACAATGCGATGGGCTGATTGACCAGCACACCCGTGGTGCCTTCGGCGACCAGGATTTTGCCCATGGTGCCTTCTTCCACGGCTTCTACTTCCATGGTGGCTTTGTCGGTTTCGATTTCGGCGATCACGTCACCGGATTCAACCGCATCGCCTTCGGCTTTGTGCCACTTGGCCAGGTTGCCTTCGGTCATGGTGGGCGACAGGGCGGGCATTAAAATCTGTATTGGCATGATGCTAATCCCTTCCCGTTCACGCGTAACAGACGGATTTAGCCGCCTCGATCACGTGGTTGGCCTTGGGTAGTGCCAGGGCTTCCAGATTGGCCGCGTAGGGCATAGGCACATCTTCGCCGCAAACCCGGATCACGGGTGCATCCAAATGGTCAAAGGCATGTTCCATCATCAGCGCGGCGATCTCCGAGCCGATATTACAAGCAGGCCAGCCTTCTTCCAGCGACACGATGCGGTTGGTCTTCTTAACCGAGTCAACGATTGTTGCCGTATCAATGGGACGTATGGTGCGCAGGTTGATGACTTCGGCACTGATGCCCGCGGCGGCCAGTGCGTCGGCGGCTTCAAGGGCAGTACCGACCATGATGGAATAAGCCACGATGGTCACATCGGTACCGACGCGTTCGACTTTTGCTTTACCGATGGGCAGGACGAAATCAGGGTCGTCCGGCACATCGAAGCTTTGGCCGTACAGAATTTCGTTTTCCAGAAAGATGATCGGGTTCGGATCGCGAATGGCGGCTTTCAGTAACCCCTTGGCATCCGCCGCAGACCACGGCACCACCACTTTCAGGCCGGGACAGTGCGCGTACCAAGACGCATAGCACTGTGAATGTTGCGCGCCCACACGCGCCGCAGCACCGTTGGCACCGCGAAAGACGATGTTGGCGCCCATCTGGCCCCCGGACATATAAAGCGTTTTGGCGGCTGAGTTGATGATGTGATCAATGGCTTGCATGGCGAAGTTAAAGGTCATGAATTCGACGATGGGTTTAAGCCCACCAAAGGCGGCCCCCACACCCAGACCGGCGAAGCCGTGCTCGGTAATCGGTGTGTCGATGACCCGGCGGTCGCCAAATTCTTCCAACATGCCTTGGGAAATTTTATAGGCACCCTGATATTCAGCAACCTCTTCACCCATGAGAAACACGTCATCGTCCTTGCGCATTTCTTCGGCCATGGCATCGCGCAAGGCTTCACGAACGGTCATTTGGACCATGGGGCCGTCATAATCGGGCTCCGGCGGTGATGCCGTGATGGGCGCTACAGGTGATGGTGCAGCCGAAACAGGAGCAGCCGAAACAGGAGCAGCAGCGGCAGGTTCCGGTGCGGTGGCTACGGGTGCTGGGGATGCCGGTGCATCAGTGATAGCCGACGCATCCTCGCCTTCTTCCAGTAACACGGCGATAACCGTGTTAACGGCCACACCTTCGGTACCTTCGGCGACCATGATCTTGCCCATGGTGCCTTCGTCCACGGCTTCCACTTCCATGGTGGCTTTATCGGTTTCGATTTCGGCGATCACGTCACCGGATTCAACCGTGTCACCTTCATTCTTGAGCCACTTGGCCAGTTTGCCCTCGGTCATGGTAGGTGACAGGGCCGGCATCAGGATTTGCGTTGTCATATATCTGGTTCCTATTCCTGCTCTGGTCCTGATCAGGCTTCGATTAAAACATCGGTGTAAAGCTCGCTCACATCGGGCTCAGGGCTGGTCTGAGCAAACTCAGCGGCTTCGATCACAATGGCTTTGACCTCTTTGTCGAGATCTTTGAGGAAGGCTTCATCACCAAATTTAGCGGACACGATGCGCTCGCGTAAGGTATCAATGGGATCGCTTTCCTTACGGACCTTGCTGACTTCGTCTTTGGAGCGGTATTTGGCCGGGTCCGACATGGAATGACCACGGTACCTGTATGTTTCCATATCCAGAATGTAAGGCCCCTTGCCACTGCGGCAATGGCCGACCGCCATATCGGCGGCTTCGCGCACTTCAACCACATCCATGCCGTTTACTTTCAGGCCGGGAATGCCTTGTGCTTCGCCACGCTTGTGAAATTCAGTCATGGCTGATCCGCGGGTTGTGGAGGTGCCCATGGCGTAATGATTGTTCTCAATCACATAGACGACAGGCAGTGACCACAGCGCCGCCATATTAAAGGATTCATAAACCTGGCCCTGGTTGGCAGCCCCGTCGCCGAAGTAAACCTGGTTCACCCCACCATCGCCCTTGTATTTGTGGGCGAAGGCCAGACCGGTGCCCAATGGCACCTGCGCACCCACAATACCGTGCCCACCGTAGAAGTTCTTTTCGCGGCTGAACATATGCATGGAGCCGCCCTTGCCTTTGGAATAACCACCGATGCGACCCGTGAGTTCGGCCATCACCCCTTTGGGATCCATACCAGCGGCCAGCATGTGGCCGTGGTCGCGGTAGCTGGTCAGCAACGAGTCCTGCTCCTGAGCGGCGGCCATCATACCAACCACAACGGCTTCCTGACCGATATAGAGATGACAGAAACCACCGATCAGGCCCATGCCGTATAACTGCCCGGCCTTTTCCTCGAACCGTCGGATCAGCAGCATCTGCCTGTAATACTCAAGCAACTGCTCACCAGTGTTGGCGGCTGTGGATGGTTTGGCCTTGGATGGTGATTTGGACTTCTTGGTGGACTTCGCTTGTTTTGCCATTGGACTATTACGACTTTCGCCCTGATTGCACATGTGAACATGCAGAAGCTACCACAGGTGATTCGTAAATTGAAGGTACTTTAGTTAATTAACAAAAAATCAGTTAATAATTATAATGGTTTGTTATTTTATTGATATTTTACAGGTACATAGAAAAAGTGCAACGTCGTGTTGCATGATGTCGAGCAGGTCTGTTTTTACACGTTTATGGTTAACGTTAGGCGCTTCGCACCCCTTTTAATTCATGTAACAAACGTCCGGCCATTCCCTGCCAGCGCTGATGCAGCGGCCGGTTGTCCTGAATGGCGACCGTGTGGTGTTCCAGTGTTTCCAGTTTCATATCCGAAAACGTCTGCCATGCGTCGGTGCCATAGCGTTGCAAGGCCTGTTCATAAATCTTGGCCCGCCATTCATCAATGGCTTCCAGATCGGACCACAAGATAATAAAGGCGTTTAACCGCCCGGCGTGCCGCTGGGTATCGAGGCTGATGAATCCTGGTTGGCGCGTGGCCACTGTGGCCATTTCGCGCGCGGCGCGCACATGACCGTCCAGGCCGCTGAGACTTTCGTCCACGTGAATGGTGATGCGGTAGATTGCACCTTCCTGGTATTCCGGGCGTTTGGTTGTCATGTATCTGGTTCCCCTTCGTAAAGGATGACCACGTCGTCTACGTAGCCGTAGTTCAGCATGATACGGGCGCGCTCTTCCAACATATCCAGGTCCAGATTGCTCGGGTGCAGCAGTCGCACACGGTTTGCCAATTGTTCCCGCCTGATCCGGGCCTCTTCCAGAACGGGTAGCGTTTCAGCAATGCCTTTTTTTAGCTGTACGTATGTCAGTAGCCCACGGTCGCCATGCACCACGTGGAAACCAAAGTACACGATGGCGCAAACGCCAATCATTGGTCCCGCAATCTGGCGTAAGCCAGTGCGAACATTGGAAACCGAACCCATTACTAACCCTGCCCTTCGCAGTTACTTTCTGTACGTGCGTATTAAGGCCAAACCCGACTCCAATGTGAATCCTAGGTCTTAATAATTCCTTACAGGGAGCGACTCTGCAGATTTTATGACGTGCTGCGGCGATGCAGGTGGGGATGCCATTGATGCAGGGGAGCTACTGGTATGGCGCGTGACCCACGCCAACCGGCATACGCAATCGTGCGTTACGGGCGCGATCAGACTGAAAACAAGGGAAGCATTATTCTGCGGCCATGGCCTCTTTGTCGTCGGCACCGATGACCTGATCAAGTATCCAGTTCGCAAATATATTCAGCCTGGCTTCGTCATTGCAAAGCCGTGCTACTCTGGCAAACGGTGACTGAATGCCTTCGTACTGACGGTTTGTCACGTCCTTGTCCTCGATCACCACCATGCTATTGCGCCGGTAATAGTTTTCGCTTAAGGATTCAAAATCGTCCCGCTCGAAATATGATTTTGGGAACAGGGAACTGACGATCAGCCGTGATTTACCGGCAGACACAGGTTCGCTCTGAAAAACCAGTGCGCCATCATTGGATATGGTCATCAGGAATGACGGGGGCAGCGTAGAGAAAAACGTCCCGCCCTTCTTGTCTGCATCAATCTGGGGCATGGCTGGAAAACCCACATAGTCTTCACCTGGCAAAAGTAACTGACTGCCCTCGTGGACGGCAAAGCCAATGCGTTCATGACCATGTGGTTTGGTTTGGTGGTACTCGGTTGTTTTCCACCTCGCAAGCGAGTCCTTATGAACGTAGGGGATGTGGTAGAGGTCTACATAGTTCTCAATGAAGCATTTCCAGTTGGCATCCATATCGTAGACAACCTTGCGGGCGCACCGCATGTCTTCAAGTTTGTGAGATGCCAGGGCGTCGACAAAAGAGCCAAGATGTTGCGTCAATGTCTGAGTGTCTTCGCCGAGCCGCACAAAGATAAATCCCCCCCATGTGCCGCTCTCCACTTCGGCAAGGCCGTATTCTTCCTTATTTGAATCGTTGATCAACGCTTCACCATTGGAATCGGTGAAGTTCGGCGCAACGATGAGCTGACCATCCAGACCGTAGGTCCAGAAGTGATACGGACAACGAAACTTCTTACAGTTACCGGATCCTTCTTTCAGGGACGCACCACGATGGCGGCAGGTATTGGCAAACACGCGCACCTTTTCGTCATCACCGCGCGCAATCAACAGCTTTGCGCCCAGGTACTCGATGCAATGGAAATCACCAACGTTGGGTACGATCTCTTCGCGTTCAAGCATGTTCCTGTCTGACGTCAGCGCCTATGGAACAAACTAGCGGCATTGCATAAGAGAGGGTTTCTGGTTCATCGTAATGACCCGTAG
>Ga0233427_10003583_pt1 | contig 13524 bp, 16 predicted proteins | sample SI_118_April2016_5_FD_179885 | JGI IMG/M metagenome (GOLD analysis project Ga0233427, IMG submission 179885) | Seawater microbial communities from Saanich Inlet, British Columbia, Canada - SI_118_April2016_100_MG | ecosystem: Environmental > Aquatic > Marine > Inlet | place: Canada: British...
GCAGTTTTCTTCCGGGACCCAGAATACCGGATCGTAGCCAAAACCGTTCTCACCGCTGAGTGAGGCGGTGATGCACCCCGACCAGATCCCCTCGCAGATCAGTGGGGCGGGATCATCTGCCTGCCGAAGGTAGACCATCAGGCAGCGGAATCGGGCCTGTCGTTCCTCCGAAGGTACATCCACCAACTGGGAGAGCATCTTGGAGACGTTCTCCGAATCACTGGCGCGTTCCCCGGCAAAACGCGCCGAGTAGACTCCTGGAGCGCCACCCAGTGCGTCCACTTCGATGCCCGAGTCATCCGCGATGGCGGGGTGTCCTGTCTGCCGGGCAGCGTTACGCGCCTTCAGAATCGCATTTTCAACAAACGTCTCGCCGGTCTCTTCGGCAGGCGTGACACCAAGCGCGCCCTGGCCAACCACAGAGAAGCCGCTCTCTGACAGCAGGGAGATTAACTCCCGGAGTTTTCCCTGGTTATCCGAGGCCAATACGAGCTGACGGGTCACTAGGGCGCCTCTCGAGCAAGGCGCTGCAACCGTATCAGCTCCCCGGTGCCTTTGATAGCGGCAGCGGTCATGTTCGTCATCTCGGTCTCGTTAAACGGGCTGTGTTCAGCGGTTCCCTGAATCTCAATGAAACAACTCTGGTCGTTCATCACGAAATTCATATCGGTATCGGCAGTGCTATCTTCAGCATAGTCCAGATCCAGAAGGACCTCGCCCTGTTTGAGCCCAACCGAGACAGAGGCGATCTGACGCAGTGGCACAGGCGCCTCGAGCAAACCATCCTGACACAGGCGGTCCAGCGCATCAGCAAGCGCCACCCAGGCACCGGTGATCGACGCCGTACGCGTACCTCCATCTGCCTGGAGCACGTCACAGTCGAGCGTGATGGTCCTCTCTCCAAGTGCTTTCAGATCCAAAGCCGCTCGCAGTGAACGACCTATCAGTCTCTGGATCTCCAGAGTTCGTCCTCCCTGCTTTCCACGCGCGGCCTCGCGCGCCATCCGTTCACCCGTCGCGCGGGGGAGCATCCCGTATTCCGCCGTGATCCAACCCTGCTGGCTGCCTTTGAGAAACCTCGGTACGCGCTCTTCGACGCTTGCCATGCACAGTACCCGGGTGTCTCCGAACTCCACCAGCACCGAACCCTCAGCATGACAGTTATAAGATCGGGAGAAGCGCACAGGTCGCAACTCATCTGGGCGTCGGTTATTCGCTCTGGCCATCAATTTTCCTCTGTTGTGGTGTATTCTGACGAGGCAACGTGTCCTCGGATGTTGGGGGGTCAGCCAGGCGGCAGCGGATGTCCCAGTCTCGAGAAGAACTGCGTTAAAAACCGGTAGGTCAAACCCCAGATCACCCGCGTATCGTCCTGAGCCAGAAATATACCGGGAAACAGCTTGTCACCTGCAGCAGGGTATCGCACCGATGTCCGCAGACCCGGGTCCAGAAGCTGGGATAGGGGAATCTGCACAATCTCGGACACCTCGTAGTTTGGTTTAAGAACAGGCACCGCATCGACCACATAGACGAAACAGGAGATGACAAGATCAGCCGAGCGGCCACCATGGCGACCTCGCAAGTCCCCAAGGCGGCCCACCGATTGCGCCGGGCGAAGTTCGAGCCCGATCTCTTCATGGGTTTCGCGACACGCCGCATCACCCGCTTCCAGGTCGCTGTCCTCGCGCCGCCCACCGGGAAACGCCATCTGCCCTGACCAGGGATCATCCGGGGAAGGCGCTCGCTGGATAAAAATGATACTGGGGTCGTGTTCTGCCGCACCGCCATCCAGCACCAGCGCGACTTCTGCCCGGTGAGGGCTGGATTGCGGGTCAATTTCCGGCTGATGGCCCTGAAGATGGTTCAGGATCTCGCCAACGGAAATCACCAATGAATACCGCCACCAACAAGAACACCATAACTCCCCTCACTTGCTGCGGAGCCAGTAATTGCCCCCGTATAGTCAGTGATCTGGTAGCGCCAACCCAGGCGAAGGTCCACAAAGGGAAACGGGTCCAAAACGAGTCCTGTCTCAACTGAAATCGAGGAAAGATCCCGACGCAACCCCAAGTCGCCCAGCGAGGGTGCCCATCCAGCCTCGGCATAGAAACGCAAAAAGCCGAGAACGCCGACACGGCCTTCCGCCATGATCCGGGCACCCGATGCATCACCCTCAGCGCCGAAGCGGTTCTGCTCCCAGCCGAGTCCCACTGCGAGGAAGGTATTGTCGGTGACGTTCACCACCCGGTATTTGAAATCGACCAGAGTCTGTTCATCGGGTGCCATACTGACGCTGTCTTCGCTGACTCGATAAAGCGCCGTGCGAAGGCCCCAGCGCTCACCCAGCCAAAGTTCCCCATAACCCCCGGTCAACGGGGAATTGACCGAAGTATCCTGATAGTCATCAACAACCCAAGTGAACACGCCCACTTCACCATCAACCGGGCCCAACGCCTTCGCGGGAACCGTCACCAGCAAACCCGACATCAACATAGCGCGCGCGATACACTTCACGTATAGATACCTACAGTGGGAGAGTCGGAATTTTATCATCCGGCTTTTGCGCTCCGACATAATCCACTTTCCATGAAAGATCCTGACCATGCCGGCTGGTGAACACGACAACGGTGTACGTCTTGACCGCTGGCTCTGGGCAACACGTTTTTTCAAAACCCGTACAGATGCCACCGACGCTATCCGTGCCGGCCATGTGCTGCTCAACGACCAGCGGACCCGCCCGGCGAAATCCGTCCGCTGCGACGACGTTCTGCGAATCCGTCGCAAGACGGTTGTGTATACCGTCACGATCTGCAACCTGATTGACAAACGGGTCTCACCGCAACTTGCGACTCAGGCCTATGCTGAAGATCCGATAAGCATCCAGCGCCGCGCCGCGCTACGCCAGCAACTTCGCCTGCAACCCCACCCGGTCAGGGGGTCTAAGGGCAAGCCTGACAAGAAGGAACGCCGGCAACTGCAGCAGATACGCTATGTCAGTGGAGGCGAATGATTGTATGCGCGGCGTGATTCTCGATTCCGACAGTTTTGACCGTGGTGACCTCGATACTGCCGCTCTAGATTATGCGTTGGATCACTGGACACGTCACCGCTCGACGATGTCCGATGAAGTACCCAAGCGACTGGAGGGATACGAGGTGGTAGTCACCAACAAGGTGGTTATCGATGCCACCGCGATGGAAAGCTCCGCACTGCGGCTAATCGTAGTCGCCGCCACCGGTACCAACAATATAGATCTAACCGCGGCGGCACGACGGGGAATCACGGTATGCAACGTTCGTGACTATGCGTCCGCAGCTGTCAGCCAACATGTGTTTTCGCTGGTACTGGCTCTGGTCACCCATCTTGGTGACTACACCAGAGCCGTGGGACAAGGTCGCTGGCAACAGAGCAAAGTATTCTGCATGCTGGATTATCCGATTCGCGAGCTCGCCGGACTGACACTCGGCATCATCGGCTATGGGAACCTTGGCCGGCGCGTGGCACAGATCGCACAAGGTTTTCAGATGCAAGTTCTGATTTGCGCCAGGCCCGGCAGCGAAGCTGTGCCGGACGGCCGGGTACCGCTCAACACGCTGCTGAGAACGGCAGACGTGATCTCATTGCATTGTCCGTTGTCGGATGCGACCCGAAACCTGATTGGGAAAGCGCAGCTGCAGAAGATGAAGTCAGACGCTATCCTGATCAACACAGCCCGGGGTGGTATTGTCAATGAGGATGATCTCGCGGCCGCGTTGCGCCAGGGGAACATTGGCGGTGCCGGTATCGACGTCCTCACCGAGGAGCCGCCCGGTACGGATCACCCCCTGCTGGCGACAAATATTCCAAACCTGCTGGTCAGTCCCCACAATGCCTGGGGGTCGATCCAGTCACGGCAGCGACTCACTGATGAAATTGCGGACCTGATCCGAAGTTACCGCGAGGGCGTGCCCAGAAACTGTTGTCCGCCTGACTGAGCATCGTCATCGAACTCCCTCTGACACTCTATGTTCATCTGCCGTGGTGCGAGCACAAGTGTCCTTACTGTGACTTCAACTCGCATCCCCTGAAAGGGGATCTGCCGGCCTCGGCCTATATCGAGGGACTGCTAGCTGATCTCGACGCCGTTGGGAAAATACAATCGGAACGACGCTTTGGTGCTGTCTTTTTTGGTGGGGGCACCCCAAGTCTCTTCGATGGCCACCAGATCGCTCGGATTCTGGATCAACTGGACAAAGGCGGGTGTTTGGATACCGAACCGGAGATCACGATAGAAGCGAACCCCGGATCGGCCGAAGCGGGTCGGTTCCGCGACTACCGACACTGCGGGGTAAACCGGCTTTCGCTCGGCGTCCAGAGTTTCAACAACCAGAGCCTCAACGCACTTGGCCGCATTCATAACGGCGATGATGCCAGAAAGGCTTGTCGCGCCATCACGGACGCCGGTTTTGAGAATTTCAATATTGACCTCATGCACGGTTTGCCCGGGCAGAACCCCGCAGACGCACTGGCCGACCTTCGCGAGGCCCTTGCTGGATCACCGACACACCTATCCATTTACCAGTTAACGATAGAACCCAATACGGCGTTTGCAGCGGACCCGCCTTCGCTGCCCGATGAGGAAGTGCTCTGGGATATCCGGTGTGCCGTTCACGACCTCGCAGGTGTGGCCGGCTTTGAACACTACGAAGTGTCCGCCTTCGCCCGCCCGGATAGCCATTGCCGCCACAACCTTAATTACTGGGAGTTCGGCGATTACATCGGGATCGGCGCCGGAGCCCACAGTAAGCTCTCCTTGAGCGGAGCGGTCTACCGATGGCACCGCCCGCGCCACCCGCGCGAGTACTTGGCCACCGTCGCCAAAGATGAAATTCCGGACCTCGGTCCGCCCCTCACAGCGGATGCGCTGCGGTTTGAGTTTCTGCTGAATGCCCTGCGGCTAAAAGCCGGTTTTGACTACCGACTCTTTGAACAAAGAACCGGCCTTGGCTGGCCTGAGCATAAATCACTTTTTAAAACCGCAATAGACGACGGCCTTTTGCTGACCGAAAACGGAAGAGTGCGAACTACGCCACTCGGTTGGCGCTTTCTAGACGATCTGCTGCAGCGGTTCCTGAGCCCACCGGAAGCTCCGTCAGCGCGTGATATGATGATTTGATAAAGCTTCCGATCAACCAGAGGCTCATAGTAACGCCCGCTTCCTGAATTCATCGCCCATGCTCTGGATCAAAGCTCTACATATCATTTTCATGGTCACCTGGTTTGCGGGTCTTTTCTACCTTCCAAGGCTCTTTGTTTACCACGCCATGAGCACTGACTGTGCGACCCAGGACCAGTTCAAGGTCATGGAGCGCAAGCTCTACTTTGGCATCACAACACCGGGCGGGGTATTAACCATCGCTTCGGGTCTGTGGCTGTGGCTCGGTTATGGCATCGGCAGCTACAGCCTCTGGCTGGTGAGCAAAATCGCGCTGGTCGCAGTGCTGGTGTTGTATCACCTGTGGTGCGGACACATGGTCAAACAGTTTGCGCGCGGTCACAACAGGCATGGGCATGTGTTTTATCGCTGGTTCAACGAGTTTCCAGTGCTTGTGCTGATCGGAGCCGTATTGCTGGTGGTTTTAAAGCCGGCCTGAGCTAGAAAACCGATGTTCCATGTAGTGTTGTACCAGCCGGAGATTCCGCCCAATACCGGAAACATCATCCGTCTATGTGCGAACACGGGTGTTCAACTTCACCTGATAGAGCCGCTGGGTTTTTCGATAAGCAACCGCGAACTTCGCCGCGCCGGGCTCGACTATGCAGATGTGGTCAGATTGCGTTGTCACACTGACATCGATGCATTTTTTGAAGAAGCCTCCCCAGAGCGTACGTTCATGTTCTCCACCAAACACAGCCGGCGGCACAGTGACTGTCGATTCCGAACCGGCGACGCACTCGTGTTTGGTCCTGAGACCCGAGGCCTACCGAAGAACATCAGACACCGGGTACCCGATGAATGTCGGGTAACCTTACCAATGTGTCCTAGCAGTCGCAGCCTCAATCTGGCCAACGCGGTTTCCGTCGCGGTGTTTGAGGCCTGGCGCCAGTGCGGCTATCCGGGCAGCGCCTGAACGACCGCTTACAAATCTTCGAGGCTATCCACGTTGATGCCGCTGAGTCGAAGCGCCGAATTGACCACCGGAAATTCCCCCGGCTTTACGATCACTTTGATGCCAACGAAAAGTGCACCCAACGCGTCGATCCGCACCGGCTTCAGAACCCTAGGCGACTGAAGAGAAGAAAGGGTATTGGCGACGATGTCGCTGGTCTCACCATTGGCGGCATCACAGAAATAGAGCAGATGGTTGCCGGCGCGGTAGAACGCCTGGTAAATCGACAGACGGGTCGCCACCCAGGCCTCGATAATTCGATCCTGGGAAACCCCCGGACGCATGTTGGCGATGTCTGTCAGATCCGGCGGGCGAAACTTGTTATAGACTCGACGCTCCTGCGACATGCTGCCCTCAGTGAATTTTGCACCTGTGACTGTATTATCTGATCTGGTCGACCTCGTCGTTGTTTTAGGCAAGGAAAGAGAACTGCCCGCCGTCAGGAGCCTGCACACACCCGACGCTACGGCATCCGCCGGGCAGTCAAAAAAATTCGGCGTGGTGGTTCTCGACGACGGCAGTTGTGGATTTTTCTTTGCCGGTCTCGATGATACCTTGTCGCATCTTCGCGTGTGTGATCCCCGCGAGTTTAAGGGCGCAGCAACTCTGGACCTTGTCAGAAACTGCTTGAGTACTGATCCACTGGCCAGGGCCGTGGGCCTGGGTGCGCTCAACGCACTGAGCCAGCACCTGCTCAGGATTTCCGGATTTAAGCTTGATCGGGCCTCGGATCCCTTGGGGCATCTCGACCTGCCTAGCGCGCGCCACGTGGGGATGGTTGGATTTTTCGCGCCGCTGATCAAAGTCTGGGCCGGCAATCCAGGAACGCTAACCATAATAGAGAAAGACCCCCAATTCTTGGGGCAGTCAATCCCGTTTCCCGTAACAACCCAGACCGATCGCCTGCGCGATTGTGACCGGGTACTGATCACGGGCTCCACCCTGATCAACGACACCCTTGATGATGTACTTAGCCATTGTGACCCCGCCGCCCAGGTGGCGTTGGTGGGACCGAGCGCTTCCTGTCTGCCGGACCCGATTTTTGAGCGGGGTGTCGACGTTGTCGGCAGCACCGCGGTATCCGACCTGGCTCAACTGATGACACTGCTCAAGACCGGTCAGCCCTGGCGCATGGGCACCACAAAGTACTGCATCACGCGCAATCAGTATCCGGGTATTGGAAAACTGATCCCAAGCTCCTGAGATCGCGGTGGGCTTTCTGCTCACCGGTCAGGCCTGCTCCCCAAGATATAATGTCGTCATGAAGTTGACCAAACACCTGTGCGTTGCCCTGGTACTGGCAGGGCTATCGATCGGTCTGGCGCAGGCAGGTACAGTGCGTATCGCTTCTGATCTGCAACAGGACGCGAGCACTTCCCGTCAGGCGAATCTACCTATCGTGCTCATTTATACCGCGAAGCACTGTCATTACTGTGACGAGGTCAAGGCGGGCGTCTTTAATCCGATCGCGGCAGACCCGGCTTACCGGGATCGCATGCTGCTGCGGGAAGTGCGCATCGACACCGACATGCGTCTGGTTGGTTTTAAAGGTGGCGCCACCAATCACCGGTCCTTCGCTACGGACCGCGGTATCACAATCGTCCCGACACTCGAATTCCTGGATGGTTCGGGGCTGCAGGTCAGCGGCCCACTGGTGGGCGTCAGTATTCCGGACTACTACAGCGCTTATGTTGACAACGGCATTGAGCAGGCGATTCAGAATCTGCGGGCAAGGAGAACCTCCCCATGACTGACGGTTTCGCCGAAGCAGAACTCGAGGTCGGCCAGCAAAGTGTGCTACCCGAGTGGATTGACTACAACGGTCACATGAATGTCGCCTACTACGTCTTGGCTTTTGACCGTGGGGTGGATGAGTTCATGTATCAGATGGGTGTCACGCCCGAATATCTTAAGACCGAAAAATCTTCGACGTTCACCCTTGAGATGCATATCAACTACCTGCAGGAACTGCACCTCCATGATCCCATCCGGCTCACCTGCCAGTTACTGGATGCCGACAACAAACGGGTGCACTATTTCCTTCGCATGTTCCATGCCGAAACAGGATATCTTGCCGCCACCAGTGAGCAGATGATGATCCACGTCAGTCTCGAAAGTCGACGGTCTTCACCTTTCCCGCCGCAGGTCAGCGAGGTTATTGGCCATATGATGGCAGCACACAAGGTGCTGCCGTTCCCGGATCAGGCGGGGCGCAAAATGGGGATACGTCGGGGAAAATAGTTGGCACTCAACCGAGGCGCTCGATGATGCCATCGAGCTCATCGAGCGAACTGTAAGCAATCACCAAACGGCCCGATTTCCCGTCGTCTGACTCCAAATACACCGGAGCGGCGAATTTTTCGGATAGTGTTTCTTCGAGGCGCTGGACATCGCGACTTTTTTCTTTCTTGGGTTTCTTTGCAGCCGCTTTCCCGGGTGGTTCGAGCATCCTGCGAACGAGTTCCTCGGTCTGGCGGACAGAAAGCCGGCGCTGCATGACCGCTTGCGCCGCAATGGCCTGCTGATCCTTAGCAAGACTCAGCAGCGCACGGGCGTGACCCGCCTCAATGTGGCCGGATTCCAGATGTTCGCGCACACCCGGATCCAGTTTCAGCAGCCTCAGCAGATTGCTGACCGCAACCCGTGAGCGACCAACGGCTTCGGCCGCCTGCTGGTGGGTCAACCCGAACTCATCAAGCAGGCGCTTAAGGCCCGCCGCCTCCTCGATGGGATTGAGATTCTCGCGCTGGATATTCTCGATGAGACCGACCGCCAGTGCCGCTTCGTCTGGAACACGGCGGACCACAGCTGGCACCTCGGTCAAACCCGCCAACTGCGCTGCCCGCCAGCGACGTTCACCTGCGATCAGTTCATAGCCACCGCCCGCGCTCTCGCGCACCAGCAGAGGCTGAACAATTCCCTGCGCCGCAATTGAGGCAGCTAACTCCTGCAGCGACACCTCGTCCATACGTGTGCGCGGCTGGTAGCGACCTTTGCGAATTCGACTCACCGGCAACTGGCGCAGATCAGCCTGCGTTGACGGGGTCGCCGACGGCGCGCTGCCCAGTAACGCGTCGAGTCCCTTCCCCAGTCTCGCCTTAGGACTCATTTTCCGACCCTGAAGCAGCGCTGCCATCGACATCGTTTTGCGTGGGATGGATGTTCTGGAGCATCTCCGTCGCCAACTGTCGGTAGGCCAGCGCACCCTGGCACTGGGGGTCATAGTCAATCACCGATTTACCAAAACTTGGTGCTTCAGCGAGACGTACATTGCGGGGGATCACGGTTTCGTAGACCAGATTCGGGTAATAATGCCGAAGTTGGGCAGAGACTTCGTTGGTCAGCGAATTGCGGGCATCAAACATTGTGCGGATCAGTCCCTCGATAGTCAGCCCAGGGTTAATGCTGGCCTGCAGACGGCGGATAGTATCATCCAGACCGCTCAATCCTTCGAGCGCATAGTATTCACACTGAACTGGGATCAGCACCGACTGTGCCGCAACCAGTGCGTTCAGAGTTAGCACGTTCAGCGCTGGCGGGCAGTCAATGAACATCAGGTCATAGTGCTGGACGGTGGCAAGCGCCTGTCGAAGTCTGTGGTTGTCGCTCTCATCACCTTGGGTCAGTTCCGCCTGTGCGCCCGCAAGACCAGGCTCGGCCGGCAACACATCAAAACCCGAGTCACTTGCAATCACCGCTTCCACGACCTTACTCTCGCCTAACAACACCTGATAGACGGTGTGCCGAAGCTGGTTTCGGTCAATGCCGCTTCCAACAGTGGCGTTGGTCTGTGGGTCAAGATCAATCAGCAAAACCCGGAGACCCTCTCGTGCCAGTGCGGCAGCGAGATTGATGGCAGTAGTGGTTTTGCCAACACCGCCTTTCTGGTTGGTGACCGCGATGATCCTGGTCAACTTTGAATCTCCGAAGCTTCTTTCATTACAACGATATGTCTGCGTGCGCCAAGGCCCGGCACTTCAACCGGAAAGACTTGGGTCATGTCCTGCTGGCTGGGCGTCAACGCCTTCAACTCATCTTTCGGATAGGCACCTTTCATGGTGATCAGCCGCATCTGCGGGTGATGCAGGTGATCGGTCAACTTGAAAAGATCAGCCAGCGTCGAAACCGCGCGCGAGGCTAGCGTATCAAAATTTGTCGGCGGCCGGTAATCCTCAACCCGAGCCGCGATTACTGTCACGTTTTTGGCATTGCACTGGGCTTTGGCTTCACGAAGAAAACTGGCTTTCTTGGCCCGGCTTTCGACCAGTGTCCATTGTTGCTGGGGCTGGGCGAGGGCCATGACCATGCCCGGCAGACCCGCACCAGAGCCGATATCAAGACAACGATTCCCACTGACAAAGGGGGCTATCGAAAGACTGTCCAACAGGTGATGGGTGAGCATTTTCGATGCGTCGTCTATGGTTGTCAGGTTGTGGACCCGGTTCCATCTGCGCAACAGCGCCACATAATCGAGCAGCCGCGCGCAAGACGCTTGACTAAGTTCAAGGCCGATCTGCCTTGCACCTTGTGCAAGCTGCACCGCCGGGGACCCTGGCACGCTCCCCATGCCATGCTCAGGCTGCTGAACGCAACTGCTGACGTTTCAGGTGCACCAGCAGCAGCGAGACCGCGGCGGGGGTCACTCCGGAAAGCCGTGTCGCCTGTCCCAGGGTGAGCGGCTGATGCTCGATCAGAATCTGGCGGACCTCGTTTGAAAGTCCCCGCACCTGACGATAGTCCATCTCCTTCGGGATAATCGTTTCCTCGTGTTTTCTCTGACGGGCAATCTCATCGCGCTGGCGATCGATGTAGCCCGCATAACGGGCCTCGATTTCCAGTTGCTCAATGACCGCGGGATCAGTAACGCCGTTTTCATCTGATGAACTGAGGCTAATCAAATCCTGATAGCGCACTTGTGGCCTGCGCAGCAAATCAGCAAGGCATTGCTCACGACTGAGGTCCTGGCCCAGCACTTCCGTGACCCTTTCAATCGCCACCGACCCGGGCCGAACCCAAGTCTGCTGCAGGCGGGCACGTTCCGCCTCCAGCAAATCACGTTTGTGGATAAACGCTTCCCATCGCACATCGTCGACCAGTCCCAGTGTACGACCGGTTTCGGTCAGGCGCAGATCAGCGTTGTCCTCGCGCAATTGCAATCGGTACTCGGCGCGGGAGGTAAACATCCGATAAGGCTCGGTCACACCGCGAGTAGTGAGATCATCGATCATGACACCGATATACGCTTCGTCTCGACGTGGGAGCCAGAACTGCTCGCCCTGGCTTCGTCTTGCCGCATTGAGGCCCGCTATTAACCCCTGACCCGCCGCTTCCTCATAGCCCGTTGTGCCGTTGATCTGCCCAGCAAAAAAAAGTCCCGACAGAACCCGTGTCTCGAGCCCGGGCAGAAGGTCACGGGGATCAAAAAAATCATACTCAATGGCATAACCAGGCCGGGTGATCCGCGCACTCTCAAATCCTTGAATACTGCACACCATCTCCCACTGGATATCAAAAGGCAGGCTCGTTGACAGACCGTTGGGATAAATCTCATGCACATTGAGACCTTCGGGCTCGACAAAAATCTGGTGAGCGTTTCTATCAGCAAAACGGACGATCTTGTCCTCAACCGATGGGCAATATCTCGGCCCGACCCCCTCGATCTCACCGCCGTAGAGAGCAGAACGACTGAGCCCAGCACGAATGATGTCGTGGGTCCTTTCGTTGGTTTTGGCAATATGGCAGCAGACCTGCCGGGGATGATCGACGGCTTTGGCCAGAAAGGAGAAACTGGGCACTGGATCATCGCCCGGCTGCGACTCCAGAACGGAAAAGTTGATCGTCCGGCCATCGATTCGAGGCGGAGTACCCGTCTTCAGGCGTCCGCTACGCGGACACAGTTCCCGTAGGCGATCGGCAAGAACGGTCGACGGCGCATCTCCCGCGCGGCCGCCGGGTTCACTGCGATGGCCAACATGGATCCGACCGTTGAGAAAAGTACCGGTAGTTAGCACCACGGCGCGGGACGAAACACGGATTCCCCCGGCAGTAACAATCCCAGCAACCTCGTCACCCTCGACCAGCAGATCCTCAACGGCCTGTTGGAGCACGACCGGGCCGGATTCCGCTTCGACGCTTGTACGGATCGCCTCACGATACAGGACCCGATCCGCCTGTGCCCGCGTTGCACGAACAGCCGGGCCTTTGCGGGCATTAAGTCGCCGGAACTGGATACCTGCCCGATCTGCGGCCTGGCCCATGACTCCGCCGAGGGCATCTATCTCCTTGACGATGTGCCCCTTACCGATACCGCCGATCGCGGGATTGCAGGACATCTGACCGACCGTTTCGATGGTGTGCGTCACCAACAGCGTTTTGGCGCCGGCTCGCGAAGCCGCCAGCGCAGCCTCGGTCCCGGCATGACCGCCGCCGATGACAATTACATCGAATGTTTCGGGATACTGCATCTTGGGGAAACCGATCGGTTTATCAGTTCTGGTAGTAGTAGTCGTAGCGGTTGAGGATCTTGGTGGTGAAGCGCCAAGCCTCTCCGTGGGTGAGCGAATTATCATCTGGCATCACCTTGGTATAAAGCTTGTCCCCATGGTGCGCCTTCATGGTGGTCAACTGCTGATGCAGTTCTGATTCGCTAACCGAAGTCTCGACCCCCCCACCCTGGCGCAGCGAGTAGCGGCGCAGATCACCCTCTTTCCAGAAACGCACCTCAACCACGAATCGACCAGCAGTACTGCGGGCCGGCCGAATCAAGCGATTGTATTTACTTTCAAGATCAGAGTGGCGTTCTCTCAGAATATTAAGCTCTTCTTTATGGGTAGCTGCAAGCAGTTCGCGCTCTTTTGCAAACGCGGCCACTTCGTCCGTGTACTCGGCACGAAGATAGGCCAGCTCCTCTTTTGTCAGTTTGTACTCAAGCGCGGTTTCCGCAAGACGAGCCGTCAGCTCCTCTCCCACGAGCTGGCTTTCCTCAAGCGCTCGCTCGGCGCTCACCATCGAACGCACCAGACCCGACATCTCCTCACGTAGCACACTGACTTCTGCCCGGAGGGAGCCCCGGGTGACTTCAAGTGCGTTGATCTGATCGGCCAGGGCGTTGCGCTCCTGCAGCAAAGCGTTGCGTGCATTGGTCACTCCCGCCTGGCCCTGAGCTTGTGTCTCGTATGCCAGGATCAGCCGGCTCTGCTCTGCCTGCAAAGAAATCAGCGCACTATTGAGGTCCGTCAGGTCGAGCGCAAGCTGTTCCCTAAGCCCCTCCGATTCCGTTAGCTGCTCCTGCTGTATCACGCCTTCGGCCACGGCACCTGCCAGCTCATCGGACAAGGCTACTTTTTCTCCGGTGAGTTGCTCTCGGGTGGCGATC
>Ga0233427_10003585_pt1 | contig 13522 bp, 8 predicted proteins | sample SI_118_April2016_5_FD_179885 | JGI IMG/M metagenome (GOLD analysis project Ga0233427, IMG submission 179885) | Seawater microbial communities from Saanich Inlet, British Columbia, Canada - SI_118_April2016_100_MG | ecosystem: Environmental > Aquatic > Marine > Inlet | place: Canada: British...
CTGCTTCTGCTATTTCATTTTCATGTAAAAAAGTAGATTGATTATTATTAAGTTTTAACTTCCCTATAACTGGCATCAACAAAAAATCTCCTAAATCCGAATGTCCTGTCCCAGAAAAATGAGTGTGTGCAAAACCGTAAATTAATGTATCTTCAAATTGGTATCCACTGCAATATCTGTATGTTTCTTTGTTATATTTTCCATCTTTAAAAAGTGGTTGAATATTGGTAGTAGGAGAGAGTTGAACCATACCGAAAGGAGTCGTAGCTCCAGGAAAAGTATGCCCCATGTTTTTGGTGCCTACCATTGGGTTTACATATTGGATGTAGTCAATCGATTCATCTTCCTGATCTACTTTATTTATACTGCAAGAGAAGAATAAAACTATAGATAAAAATAGATATTTTTTCATTTTTTTATTCAATAATAATTTCATCTGCAAATAACCATGTTTGTCCTCCTGCTCCTAAGTGCCACTGGGGGCAAACACCGTAATTAATTGCTTTTAACTTTATGTATTTTATATCAATTTTATGTCCTATATCATATGTGAAATCTTTAGTAAAAGTTCCTTCTTTATCATCTGGAAAATTATTTTCAATAAATGACAAATGATTATAAAATTCTCCATTTTCAGAAGTTAAAATTTCAATTGTTTTTGGGTAAAAAATCCAGGATTTTATATCTTGTAAAAATCCAATGCTAATAGAAGTAACTTCTTTTATTTCTCCTAAATCTATATCTGCAACTATATTACCTCTATAACCTTGCCAATTTCCTGTTCTGTAGTTTTCTCCTCCTCTTAAGTGGTCTATAAGTGTTTTGTCACCTGCAGCTGCATACTGATTGGCATATTCTGTATGAATGTTAATGGATTTACTATTATCAATCTTATAATAATATGCAGATATTTCTTTACTCCATTTGCCATCTTTTAAGGATCTACAACTTATTTCTGATTCGGATTTTATCTGAATAGGACTAGTGTATTTTTCTTGTTTTGAACCATTAATAGTATAATAAATTTCTGTTTCTATAGCTGATCCTAATTTTATTTCTAATACATCAGAAAAAGTTTGACTTTCAGAAATAAAATAAGGTATTGGAGTGATGATGTTATTTTTAATCTCTGAGATTGGAATTTCAATATTCCCCCAATCAGAAGGAGTGTTTCCCATTTCAAAAATAATTTCTCCACTATCTGTTATGTCTGAATGTGTAATATAAGATTTATTATATTCCTCTCCATTTAAAGTTGCAGATTGTATATAGAAGTTCTTATCAGAAACATTATTTGCTTTAATTACAAATATATTCCCATTTTCCAGATTAATTGTAGATTTTTCAAAGAGGGGAGATCCAATACTGTAATAATTTAGTCCAGGTGTCACAGAGTACAATCCTAAAGAACTCAAAACATACCAAGAAGACATCTGTCCACAATCCTCATTTCCAGATAAACCATCTGGAAGATTTGTATATTGTTCTTCTAAAATTTGTTTTACATATTTTTGTGTTTTATCACATTTCCCAATATAATTGTACAAATAAGCCATGTGGTGTGATGGCTCGTTTCCATGTGCATACTGACCTATTAAACCTGTAATATCGGCTTGTTCTCTTCCGGAAGTTTCCAGAGAAGCAGTAAACATATTATCCAAATGAGTTTCATATTTTTCGTTTCCTCCCATTAGTTGTATGTGTCCTGAAATATCTTGCGGAACAAATAATGAATATTGCCACGCATTAGCTTCCGTATAATTAAAATTTACCTCTTCTGGTTTAAAAGGAGAAAACCAAGAATATGAATTTTTTGCTCTAAAGAAGTTTGTAGAAGGATCAAACAGGTTTTTATAATTCTGTGCTCTTTCATAGAAAATAGATGCAACAGAATCATTTCCTATCATCTTTGCAAATTCAGCAATACACCAATCATCATAGGCATATTCCAATGTTTTGGAAACAGATTCTGGTTCGTCTGAAGCAGAAATATAGCCGTTTTCTTTATAATGTTTCAATCCCAAATGATTCTGATTAGCAGAATGAAGCATGGCTTTTAAAGCTAACTTTGTATCAAAATCTGTTATTCCTTTTACATAAGCATCTAAAATTACAGGAATTGAGTGGTATCCAATCATACATCCTGTGTAGTTTGCAGCAAGTTCCCAAACTGGTAATTGTCCGCCATCTTGGTATTGCCGGATAAAAGTTTGAATAAACTCTAAAGTTTTTTCTTCTTGTATAAGTGTGAAAAGTGGGTGAGTAGCTCTGTAAGTGTCCCAAAGTGAAAAGATGGTATATTGTTGTTGTGAAGTGTTGTGAGTTTGTAAATCAGTCCCTAAATAATCTCCATTTACATCTGTAAATAAATTTGGATTGAGTAAGGAGTGGTACAAAGCAGTATAGAAAATTTCTTTTTTTGTTTCATCTTTTGTTTCAATCTGTATTTTACCTAATTCTTCTTCCCATTGTTGAGTTGTTTCATAAAGGGTTTTGTTAAAGTCCCAATGAGGGATTTCAATTTCCAGGTTCTCTTTTGCATTTTTACTACTTACTGCCGAAATTCCAACTTTTACCAAAAGAGGTTTTTCTATTTCCCCAAATTTAAATCCTGTAACTAAACTATCCTCTCTGTAAATTGTTTCTGTAATTTCTTCTGAAAGTTGAATGTGAAAATATAATCTTTGGTCTTCTGCCCAATTTTTAGAGTGTCTCCATCCTTTTATTCTGTTTTTATTAACTACATCAATAGAGGAAGAAATTAGCCTGTCTCTGTGCTCTAAATCCAGGATAAGTTGAGCTTCTTTGTCAGAATTAAAGGTGTATTTATGAAATCCAGCTCTTTTACTTACTGTTAGTTCTGCATCAATATTGTAATCTTGTAAAGTTACAGAATAGTATCCTGCTTTAGCAGTTTCGGTATTGTGTGAAAATTTGGATTTATACCCCCTTTTTCCGTCCGAACCATTTGTTAAAAGGAGTTCTCCAGTAGTTGGCATCAATAACACATCTCCATAATCAGAAACTCCTGTACCACTAAGGTGAGTGTGAGAAAAACCATAAATTTCATTATCCGAATAATGATAACCTCCACATCCATCCCAACCATCTAATCTTGTGTCCGGACTGAGTTGCATCATCCCAAATGGGGAAGAGGCTCCTGGATAAGTATGTCCGTGACCACCTGTACCAATAAAAGGGTTTACATAATCTGTAAGTGATTTTTCTTCTGTGTTACATGCCAGAAGTAATATTAAAAAAGGAAATATTTTTTTTATCATTTTATAATTATTTCATCTATAAAAATCCAAGCATCCGAGCCAGCTGCTGGGTGCTGATCAGGAAGTTTACTAACATTATTGGCTTTTACTTTCACATATCTCCCTTTTAAAGTTCTATTCTTTATCAAGAAATCGTGTTTAAATTTCCCCTCTTGCATTAAATCAATTTCATTTTGTATCGTTTCAATTTCTGTAAAATTTTCTCCATCATCTGAAACAAGATAACTTACAGAAGTGGGTAGAATAATCCAAGATAAATAGTATTGAAAGAAGGTAGAATGTATTTCTGAAAATTCTGTTATTTCCCCCAAATCAATTATAACTTCAAAATCAGTTCCGGAAAAACCTTGGTAATATCCATCTCTAAAATTTTCTATACTTCCCAAAAGTCCATCTGTCAAATTATTTTCCTCTTTTCCTTTATAATGTTTGTTGTATGCAATTATATATTCTACCTTTTTCCCTGTAGATTTACATTTTATTACCTCTTGAGAGAAATTTCCATATTCACTTTCATTTTTAAATCCTTTGGCATAAATAGTTGAAGTTTCGCTTATAGTAAAGGGATTGGAATAGCTAGTCCAACTTACAGAATCGGTAGAATATTCTATTTTTATATCTCTATTTCCTGCAATTAATTTCACAACAAATTCATCATTTATATATTCTACTTCCGATTTTATCGGAACTCCTTCAAATCCGTAAGTGACTCCTAAATCATCCAGTTTTTTATAATGATTTTGAACTCTATTGTAAAAATCTTCATAATCTTTTTCCCCATAAGTCCAAAGTACTTCTGAAATGGCCAATATTCTAGGAAAAACTTTAGAATCTATTGTTTCTTGTGGAGCTCGTTCTGTCCACATATTACATTCTCCACCCAAAATATGTTTTGCCTGTTGTGCATTTAATTCTTCCGGAATTGGGTTGTAAAAATACACCTCTTCCATGTCTGTAGCGTCCAATCCATAATCGAAATAACAATGGGAGGTAGGCGACATAATGGCATCATGTCCACTTTTTGCAGCTGCTATTCCTCCTTCTTCTCCTCTCCATGATTGAACCGTAGCAGATGGAGCCAATCCCCCTTCCAGAATTTCATCCCAACCAATTAATTTCCTTCCATTTTCATTTAGAAACTTTTCAATTCTGGTAATGAAGTAAGATTGTAGTTCGTGTTCATCATGTAAATTTTCATCTATAATTCTTTTCTGGCATTTATCGCAATTTTCCCATCTAAATTTTGGAGCTTCATCTCCTCCAATATGAATGTATTCTGAAGGAAACAACTCCATTACCTCCGTTAATACATCTTCCATAAAAGTGAAAACACTATCGTTTCCTGCGCAATAAATATCTTTGTAAACTCCCCATTGAGTTCCTACATCAATATTTTTCCCAGTACAAGAAAGAAAAGGATAGGAGGAAATTGCAGCTACCGAATGTCCGGGAAATTCAATTTCAGGAACTACTGTAATATGTCTTTCAGATGCATATTCAATAATCTCTTTTATCTCTTCTTTGGTATAAAACCCTCCATAAACTGATCCATCTTTTTCGGTTCTCCAAGCTCCGTTTTTAGTTAGGTTTGGGTATTTATCAATTTCAATTCTCCAACCTTGGTCCTCCGTAATGTGCCAATGTAATACATTCATTTTATGATAAGTAAGTAAGTCAATATATCTCATTACAAATTCCTTTTCCATAAAGTGACGGCAACAATCTAGTAGCATTCCTCTCCACCTAAATTTTGGAAAATCATGTATTTGTAAACACTGAATTTTTGCACTACCTCCATTTTTTTCAAATCCTAATGGAAGTAATTGTCTTAACGTCTGAATTCCTCTCATAATTCCTTCTGGAGTAGAAGCAGTTATTTTAAGTTCCTTTGTACTGACATTTAAATAAAACTCCTCTTTTTCAAGTCCCTCTATTTTTTCTAAAATAATAGAATTATTACTCCCCTTTAAAGAATTTTTTAAGATTGATTGTAAGTATTTACTTTCGTTTAGAAATAAACTATCATATATAATGGAAGTATTATTTGATAAAGTGAAAACTCCCTCATTTATCTGAATTTCTTGGGGTTTTGGCAAAAGATTAACTTCTTGTTTTTCAGGAGTACTACAAGAGAAAAATAATACAATTGTAAAGATTAAATACCTCATTTTTTAATAAAAGAATTAGAATCAATTAATTTATTTTCTCCATTTTGGTGTAAGGCATAATTAAACCCTGGGTGTACGGCATATGAACCATGCTCTCCTTTTTTATTAATAGCCAAATATCCAATTTGCATGTCTTTGTAATTCTGATTTTTCACTATTCTTGCAATTCCTTCTTCACAGGCTTCTTGTGGCGTAGCTCCTTGTCTCATCAGTTCTACAATAAGGAATGAACCTAAAGTTTTCAGTACTGCTTCACCAACTCCAGTTGCACAGCATCCACCTATTTCATTGTCTACAAACATTCCCGCACCAATAACGGGGGAGTCTCCAACTCTTCCGTGTAGTTTCCATGCTAAACCGGAAGTAGTACAAGCTCCGGAAATATCGCCTTTTTTATCAAGTGCTAAAAGACCAATTGTATCATGATTCTCTACATTTATTATTGGTTTGTATTCAGAAGTTTCCAACCATTTTCTCCATCTTTTCTCTGCTTTTTTAGTGAGTAGATTTTCTTCTTCAAATCCTTTTTCAAGTGCAAACTGAAGAGCTCCTTTCCCTGAAAGCATTACATGTGGAGTTTCATCCATTACTTTTCGTGCAACAGAAATAGGGTGTTTGATATTTTGTAAAAAACTAACCGAACCGCAATTTCCTGTTTCATCCATAATACAAGCGTCCAATGTTACATGACCGTCTCTATCGGGCCATCCTCCATATCCAACAGAATTACTTTCAGGATCAGCTTCTGGAACTCTTACTCCAATTTCTACCGAATCTATTGCTTTATCCCCATTTAGTAAGGAGTTCATAGCGGCATCATTTGCTGCTAATCCATGCCTCCAAGTAGAAATCACCATGGGGAATTCCTTTGCTGAATGTGTATTATTATTTGTATTCATAATAGCCTGAGTTGATTTAGGTAATAAAAATGCTCCTAAAGCTCCAATTGCAGATTTTTTTATAAAATTTCTTCTTTCTGACATAATGTTATTTATTTAAGTTGTAAAGCGACCAAATTACTAAATTATTTTTATCAAATTCCATTCCAGATACTTCAATTTCTTTTCTTTCATTTTTTAAAAGTGTAAAATAATTATCTGAAAAATGAGTATCAATTCCATGAAGATAAATTTGAAATGCTGCAAATTTACTTTCTAATATTAGTTTATTCCCTTCCCATTTGTAAGTGATTTCAGGATTTGGGAAGTCAATGTTTTTTATTTGAGTTAAAAATAAAGATTTCGATTCTGTCTTGTTGTTTTTAAGTGATGCAATAATAAAATTATCATCATTTAATTCATATTTTTCTGAAGAGAGTAAAACAGAACTATTTTCTTTTATTTCAATTTTCTTAGAATGAGAATCTATTAATTCGCCTTTAATATTATAAATATTTATTTCTAATGTATCGTTTACTTCATCTTGCAAATCAGAAACTCCATAGATATTAATCTCACCATTTTCTGTTTTAGATATAGATAAAAATAGGGGAGAATAAGCGTTTTGAACAGCATATTGTAAGGCTTTCCAATTTCCAAAATAATCTCTACTACTCCAGCTTATTCCTGGCCAGCAATCATTTAGTTGCCAATATAATGTCCCCATACAAATTGGTTTCATTCTTCTATGAGCTTCAATTCCTAATCTGATTCCTTCCGCTTGCAGAATCTGACTACAATAAATATATTTTTCAAAACTGGAAGGAACATTATATTCTCTGCCCATATATTCTGAAATTAATGCATTTCCCCTTGGATGTTTTTGATGGTTTAATATTTCAGAAGAATTGATATTGTAATTATTTGAAAAAGTAGAAATAGTTGAAAGTGTGGGGTAGGATTGAAATCCAAATTCACTCATAAATCTTGGGACTTTAGTTTCAAGTTTGCTAAAGGGTTCTGAATCATGCCAAACTCCCCAATAGTGTGCATCTCCTTCAAATTGATGTTTAGGGTTTCCTCTCCCTAGTTTTGGAGAACTTTCCCAATAATCAGTTTGAGAGTTTTCAGATACTGCATTTGGTAAAATGTCATTAAATAATTTCTGATATCCATTCCAAATGTCTTCTTTTTCTTTCTCAGAATAATTACTTTGCCATCCCCATCTTTGCCATCCTTCAAAGTTTTCGTTATTACCACACCATAAAGCAATAGAAGGGTGATGTTGTAAACGTTTTACATTGTAAATAGCTTCTTCTTTTACATTCTCTAAAAATGAAGAATCAGATGGGTACATAGCACATGCAAACATAAAATCTTGCCACACTAAAATTCCTAAAGAATCGCATAAATCATAGAAAATATCTTCTTCATAAATTCCTCCTCCCCAAACTCTAATCATATTCATGTTGGAGTTTTTTACATCTGTAAGTAGAGATAGGTAATCTCTTTTTGTTACTCTATTTTGTAAGTTATCTTGTGGGATATAGTTAGATCCTTTCATGAAAATAGGGATTCCATTTACTTTAAAATAAAAACTCTCTCCAATAGAATCTTTGTCAGTTACTAAATCAATATTTCTTAATCCAATTTTTTTGGTTTGTGTTTCTATAAGTTTATCTTCATCAAAAATGGAAACAATAATTTCATATAATTTCTGATTTCCATATCCATTTGGCCACCATAATTCAGGATTTTTTATTGATAAGGTAATTTCTATCTTGTTTGTTCCTCTCTTTATCTTTTCATCTTTATTAATCTTTTCATTTACTTGTATATTAATTGTTTTTTCAGAATTAGATTCCACCTCAATCCCTATAGTTAATGTAGCAAGAGTGTCTGTTATCAGGTTTTGAGTTACTTTAAAATCATTTATTTTACAATCGTCCCAAAAACTTAATTCTACCTTTCTCCAAATTCCAGAAGTCTGTAATTTAGGACCCCAATCCCAACCATAATGAAAAGCTACTTTTCTACTAAATACTCTATTCCCTCCTGGAAGATTGTGTCCTAAATTTCGTGTTTTCTGTTTCTCAATTTCGTTTACACTTTTAAAAATTACTTTTAAGGTGTTATTTTTTTTCAGAATACTTTTTACATCTATCTCCCATTTACGGAACATATTGTCTGTTAGAAGAATTAAACTATCATTCAAATAAATTTCAGAATAAGTATCTAATCCATGAAATGAAAGAGATATACTCTCTTTTTCTAATTCATTTCCTGATACTGTAAATTCTGATTTATATACCCAATCTTCCTCTGAAACCCATTGCAAGCTATCTTCATTTGTACCATAAAAAGGATTTGGAATTATGTTATTATTTAATAAATCAGAAAAATTATTTCCTGGAACTTCTGTCGAGTACCACTTGTTATTATATTGAAATTCCCAATTAGATAAATTTTGCGTAACTGGAGTGTTTTTCTCTGTAGAACAGGAGAAAAAGAAGATAATTATTAGAAGTAAATAGTTACGCAAGAGTTTTAGTTTTAGACACCGCTAATCTAATTAATTCTTCAGATGTTTCTATCTTACCATCATTGTTTTTTATTTTTCCAGAGAGATGAAATTCTCTGATTCCAATGTTGTATAATTTTTCAATATTTGTATGGCTTAGTCCACTTCCTGCCATTATATTGATTCTTCCTTCTGAAAGTTGAATAATTTTCTTCAGTTTTTTATATCCCAATTCTACATTTTCTTCCTTTCCAGAGGTTAATAATCTATCGCATCCGCAACTTATTATGCTGTTCAAATCATTTTCAATATCTTTCGACTCATCAAAAGCCCTGTGAAAAGTAACTTCCATTGGTCTTGCAATTTTCACCATTTCGGAAGTTTGTTCTTTATTTATACTTCCATCCAGATTTAAGGATCCAATTACGACTCCTTCACATCCTGTTTTCTTGCAAAATTCTATATCTGAAATAATTTGTTGAAATTCTTTTTCGGTGTAAATGAAATCTCCTTTTCTAGGTCTTATTAAAACAAATACAGGAATATTTAATAAAGATTTTGCTAGTGTAATTTCCTTATGTAAAGGAGTGATTCCTCCTGATTCTAATTCTGTACAAAGTTCAATTCTGTTTGTTCCTCCTTTTTGTCCGTTTATAGCAGATTCTATAGAGTTAGCGCAGCATTCTACTAATAATTTTGTCATGGGTTAAAAATACAGATAAAAAATAACCTCCCCCTAACTATATTAAAGTTTAAATGTTTTGGGTTTAAGAGTGGCATAGGTCTGGTAGTTCTGTTCATAATCACTTACTCGTAAAGGGTGATATAACAAAGATATAGACACTTTCTGGACTTCTAATAGACTATCTGACAAGAAGTTCATATCACACATTAAATACGAAAAAGACAAGGGAGCTAACTTTTATGTAGCTAAATATTTGGATGAAAATATTGAATATGACTATATTTGGAAAAATTAAAAACTTACAATTATGATACATAAATACCTAAGGTTAAAATATGTAATGGGAATTATACTCCTTATTTCTATTCTTTTCCTGTGCTTCACTGTGAGAAAAACTAAGAAATGTGTTTCTGGTGATTGTGAAAATGGAGAAGGAGTAGCAATCTATTTATATCCTCAGTGGCGCAACTACTCAAGTGTTGGAATATCTTCATATAAAATTCTAAATCCTACCATTTCTTATGGGAAAATATATTTTAAAAAATACGAGTATATTTATTCTGGAATGTTTAAAGATGGATTAAGACACGGAGAAGGAGAGGGAGTTGAGATTAGCACTGGTTGGGATGTAGCTACAAGATACAGAGTATTTGAAAGCAGTGTTGAATACAATCAAGAAACGCAGCCTAATGGCTCGTGGATTAATGATAAATTTATTTTAAAGGGTAAAAAACTACACTTATCAAAGGAAGACTATTTAGATTTTATAAAAGCAGGTAATTTAGATCCAGATGGAAACTATTTAAAATAACAATTAAATCAATAGATTAACAAACAACTAAAACACATTATTATGAAAAAACTACTACTTATATTACTTTGCTTACCTATGATTGGGTTTGGGCAAACTAAGACTTTAGAGTCTGATATAATTAATCCAAATTCAAAAATCAAAGAAGTCTTTTCAGGTGGAGAGGGAGTGCTCTTAGAGGGACCGACAATGGGTCCTGATGGCACCTTATACTTTTCAGACCTTATTATTACGAACCCAAAGAGAATGAAAGCTGGAATAATTTGGAATTATAATCCTCAAACAGGAGAAACAAAAGTTTTCCGCTCTCCAAGTGGTATGGCGCTTGGTCTTGCTTTTGATGTTGATGGAAATTTGTTGTCATGTGAAGGTGCAGACTTTGGAGGGCGCAGACTGACCAAGACGAATATGAATAATGGCAAAAGTACAATTGTGGCAGGACTTTTTAATGACAGGAGGCTTAACTCCCCGAATGACTTAGTAATTGATAACGACGGGCGGATTTATTTTACTGACCCAAGGTATTTTGGTAAAGAGCCAATAGACCAGCCATTAGATGGAGTTTATCGTATTGATACAGATGGGACTGTCCATTTAATAATTGATAATGCGTCTAAGCCAAACGGAATTGCTATTTCACCAGACTATAAAACACTATACATTGCAAACTATCACTTGGGGCATCCAGATATTCTTAAAACTGGAGCAATACTGGAATATACACTGCTCCCTGATGGAAATGTTCAATTTAATGGGATACTGATTGATCTAATGGATAACGGTCCAGACGGAATAAAAGTTGATGTAGAAGGAAATATTTATATCGCAGTAAAAGGAAATATAGTAGTTTATTCACCGAAAGGGGAGCAGATAGAAGAAATTGAAGTCCCTAACAGTTCCGCAACAAATTTGTGTTTTGGTAGAGGTAGCTTTAGTAAGACTCTTTTTATCACGACACATAAAAAACTTTATACTCTTGAGGTTAAAAAAGAAGGGTTTCATATTCCATTCAAGAAGTGAAGTAGTTGAGAAAAAATAATACTTGAATAAATAAACCCACTCAATTGAGTGGGTTTATTTTTGGTGGGTCTAAGAATACTCGAACGTAGACTTATTTAATTAGAGTCACGCTTCTAGAAATGAATGTAGTAAGATCTTCACCTTTTAGCATGCCCTGAGATAACAAGGCTAAATCAAGAAGTTGATTAATTAGATTAGTTCGTTTCTTCTTTGTCTTCTCTTCAAGAATCTTGCTAATTAGATCGTGATTTGAATTAATGGCTAAATTATATGACTCAGGCATAGATCCAAACATCTGCATGCCTCCGCCTCCAGATAATTGCTGCTCTTTCATTCTTCTCATAAATTCACTCTGAGTTATAACTATAGGTGAATCTGAGACTGACATATTTTGCACTTGCACAGTAAATTTTTCCTTATCAACCCCTTCTTCAATCATTTTCTGTAACTTCTCTTGTTCTTTGTCAGATAACTTTGAAATAGTAGCTTCTCCCTGCTCAATTAGTTTATCTATTATATCGGCATCAACTCTAGCAAATTGAATATCCATATTATCTGCCTCAAGCCTGCTAATTAAATGGCTAATTAAAGGCCCTCCTAGTTCCAAAACCTCATAACCTTTATCTGTTGCGGTCTTAACAAAACTATGCTGTTCTTTTGAATCATTGGTATATAAAACTATTGTTTTGCCTTCCTTATTTTTCTGAGAATTCTTTACTTTTTCAGAAAACTCACTAAACGTATAGTATTCGCTATTAGTATTTTTATAAAGAGAAAAATCTTTAGCTTTATCAAAGAATTTCTGTTCTGTTAACATGCCATATTCAATAAATACTTTAACATCATTCCATTTCTGCTCAAAATCTTTTCTGTCTTTTTTGAACATTCTTGATAGCTTATCAGCTACTTTTTTAGTAATATGACTTGCTATTTTTTTAACATTTCCATCAGCCTGAAGATAAGATCTAGAGACATTTAAAGGAATATCTGGGGAGTCAATTACTCCATGTAAGAGTGTTAGAAATTCAGGGACAATATTTTCTACATTGTCAGTTATAAAAACCTGATTACTGTAAAGGTTAATTTTATTCTTTTGAACTTCTAGATTGTTTTTTAATTTAGGAAAATATAAGATCCCGGTTAAGTTAAAAGGAAAGTCAACATTTAAGTGAATATGAAATAATGGATCAGAAAACTCCATTGGATATAATTCTTTATAAAAAGATTTATAATGTTCATCTTTTAGATTCGCAGGAGCTTTTGTCCAAGCGGGCTTGGTATTATTAATTATATTGTCTGATACCTTATCAATTTTAACAATCTCTCCTTTATCGTCTTTTTTTTCCTTTGGGTCATCAATTTTTTCTGTTTTTGTGCCAAATTTTATTTCTACTGGAAGAAATTTACAATACTTATTTAAAATAGTTGAAATCCTACTTTCTTCCAGAAATTCTGTTGAGTCATCTGCAATATGTAAAACAATATCTGTTCCCTTGGTTTTTTTCTTTGCTTCTTCCATTGTGAAATTTGGAGATCCATCACAGATCCACTTGACTGGCTTACTATTTGCTTGCTGACTTTTTGTAATAATCTCAACTTCTTTAGCAACCATAAAGGCAGAGTAGAATCCAAGGCCAAAATGACCAATAATTGAATTCTTTGTATCCGCATCTTTGTATTTATTAACGAACTCTTCAGCTCCAGAGAATGCAATTTGATTGATATATTTATCTAATTCTTTATCTGTCATTCCAATCCCATTATCTCTAATGGTAATTGTTTTTTCTTTTTTATTTAATATTACTTCAACTCTTAAGTTTTTAATATCAGCATCTAATTCTCCAATTGTTGTAAGTGTTTTCATCTTTTGGGTAGCATCTACTGCATTAGAAACTAGCTCTCTTAAGAATATCTCGTGATCTGAATATAGAAATTGTTTAATTATTGGAAATATATTCTCGGTCTGAACATTAATATTGCCTTTCTTTTTCATTTTTTCATTTTTAATTGATTATGTTTAAAGTGTATATAAGCGAAAACTGTGCCAATGTTAATTTTAAGACAGAATGTCATTAGGTTACTAAAAAATCAGTGCATAGGAAGATTAATTTTGAATAAAACCCACTCATATGAGTGGGTTTCTTTTTGGTGGAACTGG
>Ga0233427_10003587_pt1 | contig 13514 bp, 15 predicted proteins | sample SI_118_April2016_5_FD_179885 | JGI IMG/M metagenome (GOLD analysis project Ga0233427, IMG submission 179885) | Seawater microbial communities from Saanich Inlet, British Columbia, Canada - SI_118_April2016_100_MG | ecosystem: Environmental > Aquatic > Marine > Inlet | place: Canada: British...
GCATACATCCTGTCTGCGACCTGTCTGGGCCTGGGCGACGGCGACAGCGGTAAGGTCGGTGATTCCGGTGGCCTGGTCTGCGGTGGCTGCGTATCTGGTTGCAGTTACGGCTGCGGGCTTGCCTGCGGTTCCGCCGAGACCTTGCGAGTTTTCCCGGCGGCCGATGATTTCGCGCTTGCGGCTGGCCATGACCCGGGACGATGGCTCTCGGACCTAACGAGAGCCAGATCTCCTCCTCTGGCGTGATGCAGTTGCCCAAGGGCCGTTTCTGATTTTCCACACCAATCTTTCCTGCATGGCAGCGCTGCGCTGTATGCCTCGGGGGACCACGACATGCGACCGATGTCCCTGTTTGCCTTTGTTTTTGCCTTGCTGCTCGCACCGGCGACCCATGCCCATGACTACCAGCATGGCGGCCTCGATCTCGTTCATCCCTGGATTGTCGAACCGCCGCCAGGCGCGCTCACGGCGGCCGGCTATGTCGCCATCGTCAACGCCGGAGAACAGGGCGACCGGCTCCTGTCGGTCGAGGCGGATTTCTCCGAACGGACCGAGGTTCATTCCGTGACGATGACCGATGAAGGCGTCATGCAGATGCGCCCGGTCGAAGGCGGTCTTGAGATTGGAGCCGAAGGCGAACTGATGCTCGAACCCGGCGGCTATCACATCATGTTCATGGGCCTGTCCGAGCAACTCAAAGAGGGCGAACATCATCTAGTGACCCTGAATTTCGAGAAGGCTGGCGCGGTGACGCTCGAATTTGTCGTTCAGCGCCGAGACAGCGCCATGAACCATGGTGGCGAAATGGAGATGGACTCTATGGCGCACGATGAAGAGGAGATGCAGTGATGCGTGTTCGTCATCTGATGATCGCCCTGGCCGCAATCGCGACCATGGTCGTGACCACCATGGCCGTGCTGGAACTCAAGCGCCGTGATGTGGCTGATGCCGTGCAGTCATTGCCGATCGAGATCGGCGGGCCGTTCACGATGACGGCCCATGATGGGCGCACCGTCACACAGGCTGATCTTGTCGGCCGCCGCAGCCTGATCTTTTTCGGCTTCACCTATTGTCCCGATGTCTGCCTGACGACCTTGAACGAAGTCGCTCTCTGGCTCGAAGAATTGGGCGAAGATGGTGCGATCATCGATCCCTATTTCGTCAGCGTCGATCCCGCACGCGATACGCCTGAGAGAATGGCTGAATATGTCGACTATTTCTCGCCGCGCATCACCGGTCTGGTCGGAAGCGACGGTGATCTCCGCCGAATGGCCGAGTCCTACAAGGTCTACTACGCGCGGGTTGATCTCGACGATGGCGATTATCTGATGGATCACAGCGCCGCAATTTACCTGATGGACAGCCAGGGCAAGTTCTTCGATGCCATCACCTACACGGCGACCTTTGAAGAAGCGGTCGCCAAGCTGCGCCGTCTGGTCGACGAAGGTTAGAGCGGTTGCATCCGATTTGTTTGTATCGCGAAGCGACTCAATCAAATCGGGATTTGCTCTAGTTGCGGCTCGTGCCTGTGCCGCCTATGCAGGAAGGGTGAGCGAAACGACCGTCCAGACCGCAGCCCATGAGGCTGCCCGGGTCCGCCACGACAATCTGTCGGGCGCGGGGTTCGTGGTGGCCGCAGCTGTGGGGTTCACGGTTGTCTCCGTGCTGGTCAAGGCTCTGGGACAGACCGAGATCGATGTCTTCCAGATCACGGTCATCCGTTCGGTTCTCGGCCTGTGTCTGCTCTTGCCTCTGTTCTGGCGGGCAAGGCTGGTTCCCTGGCGCACCCAGCATCTCAAGATCCATCTGGCGCGCGCCGGCTTGGGCGGCACCGCGGTCCTGACCGGTTATTACGCCTTCATGAAACTGCCGCTGGCCGAGGTGACCTCGATCAGCTTCACGGTGCCGCTTTTCGTCACGGTCGCGGCGGTGATTTTTCTGGGTGAGATTGTCGGCTGGCGACGCTGGTCGGCAACCGCCATGGGGTTTGCCGGTGTTCTGGTCGTGGCAAGACCGTTCGATGGCGCGGTCGAACTGGCGACCCTGCTGGCGGTCGGCATGGCGGTCTGCATTGCTTTTTCGGTCGTGCTGCTGAAACGGTTTCCGGCACGCGAAAGTCAGCTCACCATGCTGTTTTTCTTCCTCGTGATCTCTGGCCTGATGGCTATCGGTCCGGCGATTTCGTCATGGCATCAACCAAGCACCGATGAGTGGCTTCTGCTTGGCGGAGTCGCTGTGATGGGACTGATCTCGCAGGCCCTGGTGATCCGGGGGTTCCGTTTGGGCGAGGCCAGCTTTGTCGCGCCGTTCGACTATGTCCGACTGCTGTTTGCCGGTGCCGCGGGCGTCTTTTTCTTCGCCGAAGTTCCCGATGGCTGGACCTATGCCGGTTCTGTCCTCATCATCGGTTCGACGCTCTATATCGCGCGTCGTGAGGCGATACTGGCGAAACAGGGGTCGGCGGAACGCTGATGAGAGAGGACGACGGTATGGGTTCGTTCGCTGTTTTTCACTGGATTATCCTGTTTCTGATCGTCGGCGTTCCTCTGTTCTTCGTCCTGCGTCTGATGCGGCGAAGCTCGAAACCGGACGACCCGCCGACACCTCCGCCCGAAGATGACGGCCAGGGGCCGTGGTAAGCGCTGTCTTCAGCCCTTGTTGGCTTCGCTTTCGACTTCCAGACGCTGCCAGATATCCCGGACCCAATCCTTGATCACTTGAGCCTCGGCCCAACGATCGGAGAGTTCATAGCCATCGCGTCCGGTGATGGCGTACGGCGGTGGTCCAAGCTGGGTCAGGAAATTGAGCGTGGCGCCATCGGGGCTGCGGTCACGCCAGCTCCGCATGCCGTCTTCCCACCATTGCAGGTGTTTGGCGACCCAATCTTGATGCTGCGGGAAGTCGAGCTGGATCTGGATCTGTTCGCGGCTGGCGATGCGGCCCTGGAAGGCGACGGCGCGGGCGATGATCTGCTGCATCCAGGCTTCATCGCGCGCGGGCACGGGCCAGGTGAATTCCCGCTCCACGACGTAGTGCGAGAGATCGGCCGAGATCGCCATTTCAGGCAGGCCGTCGATTAGCTGCAGGGTATAGAGAAGGTCGGTCGTGATGGCGTTGCGGTGGGTCTCGACCGTCAGCGGCATACCCGATTGCTTGCCCATCTCGAGCAGGCGTCCGATCACTTCGGTGCCTTCGCCAACCGTCATGGGAAAGATCTGGATGATGAGATTGAGGTGCTGGGCTTCAAGCTCCAGCGCGAGATCGATGTCGCGCTGGAACCCCTCAACACTATTGGGGAAGGCGTAACAGGTGCAGCCAAGACCAGCATCGGTCATCAGGGGCCGCAATGTGCGGCTTTCATCTGGATGCTGGGCCGAGATGTCGATGCCGTCGAACCCGGCCTCGGCGATCATCGCGACCTTTTCTTCCAGGCTCCATTGCTGGCGGGCCGGCCCGCGCCGTTCCATCGCCCAGATCGACTGAAAGACCTCGAGTTTCATGGCTCAGTCCTGGTTGGCTTTGCTCTCGTTCTCCAGGCGCTCCCAGATGTCATGGACCCAGCCCTTGATCACCTTGGACTCTTCCCAGCGGTCGGAGAGCTCGTAGCCGTCGCGGCCGGTAATGCCATAGGGCGGCGGGCCCAGTTCGACGGTGAAGTTGAGGGTTTCGTCAGGCCCTTCGCGATAGCGCCACTTGCGCATACCGTCTTCCCACCACTGGCGGAACTTGGTGACCCAGCCCTGTTGCTGGGGAAAATCAAGCTGGACCTGGACCTGCTCGCGGCTGGCGACACGGCCCTGGAAGGCGACGGAGCGGTCCAGTACCTGCTGGATCCAGTGTTCGTCACGGGTCGGGACCGGCCATGTGAATTCGCGCCCGACGACAAAATGTGAGAGATCGGCGCACATCTTCATGTACGGCAGCGATTCCATGAGCTGGAGCGTGTAGAGCATGTCTGTTGTGATGCAGTCGCGATGGGTCTCGACAATCACCTTGACGCCGGAGGTCTCGGCCATCTCGAGCATGCGCGCCAGGATGTCGGCGCCTTCTTCGACGGTCAGCGGATAGATCTGGACGATGATGTTGAGGTGGCGGGCTTCCAGTTCCGCAGCCATGTCGAGATCGGCTTGAAAACCCTCGATCGATTTCGGGAAGGCGCAACAGCTGCAGGCCAGCCCGGCGTCGTTCAGCATCTTCTTGACCGCACGGCTTTTCTCGGGCGCAAAGGTATAGATGTCCATACCGTCGAAACCGGCCTCGGCGACCATTGTGACCTGGTCTTCCAGGCTCCATTCCTGGCCGTCGGGACGGCGTCGTTCCATCGCCCAGATCGATTGGAAGACTTCAAGCTTCTGCATGGTTTTCTCCGTTCAGGGCCATTTGGCTTCGGGCGGTAGCGACATCAGGATGGCGTCGGTATTGCCGTCGGTCATCAGACCAAAGCGTGTGCCGCGATCATAGACCAGATTAAATTCGGCATAGCGGCCGCGGTAAATCAGTTGCTGTTCGCGTTCTTCATCGCTCCAGGGCTTGGCGATATGGCGGCGCACCAGTGCCGGATAGATCTCGCGGAAGGTGCGCCCGACATCCCGGGTGAAGGCAAACGAGGCATCATCGGCATCGATGTAGTCATAGAAGATGCCGCCGACGCCGCGTGCGACATTGCGGTGTTTGATGAAGAAGTAGTCGTCGGCCCACTCCTTGAAGCGTGGATAGTCGCCGCAGGCATGGCGTTCACAAGCCGCCTGGAATGCGCTGTGAAAATCGGCGGTGTCCTGTTCGACCGGGTAGGGCGGGTTGAGGTCGGCGCCGCCGCCGAACCAGGTCTTGCCGGCTGTCGCGATATGGCGCGTGTTCATGTGAACCGCAGGCACCAGGGGTGAATGCATATGGGCTACCAGTGACACGCCCGAGGCCCAGAACCGCCCGTCATCCTGCGTCGCGCCCTGCATCTCGGCGCGGAACTTCTCGGAGAACTCGCCCGATACGACCGAGACGTTGACCCCGACTTTCTCGAAGACACGGCCCTTCATGACCGCCATGACCCCGCCGCCGCCTTCCGGGCGTTCCCATGATGTGCGCTCGAACCGGCCCGGCGGGCGATCGCTGAAGGGGCCGGTGTGTTCGTCTTCGATCGCTTCGAAGACGTCACAGATCGAAGTACGCAATTCTTCGAACCATGCCGATGCGCCAGCACGGCGCGCGGGATCGCCTGGAAGTTCGATCGTGGAGTCGTTCATGGCGGGCTCACAATGGGCTCACGGCGTGGAAACACCAATCTCGCCGAAGCCACCGGTCTGGCGCAAGGCCTCGCCCAAGACCATGGCACCCGCGACAGCGATATTGAGGGAGCGCGCGGCGCTTTCCATGGGAATGGCGATACGCAAATCGGCGCGCTGGTGGACGTGGTCAGGCACGCCCGAGGATTCCCTGCCGAGCAGCAACACGTCGTCGGGCCGCAGTTCGGCCTCATAGACACTCCGGTCCGCCTTCGTCGTCAGCAAAATAAGGCGGCGTGTGCCCAGGCTCTGCTGGAAACGTTCCCAATCGTCATGGCGTGTCATGTCGAGGTTGGCGCCGTAGTCCATCAGGGCGCGGCGAAAACGTGCATCGCCAAGCTGGAACCCTGCCGGCTCGATGATATCGACCGCGACATCCAGGCAAGCGGCCATACGCAGAATCGTTCCCGTATTCTGGGGAATATCGGGTTGGTAGAGAGCAATCCTCAACATCGCCTACTCTAGAACAAAACAGCCTCGGACGGAATTGACATGCGATTGAGAATGAACCTCGAAGCCGTTCCGACACTCTTAAATAGCGCGGATTCACATGGCCGGTTGGAACCGCGAACTGTTTCCCTGTGAACATGATCCGATTGGGGCCTTGCGCGCCCTTGCACCGTGCTTTGCGGCGGTATATTCATGGCCCGCCTTGGGGAAACCGAAGGTGTCAGAGGGTTCATGGTGCTGCCGCGTTTGGGTGGTGCGTGTCATGGGCCGGGTCCAACAACAACGCAGAGGTCTCCCTGCAATGGCTGAGCACTCACTCGGCGCGCACGAAGAAACCCGGCGCGATTTTCTTTACGTGGCGACTGGCGCTGTTGCGGCCGTCGGTGCTGCCTGCGCGGCATGGCCTTTCATCGCCCAGATGAACCCGTCGGCCGATGTTCTGGCGCTGTCGTCGACCGAAGTCGACATTTCGCCGGTCCAGGTCGGCCAGCAGATCACGGTGAAATGGCGCGGCAAGCCCGTCTTCATCCGCCATCGCACGGAACAGGATATTGCCGAGGCGCGCGCCGTCCCGCTTGAGGATCTGAAAGATCCCCAGACCGACGAAGAACGCGTCGAGCGGCCCGAGTGGCTGATCATGGTCGGTGTCTGCACCCATCTGGGCTGCATACCCCTGGCCGATGCGGGCGACTTTGACGGCTGGTTCTGCCCTTGCCACGGCTCGCACTACGATAGCTCGGGCCGTATCCGCAAAGGTCCTGCACCGGAAAACCTCACCATTCCCGGCTATGCCTTCACTGACGACACCACGGTTGTCGTGGGCTGAGCGGGGAGAGAGCAGATATGGAACGACTTCTCAACATTGGCCTGGTGCGCTGGTTCGACAACCGCCTGCCGATCCTGAGCTTCACCAACGAACACCTGATGGTCTATCCGGCCCCGCGCAACCTGAACTATGCGTGGAACTTCGGTTCGCTGGCCGGCCTTGCACTGGTCATCCAGATCGTCACCGGCATCGTGCTGGCAATGCATTACACGCCCCACACCGAGATGGCCTTCGACAGCGTCGAGCGCATCATGCGTGATGTGAACTACGGCTGGTTGATCCGCTATATGCATTCCAACGGTGCGTCGTTCTTCTTCATCGTGGTCTACCTCCACGTCTTCCGCGGGCTCTATTACGGCTCCTACAAGGCGCCGCGCGAGGTGCTGTGGTGGATCGGGCTGGTCATTCTGCTCGCCATGATGGGCACGGCCTTCATGGGTTATGTGCTGCCCTGGGGCCAGATGAGCTTCTGGGGTGCGACTGTCATCACCAACCTGTTCTCGGCTATCCCGATCATTGGTGTGCCGATCGTCGAATGGCTGTGGGGCGGCTTTGCCGTCGACAATCCGACGCTGAACCGGTTCTATTCGCTGCATTACCTGCTGCCGTTCGCGATTGTCGGCCTGGTCGTGCTGCATATGTGGGCGCTGCACCACAAGAAATCGAACAACCCGTTGGGCATCGACTACAAGGGCCCGCAGGACTTCATCCCGTTCCATCCCTACTATACGATCAAGGATGCGGTCGGTGTCGGTGTGTTCCTGATCCTGCTGTCGATTTTCCTGTTTTATGCGCCCAACTACATGGGCCATCCCGACAACTATATCCCTGCTGATCCGCTCAAGACGCCGGCCCATATCGTGCCCGAATGGTACTTCCTGCCGTTCTACGCGATCCTGCGTGCGGTGCCTGACATTTGGTTTATCCCGGCCAAGCTTGCCGGTGTGATTGGCATGGGGCTTTCGATCGGGATCCTGTTCCTGCTGCCCTGGCTCGATACCTCACGTATCCGTTCGGCGACCTTCCGGCCCGTGTTCAAGTGGTTCTACTGGTTCATGGTGCTCGACATGATGGTTCTGGGTTATGTCGGTGCGCAGCCGGCTGAAGGTGTCTGGATCGTTATCGGCCGGATCGCCACGAGCTATTACTTCCTGCACTTCCTGATCCTGCTGCCGTTGATTGGCTGGTTCGAGAAGCCGCGGGCACTTCCCGACAGCATTGCCAAACCGGTCTTGTCCGGTGGGCCCGGTGTGGCAGCTTCTGCTGCCCAAGACAAAGCGTGAGGAGAGACGCGATGAACCGCTTCATTCCCGCCATCCTGGCGCTTTTCCTGGCCATGCCGACGGCTGCCTTGGCTTCCGGCGATGGGCAGGAAGCTCCCGCACAGCATCCCTGGTCGTGGAACGGCATTTTCGGCACCTATGACCGTGAGCAGCTGCAGGGTGGCCTGGAAGTGTTTCTGGCCCAGTGCATCAACTGCCACGGCCTGAAGTACATTCATTTCCGCGATCTGGTGCAGATCGGACTGTCGGAAGATCAGGCCAAGGCTCTTGCCGAAGGATTTGATGTCGCCGGCGATCCCGACGAGTGGGGCGATCCCACGACCCGTCCGGCCGCGCTGTTTGATGGCTTCCCCGATCCCTATCGCAACAACACCGAAGCGGCCGCACTGAACAACGGTGCGGTTCCGCCTGACCTGTCGCTGATGGTCAAGGCGCGCCCCGATGGCTCGAACTACATCCTCTCCCTGCTTACCGATGAGGACTACAACGAGGGCAATCCCGACGACGACGGGCTTTATCCCAATCACTACTTCTCCAGTGGTGCGATTGCGATGGCTCCGCCTCTGTTTGAAGGCCTCGTTCAGGACCATGACGGCAACGATGTTTCGGTCGAGGAGATGGCTGTGAACGTCACCGCTTTCCTGACTTGGGCGGCCGAGCCCAAACTTGAAGATCGCAAGGGCATGGGTCTGAAGGTCCTGCTGTTCCTGCTGGTGCTGACGGGCCTGCTCTACGTCTGCAAGCGCAAGATCTGGGCCGACGTCGCACACTGATGCCGGTTGGATGTGCTGCCGGGCTCCGGGTGAGCCTGAACGCCTGTTTGTGATGAAAAGGACGCCACGATGACCGAAACGGTGCTGGGCGTTCTGGGCGGCAGCGGTGTTTATGACATCGACGGGCTGGAGGATGCCCGCTGGACCACGGTGGAAACCCCATGGGGCGCACCGTCTGACCAGCTGCTGCAGGGCGTGCTCGATGGCCAGCGGATCGTTTTTCTGCCGCGCCACGGCCGTGGTCATCCGATTTCCCCGACCGGAATCAACGCACGCGCCAACATCGATGCCCTCAAGCGCCTTAGCGTGACCGATCTGATCTCGGTCGCTTCGGTCGGCTCGTTTCGTGAAGAACTGGCGCCGGGCACCTTTGTGATCTGCGACCAGTATGTCGACCGGACCAACAGCCGCGAACGCAGTTTCTTCGGCAACGGCTGCGTTGCCCACGTCTCACTTGCCCATCCGACCTGTGATCGCCTGGCTGACCATGTCGCGGCCGCCGGCGACGATGCCGGGTTGGCGATGGTGCGTGGCGGCAATTACCTCTGCATTGAGGGCCCGCAGTTTTCGACCCTGGCCGAATCCAACCTGTTTCGCTCCTGGGGCATGGATGTGATCGGCATGACGGCGATGCCAGAGGCGCGTTTGGCCCGCGAGGCCGAGCTTTGTTACCTCACGGTCGCGATGGTGACCGATTATGACTGCTGGCATGAAGATCATGGCGCAGTCACGGTCGACAAGATCATCGAGGTTCTCCACGCCAATGCCGATAACGCGCACAAGCTGGTGCGGGCCCTGGCGCCCCGCGTCGGCAGGCGGGACCATCCCTGCGGCAAGGGCTGTGATCGTGCGCTCGATTTCGCCTTGATCACTCCGCCCGATCACCGTGACGCCACAATGCAGACAAAACTGGATGCGGTCGCGGGCCGCGTGCTTGGATAAGGAGCCATGGACCTCAAGAGCCTGATTCGCACGATCCCCGACCACCCTCACGAAGGGATCATGTTCCGCGATATCACCACGCTGTTTGGCGATGCACGGGGTTTCCGGCGCACGGTCGATGAACTGGTGCAACCCTATGCCGGTGAAAAGATCGATGCCGTGGCAGGGATCGAGGCGCGTGGATTTATTCTCGGCGGCGCGGTTGCGCACCAGCTTTCGGTAGGTTTCATCCCGGTCCGCAAGAAGGGAAAATTGCCCTGGAAGACGATCGGCGCAGATTACGCGTTGGAATACGGTACGGACCGTGTCGAGATCCACGAAGACGCTGTTGTACCCGGCTCGCGCGTCCTGGTGGTCGACGATCTGATCGCCACGGGCGGCACAACGGCAGCGGGCATCGAACTGCTGCGCAAGGCCGGAGCCGAAATCGTGGCATGTTCCTTTGTGATCGAGTTGCCTGAACTGGGCGGTGCCAAAGTGCTTGCCGACCTGGGGGTTCCGTTCCACGCACTTCTGCAATTCGACGGAAGCTGACATGAACGGGGCGGTCACGGGCATCGATCACCTGCTTGTCGACAGCGACAATCTTGAGCGCGATCGCGGCCAGTGGGAGCGCCTCGGATTTTTGATGACCCCGCGTGGTCGCCACCCGCAATGGGGCACCGGCAACTACTGCACGATGTTCGAGCGCGACTACATGGAATTGATCGGCGTGGTCGACCCCGATGAGTTTGCCGCCAACGCTTCCCGTCGCGGCGCACGACGCCAGGGGCCCGGGCTTTCGGCCATCGCCTTTGCGACCGCCGATGCCTTTGCCGCACGTGATGCGTTTGTCGAGGCCGGGATTGCTGCCGATGGGCCCAAGGACCTGTCGCGCCTGCTCGAAGGCGAGGACGGCACCAGCGAACCCCGGTTCGATATCCTGCATCTTCCGGCTGATTCGACCCCCGCTATCCCGATGTTCCTTTGCCGTCACCGCACGCCCGAACTGGTCCGCCTGCCCGGATGGACCGATCAGCCCAATGGCGTGACGCGCATCGTGAGTGTTGCTGTTCCGGTCACTGATCCGCTCGCTACGGTGTCGGCGCATGAACGGCTGCTGGGTGCCCTTTCGGTCACCATCACCGATGACATGGTGACCCTGCGCACCGGCACGGCGTCGATTCTTCTGGCAACACAGAAGTCGCTCAATCAGCTCTACCCGGACCTTCTTCCGGAACCCGATGAGGGCGCCTGTCCTGCGCTCGTGACATTGGCCGTAGGCGATCTCGACGGCACGGCAGGCGTTCTTGCTGCAAACGCCATCCTGATGCTGCGCGAGCCGAACGCGCTTGCCGTCGCGGCTGAAGATGCCTGCGGCATCGCCATGGTCTTCGACGGATCAGCCTGAGGCCGGCTCACGGTCGCTGGATCGACGGGTTGGCCTGAATGCCTTCCCTAACGGGCGGGCTCGTCGGGTTTGGTCACGATCCGTGCGGCAGAGCCGGCAATGGTCTGGCGGTCCTGATCGCTCAAGGTTCTTGCGTTGTCCTCGTCGCTCAGGCGTACTGTGACTTCGCGGTTGGCGAAGCGAATGCCGTTTTTCTCGAAGAGTTCGCGAATTTTGGCAAAGATCACGCGGCGCAGCATCCACTGGTCGCCCGGCCGGGTCATGAACTTGAGCGACATGATCTGCGCCGAGTCCTCCATCTGGACGACGCCCTGAGACTTAAGGGGCTCCAGGAACTGCGGGCCCACCTCGGGGTCCAGAAGAAGCTCCTGACCGAGCTTCTTGATCATCTTGCGGACCTTCTCGGTATCGGTGTCATAGGTCAGGCGCAGGGGCAGTTTCATGATTGCCCAGTCGCGCGAAAAGTTGGTGACGTGACCGATATCGCCGAACGGCACGGTGTTCAACGGCCCTCTGTGATGGCGCAATTGCATGGAGCGGATCGAGATCCTCTCGACCGTGCCTTTTACGCTTCCGATATCGACATATTCACCCTTGCGGAAGGCGTCATCGATCAGGAAGAAGATACCCGACACGATGTCCTTGACCAGAGCCTGCGCGCCAAAACCGACAGCCAGACCAACCACACCGGCACCGGCGAGCAGAGGAAGGACATTGACGCCCATCTCGCCCAGAACAGCGAGGACAGCCATCGATAGCAGGGTAATCTGGGCGACGAGCTGGGCGAGTGGCAGGATCGTTCCCAGCCGTGCGCCCGCGCCACCGCCTTCACCCTCGGCGGCTTCCCCGTCGTCGACGCCGAGTGCGATCTTCTCCATGGCGATCTGACGGTTCGTGACGATCCGGATCAGTTCCCACAAGCCATAGGTCAACACAATGATCAGGAAGATATCGATGACCGAACGGGCAAACTGGGCGCCAATGCCTTCTTCAGCCAGTGTAACAATGTCGAAACCCCAAAGGTGCAGCAGGAAAAACACCCCAAACGTCAAGACCACCACACGACAGACGCGCGAGAGACCGATGCGTGTCTGCTCATCGGCCGCCTGGATAGCGGGGTCCTTGTCGGGCCGATCCGATATCAGGCCCCGGGCAAGGGCGCGCACCGACTGATCGATCAACGGCAAGCCAATCAGGATGCTGAGCGTCAGGGCCATGGCCGTCAGGAGGCTGCGATCCACGGTGCCTGTCGATGCGATCAGAACGCTGACCAAGAGGTGGAGCACAAGCAGACCGATCGAAATCTGCGGCCACCATTTGGAGAACCACCGGTCAACCCTGTGGGCCTGATCGATGTGCCCCATGAGAATCGTCCGGATTTCATTCCGATTAATCCAGATCGCGGCGGCAATCGCGATGTGGAAGGCAAGGTTGACCCAAAAGCCGAACCTGACCTCGCCATAGGGGACACCCATATGGTTCATCCAGACGACGAAACCAAAGCCGAAGTTGAACACTGCGGCGACGATCACGGCAAAGCGGATAAGGGAGTGGGCCATTTTATCATCAGCCGTACAAAGACGCAGTTCCGGTTTCCTGGGCGACAGCATGAAGATGGCGACTGCGGCCGCCATCCATGTCCAGATGCACGCGGTGATGAACCGGCGCAGGGTCTCCTGATCGGCTGCAGCGCTCTCGTTCCAAATCAGATTGATTCCGAGCGCGACCACGGCAAAGGCCAGGATCGAAAGGACCTGCGAGGCCAGTTGCAACGACACAACGCCAAGCTTCGACCAGAACGGTGAGACCCAACCTTCCCGGGCCGGGCGTTGCCAGTCCTTCGTCGCTCGCCTGACGAGTATTCCTGCAGCAAGCCCAAGGGCCATACTGACAATCAGAGCTAGAAACAGGACACCATAACCCCGGTCGCCCCGTTCGGTGGCGAAGTTGCTCATGGCTTTGGAGATGCTGGAAGGAATATTGGGCGCAACCTCGATCGTCGTGACCACAAATGCGCCCAGAGACATCGCATAATCCTCGGCGATGTCATCGAGATCGCGCTGGTCCAGCGCTGCCAGTTCCCTGGCCCGGCGATCAGCCTCTTCGCTGAGGCGTTGCAGCAGAATTTCGCGGACTTTCTGGTCATCGATCTGCGACAGCAAGTCGCGGATCGCTTCCTGGGTCAGCGGGTCGGGCAGAACGATGACGGTCTCGGATTCTTCACCTTCGACCATCTCGAGAGTTTGGGCGTGGGCGGATGTGTCCGCGACCAGCAAAAGCATGGCCGAGATCGATGGTGCCCGTGTCGAAGCCGCCCAGAAACGTCTGCCTTATCTCGTCGATATCCACGACCTGCGGCGCCGGTTACCCGGCGGAACCTGAAGGGGGAGTGTCAGCCGACGTAACGCAACAGGACGTCGAGGCTGCGTTCGCGCGCCTGGCGGGCCGATGCTTCATCCCAGGAACCGCGCTGATCGCAGGCAAAGCCGTCGACCAAAGCGCGAATGTGGCTGTTGACCCCGAAAATCTCCTGCAACACGACCAGCCCACCGCGCGGATTGTCCGGTGTGG
>Ga0233427_10003595_pt1 | contig 13479 bp, 9 predicted proteins | sample SI_118_April2016_5_FD_179885 | JGI IMG/M metagenome (GOLD analysis project Ga0233427, IMG submission 179885) | Seawater microbial communities from Saanich Inlet, British Columbia, Canada - SI_118_April2016_100_MG | ecosystem: Environmental > Aquatic > Marine > Inlet | place: Canada: British...
AGACGGGAGTGGGGATGAAGACGGGAGTGGGGATGAAGACGGGAGTGGGGATGAAGACGGGAGTGGGGATGAAGACGGGAGTGGGGATGAAGACGGGAGTGGGGATGAAGACGGGAGTGGGGATGATGATGGGAGCGGTAATGAAGAAGATGACAGTATTGATTATAATACATTAAATGATTTAGAAGTTGTCGAGTTTGAGTAATTATTTAGTTATTATTGAATAATTATTTAGTAATTATTTATAGATAATTTAACTATAATTTTCTGGTATTAAATTATGTAAAATAGTTTTATGAATATCATCAATTTCTAAATTATCAACCATACAATAAATATTCATCAATGTTAATGTATTACCTCTAGATATATCTTTTATAATTTCATAAGCATTGTCTATTTTACAATGTATTTTTAAATAAGTTTGTATTCCTTCTAGTATAATTTCAGGATGATTTTGTAATTCTTCTTTTATTTTATTTTTATTTGGTGTTAATCTTAATATACTAGATGACATTTTTTTTAATGTTAATACAACATATCCAAAGATAGAGGATACATTACGTAAAGCACTACTATCACTTATATCTCTTTGAAAACTTGTTTCTGTTAATATATCAGCAACACCATCTATCATACGTTTTGCCATTTCTATAGATGTTTTGCTATTTTCTAAATCAATTGGATTTATTTTATGAGGCATTGTGCTACTACCTACTTCACTTTTAACTATTTTTTGTATTAAATATTCACGATGACAATAAAGCCATAAATTACCACGTAAATGTTCTATAATATGAAGCATTCTTTTTATTATATATAACACTTTAAGTATTGAATCATAATTATCACATTGATTGGTATGTTGAGTTCTTTTAAAATATGCTTTTTTAACATAATAATCTTGTTTTTGATCATCATTTTTTAAATCGAATAATGTAATAAAATGGTCGCACCATTCTTCCCAATTTGTATCTGGTAAAGCAAATTTTAAAGCATTCATTTCACCAGTAGCACCACCAAATTTAACAGTTAAACCTAATCTAATATTCATTTCTAATTCATTAAAAATATCATCTAAACGGTCTTTATAAATTAACATTTCTTTAGAAAAATGCGTTGGTGTGGCAGGTTGTCCGTGGGTATAACTTAACATTAGTATATCATTTTTAGTATTATTATTTATTGTAGTGTCGTTAGATGGTATAGTAGTATTAGATATTGGATTATCGTTAGATGTTGTAGTAGCGTTAGTTATTGAGACATAGGGTTCTATTAATTGAGTATTAAAATCTCTTATTAATTTTTTTAATAAATCTAATACAATAAATCCCGAATCTCGAAAACACATCATCATCCCTAAAGAATTTACATCTTGGCTAGTTAATCCAATATGTATTAAATGGGTTTTTTTTGTTTCTTTTATTTCTGGTAAGTCTTTAATAAAATATTCAATGGCTTTTACGTCATGTTTTAATATGATTTCTTTATCTTGTATGTTTAAATAATCTTCATATGTAAAATCAGTCATAGGATTATACTTAATTATAGAACTTGTAAATAATTCAAAATACTTAAGTTCAACATAAATGCGATTTCTATAATAAGCAAAATCATCACATACATTTATTAATTGTTTTACGTCATTAAAATAACGACTATCTAAACACGAAATAGTTAATGACATTTTGTATAGTATTATTTATAGTGTGTTTGTGTGCTGTTTATTGTATATAGTGTAATGTTTATATTATATTATTTATAATTTATTCTGGATACTCTATTTATTTTATAAATAAAATAAAAAATAAAATAAAAAATAAAAAAGAAAAAATAAAAATAAATAACAAAGTAAAATGTTTTATTGTAATAATTTAGTTTTAGTATTTTTCGTAAAATAGAACAAAATTGAATTTTTTATAATAATAATAATTTATATATATTCGTTAGCATCATGGGGAACTCGTTCTTCATTGAAAAGGCTGAAATTTCTAGTATGGAACAACCTCCTACGGATTCCGAAACCGTTGTTGCGGATCAGCCTCCTGCGGATTCCAAAACCGTTGTTGCGGGTCAGCCTCCTATGGTCTCCGAAACAGCTAAAGCCTGTAATTGCTTATGCGTCCTTATGATGTTATTAACACAATGCTGGTTCTCGTGTTATTGTTTTCACTCCAATTGTAAAAAATATCCACGTGCGACACACGGTTGTTTATTGTGTGGTTTCTTTGCTGGTCTCTATGATGCTAACAATTTAGAAAACTTTTCTAAGTGTAATACATACGTAAAAGCAAAAAACACAGATGAAATGGAACTGGAAAAATCTGAGGTGGAGATCTTTTGTCCGCCTACCATATGTGATTATTTGTGTATGTATTACAATATTACTCATGATGATGAAAAGAGTGTCAATAATGACAATTTGTGTTGTTGCGAATGTATAAGCCACATAATCATGACGTCGGGGTGTTCTCCGTTGTTCATACCTTGTTCAACGCTGAATTGTGTATGCAATATAGTATATTTAATATTGTGTTGTGATATATCTAATCCTGACATAAATGTGTTTGGTAAGTTTTACTTTTGTTAGTTATTGCTTTAGCACAAATTTTTTTTATCCACAATGATAAGTGCAACTTAAATAACAATATTTATAAGTAGTAGAATTATACTCTATTGTTGTTAATATAGAAGACCAATCTAATGTTTGTGTGCATTTTGCTACTGTATAAGAATGTAATATATCATCAGTTTGTAAAGCACCATAACCACTTATTGGACACGTTGTAATATAATCACCATTTTGTATGTCTCCATTATAATTACTTACTAATATACCACCTTCACCTACGGAATTAACATAATATACAGTTGTCGATACATTACTTTCATTAGTAACTATTTCTTTAGAACTATAAACACCATAAACGGTTTTATCATTATTTATTACTGATGGTTTAACAGTAATAATAGAATTATTTATATCTCTATAATTACTTAAACCAGTTGAAGACATTATCATACCATAGAGTAAATTATCTATAGTTACAGTATTATCAATAGTTATAATATGAGATCCTGTAAATGGTGAATAAGCATTGGCTAGAACTTGACCTAAAACAACTAATTTTGTATCTGTATCTGAAATTGTTGTTCCTATATGATGTTCTGGTGAATTAGTACCAACACCAACTGCTCCTGTTGAAAAATCACCACCAATTAATATAGTACAATCAGCCGTTGTATTAGATGTAATACCACTGGCAGTATTTTGATATATTGAAAATTTATTTGAGAAGGTTGTAATATTACTTGTATCATCTTTATCATCTACTATTTCATGACCTATAAATATATTTTTATCACCTCTATTATGTTTTCCTGCATGATTACCTAAATATATATTATTACTTGTTGTTGTATTTTGATAACCTGCTATTTTACCAATAAAAATATTTTGTAAACCACTTGAATTAAATGCTCCTGACTCATAACCTAAAAATAAATTATCACTTGCTGTAGAACTAAAACCAGATTTATAACCAATATGAATATTATTTTCTTGTGTTGTCATTGTTCTGGCTGATTCTTGACCTATCGCAATATTATTATCACCATCAGTTATATTATAACCAGCTCTATAACCAGAACATATATTATGAACACCATTATCTAAATTATAACCTGCTTCATTACCAATAGTAATATTATGGTCTCCAGTAGTTAATTCAAAACTACTATTATTACCAACAGCAATATTATAAAGACCATTAGTTATATTAGCACCTGAATTACTACCCAATAATGTATTACCAATTCCCGTATTTATATCTTTACCAGAATGATATCCTAATAAAGTATTATCATTACCACTATTTATTAAGCGACCACTACTTGCGGTTGATGTCCCAGAACCCATAATAGTATTACGAGAACCTGTTTTTAAACTTTCACCTGTATAAGGTCCTACAGCAATATTATTTGTTCCTGTTTTATCAGTATCAGCATTACCACCAGCATTTTGACCTATAAACATATTAAAATCGCCTTGAATATTTTTTGCTGTATTATGACCTATTGAAAATGCATTTTGACCTGTATAACCAACACCAGCATTTTGACCTATAATAAAAGTATTTGTATTTACATTATCATTACCAGATTCTGAACCTATTATAATACTACTACTATTTGTTGTTAAAGCATTACCTGTATTTCGTCCAATTAACACATTATTCCCTGATGATATAATAGATGTCCCTATATTTGAACCTATTAATACATTATTTGTTGATGTTGTGGATACTGGACCATTATTTGTTCCTATACATATATTATCTGAACCCGATTGTAATGCCCATCCTGGAGCATCATTTGCGTTCGAATTATTTGTTGTTGAACCTATTAAAACATTTCGTGCTCCTGATGTTAAAGAATACCCTGCCTCATTACCAATGACAGTATTAAAAGAATTTGAACTTGTGCTGGCACCTTTACCAGCATTATTTCCTACATATGTATTACAATCACCTGTTGTATTATTATACCCTGATTGATGACCTATATATGTATTTTTTAAACTGCTAGTATTATTATAACCTGCTGTTGTTCCTATTGCTACTATATTACTTGATAAATTTGTATATCCTGCTTGTTCTCCTATTAAAACATTATTATGAGCCGATACAGCATTATTTCCAGTTTGATATCCAACATAAGTATTATCATTTCCAGTTTGATTAGAGCGACCTGATAAACTACCTATAAATGTATTTTGATTTGAACTTAATGTATTTGTTGCTGTATTATCACCTATAAATACATTTAGATTACCTGTTGTTAATGATGTTGCGGTATTTGTTCCCATAATAATATTATTATTGGCAGTTGTCATAGAATTACCTGCTTGATAACCACTTATTACATTTTCATTACCAATAGTAATACTTGTGGCTGCGTTTGAACCTATAATGGTATTTTTTACTGCTGTTGTTAAATTTTGACCTACATAGGAACCTAATAATACATTATTATCACCACCAGACATTATTAAACCAGTATGAAAACCAACTAATGTATTAAAAGATGCAGTTGTAATATTAGAACCAGAATTAATACCAATGAAAATATTATTTATACCATCAGCATTTCTTTTACCTGCGGTTTCATCTATAGATATTGTTCCATTAAGTTGATTATTCTCACCAAGATTATTTAACAAACTGACATAATATTTATCATTTTCATTTGTAAAGGAATAACAACTATTAAAATAAAGACGACTAAATGTTGTGTTTTCAAATATATCACCCAATATTTGTAAGCCACTACACATCATTGTATAATAATTATCACCATAAATACTATAATCCACATTATCATATGCTCTAATTTCACCATTAAAAACCTGAATAAATTTTTGTGTATTATTGATATTTACAGTTTTAATACACGTATTTGTAGTCGTTCCTGAATTGACACTTATTTTAGGATTATAAATAATACCTTCACTATCTATAAAATTTAAAGCAGTATTAGTTACAGTATTTGAACTATTTAAAGTGGCATTAATATTATTAAACATACAATTGGAGCACGCATTACTTTGAATACCTATATTTTCAATTGCTGTGGTGCTTGATTTTACAATAAGTTCAACATTTTTCAATATTATATTAGTTCCATTATAAATATTTATACCATAAATATAAGCAGAATAACTTGTGGCATCTATTGTAACATTTTCTATAACTAAATTATTAATAGGATTAGTAGTATTATTAATAATAGATGATGTTGTTTGACCTGCCGTATAAGTTGATAATCCATTTGTATTTTGTATTTTTATATTTTTAAGTGTTGTATTAGATGATACTAGAAAACAAGAAGTATTGCTATTTGTTGTTCCTGATGTATTATCATAACGATAAAATTGTAATAATGTATTGTCTTCCCCATTACCTTCTATATCTACATATTCTTTACACGTTATGACATTCGTTTCGTGATAGACACCAGATTGTATTTTAATTAAATATCTATTTGTAGAACTATTATCACTAATTGAATTCATAGCATTATATAAAGTATTAAAATTACAATTTACTTTACCAACGCTAATTGTTTTATAATCATTATAAAATGTATGTGATGGTTCGATATTATTAACACTTCCTTCATTAATTACATTATATAAATTAACATTATAATTACTATTTGTATCGGCATTTTTTATTGTATTGGATGATGCTTTTATAGTAGAATTATAAATATTAATATCATATAATGCTTTTAAGGTTATATTATTACTTGGAGTAGCGCTTTCATTTACTAAATTAAAACCAGTCTCTAGAGTAATTACATTTGATGTTATAGTATTACTTATTTTATATATACCATCATTGCCAGTTGAACCTGAAACTGAAATATAATGTCCGCGGTCATAATTTTCAGTTATAAAATTAAATCCTGAAATATCTGAACTTTCAATTGTATTTAATCCAGCATTCATACCTGTTGTTGTATTTACAAAACTAATCACATTAGTCGTTGTTTTAGATAAATAGGGAGCAACATTACCGGTGCTATTTAATTTAATACCATAATTATTAGTATCGTCTAAATTATTTGATACTTCTATTTCACTATTTTTTAATATAAAACTACTGTTATTAATATCAATACCTGTATTGGTGCTTCCAGTATTACTTGTAAAATAATTATTTGACAAATTTAAATTTTCAATATATAATTTATCTTTAATAGAACTTGTAGAACCTATACAATCAGTTATATAAATACCATTATTCACTGTTGAATTTGAAGTAAGCATATCAATACTATTATTTAAAAGTTGAGGCGTATTATTATTTAAATAAATTGCATTGACATTACCTGCTAAACTAGAACTATTTATATCAATAGTCGAATTCAATATTTTATTATTTGAACCATTTTTAATATAAATACCATATGTATTACCATAAGTGCTACTATTACTACTTGTATTAATAATACAGTTATTAATAACAACATTACTTTTATCTCTGGAATAAATACCTACTGAATTATAAGATGTATTTGAATCTGCTAATTTTACAACAATATCTTTAATTTCACTATTATTGCCTGCGTAAATCATAGAAGCATCTTCTAAATTAGTTTGACCTGAATTTTGTGTAATTACTGTATTATAATTACCTTCACCTCTAATACTAACATAATCTGGTAATATAATTTGATTTAATTCTTCGGTATATTGTCCTGGGGCTACTTGAAGAACAAAAGGATACGTGGCTGATGGGGCTGAACCTATATTTGATGTTAAAACACCATCTAAATAATTACGAAATGATGTTCCTATAGCATTAATAATTGCTTGATTAATACCTGTATATTCTGCAGCACCAGCAATAGGTGATATTGTTATAAAATTTTGAAAAAGCCTTCCTTCACCTTCTGCAATAGATGATAAAACACCAGTTGATGCGTTTATATTTAAATTTGCTCCTACTCGTATAACACCTAAATTGCTTGTATTTGCTACATTTTGTGTAAAAGGTCGCCATTTATTACCAAAAATATCTGCACCATCATTACTATTTGGTAAAGAATGATAACCTTCAAATAATAATGTATCTTTATTAAACCTTATTTGACCTTGGGCTCCAGTGTTATCATTTGTTTGCTGGTCTAAACTTTCTTTTTCACTAATAATAATTGATTTATCAAATGTTACCTTCTTTTTTAAATCTACTGTTGACATTTTAGGTTAAACTATTATTTAATATTATTATATTATTTATATACTATTAATTATATTTAAAATAATTAAACTAATTATATGTAATAGATTTATTTAAATATATTTTTAAATAATTATTTTTTGATTTATAAAATTTTTTGATTTATAAAAAATTTTGATTTATAAAAAATTGATTATTTAAAAATAAATTATATTTAAATTATAACATAAAACTTTAAATTATATTAAATAAAAATGTCTACGCTTACAAAAACGCTAATTACTAAACTTGAAAAAGAACCTCATACTGAAGGATTAAAATTAGATATTAAATTATTGGAAAAACTTTTAACAAAAGCAATTCATACTTATTATAATACTGATAAACCTTTATTAACTGATAAAACATTTGATATTCTAGAAACTATTTTAAAAGAAAGTTATCCAGCGTCTGACTTATTTAAAACTATTGGTGCTCCTATAGCAAATGCTGAAGATAAAGTAAAATTACCTTATTATTTAGGGTCTCTAGATAAAGTTAAACCTGGTGAAAAGGTGCTTACAAAATGGTTAAAAGATAATGAAGGTTCTATTCTTATTTCAGAAAAATTAGATGGATTAAGTTGTTTATTAGTTATTGAAAAAGAGAGTGGTGGTGTTGATACTGGTGGTGCTGGTAGTGATGGAAATATTAAAATGAAACTTTATAAGCACGGTGATGGTTATGAAGGTCAAGAAATTACTAATCTTTTAGAAAATGTTAATATGGGAAAAGAAAAAGATAAAAATAATAATAAATTAAATATGAAAGAAATAGAAAAACTTTTATCTATTCATAAACATATTGCTATTCGTGGTGAAATTATTATTAAAAATAATGTTTTTGATAATAAATATACTAAATTGTATCCTAAAGCTCGCAGTTTAATTGCTGGTATTGTAAATAGTAAAAAACCTGATTCTAAAATTGTAAAAGATATTGATATTGTCTTTTATGAATGGATTGCTCCTGATAGTTTAAACTATGAAGAACAATTTAAGTCTTTGAAAAATCTAGGAGTATTATGTGCTAATTATAAGGTATTTAGTTCTTTAACTGAAACACAATTACCTGAATTACTTATGGATTTTAAAAAAGAAAGTTTATATGAAATTGATGGTATTATTTTAAGTAATAATAGTAAGTCTCATAAACGTGTTACTAGTGGTAATCCTAAATATTCAGTAGCCTATAAAATGGCTCTAGACGATCAAATTGCTACAACAACAGTTTTAAATGTAGAATATAATATTTCTAAACACGGCGCATTAGCACCTCGTATTCAATATAAACCTATTACTATTAAAGGAGATAATCATCAATATACATCGGGATTTAATATGAAATATATTGTTGATAATAATATTGGACCAGGAACAGAAATACAAATTATTAAAAGTGGTGATGTTATACCTTATATTTATAAAATTATAAAAAGTTCGGTTTCTGCACAAATGCCTGATGATACTATTAAATGGCATTGGAACGAAACCCGAGTCGATGCTATTGTTGATGATATGGAAACAAATAGTGATGTGCGTGTTAAACGTATTATCTCCTTCTTTTCTGTTATGAAAATTGCGGGTGTTGGTGAAGGTGTTGTTAATAAATTAGTTAATGCCGGTTATGAAGAAATTAGAAATATTCTTGATTTAACACCTGATGTGATGGCTCGTATTGATGGCTTTCAATTGAAGAGTGCTACGAATGTATATAATTCTATTCACAAAGTGATTGATCTCGAACAACCATTGGAACGTGTTATGATGGCAAGTAATATTTTTGGTTTGGGATTAGGTGAAAAGAAATTTAAATTAATTGTTGATGCTATACCTAATTTTATGGTAAAATGGAAAAAGGGACTTGTTTTGAAAGACGATATTATGAACATTGATGGATTTAGTGATAAATCTACAGAAGTCTTTTTCAAAGGTATGCCTAAATTTATAGAATGGTTAAAACTTTATTCGATGATTAAATTAAAAGTAAAGACTAATATTGATGGGTCTGATACTGGCTCTGGGACTATTAAAAATAATTTATTTAAAGGTATGGTTGTTGTATTTACTGGTATTCGTAATGTTGCTATGGAACAAATTATTATTGATGGTGGAGGTGTTATTGGTTCTGGTATTACTGGAAAAACAACACTTGTTGTTGCTAAAGATATTACTGAAAATAGTGGAAAAATTAAAACCGCTCGTGAAAAAGGTATTCAACTTATGAATATTAATGATTTTGGAGTTTTTATTGGTTATAAATTATAATAAGTAAAGTATTAAAAAATAATATTACATATTTAGACATTTTTACACATTTTTACATTTAAAATGTCATTTTTTTATATGTTATTAATATAATAATATATATTATATAATAATATATATTATATAATAATATATAATAATATAATAATATAATAATATGGATTATATATCTACTATACGCGATTCAATAGCTACTTCACTTAATATGAAATTATTTAATAATAAAGAAGAAGCATTATTTTCACATATTTATAAATCTAAACTGGATAAAATGCCATTAAACGCATTTAAAAATTACAATGTTGATAATTTTGATTCGGATAGGTTGCAGAAATCAGCAGTAAAAGCATATCCACTATCTAATAGACCACGTGGTAATGAAGATATAAGTAGTGTAAAATATTATCAAAAACAAATACAACAAAAAAAAGAAATTATGCCAATTTGGATGATAAAAAAAAACAAAAAATATATATTATTAGATGGAGCACACAGAATTGTAGCAAGTTATATAGAAGACAAAGATGTATATGCCTATATAATTAATATTTAATATACGTTTTAAATGTTGAAATGCGTAAAACATAAACTATAGTAACTTAATTAAAAAAATAAACTATCACATAAATTAATAGGTTTTAATGGTTTTATTGGTTTTGATGTTAAAATAAATAAGATAAATACAATAAACATTATTGTAAAAAACCAAGAAAAACTATTTGTATATGTTTCTGTTAATTCTTCGCAAAATTTATCAAGTTGTTCTTCTTCATCATCATTATTATATGGATATTTATTTGTATTTATATCTAATGAACCTATTGAAAAAAATGAATAAGGACACTTATTTTTTTTAGAATATGTATTTATTTTACACTCTTTTTTTTTATCTTTCGGTGTATTATTCTTGATATTATTCTTCATATCATTCATTTCATTTTTAGATTTTTGTAATTCCATTTTTAAATCTTGAATTTCAAAATTCATTATTTTAATTTTTTTTGATAAAGGACATTTAGAAAATTCTTTTTCTTCTTCTTGTTCTTCTTTTCTTTGTTTTATAATAAATTCATTTCTTTCTTCTAATAAAATAGTATTTAATAGTTGATGTCTTTCAGTTATTTTTAAACTTTTAAGTTGTTCTTTAATTGTATTTTTATTATTTATTTCTTCTTTTATATTATCATCTAATTGTGTTTCACCACTTTGGGGTTCTTTGTCAATTATAGTTTCCATTTTTAAATAATAATTAATTTATAGTTTAACAAATTTATAGTTTAATAATTACTATTTTAATTACTATATAATAATATAATAATATAATAATTAAAAAAAAATAAACTAATAAATAATTTATTATATAATTTATTATATAATTTATTATAATTTAAATTTAATAATCAATTTTTATTAAAGTATTATAAAAATTGATTTTAAGTAATTTAAATATTTATTTATATATATATATATTATTGGTTTATAACTAATATTTGGTTATAAAGTTCTGGTAAATATAATAGTTTAAATTAAGTATATAATGTGTGCTTCTTTTATTCCTATTGATAATACAGAAAGAAGTAGAAGTAATAGCCCACCACCTGTTAAACCTATTTTTACAAATAAAATGAGAAATGGTAACGGTTATGTAAATGGTAAAAGAGCTTTGGAAAATGATGAACAAATTGAAAACACTGAAAGTTACAAACAATTAAAAAAAATTAAAAATTAGTTTTTAAACATTTTTTTATTTTTAAATATTTATTTTTAAATATTTTTTAATTTTTAAATATTTTTTAATTTTTAAATATTTTTTATTATATTATTTTTAAAGACCAATAATGTGAAGACAATTTTCAGGAGCAATACCATACAATTGCTCTCGTGTAGCAATAGCGGGTAATGTAGCTACTTCTTTTTCCCACACATTAAAAAGTTCTTTTTGTTCTTCTCTCAATAAAATTTTGTTAAACTTAACACGAATGCTATCACGAATACGTGAATTCATTTCTTCTGGTGTTTCGCCTTCTTTAGTGCGATGTTCAATATCACTTTTCACCATATCAGTTACATAAGATTGAAAATCAGACATTTTGAATTAATATATTCAAATTTGTATATATTATTTATAATTAATAATTAAAAAATCAATTTTTTATTTTTTATTTTTTATTTTTGTTTTTATTGTTTTTTGGATATTTTAACATAAATAATTTGCTTTAGTATCACGACAATAATTTATCATATTATTAAAAAGAGAACCTAATAAACAAGGAAAGAATAATGGTAATTTACAAGGTAAAAATGCGACGGTACAACAACATTCTGGTTCAGACCCTGATTGTTTTGTAATAAAATATCCTGATTCATAATATTCGTTAAAATAACGAGGACAAAAATAACATTGTTCTATTTCATCAGGTTTATAACAAAATGTATAACACAAACCACACGCTCTCATATCGTGAGATTTTTTGCCATAACAACAACATAATTTATGTTCTGGTGTATTTGGTATATCTGTATTTTCTTTATTTAATTTGTTATTTTCCATTTTATATAGGTTAATTTATAATTTATAATTTAGTTTTATAGATTTATATTTTTAGTTTTTACTTTATTTAAATCAATTTTTATATTAATAATATATTACTATAAATTATATACTATATTAAATAATAAATTTTAAAATGGTAATTAAAAATAAATAAAAAATATATAAAATCTAAAAAATACAAACATAAACTATTAAATTTTATAATTTATATTTGTATAATTTACATTTTCTTCATAATTTCTAATAATGCCTTTACATCTCCATCGGCACTATGTTGATTTTCAAATTCTTTTCCATAATAATAAACATACAATTCACTTAATTTTGGCATTTTATATTTATTAGTTTTATATCCTTTATAATTATTAGGATTACTTGGAAAATCCATTTTACATATATTGGTGCTTATTTCACCAGTACATATACATCTACCTTTTTCTTTTAATCTACTTAAATGTAGCATACACTCTTTTGCATGTTCTGTTCCTAATCTATATAATTCATTCATTAAAATATGATAATCAAAATTAACATTATGAGCCACTATATAATCGGATTTTAAAATATCAACACATAAATTATGTTTCAATAATAAATCATTAAACTTAATACCATTTTTAATCGTATCTTCATAAGTAATACCGTGAATATGAGAATTTGTAATTTCAGTAAAACCTTCTGGATAACGTAAATGATGTTCTATATTATTAATATTAGATGTTTCTTTATTATAATTATGTATTGCTGACCACGCAATACTTACAATACGAGCATTTTCATATTTCTCATTTAAATTATATGACCAATATGAACCCCAACCATTTGGTCTACCATCTGGTAATCCAGTTGTTTCTGTATCAAATACAAAAATATT
>Ga0233427_10003599_pt1 | contig 13469 bp, 16 predicted proteins | sample SI_118_April2016_5_FD_179885 | JGI IMG/M metagenome (GOLD analysis project Ga0233427, IMG submission 179885) | Seawater microbial communities from Saanich Inlet, British Columbia, Canada - SI_118_April2016_100_MG | ecosystem: Environmental > Aquatic > Marine > Inlet | place: Canada: British...
GCTGGAAGCCACGACTTCACCTGCCATGTCGCCTGTGATCGTCTGGCCCAGCGGCATCGGCGCACCATAGGGGTTGTCGGCATCGATCATGGTACGGACATACGGGTCGATCGAAAGAAACCGTGCGGCAACCAGCACCTCGTTTTGTCCGAGCCTGGGCAGCGCGTCTTCGAGCACTTCGAAATCACCAGCGACAGGCTCGCCGTCGGGCCGTTGTTTCAGCGCGACACGGCGCATGACATCAGCCACCGCCGTCTTCCGGGTAGACGCCCCAGAGATCGGCCATGGGCATCCAGCCTTTCACATCTTCGACTTCAATCCGGCACCAGGTGCCGTCGCACGAGATCAGCTCGCCCTGAACGCCGGGTTCGGCGCGGAAGGCGACCTCTTCGTCCAGGCTGGGCCCGTCATAGGCGGTTCGCTGGCTTGTGCCCGATACGATCACCATGCGCGAGCCCGATAGCATGATGCGGTGAATCCAGCCTTCGGTGCCGTCGATGTCGCGCACCAACCGCCATTGTTCGTATTCACGCACAATCTCGACCGGCAGACCTTCGCGCACGAAGACCCAGTCGACCGGATAATTCTGGCCCGGCCCGGCCCGCATATAGACCTTATCATCCCCCAGAGAGGCAAATCGCGGCAGGGGCAACGGGTCATCGGCCACCGCACCGCGACAAAAAAACATCGCGGCAATGCACAAACATAAGATATGCACGACACGCGACACCGCGTTGCGTTGTCTCACGGGATCGTATTTGTTAAAGAGCGCGCGCCCCGATGTTCGGGGGCTCCGTCGCAGCGAGGCAGTAAAAACACGCATGGCCCGAGCCAAAAAACCAATCGTCATTGTGACCAGAAAGCTACCCGACGTTATCGAGACGCGGATGATGGAGCTTTTCGACACACGGCTCAACGATGATGATCACCCGATGACCCGAGAAGATCTGGTCGTCGCGGTCAAGACAGCCGATGTTCTGGTCCCGACTCTGACCGATCGGATCGACAAGGGGATTCTGGCCCAGGCTGGTGAAAACCTGAGGCTGATCGCCAATTTCGGCACCGGTGTCGACCATATCGACCTGGCCGCTGCGCGCGAGCGCGGCATCACCGTGACCAACACACCCGGTGTCCTGACCGAAGACACCGCCGACATGACGATGGCGCTGATCCTGGATGTGATCCGCCGGGTCAGCCAGGGCGAACGCATGATCCGGAGCGGCGAATGGACCGGCTGGAGCCCGACGCACATGCTGGGCAACCGGCTATGGGGCAAACGGCTGGGCATCATCGGCATGGGCCGAATCGGCTCGGCCGTGGCACGCCGCGCCAGGGGATTCGGCCTTTCGATCCATTATCACAACCGGCGTCAGCTCCCCGAGCACAGCGAAATGGAGCTCGAGGCGACCTTTTGGGAAAGCCTCGACCAGATGCTGGCCCGCATGGATATCATCTCGGTCAACTGCCCCCATACGCCAGGCACGTTCCACCTTTTGTCGGCCAGACGCCTGAAGCTGCTCAAGAACACAGCCGTCATCGTGAACACGTCACGCGGCGAGGTAATCGACGAGCAGGCCATGACCCGGATGCTGAAAGCCGGCGAGATTGCCGGCGCCGGCCTTGATGTCTTCGAGCACGAGCCTGCGGTGAACCCCAAGCTGGTCGCCCTGGAGAATGTCGTTCTGCTGCCCCACATGGGCTCGGCCACGATCGAAGGCCGGATCGACATGGGCGAAAAGGTCATCATCAACATCAAGACCTTCGCCGACGGCCACAAGCCGCCTGACCGGGTGATCGATACGCTGCTGTAGGGGTTTTTGTTTTAGCCTCTGGCGCCAGCGTTCGCTCCGCTCACTTGGCTTTCGCCGCTCGCACGGCGGGCTCGCAGTCGCTCGCCTTCGGCCCTGACCGGGCCTCCCGCTGTCACCAACATCCACCTCCCTCGTCCTCGCCCGGCTTGACCGAGCGATCCATCTCCCGCCGGTGCGGGTCTATGGGGTTCGGGATGGATGCCCCCATCAAGTGGGGGCATGACGGCTGTGGATGTGGTTGGGGCGGGAGCATCCGCCACCTTCAGTGACAGTGTTCGGCGACGAGAGCGAAGCGGCCGCTGACCGGTGCGACCGCACCGGCGCGCCAAAGGCGCGGAAGCCAAGTGAGCGGAGCGAACACCGGCGCCTGAGGCTAAACAAACAACAAAAAATCCTACCGCAAAAACGCGCCTTCACCGCGGATGGCGTCGGCTATCTGTCTATGAAAATGGAGCGTGCCCGCGTCCCAGTAGGGCGCGAAACGGCCGCCGTCATAGGCATCGCAGGTGCGCCCTTCCTGCAGGCGGTGACAAATGCCGGAATCCTCGGCGTTTAGGTTGGCCCATTCTGCGATCACCGCCTCGCGGCCCGCACGGTGCTCCTCGTCATGGGCGGCATCGCCCGCGAAATAGAACCAGACATGCATGATGGTCTCGTCGACCGTTACCGGCTCGAAGCTGAAGAACGCAACGTTGGTCGGGAAAATCGCCATCGTGGCGTTGGGAAAGAGATTGCAGAACGGCGAATCCTTCTCCAGCGCGTCGGGCAGATCCGGGATCTCCGGCAGGGTCGGGCCGTCCGGGTCGGGCGTCAGACCGCGACCTTCGACGCCGATGACGAAGCGGTTGAACATGTGGACACCATCAGGCGACATGCCGAAACGGTCGCGCGGCTCCTGCGCATCGTGGAGCGCGGGATGCACCATGAAAACGTGGTAGTTGTCGCAGAAGTTCTCGACCACCAGCTTCCAGTTGGCATGGAACTCGAAGGGCTGGTAGTGGGCCAGCCGGAGCGCGCCCAGGTTCCAGTCCTCGTAGGCCTTCATGGCCGGCGCCATGTAGTCCTCGAAAGCGGGCGCCTGGCCGTCGATGTTGACGAACACCCAGTCGTGCCAGATCGCCGAGCGGACCTCGAACAGACAATCGCGTTCGGCCTTGCTGCCTTGCCTGTCGTGCTCCAGGGGGGCGTGATAGTGCGGCCGCGCGCGCAGGCCGCCATCGAGCCCGAACGACCAGCCGTGATAGGGACAGGTCAGGACCGCAGCCTTGTCCTGATCCTCGACCACAAGCCTGGCGCCCCGGTGCGGGCAGACGTTGAACCAGACCCGTGTCTCGCCCTTGGCGTCGGTCGCCATGAAAAGCTGGCGGCCGGCGACCTCGAGACACCGCACCGCGCCGGGTTCAGACACCGCACTGCGCGAGCCTGCAAAGACCCAGGTGCGGCTGAAGAGGTGTTTGCGCTCAAGCTCCAGAAAGGCGGAATCGGTAAACGCCGCGTTGGGCAGGCCCTTGGCCTCACCGGTCGTGGCCGTCATGCCTTCGAGAACCGCATCGTTTAGCGCTTCGTGGAGTTCTTGCCGATGGAGACCCTGCACATTTGTCATCTGTGCCTTCCCGCCCGTTTCCGGTTTTACAACCGTACAACCTGCCAGCCAGCGGCGGAAGAGCATAGCACAATCGGTTGCTGGCTGTATGATCCGCGCCAGGACGCAGTGCTGGACTGCGGCCACCTGTGGGGGCTCGGGGCATGAGCGTCACCCGCCGATTGACAGCGGTGTTCTACGCCGATGTCGCCGGCTACAGCCGGCTGACCGGGGCCGACGAGGTCGGCACGCACCGGCGCGTCATGGCAATGCTGGATGACGTGACCGCGCAGATCGGCACGGCGGGCGGCACCGTGCTGTGTTGTGCTGGCGGTCGACACGGCGGCAGAGATCCAGAACGGCCTGGCCGAGGGCAATGCCGGCAAACCCGAGAACGAACGCGTCAGCATCCGCATTGGCATCAACCTGGGCGACGTGATCGAGGATCGCAGCGAGGTCTATGGCGAGGGCGTCAACCTCGCAGCCCGGCTGGAGGCAGCGGCAGAGCCCGGCGGCATCTGCCTGTCGGGCTCGGCACACGACCAGGTCAAGGGCAAGGTCCAGGTCGCGTTCGAGGACGGCGGTGAGGAAGCGTTCAAGAACATTGAGGGCATGGTGCGTGTGTGGCGCTGGGTGCCTGGTAACATCGAAATGGCAACGAAACCGGTCGCGCTGGCTCTTCCCGACAAACCTTCAATCGCCGTGCTCCCCTTCACCAACATGTCGGGGGATCCAGAGCAGGAGTTCTTCGCCGACGGCATCACAGAAGACATCATCACGGAACTCTCCAGGTTCCGCTCGCTTTTTGTCATCGCGCGCAACTCCACCTTCACCTTCAAGGGCAAGGCGGTCGACATAAGCGAGGTCTGCCGCCAGCTCGGCGTGCGCTACGTGCTGGAGGGCAGCATGCGCCAGGCCGGCAACCGGGCGCGCGTGACCGCCCAGCTGATCGAGGCGGCCAGCGGCAGCCATCTCTGGGCCGAACGTTACGACCGCGACCTTGAAGACATTTTTGCCGTCCAGGACGAAGTGACCTTCGCCATCGTCCGGGCACTGCAGCCAAAGCTGGAACTCTCCGAGCAGATGCGTGCGCTCAGGAAACCGCCTGACAACCTCGACGCCTGGGAAAACTACCAGCGCGGCATGTGGCACCTATTCCGTTACAGCCCTGAGGAATGCGAAGCAGCGATCGCGTTCCTGAGCCGTGCTGTCGAGCTTGATCCCAGCTTCGCCGTCGCCACCGCCAGCCTTGGATATGCTCACTGCGTGCGCATTCTCCACGGCATTTCGCCGGACCCCGAAGGCGACATCGCGATGGCACTCAGGCTGGGGCGCAGGGCGGCCAAGCTGGACGAGAATGAACCTTTCGCGTACCTCACAATCGGGAGCGCGAGCATCTATACGCGTCGCTTCGACGAAGCCCTGGCAGCGCTGGAACGCGCGATCGAGCTCAACCCGAACTTCGCTCTGGCGCACATGATCCAGGGTCACGCCCTGTGGCACATCGGCAAGCGCGAAGAGGGTGTCGCCGCGATCGACCGGGCGATCCGCATCAGCCCGCACGACCAGCTCATGTGGGTTTTTCTCGCCAGCAAGGCGATCGCACTCGTGATGCTCGAAGACTACGACGAGGCGATTGCCGTCTCCAAGGCCGCGCAACAGAACCCGAATGCTGCAATCTATGCCTTCCTCGGGGAGCTCAGCGCGCTTGGCAACAGGGACGAGCGTGAACGTGCCGCAGACGCGTTGCGCCGGGCACGCGCGGTCAACCCCGATGTCACCGTCGACTATCTCGACAAGGCGCTGCCGGCGCTGGAAGGTAGGGGGAGATCTGTTTCTGGGCGGTCTGCGCAAGGCAGGCGTGCCGGACTGAACGTTAGCGCCGTCAGGCCGCCGTCTTGGCCTCGAAGCGGTCGGGATACTCGTTGACCAGATGGCGGGCGTAACTCACCGCCGGGCCAACTGACGGCGCGACGACATCGGTCTCGAAGTCCGGCTCGACAAACAGACCCACCGAGCAGCGGTCGAACCCCTGACTCAGGACACGATGCCGGGTGGCGTGCAGGCGCCCGCCAGTCAGTCCATGCATCAGGTCACCCATGTGGATCGAGAGCACATCGGCCCGTGCTTCCACCTCTCGCCAGACACTGTCGCGTCCCTGCATCTGCAGCCCGCCCCTGTGGTCCTGCCAGAGCACCGACATCAGGCCCGTGTCGATATGGGCACTTCCAACCAGGCGGCGGCCGTCGCCGATCTCACCGGGGGGCAGGCCGTCTTCGGCGATCACTTCGAAGCCCTCAGGCATGGGGGCATAGTGCAACAACCGCAGGGTCCCGTTGCGGCTGCCTGCCGCCGCGATCACCGTCTCATCCCCGAGGCCCAGACCGCGCGCGGCTGCCGCCATCACGGCCACACCGATCGCGCGTTCCTCGCGAAACAGCAAAAGCAGCTTCGTCCGCCATCCCGCGACGGGCTCCCTGTCCGGCCAGACATTGTCCTCGCGGAAAGACTCCGCACCCGGCACGTCGGGCGATGTCATTGCAGGTTCAGGCCCGATATCGAAGATCTCGTGGTGCGAAAAATGAGGTTCGTCGGGTAGGGGATAATAGCCACGATAGATGTTGGGATGGGTCGGACGGTCACTCTGTGTGGCACAGGCCATTTTGTCTTCCTGCCCAAGGTCGAAGAACCGCAGGATTTCGGAGATGCGGGTGTCATAGCCGTCGCAGCCCGGAAATCCAGTAGCGACAAAGCTGGCTTCGCTCTCCAGAACCTCCGCGATCCTTCGATCCAGGGCGGGTTCCGCGCCACCCGCAAAGAGCGGCGCGATGTCGAGCTCGGTCGTGGTGGGAATGGTCAACGTCATCGTCTCACTCCGCGACAGCGTCGCCCATGACATCGGCGTAGATGTCGAGACCGGCAAAATCATGCTTCATGTGATCGGCGTAGGTGATCGGCGCCCCCCCGGAATCATGACCGATAGCGGCCGCAAACATCGGCTCCAGGAACATACCCATGGAGCAACGATCACGTCCCGTGCCGATGACCCGGTGCGGCGTCCCTTTCAGGCGTCCCTCCGTCATGTTTTCGAGCGCCTGACCGCAATGGATTGACAACGCCCCGGGCCGTGCAGGAACCTCGCGCCACCGGCCGTCATCACCTTCGTACTGCAAGCCACCCACATCGTCCTGCCAGAGCAGCGATAGCACGCAGGCATCGACATGGCTTCGTGTGATGATCCTTCGACCCATTCCGTCGACCACTTCGGGCAGTTCTTCGCCGGTCGCCGCAACAAAGTCATCGGGGACAGGCGGGTAATGCAGGATGCGCAGGGTTCCGTTGTCGTCGTCGAAAGCCGCCATGAAGGTGTCGACATCAAGCGCCAGAGCCCGTGCGAGAGCCGCCATCACCGCCGCGGCGATCTCGCGTAGTTCGGCAAGAAGCGCCAGAGCCTCAACAGCCCAACCCGGCTCCGGCGCGGGATCCGGCCATTGGTTCATCTCCTCCAGGAAAACCTTCACAGGGTGGCCATCCGGTGCCTGTGAGGGCACAGCGGGCCCGTAGTCGAAGATCTCGTTGTGCGCCCAGCCCCGCTTACACGGAAGCGGGAAGAAGCCGCGATAACAATGGCTGGCCTCGGGTCGGAAACGACGTGTGGCGAGCGCCATGCGCTGGTCTTCCGGTAGATCAAAGAAGGTCAGCAAGCGACCGATCCGCGCGTCGAGTTCGTCGCTGCGGGGAAAGCCTGTTGCGACGAAACCGTTGCACCGTTTCATGGCAGAAAGCACGGCCCGGTCGGTCTCGATGCCAGCGCCGGATGATGCGGCCTTAAACAACGCAGCGATATCAACGGTGGCGATGTCTTCGAGGGGCTCGCTCATGTCCGAATCTCCGTCTCTGCGGAAGGGCGGTCGGACAAGGCGCAAACAACCATCCGACTCACCTCCTGGGGGGTGAAAGATGGTCCTTGTTCGCGAGATGCCGTGTACCAGACGGCCCGGTAACCCTGAAAGAAATGGTCGCGCCAGTCAAGAAGACAGCAAGGGCCAGTCGGCTAAAGGCTGACGATCTGTCCGTCGCCCAAAGTCTGATAGAAGGTGACCAGACCGGTGACCTCGACACCGAGGTCGTCGCGCAACGCATCTTCGGCTACATCCAGGCCCTTGAGCCCGGCCTCGCAGACCATCATGCCGACGTCAAGCGCCGTGCAGGCCTGGAGCAGGGTCTCCATGTCGGCCACACCCCGGCCCTTGAGGTCGTCGTCGCGGTCCGAACCCGCCAACCTGCGCCAGCCTTCCCCGGATTCCAGCAGCGGCACGGCATCCATGGTGACAAACACGGTGACCGGACGGTCGATGGTGGCAGCCGCCGATGCCATCATCAGCGCGTAGTGCACACGGGCGTAGTCGCCCGAGAGCACGACAAGCCCGAGTGGCGTGGCAACGGTCACGACTGGCCCGTCTTCGCGTGGGCGGCGTGGCCGCTGAGGTCGGTGATCGTGGCCTGGCTGCCGCACAGGGCACAATCAGGATCCGCGCCATAACCGACACGGCGGAACTCGGTTGCCAGCGCATCGTAGATCACCAGGGTGCCGACCAGGCTCTCGCCGATGCCCAGGATTTCCTTGAGTACCTCGGCGGCCTGGAGCGTGCCCATCACCCCTGCAATCGCGCCGAAGATACCGGCTTCCGAACAGGACGGCACCAGGCCTTCGGGCGGCATCTCGGGGAAAAGGCAGCGGTAGCACGGGTTCTCGGCAGCCTCATGGGCGCGGAAGGTCGTGAGCTGGCCGTCAAAGCGCATCATCGCGGCGCTGACCAGGGGCTTGCCTGCCATGAAGCAGGCATCGTTGATCAGATAACGCGTCGGGAAGTTGTCGGTGCCGTCGCAGACCACGTCGTAACCACCGATGATCTCCAGAGCGTTGTGGTGTTCGAGCCGTTCCTGATGGCGGATCACCGTGACATCGGGATTGAGCGCCATGACCGTCATCTCCGCGCTTTCGGTCTTGGCCATACCCACGCGCTCGGTCGTGTGGGCCACCTGGCGCTGCAGGTTGGAGAGCTCGACATGGTCGTTGTCGACAATGCCCAGCGTGCCCACGCCCGCAGCAGCGAGATACATCGCAAGCGGCGCGCCCAGCCCGCCGGCGCCAACCAGCAGCACGCTGGCGTTCAGGAGCTTGACCTGACCGGTGCCGCCGACTTCAGGCATGACGATATGGCGCGCGTAGCGGTGCAGCTGTTCTTCGGTGAAATCGGTAATGTCCATGGCCCATAAGGTGGTCGGACACCGCGACCTTGGCAAGTCTCGCCGTTACCGGCCTTCCGACGGGCCCATGAAACGGCCATGCCAGAACGGATTGGCCAGATTGGCCAGGTCGCCGCCGGGCACGGGATCAAGTGGAACGAATCCGCATGCGGGCCAGAAGGCCATCGCGCCGGGGTTGTTGGGATTGAGACCTGCATGAACGCCAAGCCGTTTTTCCGGGCACATCAGCGCCATCCATGCAGCCAACAGCTTGCGGCCCAGCCCCTGTCCCTGCATCCGGGGCAACAGGTTGAGGTGAACATGGGCGGGATAGTCCGCCAACACGGCTGCCGGCGTGATCAGGGGATGATGCAGTCTGTGGTGGCGGCGCTCATCGGGCGTCCAACCGGCCGGATCACCTGCCGGTTCGGCGTAACGCCGGCGCAAGTCAGGCCACCATTCCTGTTCCAGGCGCGCCTCGAAACCTCGGGTGTCGTGAACCCCGACGACATAACCGCCGACACCGTCATCGTCCTGCGCCACCAGGCAGGTCTGCGGAGTCAGCACCGCATAGGGTGCTGAATAGATAAACCCCATCAGATGGGCGTCCCTGTAGAGATCGCCGGCATCCCGGCCGAAGTCTCCGGTCGCCAGAGAGATCGCATAAAAGGCTTCAAGGTCACGCGGCTCAGGTGTGCGGATCTCGACCATGGCGATCAGCGTTCACCCGGCGCGATGTCCTTCAGGGTTTTCACGAACGCCGCGATCTCTTTTTTGTCATGGCTGAGACGAACCTGTTCGGCCGAAGCCGGCTGGTGTTCGAGTGATACCCCGCCACGCCGCGCCGTGGCCGGCCGTATCGGGCGCGCCACGAAACCTCCGCCGCAATTGGGGCAGACATTGTGGAGGTGGGTCTCGACGCAATCGGCACAGAATTTGCACTCGTAGGAACAGATTCGCGCCTCGGCGGAATCAGGCGGCAGGTCCTTGTCGCAGTATTCGCAGTTGGGGCGCAGAGCGAGCATGACGGGTTTCCCAGAGCAAGATGATGTCAGGTCGAGGCGACCTGTTATGTGAATCTTGCTCTTCTTCAAATGTTTAGAGACCGATTCACGGCTCTGATCGATGCGATCTGAGCCGATCGGGCTCTAGCTGGTACCGGTCGAGCCGTGGCCGCCACTGCCGCGTTCGGTTGCGTCGAGCTCCGCAACTTCCTGCAGCGTGACCTGGGTGACCGGGGCGATGACCATCTGGGCGATACGTTCGCCGCGCGCGATGGTGAAGGCCTCCCGGCCGTGGTTGATCAGCAGGACCTTTATCTCGCCGCGATAATCGCTGTCGACCGTGCCCGGGCTGTTGAGCACCGTGACACCGTGCTTGGCGGCGAGCCCGGAGCGCGGCCGGATCTGCGCCTCGTAACCATCAGGCAGCGCAATCGCGAGGCCGGTGGCAAGCATGGCGTGGCAACCCGGCGCAAGCGCAACCCCATCCTCGATCGCGGCGCGCAGATCCATGCCTGCCGAGCCCGGCGTGGCATAGGCCGGAAGCGCCAGGCCCTCGCTATGGGGCAGGCACAGGATGCGCACGGCAACGCTCATGCGGCGAGGTGATCGGCGATGCGCCGCGCGAGCCGTTCGCCGACCTGGTCCTTGGCCATGCGCGGCCAGTCCTCGACCCCGCCGGCGCTGACGAGATGGACCGTGTTGTCGTCGCCGCCGAAGGTCCCGCTGGAAGGCGAGACATCGTTGGCGACGATCCAGTCACAGCCCTTGGCGGCGAGTTTGGTCTGGGCATAGGCCACGACATCGCCGGTCTCGGCGGCAAAGCCGACCATCAGAGCGGGCCGGCCGTGGTTGCGGGCCGAGAGCGTGGCCAGGATATCGGGATTTTCGGCGAGTTCGAGATCGGGCAGACCACTGCCGTTTTTCTTCATCTTGGTTTCGGCTGCCTGGGCAACCCGCCAATCGGCGACGGCTGCGGCACAGACCGCGACATCGGCAGGCAGGGCACCTTCACAGGCGCTCAGCATGTCGCGTGCGGTTTCGACCCTAACGACATCGACGCCTGCGGGGTCGGCCAGCGCCACGGGGCCCGAAACCAGCGTGACCTTCGCGCCCAACCGGGCACAGGCCGCGGCAATGGCATGGCCCTGTTTACCCGAGGAACGGTTGGCGATGTAACGCACGGGATCGATCGGCTCGTGGGTCGGCCCGCTGGTGACCAGGGCATGACGCCCGGCAAGCGGGCGCTCGCCTGTACCGGCAAGCATTGTTTCGACCGCAGTGACGATATCGCCAGGCTGGCTCATGCGTCCGGAACCGACTTCACCACAGGCGAGATCGCCGGCTTCGGGTCCGACCATGGCAATGCCATCGGCGACCAGACGGGCGGTATTGCGCCGGGTCGCGGCGTGATCCCACATCATGGTGTTCATGGCCGGCGCGATCAGGACAGGTTTGTCGGTCGCAAGCAGCACGGTGGTGGCAAGATCATCGGCCAGGCCCGCAGCCATCCTGGCCATCAGATCGGCGGTCGCGGGCGCGACCACAACCAGGTCGGCTTCGCGCGAAAGGCGGATATGGCCCATGTCGGCTTCGTCGGTCAGCGAGAAAAGTTCGGTAAAGACCTTGTCACCCGAAAGCGCGGCAGCCGCGAGCGGCGTGACAAACTGCTGAGCGCCCGCAGTCATGACACAGCGCACCGATGCGCCCCTGTCCTGGAGCAGGCGAATCAGTTCAAGTGACTTGTAGGCGGCAATGCCGCCTGAGATGACGAGCAGGATGCGCTTGTCGTTCAGCATCGTTCGCGTCCCATGATGCAGTGCACAATATAGAGCATTACGACCCGTTTTTCATCGCCCGGGCTTTACCGCCGGAAATTGGCCGAAACGGGCCATGATCCCATACGAAATGGGGCGGACCGCAACGGCCCGCCCCAGAGGTTCCGACTTCAGTTTCGTTGGCCCGATCAGGCGAGATCGAAGCGGTCGAGGTTCATGACCTTGTTCGAGTCCGCCACGAAGTTGTGCACGAAGGTCGCTTCGGCATCGCCGCTGCCATAGACCTCGACAAGCGCGCGCAGCTGCGAGTTCGACCCAAAGACCAGATCGACCGCCGTGCCGGTCCGTTTGACCTCACCGGTTGCAGCATCACGCCCCTCATAGACATCGGGACTACCCGGCGACTTCTGCCACGTGATGGCCATGTCGAGCAGGTTGACGAAGAAGTCGTTGGTCAGCACACCGGGCCGGTCGGTGAACACGCCATGATTCGTGCCGCCATGGTTGGCACCCAGGACACGCATGCCGCCGACCAGCACCGCCATCTCAGGTGCGCTGAGCGTCAGCAGCTGGGCCTGGTCGACCAGCAACTCCTGGGCCGAACGCTGGTGTCCCTTGGCCAGGTAGTTGCGGAATCCGTGCGTCCAGGTGCAAAGGGCACCGAAACCTCATGGCCGGCATCATTTGCGGCCTTTTCGACACCGACACAGCCGCCCAGCACGATCAGATCGGCCAGCGAGACCTTCTTGCCGTCGCCATGCGCAGCGTTGAAGTCATCGCGGATCGCCTCCAGCACGGACAGGACCCCGGCCAACTCTTCGGGCTGGTTGACCTGCCAGTCCTTCATCGGCGCCAGGGCAATGCGTGCGCCGTTGGCCCCGCCGCGTTTATTGGAGCCGCGGAACGTGGCTGCCGACGCCCAGGCTGTTGAGACCAACCGGGAAACAGAGAGACCCGACGTCAGGAGCCGGAGCTTCAGATCCGCGATATCGCGATCGTCGATCAGCGTGTGATCAACCGCGGGGACAGGGTCCTGCCAGATCTCGGGCTCGGCCGGCACAAGCTTGCCGAGATAACGGGCGAACGGGCCCATATCGCGGTGGGTCAGCTTGTACCAGGCCTTGGCGAAGGCTTCCTCGAGCTCGGCCGGATTCTCCAGGAACCGGCGCGAAAGCCCCCATAGGCCGGGTCCATCCGCAGCGCCATGTCGGCCGTCGTCATCATCGGTGCGTGCCGTTTCGACGGGTCGTGCGCGTCAGGCACGGTTCCCTGCGCCTCCGCATCGCTGGGCGTCCATTGCTGGGCGCCCGCCGGGCTCTTCGTCAGCTCCCATTCGTAGCGGAACAGAACCTCCAGGTAGTTGTTGTCCCAGACGATCAGGTTTTCGGTCCAGGCGCCTTCAATACCGCTGGTGATCGCGGCACCGCCCTTGCCGGAACCGAAGCTGTTGGACCAGCCCAAACCCTGTTCCTCGAGGCTTGCGCCCTCAGGTTAGGGGCCGACATGGTCATCGGGATCTGCCGCGCCATGCGCCTTGCCGAAAGCATGGCCGCCGGCGACAAGCGCGACGGTCTCTTCATCGTTCATCACCATGCGTGCAAAGGTCTCGCGGATATCGCGGCCTGAAGCGACAGGGTCGGGGTTGCCGTTGGGTCCTTCCGGGTTGACGTAGATCAGGTCCATCTGCACCGCACTCAGCGGCGCATCGAGGTCACGCTCTCCGCTGTAACGCGCGTCGCCCAGCCATTCGGTCTCAGGCCCCCAGTAGATGTCCTGCTCAGGTTCCCAAACGTCTTCGCGCCCACCCGCGAAACCACGGGTCTTGAAGCCCATCGTCTCCAGGGCAACGTTGCCGGCCAGAATCATCAGATCAGCCCACGAGAGCTTGCGCCCGTATCTCTGCTTGATCGGCCAGAGAAGGCGGCGCGCCTTGTCGAGATTGCCGTTGTCGGGCCAGCTGTTGAGCGGCGCGAAACGCTGGGTTCCCGACGAAGCGCCACCACGCCCGTCCTGCACGCGATAGGTGCCCGCACTGTGCCAGGCCATG
>Ga0233427_10003606_pt1 | contig 13437 bp, 12 predicted proteins | sample SI_118_April2016_5_FD_179885 | JGI IMG/M metagenome (GOLD analysis project Ga0233427, IMG submission 179885) | Seawater microbial communities from Saanich Inlet, British Columbia, Canada - SI_118_April2016_100_MG | ecosystem: Environmental > Aquatic > Marine > Inlet | place: Canada: British...
ATATATTCTAGAAAATTCACCAAAATGAAAAATTGCATTAATATTGTTGGTTTTTGAATTAAGTATAGTTGAAATATCTTTTGTATCCCCTTTAATATACCTCACTCTTTTATTTTGAATATGATTTTCTTTATAACCAGATGAATAATTGTCTATACTTAATATTTTATATTTTGTATTTTTTAAGAAATATGAAATAAGATTTGTGCCAACAAATCCTGCCCCACCAGTTATTACTACAATATTTTTCATAAATTGTCTGTTTGACTTAAATAGGATTTATAAGTTTTTAAAATTTGGGCTTTCAAATTATGATTTGGTTTCCACCCATATTTTTTAGCTAAAGAGATATCAAGAACCTTTCTTGCTGTACCATTAGGCTTTGATTTATCATATTTAATTCTAATTTTTTTATTTGGTACAATGATACTAATAAATAATTTTGCAAAATCATCTATAGTTGAGTCTTTGCCACTACCAATGTTAATCATTGAGTGTTTTGTTTTCTTGCCCATAAAATAAATACAAGCATCTGCTAATTCGTCCACATAAAGTATTTCTCTTTTAGCTTTTCCATTACCCCATAAAGTCAAAAATTTTCTATTTTTTATGCTAGCTAAATGAATTTTTCTAATTAGAGAGGGTATAAAGTGTGAATTTAATGGATGATAATTATCATTAGGACCAAATGTATTTGTGGGCATTAAACATTTATAATTTGTTTTGTATTGTTCGTTATAACTTTGACACATTTTTATTCCTGCAATTTTAGCTATAGCGTAAGCATCATTAGTTTTTTCTAACTTACCATTTAACAAATACTCTTCTTTAATTGGTTGTTTACATTTCTTTGGATAAATACAGCTTGAACCTAGAAAAATTATGTTTTTTATATTACAAAGATAAGCAGAATGAATTATATTAGATTGGATCATCAAGTTTTCATAAATAAATTCAGCTTTATATTTGTTATTGGAATAAATACCACCTACTTTGGCTGCTGCAATAATTATAAAATTTGGTTTTTCTTTTTTGAGAAATTTTAATACCTTAGATTGATTAGTTAAATCAAGGTTGCGTCTAGTGGCTGTAATTATTTTATTAAAATTTTTTTTTTTTAATCCTCTAATAATTGCACTACCAACCAAACCATTATGACCCGCAACAAAAATCTTGGAATTAAGATTCATTTTTTTTTAATATTTTCAACTCTGAATGAACCATGTCTTTTACTAATTCTTTGATGGTAATTTTTGGTGTCCAATTAAGTTCTTTTTTTGCTTTTTTAGAACTACCTAGCAATGTATCAACTTCTAATGGCCTAAAATATTCTTTATCACATGCAACTATGCATTTTCCATCTAATGTGTAGCATTTAGAATTTATTCCATTACCTTTCCATATGAACTTAATTTTAAGTTCATTTAAAACTAGGTTTACAAATTGCTTTACAGAAAATTGTTTTCCAGTTGAAATTACATAATCATTAGGAGTTTTTTTTTGCAACATTTTCCACATTGCAACTACATAATCTTTTGCATGCCCCCAATCCCGTTTTGCATCTAAATTACCTAAATACAATATATCTTGCATGTCATGTTTTATTTTGCAAAGAGCAATTATAATTTTTCTAGTAACAAATGTTTCTCCTCTTCTTGGACTTTCATGATTAAATAAAATTCCGTTGCAAGCAAAAATATTATATGCTTCTCTATAATTTATTGTTATCCAATGAGCATAAACTTTAGCAACACCGTAAGGACTTCGTGGATAAAAAGGTGTGCTTTCAGTTTGTGGAATTTCTTGAACCTTTCCAAACATTTCAGATGTGCCTGCTTGATAAAATTTAGTGATCTTTTCAAAACCATGAAATTTGATTGCTTCTAATATTCTTAAAGATCCTATAGCATCTGCATTTGCAGTATATTCTGGAACCTCAAATGATACAGCAACATGTGATTGAGCCGCTAGATTATATACTTCATTAGGTCTAATCTTTTTAATTAATGAAGATACAGATATTGCATCTGTAACATCACCATAATGTAAAAAAAAACTCCGTTTATTAGAAAATGGATCTTGATAAATATGATCTATTCTCCCTGTATTAAACGATGAAGATCTTCTTTTAACACCGTGAACTAAATAACCTTTTTTAATTAAAAATTCTGAGAGATATGATCCATCTTGACCAGTAACACCAAAAATAAGGGCAATTTTTTTTTTCATTATTAGCTCTTATACTGTTTTTTTCTATATATATAGTCAAAAGATTTTCTTAATGGCATCTTAATTTTAAAAACTTTTTCAAAACCATTATACGTTAAAAATTCATGTATTTCAGAAAATTTATAATTTTTTTTTATCATATTATCATAATGATGTTCAAAATAAATAAAGTTTATAATTTTAATTTTTTCTTCAAGCCCTTTTAAAACATCTAATTCATAACCTTCTGTATCAATTTTTAATATATCTATTTTAATCAATTCTTTATCTTTAATGAACTGAGAAAGTTTAATTTGAGAAACGTAATTTTCTTTTATATTAAATTTTTTTTTGAAGAAGAAAGATAATATCTTATTTTTTCTTTTAAAATATGAAGATTTTTGATCAATTAAGTTAAATGTTGAAGAATTGCTGTCTGGTAATTCATAAAAAATTTTTGGCTCAGCTGAATTACCAATACCAAAATTAAATATCTCTATATTAGTTTCTTTATAAATATTCCCAATATTATCAATATTATTTTCTAAAATTTGATACGTATTTTTACTTGCCTCAAACGAATAAATATTTTTAATTTTAAAATTTTTTAAAAAATTAGATATTGTCTCACCTTTGTGTGCTCCAACATCCAGTAATACATCAAACCTAGCCTCTAAATTATTTTTCAAAAAAACAGTTATTTTTTTTTGATAAAAAAAATCTACAATTTTTATGATTTGATTGAATAAATTTCCCACTAATTTTCTCTATAGTAAATATAGCTGTTATTTAAAAACTTTACTTTTATATTGTAATCTGAACAAAAATTTAAATCTTTTTTAATATAACATTTATTAAGCTTTTTAATTTGATTAAATATTTCAAAATTTTTTTGATCATCCCAATAAAAAGCATTGTTAAGAATATTATAATCATATTTATGATACTCTTTATCTATTCTAGAAACATTCCTAGATAGAAAAATTACTATTGTTAATAAAATTATAAAAATTGTTTTTTTTTTGAATAACTTTGGGTTAATAGAATATTTGCTTAAATGAATTGACAGTGGAATAAACATTAATAAAGCTATTAAATGATAGCCTCCATATCTTAATGTTGGTAATAGATAAAACCATTCTAATGTTAAAAAAATAAGAATTAAATACAACAGCCAAAATTTAGGTTTTATAAAATTATTAATTTTTTTGGAAAAAAAAGTTGACCAAATAATTAAACATAAAAAAAATATACCTAGCAAAAAATCAGAAACCTTATTAAAAAAATACATATCAATCCAGTTAGATACCCAATTAAAGTTTTTGATGTATATTTCTGGATTTTCTATACGAAAGTTTGGATTTGCTCCTGCTTTAGCCCATTGTTGATACCAATTATTCATTTGCTCGACTTCACTTATTGGTATGGACCAACTAAAATTCTCAAAACAAGTAAGTTTTACTGGGTATAATAAACAACCACTATTAAAAAAATTAACAGTGAACAAAAACATAATCATAAATAAACATAAATATGTGATTTTATTTTTAAAGAAAAAAATTAATGAAACTTTATTTTTATTAAAATAAAATATCAAAGGAATAAACAACAAACTATATAAAGCATAGAATGTTTTTAAAGAAATAATAAGTGTTATAAAAATAAGAAGTTTTAAAAATAGTTTGTTATCAACTATTTTTTTTTTATTTATCAAGTAAAGCAATTCAATGATTACAACAATAATTAATATCATTGCTGAACGATCTGTTCCGTGTTCGCCCAATCGAAAAAAAAATACATTTATAAAAACAAAAGAAAGTAGTGATAAATAAAATATAAATGAGGGTTTTTTTCTCTTTAAATATGACGAAATTTTATTATATAAAATAATATTCGCAAATCCCATAAAAAATACTGGTGATAGATGGAGCAAAAAAAAATTTGTAAATGGTAAATTAAATAAAGACGACAAGTAAAAAATTGATGAGTGAGTTCTAAAGCCATGATTGAAATTACCCAAACCTATTAAATTTGAATATTCAGTTAAAAGATGGGTGTATGGAAAATGATAATATGGGAAATCATCATGATTCTTACTTACAAATATAAATATTATTAAAATTGTAAAAATAATAATTACATCTTTAAAATTTTTTTGAATCATCTTAGTATTTGTTAAAAATTTTAAAAAACCAATTATAATAAGAATTGAATTAAATAGTTCTGTGTGAGGTAAAAAAAAACTTGTTAAATATGAGATAAAAATAAGAATGAAAATCCCATTAATACCTATAAATCCAATATCTTTTTCTGAAGATTTCAAAAAAAATTGATTAAATAATATACCATATCCAATTATTGAAAATGTGATTATCCAGTAATAAAACAATAAAATTAAAATTGAAAACATAATAAAGCTATATAGTTTTATGGTTTAATAAATAAACAATTGCTTTGGTAATATAAAAATCATAATTTTTTTTATATTGGATTTCATTTTTTTCATATGCATCAAAAATAAAGTAATGAGCTTGTAATCGTTTTTTCCACCAATTACTGGAAAATTTTTTAATCTTTGACATAATTCCATCAGACACAATTCGGTATACTGTAAGATTTAAATCTGTAACCAAATAATTTTTATAAATCATTTTAGATAAACTTGTAATTCGAAAATCAATTTCTAAAAGTGGATAATTTTCAAGTATATTATTTTCAAAAAATTTTTTTACAAAAGACCTTTTTATACTTATTGAGCTAGTTGGATAAGTTGTGGGCCAAATATATTTATTAAGTTTTTTTTTTATTTTGAAATGACTAAAAGTATCATTAGTTAATATTTTAGGTTTATCAAAAATTACACTTACCTCATAATTATCTGAGAAAAGATTATTTAATTGTTGTAGTTTATTATTTTCAAAGTAATCATCTGCGTCAAGAAAACAAATAATTTCTCCTGAAGAAATAACTAATGCTTGATTTAATAGATTTATTTGATTAACTGCAGAATATTTACTAATTTTTGGTGAATGTCTAATTGTAATATCTTTTTCATATTTTTTTAAAATAGACCCTGTATCATCAGTTGACTCATTGTCTATTAAAATAATTTCATAGTCATTATATTTTTGATTAAGACAAGATTGAATACATTTTTCTAAATAACTACCTTTATTATAACTGGAAATAAGTATCGAAATTTTCATTATAGTTATATTAAGATTTAATTATGACCCATTTCATTTAAAATCATAAAACTTTGAACATATTTTGAAAATTTTTGATTTCTTAGGTTAAAATTTAAATTATACATCTTTTGTCTCACATAATCACTATCTTCTAATAAATACTTTAATTCTAAAATATTATTGCTTATGTATGCTAAATTTTTAAAAAAAATTCCTTGAAAATTTTGATGAGTTTTTATGTTTTTATCAAAAGTAATTCTGAGCTTATCTTTATCATCTAAATAATAATCTCTAATGTACGAAACAGTTAAAACCTGAATTAAATTTAAAGATGTGATTTTAAATATTGAATTAACAAAGTCTTGTGATTTTAGAAAAAAATTAAGATCCTCTTGATTTTTAAATTTACCTAAACTAATTTTAGTTTTTTGTGTTAATTGATTAATTTTTTTTTTTTTTTCAAAAAAAACTTCAGAATTATCAATTTTATCATACCATCTTACTCGGTATTTATCTCTATTAGAAAACCCATTAATATTATCCCACAAACAATTTAAATCTATTGTATCGTAGTAAATTGAATTAACTTTTCTTTTGTTATAAATTTTTTTAAAAAAACCTTCAATTTTAAGAAGTTCAATTTTTTTAATATCTCCAGGTAAAAATAAAAATTTTTTTTCTAGCCTTTGTTCCATATTTGATCTCAGTAAATAATTGAATTAATATCTTTATTATTATTTTTTCCTAAAAAGATTACATTATCTATTACTAATTTTGAGCTTTTTGATTGTAATATTTTTTTATTCACATTTAAAAAATTTTTAATCTCTAGGAATGGGGTGTCAAATTCCTGTTTTTTATTAAATAATGCTATGTCATACTGATTATTTATTGATTTAACATTTTCAAGATACACAGCAGAACCATCCTTAACAGCGAAGCCAATTTTACTGTTTTTAACAGTTAAATTTCTAATTTCGACTTTTGAATTTTCTCCAACACTCAAACCTTTATCGTATGATTTATCTACATTTAAAACCGTACCAATTATCTTAGATCCTGAAATATCTAAACAATCATTCTTAATATTACTACAAATGATGTTATTAAACTTAACCAAACCAAAATCAATATCAACCGCATCAGACTCTATATTATCAAAACTAATATTTTTTAATGTAGCATTTGAATCTACTATATTAATTGCATCTTCACTTTGAGAATTTTTCACTAGAATATTTTCTAAATTTAGATTTGTATTGATAAAATTTATACCTCCATAAAGAATATATTTATTAAGTTTGGGATAACCCAAATTTTCTACAATCATATTCTTAATCTCAACATTATTATTTAAAAATATTAATGACCCAGAACCATCTGATTGAATGGTGATTCTATTTTTATTTTTACCAATAAATTTAATATTACCCTCAACTAGGAGTGTTGAGTTTTTTATTATATTTATAACAACTCCTTCTTCTATCAAGAAATTTAGGTTTTTCGGGATATACGTATTTTTTGTTATTTTAATATTTTTTGAAATTATGAAGTTATTTTTTGAAATCATTTCTACATTTGTGTTATCAGATAGATCATCAAATTTTTTTTCTAAAAAAAAATTTTTGTCTTTACTCATTGATACATTTTCATTAAGTAAAAAAAATTTATCTTCTTCATTATAATCTTTTAAAGAAATTTTATTACATTCATTTGGCCACTTAATCTGAATCCTTCCAGCCATATAAAAGTTAGTTTGTTTTAATCTTTTACAATCTAAAACTGTCATATGAATTGGAAATTTAGAATTTGTATCATCAAAAATTAAATTATCTTTTTCAAGGGATAACTTATAATTTTTAAATTTTACTGTGTTTATCCTATTTTCAATTAATTCAGATCTTTTAAATAATAATTGATCATCATAAATAAAAGTTGAAAAACCTTTCCACAAACCTCGATCAGATTTAGAGTTTTCTGAATAAATTAACTTATTGATTCGATCTATTTCTTTTTTATTCTTATTTAAAAAGTCTTTTAAAAAACTTCTATTTGAATATTTTTTTAAATAAAAAACATATTTTTCTATAAATACATAATTAAGTTCACCATTTTGCAATTTAAAAAACTTGTTATACCAATTACGCTCTTGACATATATAGCTACAGTTTTTTTTATCTTCTTGAAGAAAATCAGATAGAATAAAATCTTCAAACATATCGTCCATGTAATGTCCATCAAATCCTATTGGTTCAAACTTTGCTTGTGTTGGGTTAAAAAATAATTTTACACTTTTTGACATTGATCCATGATAAGTTCCTGTTATATCGATTACGGCAAAAAATCTTGCCCATTTATCTAAATCAAAATGGTCAAAAGTATTAAAATCTTTTTCATTATCTTTTTGATTATTTAATATTGAAAATGCTGATTTAACTAAATTTGGGTGTTCCTTAAGCCAAAATTGGCTTGAATATAAATCATAATGCACATTTGGATATACATCACTAATTTCTTCATCTAATCCAAAAATTGGTCCGTTTCTTTTTTTTTGTCTTTCCAATAACTCTTTGGAAAAACTTTCTTCTACGGCATATAAACCTCTATTTTCATCATTAAAATAAAGATTTACAAAAAAATATTTCAAACTGAGTAGGCCAGCTTCCTCCAGAAATTTATGAAACAAATACTCATATGTATAATTCCTAGTTATCGGTTTTTGAATTGAAAATTCTTCTAGCCCCCAAATTCTATCATTTTTTCTCATATCAATTTTATAGGATGTCTTATTTCTATCTTGCCAATGAATTGCCCTATCACCTTTAATCCTAATTTTTCCTTTTAGCTTTTTATCTCCATTTTTAATTGAAATATTATGCATCAGAAATTTTTCCTCATTTGATTTTTTTTTATTTTTAATTTGTCTTTGTTTTTCAAGTTGAAGAATAACCTTTTGATTTACCTCTAGTTCTATCTTTTCTATTTTAGGTTTTATAATTAATGCTTTTGTTTTAATCATCATTATATCAATATATTGATCTAATTTATTAAAATCTAAACCAAGATATCTTTTAAGAATTACAGTATTAACTTTATTAAAAAAAATTTTTGCACCATATCTTTGGCTCATTCCACTTGAAAAATAGAATAACAAAATAGTCAATATTGATATAAATGAGATAACTCCTAATATTTTAAAAAATGAATTAAGTAAAGATTTAGTAGCTAAAATATATTTATTTTTTAAATTTTTATTTTTTATTAACAAGATTTACCTCATTATTCATATATTCCAGTTCTTGAGTAGACATGAATAGAAATGTTTTCTTGTTCTTTTTTTAGATTTTCAGTAATTTTTATGAAGTTGCTTATATCATTTTTTTTAACATCAAACCAAAAAACATATTGAGAAACTTCTTTTTCAATTCTAAAAGACTTTAACTTTAGATATAATGTTTTGGTCTTTAAAACTGTAATAATTTCCTCAATACCTTTACCTTTGTCTGAAATTTCAATTTGCAAAACATTTACAGAACTATCGCTTAAGTTTTTTGCATTTTTATTATTATCAAAATATTTTTTAATAAATAATATTAGAATTATAAAAAAAGTACAGATTATCGATACTAAAAATTGATTTGCTCCATTTGCTAACCCAATACCAATTATAAAAAATAAATAAACTAATTCTTCAGGTTCTTTGATTGCAGCTCTAAATCTAACAATTGAAAGTGCACCTACTAACCCAAGTGACAAAGCTAAAGAAAATTTTACAACTGTAATTACCAATGTTGTAATAATGGCTAATGGAATAAACGTATCAGAAAAATATTCTCGATCATTAAGTGTTCTGGAAATCCTTACATATGCAATTTTTACTAGAAATGCTAAAAATGCAGAAACAAGAATTGCAAAAATGAAGTTGGTATAGCTTATATCTGGTGCTGAGTTTAATATAAAGTTTTCTAAACTTTTTAATTCGCTATCTAATAGACTTTTGTTCATAATATTTATAAGTAAATTTCATTATTAATATAATAATTATTTAAAGCAATGACCAATAAAGATTATACAAAAAATTTTAACAATTTAACTTTAGTTATACCCGCTAAGGAAAGAACTGATTGTCTTTTACATGTATTAAAAGAGCTTAAAAATTTTAAGATTAATAAAATTATAGTTGTACCCAAAGAAGATGTTATTCCCTCTGATTGGAAATTTGAGCAAATGAAAGTAATAAACCAAAAAAATAGTGGTTACGGAAATGCTCTAATCGAGGGAATTAATGAAGTAAAAACAGATTTTTTTTGCATATTTAATGCAGATGGTTCATTTGATCCATCTGAACTTTATCAAATGATGTTGTTGACAAAAAAATTTGATTTTATTTTTGGGTCAAGATATTTAAAAAATGCAAAAAGTGATGACGATACATTTATTACCTGTTTAGGAAATTTTATATTTACTTTAATTGGAAAGATTTTTTTTAATGTTAAAATTTCTGATATTTTATATACGTATGTTTTATGCAGCACAAAAAAAACTAAAGAGCTTAAGATGCAAAGCATGGATTTTGGGTTTTGTGTTGAATTACCAATAAAAATTCAAAGAAAAAAATTTAATTATACCGAAATTGCTTCACATGAAAGAAGAAGAATTTCAGGTATAAAAAATGTAAATGAATTTGTTGATGGAGCTAAAATATTGATCAAACTAATTTACCTTTTTTTTCAAAGAAAAATATAATAATAAATAAATCATAAGATTAAAAATGATGACCATTATCAATTTTTGAGTTGAAAAGTAGTATTTATATGTCAATGAAAATATTATAAAATTAAAAGAATTAATCAACATTCCTGTAGATGTATTTAAATATTTTTTATTAATAAAATTTATAGCTTTAAATTTGGTATAGATCATTTGATGTAAATGACCTTGATCAGCTTGATCTACTTTTTTTTTTAAAGAAAACCTTCTTAAAATTGAAAATAAATTTTCAAAAGCTGGGTACCATAAAAGTAAAGAAATAAAATAAGGAGAAACAGAATCATTATTCAAAATAAAATCTAATAAAAAATAGGCAGTTAAAAATGATATTAAATAAGAACCAGCATCACCTAAGTAAATTTTGTTAAAAAAATTAAGTAAAAATATAATACTTAAAAAAATAATTAAATAGTAAACATTGGGGTTAATATTAAGATTAAATTGTATTGAGATAATTAAAATAGTTATCAGAACCAAAATATAATATCCTATAACTAAAGTATTTAATCCATCTAAAAAATTACTTCCATTAATTAATATAAGTATACAAAAAATAGTAAAAAATATTGAAATTAATTCCATTTCTAAATAATTATTAAAAAAATTAATTCTTAAGTCAGTAATAATTAAATTTTTATTTAGTAATAAAAAAATTAATACTACAAAAAATTGGGAAATGATTCTAAATTTAGGAGATTCAAATTTGTTCATGTCAGAAAGAATCCCAATAATTAAAATGAAAAAACTAAATATTTTTATTATATAAAGTTGATTGTCAAAAAAAAATAAAGAATTGATAAAAACAATAATACCTCCACACAATATAACTTTATTCGAAGAGTCTTTTGATGTTAGTTGTTTATGTTTAGATGAACTTATTTGGTCCAATAAAATTTTTTTTTTATAAAAAAAATAATATAAAATAAATGATAAAATAGCAGAGTATATTATTGGTAGAAAATAATTTTGAATTGAAATCATAAATAACGTTTTCTTAAAGAATTTAAAGATATTTGAAATATATGGTAAGAAGTTTTAATTAAATTAAATTTTAAAAAAGTATTATATACATAAAAAGCATCTTTAACTCTTTGAAAAACTGAGCTTGAAAGTGAATTATCTAATTTTCTCCAAAATACTAATTTTTGATCAAGGCCAACCATTTTAACATTTTTTTTTGATAATTTTAGCCATAAAATATAGTCTTCTTTAGTCTTAGTTTTTGGAAATTTTATTTTTTTTAATAGTTTTTTTTTCAACATTACTGTTGATAATCCAATATCACACGATTTGATGAGATCCTCATAATCAATATTTTTTTTTGCTTTTATGAATTTAATTATAGAATTTTTTTCATTTATAATTGAGTAAGAGGTAAAACAAAATTCAATCTTATTATTAAGCATAAATAATAATTGATTCTTTAGCTTATCTTTTTTCCAAATATCATCACTATCGATAAAAGAAATATATTTACCTTTTGCTTTTAAAATTCCCAAATTTCTTGAAAGTCCAGCGCCAATATTATTATCATTTATTATAATTTTTTTTCTTTTAATATTTTTTAAGATTTTTTTTACATATTTTAAATCTGACTTATCGGGATCATCATATATCAATATTAATTCAAAATTTTTATAAGATTGCTTAATTACTGAATTGATAGTTTGAGCTATGTATTCTTTTTTTTTATAAAAAGGAATAATTATAGAGATTAGAGGTCCCATAATTTTTATTAATTAAATCCACTTAAAATTTTATTGAGCTTTAAATAATGATTAAATAATGAAAATTTTTTTGAAAGTATTAAATTATTCAAAACTATTTTTTTTTTTAAGTCTTTATTATTCATAATATTATTAAATCTATCAAAATTTTTTACAAAATTATTAACATCATTTGACTTAAATAATATGCCATTAAAACTATCTTTAATAATTTCCCTTGGCCCTTCTAAACAATCACTAGAAAAAACAGGAACTTTACAAGCACCAGCCTCTAATAAAACAAAGCCAGGATCCTCCCATAATGAAGATAAAATCAATCCTTGAGAGGAATTGATATATGGAAAAATGTTTTTTACATAACCAATTAAAAAAATATTTTTTTCTAAATTATTTTTTTTTATATATGAGAAAAGTTTATTTCTATCTTCTCCATCACCTGCAATTACTAATTTAAAATTTGGAAAATTTAAGATTATTTTTTTTACTCCCATGCAAAGCATTAAAAAATTTTTTTGTTTAGTTAGTCTTCCAACAGAAATAAAATATTTTTCTTTTTCAAATGGTAAATCCACTTGTTGTTTTTTTTGTAAGTTAATTTTATTAATTTCAATAATTGGATCATATAATGTTTTAATTTTTTCTTTATCTACTATGCCAAGACTCTCAATATAATTTGCTGTTGATCTAGTTGGACAAGTTATCATATAAATCTTTGAGAAAGCTTTTTTCCATAAAAACTTTCTAAATATACCTAGTTTTGGTAGTCCTGATATTCTTAAAATGAATCTTGTTTCAAATTTAAAAATTATTAACAAAAATAAAGGAAGAGAAGTAATTAAATGTATTATTAAAAAATCTGGTTTTTGATTACTAATTATTTTTTTTAATGGAAAAAATGAAAGAATAAAAATTAAAATAAAAGAAAAACGACTTTGTAACTTACCATGTTTTGGTAAAAAATTAATCAATTTATCATTAAAAAAATTAATTAACTTTATATTTTTATTTTCTAAATCATTCTGAAATTTATTGAATTCGCCAAAAAAATTTATTATTGAACATTCATATCCCTTACTATAATTTTGTAATGCTTTGGCTGAGTTTACAATAGCTTTAGGTGTTGCTATTGGTGTCAAAAATGGACCCCAATAAAATATTTTTTCTTTCATTCTCATTTTTAACTAATTGGATTATTTAAATTTATGAACTTTATATTTTTTATACCATTCAAAACTATTTATAATTCCAGATTTATAATCTGTAAATTTACTAAAAGATGTAACTTTTTTTACTTTTTTATTGCTTCCATGCGTATTTTTAACATCCAGTTTATTTCTTAAAATTTTTTTAATTTTTACACTTCCATATTTATTTTGAAAAAAGTTGATAATTTTTGTAATCTTAATTGGTTTATTTGAACATATGTTAAAAATACTGTGATTTAATTTAGTTTTTTTAGTAAATAATAATTTTTTTGTAATTTCAACTACATCATCTATATAAGTGAAGTCTCTCATATGATTTCCTGAATTATTAAGAAAAAA
>Ga0233427_10003607_pt1 | contig 13434 bp, 9 predicted proteins | sample SI_118_April2016_5_FD_179885 | JGI IMG/M metagenome (GOLD analysis project Ga0233427, IMG submission 179885) | Seawater microbial communities from Saanich Inlet, British Columbia, Canada - SI_118_April2016_100_MG | ecosystem: Environmental > Aquatic > Marine > Inlet | place: Canada: British...
CGACTTACGCTCTGAGATTCACGAATCTAAGGTCCGTAGCCACATTGTTCAGCAAGTTCTTGAAGCAAATCAGGCAGAAGCCGTTGATTCTGTCAAGGCTTAACGCTAGATTTACCACATGACTCATTCACAGCCTACTTCACCCGAGGCATACTCGGTTCCTTACGTCATCGAAAAGACTGCGCGCGGAGAGCGCACTTACGACCTTTACAGTCGGCTTCTCGAAGACCGCATCATCTTCATGGGAACTGGCGTTAACGACGATGTTGCAAACGTTATCGTGGCGCAGCTGCTGTTCTTGGCTAAGCAGAACAAACAACAAGATATACAAATGTATATCAACTCACCTGGTGGTTCCGTAACTGCTGGTTTGGCGATTTACGATACGATGCAATTAGTCGAATGTGATGTTGCAACTACTTGTATTGGACAAGCTGCATCGATGGGTGCAGTACTACTGGCTGGCGGAACAAAAGGCAAGCGTTCTATCTTGCCTAACTCACGGGTTATGATCCACCAAGTTTTAGGTGGTGCCCAGGGTCAAACGGTTGACGTCGGTATCCAGTACAAAGAGATGGAACACCTCAATGACACTTTAATGGACATTCTTGCCAAGCATTCTGGCAAGACTGCCAAAGCCATGAAGAAAGCTTGCGACCGTGACAACTTCATGTCGGCTGAAGCATCTGTTGAATTTGGTCTAGTTGACAAGATTATCGGCCGATAACAGCTTAATCTTTGGCGTCTAAACAGCAAATTTTGTGATACAATATTTGCATGAGTAAGTCCAGTGACAACGCACGCGGTGAATCATGTACTTTTTGTGAAAAAGTGCGTGGTGACGTCGACTCTTTGATTGCAGGCCCGCCGGGCGTTTATATCTGCAATGATTGCATTGAGATATGTAATAGTATCCTCAACGAAGAGGACAAGCGTATTCAAGAGGCTACCTCTGCGACCTCGAACTTCGATGTAGACTCCTTCCTGAGCCCACGCGAAATCACCGAGCGCCTTAATGAATATGTTTACGGCCAAGAAACGGCCAAGCGTGTTTTAGCTGTAGCTGTTCACAACCACTATAAGCGTCTACAGTCTGAAGTTAAGCTCGATGAGATTAGCGGCGAAAAGCCTGAATGGGCAGACGTCGAACTCGAGAAATCGAATGTGTTGCTAGTCGGACCAACTGGCTCTGGCAAGACCTTGCTAGCGCGTACTCTGGCAAAGATCCTCAACGTGCCTTTCGCTATTGCCGATGCCACGACTTTAACCGAAGCGGGTTATGTTGGCGAAGACGTAGAGAACATCTTGCTGAAACTGCTACAAGCTTGTGACTTTGATCTCGAGACTGCAAAGCGTGGCATTATTTACATCGACGAAATTGACAAGATTGCGCGCACTACTTCAAATGTAAGCATTACTCGCGATGTTTCTGGTGAAGGCGTCCAGCAATCACTACTGAAGATCCTTGAAGGCTCGGTGGCAAATGTCCCTCCACAAGGTGGGCGCAAACATCCTGAACAGCAGTTCATTCAGTTCGACACTTCCGGTATATTGTTTATTGTTGGAGGAACATTCTCTGGCATTGAAGACATCATTGGCAAACGTGTCGGCGAAGCTGCTATCGGTTTTCACGAGAACGAAAACACGGTCAGTCTTGCAGCCAAATCTGAAGACCTAACAGAACGTGATCGTTTGGTGCCATTGCTCGAGACTCGTGACCTAGTTGATTTTGGTTTGATTCCTGAGTTCGTGGGTCGCCTTCCTATTCATGCGCATCTACATTCGTTATGCGCTGAAGACTTGGTACACATTCTCACCGAGCCAAAGAATGCGATTATTCGTCAATTCCAAGCGTACTTTGCGATGGAAGGTCACCAGCTCGAATTTACTGCGGACGCCCTGAAAGAAATTGCGACGCTAGCTCATAGCCGCAACACGGGCGTACGCGCACTGCGTTCGATTGTTGAGAACACTTTGCAAGACCTCATGTTTAGCTTGCCAGATTACGACGGCGAGCCCATGCGCTTCGTTATCACCGGCGAGATGATAAAGAATTCATGCGTCGGCGTTTTGTTAGAACAAATCACTGGCGATAAACGCGAATCTGCTTAGATGTTCAGCCTACTTGGCTTAATCGCCCTCTGCAGTTTTCAACAGGGCCACGAGTTCGACATTAATTTGCCGAGTTATTTTGGTGAGTTTCAGTCTGACGCCGCCGCATCATTTATAGCTAAGAGTATCGAGCCTTTAGCGGCTGTTAAGGTGGCGCGTTATGACATTTCGAGCAGTGGTGCTCACCTTGACTCCGTGCTGAGCGACATTCGTAAGCGTCAGTGGCAGCCGATGGCGCAGAGTTACCCGTCGATGGCAATCGATAATTGGCGCGGCAAGGTGTCAATGCTTGATGGCGGTGGCTTCGACATCACGACTAGCGATTCTATTATTTTGCAGCGGATTGCTATTCACGAGACTTTAATGGTTGTCATCAGCTGGGAATCCCCGTTGAATAAATCTGACGACGGCAGAGCGTGCCTGGATAGTTTTGTGATTCCGCAATCGTGGCTTGCCACTGACTTGGTCGTCAATGATATCTATCGCGGGAATGGCGCGCATGGCCTAGCACATGATTACCCAGGCACATTGGCTATTAGCGTATCTTTAGCGAACTCCAACACAACTAATCTTATCGATATCGAAGTGGCTTTTGTTGGCCATGAGAATGCGCCGCCGTTCGAGTGGCAGTTGCCGGAGCTGGCTATTAACAGTAAAGCACTAGGCAGCGGTGCAATGCGCTACCAACTCGCCTTAAACGTCGGCGACGACATCAGCCTTCCCAATGGTATCTTCCGATTAAACGGAAACGATTTGATCGCTTTCGATCCGATGTGGTTAGCGATACCAAATTTTAGCAGCGACCTTGAATATCGCGCACCGGCATGGCAACTGAATCTAGAGTACGCGCCCCATCTCATTGCCGTTTCAGCGCCGATGCTCAAGGTTGAGCTTAACGAGAAACGAAAACTCAAGAACAGTCTCACACAAATTGTCCCTTCAGGAAGCTCGTGGCCGTTCTTTGCTGTAGCCAATTATCGTGCTAGGCAAGTCGGCGACTTTAAATGGTTTCTGCGACTTGATAGCAAGTCTAAGTTGCCAGACGGCGTTATTAGCGAACTGCTACTCCTCGAAAAGGTTCTAGATGCTCAACTTGGAACGCATAAAATACCGTTTACTGTTTCGAGTTTCCCATACTCCGGTGATCGTTTATTTAGTGGGCTGCTAGTCTTCGATGAGCAACGTGGGTGGTTTGACGCTCCGATGGATACGTCCATCGATAGCTTTTCTCGTCGCGTACATCTAGCAAGAATTTTGTGCGAATATCGTTTCGGCATAGAATCTACAGGTCGCGGTAGCGCCAAGATGTTTTTAACACGCTCGTTGGCAGAATATCTTGCACAGCAATTACTGGAGGGAGCTGGCTATGATGACGAAGCGAAAAGCATGTCCGACTTCTGGAAGTTAAACGAAAGTAATGCGGGCGGCCTCCCTCAAGCTTTATCCCTCACACCCGTTAACGATTTATATGGCGCACGCCGCCTGCTCAGCTATGGTGCGCTTGTTTGGGAGAATATCGCCAGCAAGCTTGGGCCGAAGAAGTTTAATAAGCTGTGTGGGCAAATCTATTTAAAGTCGGCGTATAGTGCCGACGATCTCCTTAACATGTTAATGCTGGCGTCCCCAGACATCGAATGGAGCAAATATTTCCAACAGCATGTTTTCGGCAACCAATTACTTAAATAGCAACAAATGAAAATTTACTTTCACCGCGACTTTGACGGCATGGCTGCTGCTGCCATTCTTGCTGATGCCTTGGCGACCACTCGGGGTCACCACGATGTCTCATGGGAAGGCGTCAACTTCGACCGCACCCTTGAATGGGACACCTTCGCTAATGGTGAAGAATTTGCTGTGGTTGATTTTCATTATCATCCGCGAGCAAAATATTGGTTTGATCACCACCCCACCACTTTTCTAGAAGATAGCCACCAAGAGCAATATAGCGACGACGAGAATCGTTGCTTCGACCCTACTGCGAAGAGTTGCCCACCCATCATTCTGCGGCACGCTGCAGAACACTGGGGCTACACCCCTCCGGCACACTTTGCTGAATTGGCTAAGTGGTCTGACATTATCGACTCCGCCGGATATGAATCTGCAGAGGCTGCGTTGTTTGGCACCGAGCCGGCAATGATTGTTAGCCGAGCCCTTACCTGCTCGCCGAATTTACAGTTTCACGACACCATGGTGCAGTTGATGCGTGATCAGCATTTGGATGATATCGCCAAGCATCCCGTTGTCGAAAAGTGTTACAAACGCTCTTCAAAAAATCGCGACAATGCGCTCGAAAATTTTGAGAGCAACGTCTTGCTCGACAATGGCACCGCCTTGCTCGCCGACTTGCGTTCTAAGAAAATACGTCGCGACAGGTTCGCGCCATTTTACTTGCACCCCGATGTTCAGTTTGCAGTAACTTTATTGCCAACCCGAGCAGGCGATCACATCACGGTCTCATCTAACCCATGGAACCGACCGCAAACCGATTTCAACTTAGGCGAACTGATGAAGAAATACGGTGGCGGTGGCCATCAATCGGTTGGCGGGTGCAATCCTTCTGACAGCGTGACCGCAATGAAATGGGCGCGCGAAATTTACAACGTCATTAAAGATTTAAGCTAATGGTTAACTCAATTTTAGATTTACATCCGCGCGATTGGCCGCAATATTTTGTCGACTTAGGTCACAAGAAGTTTTATGGCAAAATCGCTGCGCGCTGGGTTTTCCAACGCGGTGTTTACGATTGGGCAGAGATGACTGATTTGCCAGCAGCATTGCGCGAACAGTTGGCATCAACACCAGTGCTTGATACGGAATTAATCAAAGCCTCGCATGCTGAAGACGGTGCGCGCAAGGTACTTATTAAACTAGCTGATGACTCTTTAGTCGAAGCTGTGTGCATGCCTGGCACTAAGGGACAAACGATTTGTATCAGCACTCAGGTCGGCTGCGCTGTACAGTGCGGTTTTTGCGCATCGGGCATGGAAGGCCTAAAGCGCAATCTAACACAATCGGAAGTTCTACAGCAGGCCTTTTGGATGCGCCGCGAGTTCGGCGACTTTCACCGTATTGTGGTTATGGGAATGGGCGAAGTCGGCCATAATCTTGACAATGTCCTCGGAGCTCTTGATAGTTTAATTGACGAAGCCGGTTCCAATTTCTCAGGACGCCGAATTACTGTTTCAACCGTTGCGCCAAAGGGTGCCATCGCCGCGATTGCCAATTTCGGCAAGACGGTACAGCTTGCAATCTCATTGCACGCGACTACGGATACCCTCCGCCAAGAATTAGTGCCCGGAACTAAAGATCGAACTATCGAGCAGTTGCTTGATGAAGCCGAGAATTACTTTAATACCACGGGGCGCGAATTCACGATTGAATATGTCTTATTGGCTGGTGTCAATGACAGTATCGAACAAGCACAGCAGCTGGCTGATTTGCTGCGTAATAGCCGCTGTCACGTAAACTTGATTCCGTACAACAACATTGACGAGCTCGATTTTCATTATCCTGACGGTAAGACCTGTGAGGCATTCGCTCAGCGACTGCGCGACAACGCTTTTTCGGTCACTTTGCGTTTAAGCATGGGCAAGGACAAAGATGCTGCCTGTGGCCAGTTGCGCAGGCGTACAATCAGTCTCGATGTCTAGATTCTCCGCCTTGCTCGTTGTAGTGGCTCTTAGCTGGGTTCCACTGCACACTAACACTGGCAACCCCTTTGTCGAGAAGTACATCAACGCCTCACAGAGGCACTTTGAAGAAAACGATTTTGCCGCTGCGCTGTCGGACATTGAGCACGCGCTTGAACGCGATGACCAGCATTTTGGCGCTCTAGAACAGTGGGCCAAAATTGCTACTGCCATGGGTGATATGGACACTGCTGCTTACGCCTGGCATTCATGGATGAAAATCGCGGTCGCTGCGGACAAATCAATCGTATCGCGCAAGCGCTTGAAAGAGGTTAAAAAGGTATTGCTAGGTATCGACCCCTACGCTGAAGAATTCAGCAGTCTTTCGAACGACTACATAAAAGAGTTGTTCAAAATTGAGAAGTCCCACAGTGACAAAGGGCGGCACCACTCGGCGATAAAAGTCGTGCAAGAAATATTGCACATCGACCCCCTACTAAAGCGCGCGATTGATCGACTCAAAGAAATTGAACGCAACGGTGGCGCCGACACTGCGACCGTAGACATCTACGCTGGCTCAGACCCTACTGCCGGAGTCGACAGTGAGTGGCTTGAAGAAAACAACAAAAAACACAGCGAGTGGGCCACGCGTTGGCATCACGAAACCGAACACTACCGTATACACACTGATGCAAGTTATCTAGTGTTGATGACCGCGGGTATCGCCATGGATCAGATGAACTTGGCTTACCGCAAATTCTTTCGCTACAAAGAAGATGGTGGTGCGATTCCAAAAATCGATGTTAATGTTTTCAAAAATCGTGATGAATACTTAGAGCTTGGCCAAGGGCCACCGGTTGAGTGGTCTGCTGGTCACTTCACGGGTAACGCTGTAGAGACTTACCAAGGTGGCACCGAAGGCAAAGATGGCCTACTTGAGATGTACCACACCCTGTTTCATGAAGCAGCGCATCAATTTGTTTCGCTTACGGGTAAAGGCGGTGTGCCTGGGTGGCTCAACGAAGCTTACGCTTCATTCTTTGAAGGCACCGACATCTTATCCAACGGTACGGTCCGCTGGAATCGCGTCAACGCTGGACGCCTGTTTGCCCTTACGCCACGGCTCGATGCCGGGTGGATGGCTGATCACAATGATGGCGTCCGCGATGAGCAAGGTGAATGGGCTACTCCTGAGATGGCACCTAGCTTACGCATCCTAATCGAAAACGAGTATCAGTGGGGTCCACCCTGGTATGCTCCGACTTGGGGTGTTGTGTATTTTCTTTACAACTACCGCGACCCAGAAACCGGCCGTGCGGTGCTGCGCGGCCCACTCCATGATTATTACCTGAGTGGCGCTGCGTCTAAAGGTTTATCACAACGCATCGAGCACTTTGAAGAATTTGTTTTATCTGAGCCGACCGCGCCTGTCACAACTGTCGATGAACTCAACGAAATAATGAAAGAGTGGTTGCTGCGGTTGCGCGACCAAGCAATCGGCAAAGAGTCTCCTGAAGATGACTTGCTCGCATTTGCAGATAAAGCCCTCGAGCGCGGCGAATCTGACTTGGCCCTTGAACTTCTAGAAGAGGCGATACTTTACGCACCTGACAACATTGAAGCACAGTGGGAGCTAGCACAGTTGCTACTCGAACTAGAGCTCGAAGATCGCGCCGCCGCAATGTACGCGAAATTCGCCAACGAAGTTGCACTACGCGGAATCGACGATGACCCACGCCTAGAGAAAGCTCTGCTTATGATGCAAGAACTGGACCCCATGTTTAAGAAGCACAAAAAGCTGCAACTTGAATTAGAGGAACAAGGACTAGAGCTTGCGCATAAATACTATGATCAGAAAATGTACCGCATGGCAATGGAAATCACTAGGCGCATGTCCGCTTCGTGGTCCATGCCGGACGCCATGGCCTTCTACACGAAGATCGCGGTAGAAACGGGCATTAGCCTTGCACGCTGGAAGGTCGCATATAACGAGATGAGTCTCGATGGCTGGCGCAGTCAGGGCGAGAAGAAATATTATCGAGCCTATGGCAAGATGATTGAAGCAGCGATTGTAAATGATGAGACGATTGCGATGACTGGCGGCGATTTGCAAACACAGGCCCTGATTTACGACACTTCCATTAGTTCTGACTTTTCGCTTGAAACCGAAATCAAGTTTAGCAATTTAGATCCGGGCATGCTCGGTCTTTGTTTCGGCTACAAAGATTCGAAAAACACTCAAGTCGTGATGCTGCACCGCAAAGGCTCGCTCGAAGTCAAAACACAAGTGGGTGGCGCCTGGATACCGCGCGACAAGGACAACATACAGCTCGGCAATACTTGGCATAAGTTACGCATCGATGTGGTCACTCAAGTCGGGCCCAAGGCTTTGGTCGACATTTACTTTGATGACAAATACTTGCGCACCGTGAAAATGTCGCGCGATGCTGTGCGCGGATCCTTTGGTTTGTTCACCACTACTGGCAATGGAGCCTATCGTCATATTCGCATGCTGCGCCGTGATGCTCATGACCCTGCCGCGCGTATTGAGCGTCAACTTACATTAGAGAAACGTCTCTCTGATCCGGAAGCACGCGCACCTGGTGTTTTCCAAGGCTTAACCCCCCCTAACATCAATGCGTTCGAAGGCGACTGGATTCAAGGCGAGGCTATCGACTTGAAGGATCGTCATGGCGCCATTACGGTCATTGCTTTTTGGACAGCCCATCAAGACGAAATCATTCCGACGTCGGCTTACTATTCGATGCTGGCAGAAAAATACCGGAAGTATGGGCTTAAGTTAATTTGCGTTTGTACTAATCAGCCGCACACAGCTCAACAGGTTTTAGATTGGGTGGCGAAGCACCCGCTTGACGACATCTCGTTGTATTACGACACCCAGTACAAAATTTACCCTGCATTCAACATCGGTAATGGCGGTCTCGATATCCCGCGTATTTTAGTTTTGGATGTCGATGGAAAAGTTTACTGGGAAGGTGATCCTAATCTCCCGCTCAAACGCGGATGGGACCCAGAGGCCCCCGTTCTGACTCCGGTCGATACGATTATCGAAGAGTTGATTGCAGATCGCAAAATGCGAGAAATCTTAAAGTTCGCAACTGGCTTAGTGAAGGCCGAAGCATTCTTCGAGCAAAGAGAATGGGCTGCGGCTCTTGAGGCCATCATGCCATTAGCTGAGCTAGACGCCGATTACTCTCCATTGGTGCGCAAAGCCCGACTATTGGTTGATAACGTTGACGCTGAGGGTGCCTCTTTGCCTGACCGCGCCGCACAGCTCATTGACGATGGTTATCCCCTGCAAGCACAACAACTTCTCACGACTCTAGTCGAAGAGTTTGCGGGCACCGCAATCGCTGACGACTTAGGCGCACCGCGAAAGCGTAAGCTTGAGCGCAGCAATCTTTACCGTACTGCCAAATCAAATATGCGTAAACTCGAAAAAGCGTTGCAACATATCGAGGGCGGACGCCCAGGTGATGCGCGCGAAATCTTGCGTAAAATGAAAGACGCGCAAACCTGCGCTGAAATTGCAGAGTTTGCGCGTGAGCTCGAAAAGCGTTTAGGCTTATAGAGTTTTCAGAGAGGCTTCGGTAATTTCGAGGGCCCTAGAAACGTCGTCGTTGGTTATCGCAAGATGCGGACGGAAACGCACCGTGCGTTCACCTGAACTGAGACCAATCATGCCATTTTCGAACATAGCGCCAAGAACCTTATCGCGTGTCTCAGCGTTTGGAGTGTCGAATGCCATAATCAAGCCTTTACCTCGAACATTGTCAATCATGTCAAAGCCTGCAGCCATTTGCGTCATTTCTGTCAACCACTTATCGCCCTGGTTAGCAGCGTTGTCACAGAGCGAATCATTCTTGATTGTTTCAAGAATTTTTGTTGCGCGAACCATGTCAACCAAGTTACCGCCCCATGTAGAGTTGATACGACTTGACATTTCAAAGCAGTTATTCGGGACCTCATCGATGCGTGGACCAGCCATGATGCCACACTGCTGTGACTTTTTACCAAAGCTGAAAATATCTGGTGTGATACCGTAGTGTTGGAAAGCCCAAGGCTTACCTGAACCAAAGTAACCTGTTTGAACTTCGTCACACAGGAACAAACAATCGTATTTTTCACAACGCGCTTGCAGGCCTTGCAAAAATTCTGGGCGGAAGTGACGATCGCCACCCTCACACTGAATAGTCTCTATCAAAATAGCGGCAATATCATCGCCATGCTGAGCGAAAGCGCCATCGATAGCAGCGAAACACGCGTCTTCCTCAGCGACATGGGCGACCATTTCGGAATCCGTCATCGGAAACTTCAAGCACGGCGCACTAATGCGTGGCCAGTCGAACTTCGGGAAATAATCGACCTTGTCAGGTATGGTATTCGTCAACGACAAGGTGTAGCCAGAGCGGCCATGAAACGCCTTTTCGAAGTGCAGAATCTTAGTACCGACGTCGGCGTCAATACCTTTGGCGCGATTACGACGCACCTTCCAGTCAAAAGCCACCTTAAGAGCGTTCTCAACAGCCAAGGCACCGCCTTCCACGAAGAACATGTGCTTATAACCTTCAGGCACTGCCATCTCGCCCATAGCCTCTACGTAACGCGCCATTTCGACCGTGTACAAGTCAGAGTTTGCTGGGCGGTTAGCCACCACACCGTGGACCGACTCTAGCCAGGTCTTATCGGTGAGTGATGGGTGATTCCAGCCAAGTGGAGTTGAGCCAAAGCAGCCGAAGAAGTCTAAAAAATCTTTACCGCTGCGACTATCATGCAATATTGCGCCTGATGATTTGTCGAGATCAAGGACCAAATCATAGCCATCGACGAGAATCCACTTAGCCAAGCTGTCATGGACGGATTTTGAATCAATTGTAGTGCTCATAAGCGGATATCTTACCCTCAACTGCCGTAAAACCCAAGTAAAAAGGCTCTAGAGCGTTAAAATGGTGACACATGACTTCCGCCGACTCCAATCTGTGTTTGCCGCGTAACGTGCAGTTACGCAGCAAGAGTGATTACTCTCATGTCTATGCAAATGGCGTACGTGTTCGTGGAAAGTATCTGCGCATTGTGGCAGCGAAAAGCCCGCAAGATATTGGAGCGCGCATGGGACTTTCAGTTAGCGCCAAGTTCGAGAAGTCGGCGGTTAAGCGCAATCGCATACGTCGAGTTTTGCGTGCGGCATTTCGCCTCCAACGCCAGTCTTTACCTGAACTTGATCTGGTGTTAATACCTACTCGCAACAACCTCAGTTATCGTACGCCAATCATTGAACAGGAACTCGTCGAGCTGTGCGCCAAGGCCGTGGCTCAGTTCTCAAAGGATTGATGCTAGCTTACATCGTCTCCCTTCCGATTCGCGCCTACCGCAAATTCCTTAGCCCGATGCTCGGACCGTCCAAATGTAGATTCGAACCTACATGTTCGCATTACGGACTCGAAGCGCTTAAAATACATGGCGCATTCAAGGGTTTTGCCCTTATGACATGGAGAATTCTCCGATGCCATCCATTCTGCAAAGGCGGATTTGATCCCGTCCCACTAAAAAAGAAATGATTTCAGTCTTACTCCTCTCTGCTCTTCTCCAACACCCAAGCGCTTCTGAACCACCAGCGGCTGTGCCTCAACCGTTGTCGGCGAAACAAGAATTTGCTTTGCCAGCTCGCGAAGATTTGCGGTACGACGGCGAATATTATTTTGGCGCGATCCGCCGTTTGTCTACAGATGGTGAAAATGCCGAAGGGTATTTCTCTTGGGGCGGCACACGCATCACCTATCAAGCTACATTCGGTGACCGCGCCTGTGACCAAATATATGAACTCGATTTATTGAGTGGCGCACGGCGCATGGTTTCGACAGGTACCGGCCGTACGACATGTTCCTACTTCATGGGCGGCGATGACAAAATCATTTTTGCTTCTACGCATGGTTTCGCGGAAGATTGTTTACCACCGGCAGATCGCTCAAAGGGTTACGTCTGGAAGATATACCCACAATTCGATTTATACGTACGCGACCTTGATTCATGGGAGCTCACCCCACTAGTACCACACGATGGCTACGATGCCGAAGCCGTGGTTTCTCCAGATGGCGAGCATATCGTTTTTACCTCGCGCCGCTCCGGTGACCTTGAAATCTTCATCATGGATGCTGACGGTTCAAACCTAACGCAACTAACGGATGAACTAGGCTACGATGGCGGACCTTTCTTTAGTGCTGACTCGCAAAAGATTGTTTACCGCTCTTATTACCCCGAGACGGAAGCAGAAGCGAAACACTACCGCGACTTACTCGCGCGTGATTCTATTGAGCCAATGAACCTACAAATTCGCACTATGAATGTCGATGGTTCGAACAAGTTCCAAGTAACGCATAATGAAGCGGCAAACTTTGGTCCTTACTGGCATCCAGATGGCAAACGTATCATCTACTGCTCAAACCAAGCAAGTGAAACCGGGCGTGACTTTGATTTGTTCATGGTCAATGCCGACGGCAGCGACGACCACCGCGTCACATTCTGCCCGTCATTCGATGGCTTCCCAATGTTTAGCCATGACGGACGCAACTTGATTTTCTCAAGTAACCGTAATGCCAGCAAGCGCGGCGACACCAACATGTTCATGGCGGAGTGGCTAGACGATGCGCGGCCTGCTAAATAATTAACTAGCGCAATCCGCAAGCATGTAAAGCCCGGTCACGAACTTCTTGTGCCCGGGCTCTTGCTTTGGCAGCGCCAGCAGCAAGGATTTCGTCAACGACTGATGGCGTAGCCAGCAACTCTAAACGCTTCTCTCGCGCCTCAGCAAAGTGCTCTTCGATAGCATCTTTAAGACGCATCTTTAAGTGTCCGTACCCTGGTGCGCTATCGCCACCCTTTTCCACTTGTGACTTCCAGTCAGCAAGTTCGTCGGTATCTAAGAACAACGCCAATAAATCAAAAAGGAATAACTCGCTAGGATCTTTCGGCTCTTCTGGCGGACGACTGTCCGTAACTATTTTGCCAACACGTTTCTTGAGAGCTTTACCCTCTTCAAAAATCCAAATGTCATTGCCGTATGACTTTGACATCTTTTGCCCATCAATCCCGGGAACCTTTTGCATGGTCGCAGATTTTTCAAGCAACATTTCAGGGCGTTTAAAAACCTCTGTTTTGTAATTCTGGTTAAAGTAACCAGCCATGTCTTGCGCCATTTCAACGTGCTGAACTTGGTCTTTACCGACGGGCACCAAATCGGAGTCGTACGCCAAGATGTCGGCGGCCATCAGCATGGGATAAGTGAACAAACCAACATTCGGCTTCGCACCATTGGCAATCTTGTCTTTATAAGAATGCGCGCGCTCGAGTAGACCCATTCCGGTTACAGTCGACAATAGCCACTGAATCTCAGTAACTTCGGGGACGTCAGACTGACGCCACAGCACCGCTTTTTCTGGATCTAGGCCACAAGCCAAATACGTAATTGCGGTCTCGCGCACTAACTCACGCAACTTATCTGCATCGCGCAAAGAAGTTAACGAATGGTAGTCGGCAATAAAGTAAAAATGCTCGCCATCTTGCTGGCTTAAAGCTATTTGTTGGCGAATCGCACCAAAGTAATTGCCTAAGTGCAGTAAGCCACTTGGCTGAATACCAGAGAGATATGTTTTTGTCATTACTTCCAGTGAAAGTT
>Ga0233427_10003612_pt1 | contig 13428 bp, 15 predicted proteins | sample SI_118_April2016_5_FD_179885 | JGI IMG/M metagenome (GOLD analysis project Ga0233427, IMG submission 179885) | Seawater microbial communities from Saanich Inlet, British Columbia, Canada - SI_118_April2016_100_MG | ecosystem: Environmental > Aquatic > Marine > Inlet | place: Canada: British...
TGATAAATTATTTGGCGTTATAGCTATGTTTGCAGCAATTTTTGTATTAGTAATTTTGCCATGGCTTGATACATCAAAAATTAGATCTGCAGTGTTTAGACCATTGTACAAACAGTTTTATTGGATTCTTTTAGTAGACGTTATAATTTTAGGATACATGGGAGCTATGCCAGCAGAAGGTCTTTATTTGTTAATTGCAAGAGTTGCTACAGCATATTATTTCCTTCATTTTTTAGTAGTTCTACCAGTCTTAGGATTTAAAGAAAAAACTCTGCCAGTGCCTTTAAGTATCACAGAACCTGTGCTTGGAGATTCACCTAATTTAGCAACCGCTAAGAACAAAGAAAGTTTTGAAGAATAAAGTGAAAAATTTTATCAAATTATTATCAATATTAACTTTAATTTGCCTTACAACTGCTAATTCCAATTCAGCTGAAACAGCAAAACTTTTGAAAACAGATTGGAGTTTCAAAGGTGTTTTTGGAAAATTTGATAGAGGATCACTTCAAAGGGGTTATCAAGTTTACACGGAAGTGTGCTCTTCTTGTCACTCAATGAAATATTTAAGCTATAGAAATTTGGGTGAAAAAGGTGGGCCAGAATTTTCAGAGGCTGAAGCTAAGGTAATAGCAGCATCTTTTGAGGTAACTGATGGTCCGAATGCGGATGGTGAAATGTTTGTAAGATCAGGAAAATTATCAGACAAATTTGTGAAGCCATATGAAAATATTAAAGCTGCTGAAGCTGCAAATGGTGGTGCTTATCCACCTGACATGTCTGTCCTAGTTAAAGCAAGAGGTGGTGGAGTAGATTATATTTATTCTTTACTTCAAGGTTATGAAGATGCACCTGGTGGAATGACTTTAGATGAAGGTGTTCATTATAATAAATACATGTATGGAAACAAAATTAAAATGGCAAGCCCACTTTCTGAAGGTATAGTAGAATATAGCGATGGAACAGAAGCAACAGTTGAGCAAATGTCAAAAGATGTAACAACATTTTTGATGTGGGCAGCAGAACCTCATTTAGAGTCTCGACACCAAATGGGTTTCAAAGCAATCGTATATTTAATTATTTTAACTATCTTGGTTTATTTAAGCATGAAAAAAATCTGGTCACGTATTGAACCTGAAGTTTAAAACATCACCATCTTTTACGATATAATCTTTACCTTCTAGTCTCATTTTCCCATTAGTCTTTGAATTTACCCAGCCATCATTTGCTACAAAATCTTCGTAAGAAACCGTTTCAGCTCGTATAAAACCTTTTTCAAAGTCCGTATGAATTTCACCAGCTGCTTTTGGGGCAGTACAATTTTTTTGAATAGTCCATGCTCTAGTTTCTTCTTGTCCAGATGTAAAATAGGTATCTAGTTCTAAAATTTTATATCCTTTTTGGATTAACATACTTAAACCTGTTTCGTTTAAACCAATCATTTCCATATAATTTTTTCTCTCAGAGAGTTCAAGTTCATTAATTTGATTTTCTATATCAGCTGATACAATTAAAGTATTTTCTTCACCAAATTTTTCTATAAATTTTTTTGTATATTGATTTCCTTCTTTGACACTTTGTTCATCTACGTTACAGACAAATATTTTTGGTTTAATTGATAGCAACCCACTTTGATTAAGTTGTTTACTCTCAAATTGAGATTTTAAAATTGATATATCTTTATCATTATTTATGCAGTCCAGTGCAACTTCTAGTATTTTTAACTGCTCTTCATCAACATTTTTTTTGTTACTTTTTTCTAACCTTTTTTGAATAGATTCTAAATCTGCCAACATCATCTCAGTTTCAATTATTTCAAGATCTCTAACTGGGTCTACTGTGGGATTAACATTTTGAATATCGTCAGAGTCAAAACATCTAATCATATGTATGATTGCATCTACTTCTCTAATATGAGAAAGGAATTTATTTCCCAACCCTTCTCCTTTAGAGGCACCCTTTACAAGACCAGCAATATCTACAAATGAAATAGTAGTGTTTATAATTTTTTTTGATTTTGAAACTTTTGATAGATTGTCCAGTCTTTCATCAGGCACAGGCACAACGCCTATATTTGGGTCTATTGTGCAAAAAGGGAAATTTGCAGCTTGTGCCTTACTTGAATTAGTTAAAGCATTAAATAAAGTGGACTTACCAACATTGGGTAAACCCACAATTCCACATTTGAAACCCATTATTTGTTATTTACAGTACTAGAAAATAAATCTAATTTTTTTTCTACAAGTATTGAGATAGAATCGTTAATATTGTTTGAAATTTTTTCAATCCCAAGCATTTCATCTTCATCAAAATTTTGAAGAACAAAATCACCAACTTCCATATTTTCTTTTGGTTTGCCAATTCCAATTCTTACTCTTGAATAATCTTTGCCAATAAACTTATCAATGGAAGCAATTCCATTATGACCCGCACTTGATCCACCAAATTTTGCTTTAATCTTTCCAAAATCAACATCTAAATCATCATGAAAAACAATTACATCTTCAGCGTCTATCTTAAAATATTCAATGAGTTCTCTTATACAAATTCCAGAGTTATTCATAAAAGTTAGTGGTTTAATTGCATAAATTTTCTGATCCCCAACATTTCCAGTTGTAAGTAATCCTTTAAATTTAGGTTTTTGTTTTGATAACCCAAATTTTTTATTGATATTATCAATAATTTTAAATCCAACATTGTGTCTATTATTTTCACTATCTGGTGTGGGGTTACCTAAGCCTACAAATAAAAGCATATATTTTTTGTTAATGGATAGTAAAGTTCAACTTTGACAGGTTATTTTTTTTCTTCAGTAGGCTTTTTATCATCGCCTTCTTTTTTGTCACCATCCGCTGTTGGTTTTTCACCGTCTACTGCTTCTGCTCCTGCCTCTCCTTCTTCACCTTCAGCAGCTTCTGCTTCAGCTGGTTTTTCAGGTTCTTTCATAACAGTTGGTGCAGCTAGTGTTGCAATAACGAAGTCTCTTCCTCTAATTGTTGGAGCAACATCAGTCTCTAAATTTATTGAAGAGATTTTAAAACTTTCTCCAATATCAACTCCATCGAGATCGATTACAAGATTTTCAGGAATTTTTTCACTTGGACATCTTAATTCTACTTTTCTTCTTACAATGTTTAGTACTCCACCTCTTTTTAAGCCTGGAGATTTTTCATGATTAATAAACTGAACAGGAACTTCAATTCTAATTTTAACACCTTTTACTACTCTCAAAAAATCAACATGAATTGGTTCATCAGTGATAATGTGATATTTTATTTCTCTAGGGAGAACATTTTGAGGTTTTCCATCTACATTTAAAGTCACGATACTCGATAAAAAATTTTCTTTTTCAATCAGAGTTTTCAATAATTTTTTAGAAATAGAAATTTTTTCATTTTGAGCTTCACCACCATAAATTATTGCTGGCACACTACCATTATTTCTTAGTGAGCTTAACTCACCTTTGGTTTTAGTATTTCTAATGTTTGCGTCTAATGAATTCATAAAAACAAAGGTTTTTAGCCCAAGTTCTTTAATAACTCAAGGTAATTATTTAAATAAATCTGAAACAGATGTTGAGTTAGATATTCTTTTAATTGCCTCTCCCATTAAGCTTGAAATAGGTAGAACTTCAATGTTTTTAATGTTCTTAATTTTGTCATTGTTGTCAATTGTGTCTGTGATTACTAAATTTTTAATTACAGAACCTTTAATTTTTTTCACAGCTTCACCACTAAGCACCCCATGAGTAATATACACATAAACATCCTTTGCACCTCTATCTTTAAGAGCCTTAGCAGCATTAACAATAGTTCCTCCTGAGTCAATAATATCGTCAACAATCACGCACGTTTTTCCATTAACATCACCAATTACATTCATTACTTTAGATTGACCGGGCTTGGGTCTTCTTTTATCAACAATTGCAAGCCCTACATTTAAAAGTTTACCTAAGGCTCTAGCTCTTTCTGTTCCACCAACATCAGGTGCAACACAAATAATATTTTTACTTTTTATCTTTTTTTTAGCATGTCTTGCAAAAATTGGGGTTGCAAATAAGTTATCAACTGGGATGTCAAAAAAGCCTTGAATTTGACCTGCATGCAAATCTACAGTCATCACTCTATCGGCACCAGCTTTAGTGATTAGGTTTGATACAAGCTTAGCTGAAATTGAGGTTCTTGGAACAACTTTTCTATCCTGTCTTGCATATCCAAAATATGGAATTACAGCAGTAATATTTTTTGCAGATGATCTTTTTAGTGCATCTATACAAAGCAAAAGTTCCATTAGATTATCATTAGCAGGGGATGAAACTGATTGAATAATAAATATACTATTGCCTCTTATATTTTCATTTATCTCAACATAAATTTCACCATCAGAAAATTTTCTGATACTAGAATTTACCAATTTAGACTTTAAATATTTCGCAATATTTTTGCTAAGAGGCTTATTGCTGTTTCCGGATAATAATTTCATTAAAAACCTAATTAAGCATAATTATTGAAATATTTCTACCATAATCATTATGTTTTAGTTTTAAAGCTCTTCTCGCACTAAAAAATTTGTTTTTAATATCAAAAGTATCAATTTTTAAAATATCTATATGTTTAATCTTAATAATCTTGAGAGAAGAATAAATATATTTTGTTAGGTTAAAATATAATTTTTTCTTATTAGTTTTGAAAAACACATAATTTTTTTTATCTTTTTTAATAAATCTTTTCTTAAAATCTTCTTTAACTTCATAATTTTTTAGAGAAATAGAGGGACCTATAACAGCAGTCATGTTTTTTAATTTACAACCTTTTTTAATCATAAATTTAATCACTTTATTTATAATGCCTTTGAAAGCACCTCTCCAACCTGCATGAATTGCAGCTACCATTTTTATTTTATCGTCATAAATTAATATTGGAGCGCAATCAGCTGTTAAAACAGCAATTGGTAAGTACTTTTGATTGGTAATTATTGCATCAGCTTTAGGTTTTTTTCTTTTTTTAAATTTTTCATCAATATAGATAAATTTATTGCTATGGAGTTGATGAAGTAAAAAAATATCTTTTGCTTTGGGGCTAATTTTTTTTTTTACTATTTGTAAGTTTTTTTCTATATTTAATTTTTTATCATTAGAACCTGGGCCACAGTTTAAGCTTTTATAAATATCTTTTGAATGACCACCTATACTGTTGAAAAAGCCATGTTTTAAGTTTTTTATTTTTGAGAGTTTTTTTGATTTAAACATCTTCAAAACCTGTTTTAAATTTATTAGATTTCTTTTTTATAAGCATTACTTTAAATAGTTCACCCATTTGTTTTTCATCTATAAGACGTCTTAGTCTATAGAATAAGTCTGATTTTTTTGAAAAAGGTATATTCTCACTTACAATTTCTGCTCTTTGAACTATTCCCATGCTAGTCAGAAATTTTTTTTGATTACTGAAAACAGAATTTAGATCATCAAATTGATTAATATATTTTTTAAATATATCAAAATTTATATTGTATGTTATATCAGACTCTCCAATATCCTCTAAAACATTAGAATATTTATGTTTATTAACTGCTTGTAGAGTTTCATGCATTTTTGCATTCAAATATCCATAATCAATTATTAATATACCACCATTGTTTTTTTTTATTATGTCGCAGATATCTTTTAAATATTCAAATGAAGTTGGCGAATATTCAATGATGTTCTGATCTTTTGAAATTTCAAAGTTTAATTTTTTTTCAATTTTTTTAATATCTGTAAGTTGTTCTTTAAATTGAGCTTTATCTATTTCTTTTAAATCTACAAACCTTTCAACCCAACCTTCATTTTTCTTGAAAAATTGTTTGATCGGTAAGGCATCAAAAAACTCGTTAGCTAGAAAAATCGTTGGATAGGAATTAACTTTTTTTATGTCATCTACCCATATTACATTCTCTAATTTTAAATTATGTTGTTGTTGTTTTGTTAAAAAAGTACTTTTTTCGTGTATTTGGAAATTGCAATTATTAAAGCATTCTGGAAAATTTTTTAGTGTTGTTATTATAACTTTCATCATTTCGCCATTTCCCGCACCAAGCTCAAGCAAATTAAATTTTTTAGGCGAACCAATACTTTTCCAAAAAGTTATTATCCAAATAGCAATTATTTCAGAAAAAAGTCTTGTAATATTTGGAGCGGTAATAAAATCTCCCTCTTCTCCAAAGGGGTCTTTTTTCATGTAGTAGCCAGAGTCTTTATCGTAAAGTGCAAATTCTATGAATTTATCTAAGGGTAAACTAGTACTTTTATTTATTTTCATTTTTAAGATAAAAAAGAATTGTTCCAATTGTTATGAATACTAAACTAATAATTTGTCCTATCGATAAATTAAAAATTAAGTAGCCTATCTGTTCATCGGGTACTCTATAAAATTCAACAAAGAATCTGAATGTAGAATAAAAGATTAAAAATAATCCTGAAATCAAACCAGGTTTTGTTAAATAATTTTTTTTTCTAAAGTACATTAATATTAAGAATAAAATTATGCCCTCTAAAATGGCCTCATATAATTGTGATGGATGTCTTGATAAGTTATCCACCTGAACAAAGATTACTGACCATGGAACTTCGGTAACTGTGCCGTAAAGTTCTGAATTTATAAAATTTGCCAATCTTCCAAAAAAAATTCCAATTGGAGCAACTAACGATACTAGATCCATATATACAAATGGATCTTGATTACTTTTTTTAGCAAATAGAATACTTGCAACAATTATGCCCAATAAGCCTCCATGAAAAGACATCCCACCTTGCCAAATCTTAAAAATATCAAAGAAATTATGTAAATAGTAATTAAAGTTATAAAATATTATATATCCTAATCTCCCACCTAAAATTATTCCAATGATCAGATAAGTTATATAATCATCAAACTTTTCATTAATATGTGTATTTTTAATTAATATTTTTTTACATAATGACCAACCGATTATAATTCCGAAAATGTAAGCTAAAGAATACCATCTAATTTCAAATGACATAATTTGAAAAGCAACTGGGTCAAAATTATTGATGAACATTTTATATAATACTTATAAAGTATATCTTATATATGAAAAATTCTAAATTTTTAATTGATAAGCTAGGTAAACTTTTTGAGCAAGGTATCATTTCTACAAAAGATCTAAGTTCTGAGCTTTTTAATATTTTGAAATCTAAAAGAGATGAAATTGTTTTCAAAATGAAGCTAACTAGCAAAGATGAATTTGATGTATTGTCTAAACGAGTTGAAAATTTAGAAAATAAAATAAAAAAATTAGAAACGAAAAAAAAAAATACAAAGCGGGCAAAAAAATCTTAACACGCAACCCATTCATTTTTGATTTTTCAAGCATTATATTACCTCCATGAGACCTAATGATATCTGAAGCAATAGACAAACCAAGACCTACACTTGATTTCGAATCTGATCTACCTTTATCAATTTTATAGAAAGGCTTAAATACATTATCATATTCTTTACTTGATATACCGGGGCCGTCATCATCAACTATTATAAATAAATTTGTATTTTTTTTATTGAGCTTGATTTCAACTTTATTTCCATATTTTAAAGCATTATCGACTATGTTGTTAAGACATCGATTAATTAAATTTTTTCTACCATTAACATAAACTCTTGGTGCTATATCTTTTAAAATATTCTCATTATCGTATTTTTCTATAACTACTTCTATTAAATCAGATAGATTAAACATTTCATCTTTTTCAATGTATGATGAACTTGTAAATTGAAGATATTCATTAAGCATTTTTTCCATCTCATTAATATCTTCAGTTAATTTTTTTGATAAATCGTTATCTTTAATAAAAGCAATTTGTAATTTCATTCTTGTTAGAGGTGTTCTCAAATCATGACTTATGCCAGACAACATTTCAGTTCTTTGATTAAGATGTTTAAGAATTCTTTTTCTCATTTTATCAAACTCATATCCAGCCTGTCTTATTTCCAGGGCGCCTGATGGTTTAAATTCCTCAATTTCTTCCCCTTTACCAAATCTTTCTGCAGCACGAGCAAGGTTAGTAATTGGTCTAGTTTGGTTTTTTAAAAATATTAATGAAATAATTACCATTATAATTGCTGGAACTGTTATCCAGAGAGCAAAAAGTCTTGCCGATGAACTTGTAACTCTATCTTTTGGTACTAAGAATTTAAAGTAACCATCTTCATATTTGATTCTTAAATCAATTAATTCTTTATAGCTTGTAGTATCAAACCAATATTCTCCAGAATTAAAGCTGGATTTTAATTCTCGTCTAAGAGTTCTGTCAATTGGACTAAACCATCTTTCGTTGTACTGGCTATCAAAAATATTTTTATCAATAAACTCTATGTTTAGATCCAAATATAAAGAAAAAAGATTTTTTAATTCATCTTTATTTATTTTTTCATTATCATAAACTTCAACAAACGTATTAATTTCGTTTATTAGTGCTCTTGTCATTCCTTTGTTGGTTTTGATCCAAAGACTATCAAAAAATACAATAGTTATAATTAATTGGAGAACTAATATAGGAACAGCAACAATTAATAACGCTCTATAAAATAATCTCTTAGGTAATATTTTTTTTAAAAAATTACTCAATCCAAAGAACATATCCCACACCTCTTATCGTTTGTAAAAATTTTGGATTTTTAGGATCAATTTCAATTTTTTTTCTTAATCTAGTTATTATCACATCAATTGATCTTTCTTTATCTAGTGCAATTAATAGTCCAATATCCTCTCTTGAAAAAGTTTTACCTGGATTATTAATCATTTTTTCTAAAATAATTTTTTCTGTATTGTTAATTTTAAACTCATTATCATTTTTAATTATTAGAAGTTTATTTAAATCAATTTTTACATTTGCAAATTCTATGATTCTAACCTGCTCGGTTTTTATAGTTTTATTTAAAATATTTTTAATTCTTAAAATTAATTCTTTTGGTTCAAATGGTTTTGGTAAATAATCATCAGCTCCAATTTCCAATCCTTCAACTCTTTCACTCGCTTCTCCTTTGGCAGTTAAAAGAATAATAGGTGAGTCTATTTGTTTTTTATGATCTTTAATAAATTCTAGTCCATTTTTTCCTGGCATCATTATATCTAAAATTATTAAATCAAATTTTATAATTTTAATTTTTTTAGATGCATTCTCTGCACTATCTGCAGTTGTCACTAAAAAATTATTCTCATTTAAATATTTTTTAACTAAAGATCTTATTCCACTATCATCATCAACTACCAGAATATGTGCAATAAATTTATCCATTAATAATTTTGCTTAACACGTTATCAAAGTTGATTACCTCTTCTGAGCTAGATTTTAGTAATGCATTATAGATTCTTTTTTTTTGCATATCGAAAATTTCGTTAAATACCTTTTTCCCTTTTTCATTTAAAAAAACATGCTTAACTCTTGTATCTTGATCATCTTTTCTAAAAGTTACAATTTCTAATTTAATTAAATCTTTAAGCACTCTATTTAAGCTTTGTTTAGTAACCTTTAATTTGTTTAAAAGCTCTGAAATTGATATCCCTTGGTACATAGATAATAAATGAATAACTTTGTGGTGTGCTAAGCCAATAGAGTGACTATCTAATACCTTTTTCGCATCTGAAAATGTTTCCCTATAGCTGACAAATAATTTTTCAATAAGATCTTTTAGTTGCTCATCTTTTAAATATAAAAGTTCTTTCATTATAGGTAAGTTATATTGACATATTAAAGATACAAAGATAATTTTTGCTTATAATTAAAATTAATTTTCATACATGATACCCTACGATAAAAGATCTGGAAAAATTTGGTATAATAGTGAGTTAGTAGATTGGGCTGATGCTAAGATACATGTCTTAAATCATGGACTTCACTATGCTAGTTGTGTTTTTGAAGGCGAGCGAGTTTATGATGGTTCAATATTCAAACTAGAAGAACACACTTCAAGACTTTTTTATTCAGCAGAAAGAATGGGAATGACGATTCCTTACACTGAGAAAGAAATAAATGATGCATGTGATAAAATTATTTCAGTTCAAAATGTAGAAAATGGATACGTAAGACCCACTATTTGGAGAGGCAGTGAAATGATGGCAATTTCTGCACAACAAACAAAAATTCATGTAGCTATAGCAACTTGGGAGTGGGGCTCGTATTTTGATCCAAAGCTTAAAGTAGAGGGAATAAAATTGAATATCTCGAATTGGCGTAGGCCAGCTCCCAATACTATTCCTTGGGATACTAAAGCTTCAGGTCTTTATATGATCTGTACTTTGTCTAAACATGAAGCAGAAAAACAAGGTTACACGGACTCGCTAATGCTAGATCACGAAGGCAATGTTGCTGAAGCAACAGGAGCAAATATTTTTTTTAAAGATAAAAATGGTGAAATACATACGCCAATTCCAGACTCTTTCTTAGATGGAATAACTAGAAGAACAGTTATAGAAATTGCAAAATCAAAAAATATAAAGATACACGAAAGAAAAATTAATCCATCAGAACTTTCTAACTTTGTTGGATGTTTTCTAACAGGAACTGCTGCAGAGGTAACACCGGTATCTTGTATTGCAGAAAATCAATTTAAGGTATGTGAAACTATAATTGATTTAAATGAAAGCTATCAAGCTTTAGTGAGAAAGAAAAAAGCTGCCTAATCTTTATTGTCCTCAGACATTGCGTGATCTATTCCTTTGCGCATATAATCATACCCTGTAAACAAAGTAAGAAATGCTGAAAGCCATAGTAGAATTATTCCAATTGTTTGAGCATTATAATCTTGGAAATTAATAATTTTATTTCCTGTTTCACCTGAAAGCAAAAGTGCGATAGAGATCATTTGTAAAACAGTTTTTAATTTTGCAAGGTTTGATACTGGAAGCTTTATTTGTCCTTTGGCTAAAAATTCTCTTAGTCCAGAAATTAAAATTTCACGTGTAAGAATAATTATTGCAGCAATAACTTCGTAGTGTCTTATTGTTCCATCCATCACTAATAGAATTAGTGCTGTAGCTACTATAATTTTATCAGCAATTGGATCTAGCAATTCACCCAATTTAGACTCTTCTCCAAGCATTCTAGCTAACATTCCATCTAAAAAATCTGTGAATGAAGCTACAATAAACAATATAAGTGCAGTTAAATCTCCATAAAAACCAGGAAGATAAAATGCTAAAACAAAAAAAGGGACAATTATAATTCGTCCAATTGTCAAAATATTTGGAATTTTTCTAAGCATAATTATTCGTGAAAAAAATTATATATCTTTTTTGCAACTTTTTCCTCAACACCTTCTACAGATTTTATTTCATCAAAACTAGCAGACTCTACAGCTCTTGCTGAGCCAAAATGGTTCAATAATGACCTTTTTCTTATAGCTCCTATACCATCTATTTGATCTAGAAGAGATTTTGAAATCCCTTTAGCTCGTTTTGCTCTATGCGAGGTAATTGCAAATCTATGAGCTTCATCACGAAGTCTTTGCATAAAAAATAAAGTTGGATCATTTTTTTCAAACTTATAGCTTTTGCAATTATAAAAAAAGGTTTCGTCACCACTGTTTCTCATTTTTCCTTTTGCAATAGCAATCATAGGAAGATCGTGCAATCCAAGTTCATCCAATACTTCTTTTGCAGAAGAATATTGACCTTTTCCACCATCAATTAATATCAAATCTGGTAATGTTAAATAATTTCCTTTTTCCATAATTGCTCTTTTAAATCTTCTAGACAAAACTTCTTTTAACATTGCAAAATCATCTTGTTCTGCACCTTTTGTTTTAATATCAAATTTTCGATATCTTTTTTTAACAAAACCTTCGTTGCCAAATGTAACCATAGCACCAACACTATTTGTTCCTTGAATATGACTGTTGTCATAAACCTCCACTAAATTAATAACATTTTTAAGATTAAATTTTTTAGCAACACCATCAAATAAGTTTTTATTGTTATTCGTTTCATAAAGTTTTCTGTTTAAAGATTCTTTGGCATTTTTTTCAGCCATAGCCACAACTTTTGCTTTAGTTCCTTTTTTTGCAGTATTTATAGAAATTGTATTACCTTCTTTTTTGCTCAAAGTTTCTTCTATTAATTTTTTATCTTTGATGTCACTATTTATAATAACTAATTTTGGAACAGTTTTATTTTCATAAAATTGCATTAAAAAAGATGACATAATTTCTGAAACATTTTGATCTGGATCATGTTTAGGAAAATAGGCTTGGTTTCCCCAATTTTGTTTTGATCGATAAAAAAATACTTGAATACATGTTTTGCCAGATTCTTTGTAGGCAGCAATCACATCAGCATCAACTAGATTTGCTTCATTAATTCTTTGTGATGATTGAATTATATTTAAAGATTTAATTCTATCTCTAAAGATTGAAGCTCTTTCAAAATCAAGCTGATCACTTGCGACCTCCATTTCTTTAGATAGATTTTTTTGAATATCTCTTGATTTTCCAGACACAAATTGAATAGCTTGTTCAACTGAACTTTTGTAATCATTTTTATCTATGTAGCCTACACAAGGCCCAGAACATCTTTTAATTTGATAAAGTATGCATGGTCGTTTTCTATTTTTAAAAGTCCCATCATCACATACTCTTAATTGAAATATTTTTTGAAGCATCTTAATGGTCCAGTTTGCAGTTCCTGCTGAAGCAAAGGGACCAAAATAAAAACCCTCTTTATCTTTCTTGCCCCTGTGTTTTGTAACTCTTGGCCATTGTTCTTTTTTACCAATAAATATAAATGGAAATGATTTATCGTCTTTTAGTAAAATATTAAATTTTGGCTTATGTTTTTTGATTAAATTAGCCTCTAAAAGTAAGGCTTCACTTTCATTAGCAGTGGTTGTGATCTCAAGTTTAAAAGTCTGAGACAACATTCTTTCGGTTCTAATAATGTGGTTCTTTTCTGATACATAGCTTTTCAATCTATTTGGAAGGTTTTTAGCTTTACCCACATACAGAATATCATCTTTATGATTAAGCATCCTGTAAATACCAGGACTTTTAGGAATTAATGGAAGTTCTTTTTTAATTACTTCTTTTCCAAGTTCAGAGCTTTTCATGACTTCTTTTTTTGGTAATTTGGATACCAACAGACGTACAATCTTTTAAAATCTCAAGTTTTTCAATTTGAAGCATAATTTTACCAATACGCTTGTCTTTAAACAGAATATCAAAAACATCTTCTGCAAGTGTTTCTAAAAAATTATAATGCTTATTTTTGGTAAGTTTTTTAATTAATTTTACAACTTGTCCATAATTTACAATAGATTTGATATCTTTATCGCTTGTTGGTTTTTTATCTTCGTAATCAATTTCAAGGCTAAATTTTACTTTTTGAGGTTTCTCTTTTTCAAACTCATAATAACCAAGTTTTAAATCCAAAGTTAATTCTTTA
>Ga0233427_10003614_pt1 | contig 13417 bp, 10 predicted proteins | sample SI_118_April2016_5_FD_179885 | JGI IMG/M metagenome (GOLD analysis project Ga0233427, IMG submission 179885) | Seawater microbial communities from Saanich Inlet, British Columbia, Canada - SI_118_April2016_100_MG | ecosystem: Environmental > Aquatic > Marine > Inlet | place: Canada: British...
CACCATGCTGATCCCCTGCGTCTTCACCAGGCGTGCAGGACGAGATCAAAATCCCGAGCACGCCAATAAGCGTTGCGGTTTTTTTTACGTTCATGACTGTCCCCTTCGTATACCGACCTATGTGAGAGGGTGCGTCAAGGCATCCCTTGTTTTGTAGTAGATATTTTGGTCATCTCCAAAAAATGCCTATGTTTTCAGCGTTCAGCCTCGGCAAATCAGTTCTGGAATCACCCATTTTCTAGTTCGGCAAAAGAGGGCTTTCGTGATGGTGGGCTTCTCGCCATTTTCCTTCTTTTTTAATCCAAACTGCACTCACGCGATTCACGACATTGTGTGCCTTGCCGTTTCTTGTATGAGTGCCCGACAAATAAAATGTGACAATCGCCCAATCATCGTAGATCACCGCATCGTAATTACTCATCAAGAGATTCATGCTTTCCGGAAAGTTCGGAGTCGCCTGCATTCGATTTGCGACAGCCTCGTAATCGGATTCCCACAAGGGACCGCCATCGGGGAAGTACATAGTAAAGTCGCTTCTGTGGTGAACAGATGCACCCGCATAATCGGCGGCATTTATATGGCCATAGTGTTCTTCAATCGTTCGCTTAATTTCCTCAGATGGGTTGGCTGAAACAGTCGCCCCCAGCACCAGAAAAACCCCAGCAATAATAACTTTGATCATCATATCGACTTCCTCTTAGCTTAATTAGTGACCGGTATCGAACTCTTTATAACTTGCATAGCCTTTTAAATACAATAGCCGCCTGTTTGCTTGCAACTCAATCGAATATTGCCAGGTTAACTAACCAAGAATGTGTAAATTCGGCAAATGAACACATACAAGCGACACCGCTTCTCGCCAGAAACTATCAGCTATGCCGTCCGGCTCGACTATCGTTTCAATCTGAGTCATCGGTATATTGAGGATCTTTTAGCCGAGCGAGGCATCGCAGTATCCCGAGAGTCGATCCGGTTGTGGTGTATAAAACCCGGAGCCATTTACGGCAGAAGATTGAAACGAAAACGCCGAGACTTTGGAGATACCTTCTTCATCGATGAAGCCCCTCACTAGCCTCACACCAGTGGGGCTTTTTTCGATTCATGACTAAATGGTTGGTCGTACCTTTTCCGCACCCTGAAACAGAATATCTCGCATCACTTGCGTGGCCCTTTCGTGATACGCCATGGTGATTGGGTCAAAATCTATAGTTGGAGCAGGAGTATGTTCGAAGTTTTTGAATTCATCAGAACCTCGCACGAGCGCGGCACAATCCCATTCTGACTTAAGCTGTTTAGTAGCTGTGGGTATATAGTGGAAGGATAGTCCTATGCGACGATCAGATGTTTGATTCGGAGCGGATGCGTGGGCAATACTAATATTGTGAAAGGACATTTCACCGGTTTTTAGCGGCATTGAAACCGCTTGGGATTCATCAATTGTGAGAATTTCTTGGCCACGAGTGAGTAGGTTGTCATCGTGATACAGATCAACGTGTTCCATTGGTTCACCAAGGTGCGATCCTGGCAGAACGCGCATGCAGCCACTTTCCTCGCTTGCCGGCGACAACGCGATCCAGGCAGTAACGAGATGACTAGTGTCCAACCCCCAATATTGACTATCCTGATGCCAGGAAACGTAACTTGTGGTGTTACCTTCTTTAATCCAAAACCAGCTATTCCAGCAAAGAATATCCGGTCCAATCAGGTCCTCAATGCAATCTAACACAGTAGAATTCCGCATTAGCTGGTCTACCCACGTGAACATCAAATGAGGTTTGGTTCGAAGTGGTCCCTTTACCGGGTGGCCTAGTTCTCGTTCATACTGCTCAAGACTGTTACGATAATCCTGAGCTTCTTGATGCCCAATGATGAGCACCGGGGATACGTGACCTTGGGTTTTAAAACAATTGACTTGCTCATCGCTTAGAAGTCTTGGCATAACATTCTCTGCTGGGTTATCGTCGGACTAGTCGCTCAATTTTTACTCATCAATCGTCGGTGCACTATACGCGTTATTGCCGATACTACTGACCCATACCTAATTCACAAGATCCTTGATCACATAGAAGCACAACCACCGCCGCTTAATCCTGCGATTGCTATTCAACCCAAAACGCGTTGGTAAAGAGTGCCAGCATTCGTCCTGCTCGTTCTGTAAGTCTTCTCAGCGAAACCCCCAGCCTTTGTAAGCCAGCAGTTCCAGCCTATTACAACCATTGACCACCCAGGGAATAACCCCGACACAGTCCGCTAAATTAAAGTTAGCATCGGCAATTGCTGTACCCGACCATTCTTTGAAAAAGTTGGTTTAAAACCTATCCTCGATTACTCGCGACATTCATTTAAGAACTAATCGGCTCAGAGGATAAGAATGATAACAGGGCTTTTCGATACACAGACTTTCGATCGAAAAGCCCTGTTATCATGCGGTCCTCAGGAGTGTGCAGTTTTTGTTGGGTCATTACATAAGCGATAAGGAAAGAAACATTCTATTAACCCCTGATTTCAAGACCAATCATCCCAAGCAATCGTTCGCCCCGGATAAGCTATCTGTTGAAATGACCATTCTTTTTTTAACCATTCATCAACGCACTGAAACAATACTTTGTCCTTTTCAATTTCACTATCTTTCACCCATAAATAGACCTCACAGTCATGGCCAGGATATTCAGTTGGGTTGATATACACACAACCAATGTAGTTATCTTTTTGGGCATTAAATACTGCATAGGCAAAAGCCTCTTTAGCTTTAAATTCGTTTTCATGCATTATCAGATCATTTTTATTAAGTTCATAACTCATATCTGCTTTAGGCCATTCGTCATTTTTTGCAAAAACTTGACGTAAGCGATCCTTACTCGACATAACTGCCTCGTAATCTAAATCGCTTAGGCTGGGTTCCAAAACCTCAAAATTAAATTTTTCATTCGACAAATGCGCTGGCACTTTAAAATCACCAGGGACAAACATAGCTCTCTCAACTTATAGTAAAAATAAAGTATAACTATGAATTTTGGTTTGTTGGGTGCCTATGACGCCACAAACCATAGACACCCTTGGCTAATCGTCCATCACCAGGTCAGCCAATAACCACAAATAACAGCGGTTAGTAAGAATAAACACCCTTTTTCAACACTCAGAAAAGAACCGTCACCCCTGGGAGTTGCTCGTAATCCCCTCGTTCTGCGGATTCCTTCACGAGCTGAATGAGTTGGGCTCAGAATTCGGCGATATGTTTCTAGAATCCGAGTCGTGGCCGATCGAGACCGTCACCGATGCGTAGTCGATGCGCTGGAATTCAGAATAGCTTCGTTTGTTGATCGGTCAGGTCCACCGGCGGTGAGCGGTTTTCCGGATCACTTGGCCGATCCAGGCCCAGATGCTTCAGGATCTTCTGAATAACATCTGGGTCTTCAATCGATGCGATGATCCGAACTGGACCACCGCACTTCTCGCATTTCTCGACTTCGATTGCGAACACACGCTTGAGCCGCTGCGCCCATCCGAACGCGGCCCGGTCTCGAGTAAGCCTTTGGTTTCGGGTTCTCTTGTTCTTCTACCGGTTTCTGAGGAACAACGTCTGTACGCAGTTTGCTGTTTGGAGAAAACACCCCATGGAAGAGCACGAGCAGGGACTTGAGATTTTCTATAATTACGCCGTTACCCCTTGGTTTCGTATCACAGGCGATTTGCAATGGATCAATCCCGCCAGCGCTGATAACGACAAGGCCTGGCTTGGAGGATTACGTGCAAACATAACTTTTTAGAAGCAAGTGGTCGCTTCCAAATGGCTTTTTTTCTTATACGCAATCGACTAACCACGCCTTGCACCCGATGAATGGTGGAAAGATATTAAAAATACTAAATCGGACCACCCTACCTTCTGGCACTTTATCGATAAAGAAAGGAACAGTCTGTTAAAAGAACACACAGTCATTTTTGGTTACCAGGTCGTTGCCCTTTCTCTGTTCGGTTCACTGTCTCCTCGGGAAACGCTTGATCAAGTTACCCAGGCGCCTTTAAGACAATAAATCATTGGCTAACCAAACATTAACCATTCTTTACCGAAAAACCACACCACGGGCTTCTTTTCGCAAAAAAACCAAATCATGCTACTTTTGAAATCCGGGATAAAATCGGTTTAAACTTCCCATCATCGTCGACCCCGAACGTCGAGACGTCTCGATTCGGAGAAAAATGGCCCTTGTTTTCGTGCAACGGGACGGGGATTTCTAAGGCAAATCAATAGCGAAGAAAAAGTCATCAGGTCAAGACAGGTTAGGGCAAACTCAGCGGATATTGGGGTGATTGTAGACAATGCATTCAGACGGTACAGCACTTGATAAAATGATAGAGGTAGGTGACGCTTTTCTTGATTGCTTCACTGTGGTCGATGTCAGTGATGAGAAAAGGCCCTGCATTTATGCGAATCGAAGGTTTTATGAGCACACCGGGTATAGTGTCGATGAAGCCCTAGGCCGAAATCTTTCCTTCCTGCAAGGCAAAGAGACGGATCCAAAAGCCATCGACTATATCCGTTTATCCCTAGGTGCTAATGAAGCCATTTGTATTGATATTGCTAATTACCGGCGAGATGGCTCAACGTTTATGAATAGGCTGGTGATGCTACCTATTACAAAATATAACCAAAACTTCTTTATCAGCTTCCAGAACATTTTACCCGGCAATATTTCAGATTTCGAACAGCTACCCTTGAGTTCAAATGCTGAGATACAGCACATCCTTAATAATTTGTTGAGTAAGCTGATGCTGGGCCAGGATATTACGGGTGATGTTGACTTATCCATTCAATCTCAAGACTTTGTTGAGACCTTCAACGAAATTAATCATTTTTGTCTGAACATAGAATCCCCCCAAACCCAGGCAGGTTATAACCCTTTCGCCAATGAGTGAGGAAGATATAAATTCCCACGGTCTATTATGCTGGGCCAAGTAAGCAGGGCCATCGCTGCGGTCTTGTTATCATCTAGGCACAGATCAGATTGAATCCGTTTCGTTGGCTCGAAGCCCTTTCAGCGCCTTTCGAGGACAATACAGACCCAGGCAGCAAACCCAATCACGGACACGGTTTGGCCCGAACCTTCACTTTTACGTCGCCGATAGTCTGCTGGCAATCTGGGGAAAATGTGGTTTAAAGTACTTATCTAACAGGCAAATTAATCGTCATGTTGGTCCCAACCCCGAGTTCGCTTTCTATCTTCAAGGTGCCCTCCATCGCTTCGATTTGCCTGACAACCGTACTCAGACCCAACCCCAGTCCTTTGTTATTTCCCTTGGTGGTAAAAAACGGCTCCGTGATTCTCTCAAGGTGTTCCTCACTGATCCCATGACCATTGTCTTCAATGCTTATCGTGAGGTCGTTCGCTGCATTCGCACCCTGATCTTGAAGCCTTACTCGAATCAAAATCGAACCATTGCCTTCAATGGCATCGCTGGCATTCGCTATAAGATTAAGGACGATCGACGTAACCAATGTTTCGTCAATGCGGCAGGCTTTTTTGTAAAATGGGTAATCCAATTTTATTTCGACCCGCTCCGGGCATAGAGCCCTGCTCATGCTCAATATCCGCTGCATGAAATCGTCCAGCTGAACAATGACTAACTCGATGCGTTGTCGCGACGAGTATTGGCCAATCTGTTCCGTCAATACTTTGCTATCGTTTGCGGCGCTGGCTATGTCTTCTAGAACTTCGCTTTTCTCTTCATCAACTTCTCTACCTTTAAGGTAGGTGACGTTTCCAACAATGATGGTCAGCAGATTGGCGAAATCGTGTGCAATCCTTGCACAGGCCTCACCTAAGGCTTCAAATTTTTCGGCTCTCCGCAATCTATCGCGTTGTGAAAGCAACTCAGTGACATCATGGGCAACACATATCAGGTCTGCGTTGTTTTCATTCACATCTCGAAGCTTGCAGTTAACTTGAACAGTAATAGGCGTCTTATCAGATGATAGTAGTTGGCAGCTGAATCTGTTTGACTCGTCAGAGTGATCACCTTCCAGTGCAGCGAAAAATTTTCGGCTGTCTGATTCGCTTGCGGTAATGTCCTGGATAAAGAGAGTGTCTTGTTTCGCTCCCAACTGAGATTCTGCATAACGATTCAAGTAACTGATTCGACCGTCCACCTGAATGGTCAGAAGAATGCAATCGACCGTATTTTCCAATAACTCCAGACTCTTTGAGGCCCATTGAGCCTGCCGCGATGTTTTATCGATGGTAGTCGCCTGGTCAGCAAGTTCCGAGGCCTGTTTACCGAGTATCGTGGTCACGCCAAAAATTGAATAGATAAAGGCGATAGCGAGCATCCCCATAGTTACCCCGCGGTAAAGGATAAGCATTGGGTCTTCTAAACTGATGGCTGCAACATGGCCATAAATCAGCCCCTTAGATGTTGCGTAAACCAGGAGTGCCAACAAAAAAATGGTGGCTATCCAAAATCCCCGTTTGCCGTAGAACAGCATCAGTGTCAATGAGGCTATGGGGCCCAACAGCATTATGTGACTGTGTAAACCTCTGTGCACGGTTACCAGTAAGGTGGCCGACATGAAAAAACCGACGACCAGAATCATTCGCCACTGCAGGCCTATGCGATGTTTAAACCACGCAATAATGGGCCAGGGCAGCATGGCTAGTGACAGTGGCAGCAACGAGATCGTAATATCTTCTGTATAAATGACTCGATAAAGGGTCAGCATGCCAATGAGTGGCCCAATAATGGCGACAAAATTGATGTAATAGTTCGTTAGCCAGTCTTTCGCGGCATTGAGGTGAAGTTGCGAGTCGGTTACCAGCATTAGATTTGGGGTCGTCGATCCCTACGGACTAAAAGACGGAGTCTCTAAACGAAGGGTTTTCTACAATCGTTATTGTCATCATTATCGTCATAAGTCGGATTTTATAGCCTTCAGCAATATAAGGTAAATATCAGTAACCGGGTTAGGTACAACGTTCTGGGGACGGACTTTGAAGCAAGGTGAAAAGTGCACCTGTTTTCGGACCAAACTGCATGCTTGACCCACGTTTCCAGCTTCCAAAGAGGTTCGAGTCAGGAACCGTGCCCTAAAAGCGCTTTAAACTTCCGGACCTCACCTTGGCTTCTGTTCTGCCTACTCAGCACCAATAAACTACAAAGCAAAGCCTGGTATTACGATGTCGAGAGTATCTTGAGGTGACGCCATATATTTTTCTGCTGCAAAGAAATTGTTGATGGCTCAGACAATAAAACTCTGTTAATCATCGAATAGACCTTTAAATCGATCGACCGGATCCTCCTTAGAACGACCACCTTCTGCCTCATCAGTGGTTGCTGACTTACTGCCTCTATCAAACAAATCGTCGAGTGCTGATTTCGTCGCTGCCGAGGGTTTCAGGTCGTTGCCGTTAAGCTTACCGGCAGGGTTGAAGTATTCACAGAAATTAGCATTTTCCTTCATATTTGGTGGATCGGTACGATCGTCGTCACAATAGGGGCTCTTGTTAGGCTCATAGTGCAGACACATCCGGCAACAGTGCAGAACTTCAAAACATGATGCGCAATGTGCATGACGGCTGATCGGCAACGGCACATCCGCCAACGACTCGCCACAATTCCAGCAGTTCAGCAATTCCTCCATGTACTCCACCATCCCTCTAGCTGCGACAGCTATCCAACCCTAAAAAATGGCTGAGCAGACAGCCAAAATCACCTCTGCCCGACCTGTAAATCTACTAAGTGATCGCCCCTATCGTCTGTAGGCTAGTAGGTCAGTGGCCACTCAGACGTGGACCAATTTCCGCCGAAAAGCTACCACCCTGGCTTTCTGAGATGAAAGAAAGCGTGATCAAGATACTTTGGCGACCTGGGGAATATGTGGTTTAAAGTACCTATCTACCAGAAAGGTCCGAAGATTAATCTGCGAGCTGAAGCTCTGGCCTCACCCACGCGTCATTAAAGTAGGCGGTCTGGGGGGTATAAATGCGCAATGTGGCATTCCATCCCTCGTAAACCGGCAAGTAATTGTCCGCCAAGGGATCACCGCCAAAGTTCAGGACGGTTTCACCCCTGGCGTTCACCGTGGTGAACGAGCTATTCATGTTGAAGGGTTCTGCCGCGACAAAACCGTCGGCGTCATACACGGTGATTGACCAGAACGCATTATCAGCGTGAGGTACGTTGTTGAGGGTTAGCGTCTGATGCTGTGCCGAGTCGGGGGTATAAAAAAGATAGACGGCACCCTCTTTGGGCTGTCCGCCCCAACCGATCGCGACGCCTACGTTATTCATTTCGTGATCAATCTCACCCTGCTTTCCGAACATGTCTTCCGACTTATAGCCCTTTTCATCGCGAAGAATCTGGAGTTCCTTACGCATGGTCATAATAGCCGCTTTGTTCCAAAGATCTGTGAACACCAACTCGCCAGGCTCTGCCTGCGCTACCTGAACCAGGTCCTGCAGCTTGTTGGCTTCTAGAATGTCGTCAGGGTCCTGCATATTCATCTGGGTCCGGATACCCACGAGCACGTAGCGACTTCCCGAATTCTCTTGGGTCAGCGTAAAACTGCCCGCCTCAGTCACCACAAAAGGCATCCAATGGCCTTCATTGAGCACCTGCGCCGACTGATAACGGCCATCGGTCTCTGGCAGGGTAATGGTTGCTGGCGAGTTGAGATCGAGTAGAACCCAAGAGTAGAGCGTGTCGAAGTTTACCCGGGCGAAGGCTTTGTGATTGGGGTCAGAGGGAACCCGTTCGTGCATCAGCACCCCCATACCGCCGGAGCAGGTCGCCTGTGCGATCTTCTGAATATAGGCTCCCGCGAAAATCGACTGGGTCTCCGCCGTCGCGTAATTGTCCGCCGTCAGCGGTGTAAATTCTTGAGCCTCAATACGCACCGCGGGTGGCGGGCATGCGGCCTCCGCAGCAGAGGCCTGTTGTGTCGAAGTAAGCGTGACGACTGCTGCGACTAACAGCATGACAGGCATTAGAAAACGGCGGGGCATATGTTCTTCCTCTACGAGAAGGGTAAGGGCACCTACTCTAAGTGTGTTAAAGAGACTGCGGGGGTGACTTAAATTCACCTCCCCACTGCGTCCCATGATAAGTCAGACGGGCGGCTTGTGAAATAGCGGTCCGGGCAACATTGGCCAGAGTAGAAGAGGATAGGAATTATTACAGGGCTTTTTGATCGAAAGTCTGAGGTTTTCTCTCGGGGCGGCCATCCGCCGCGGAGTAAGTTGAGAGAGTATGTCGTGCCGGGCAAGCGAGAACATGAATCGGAGCAGGTCTTGCAATCTGGGAAGAACAAGGCCTATTCGATGACGCACTGTTCTTTTCGGGGCGCAGCGGTTGAAGCGCGTCTTTAGCATTGAAATAGAGAAGTGTGACAAGTGCGGCGGGCGGGTGAAGATCATAGCCAGCATTGAAGACCCAGACGTTATCGAAAAGATATTGAAGCATCCCGGACTGGATGCGGCGTCACAGACCAGAAACCGTTCACCCCCAGAAGGTCTGTTTCCTCACTCGACCCAACTGTTCTGACACTCGCTAAAGCTGGTGGGATCTGACTCGTTTTGACGGCCCGAACCTGTCAGGAATTCGGGTCGGGCTGAGTGGCCCGCACGGTGAGGGTGTGCAAACATCACCAGATTTCATCGAATACTGCGCTAACCTCTTTGAGTTTTCTATTCCAAATGTAACTAAATATCACTGTAATGTAAATTTATAACATTTTATGTGAAATAATATTTACATAATAAAGTGCGGGAGATACAATTTCTTGGTTTTTGAAGCGGTAAAAGGTTTAGGAAGGTGTTTAGTTTTTTGATAGGCGAACGTTATTTTTTTCTGCTGTTACATTTCCCCCCGCTCGACACGCTGAGATCAATATTCCAAAGACCAGCAATAGGGGTGCCACATGGCACAACGTCCACCAACCCTATGCCAGCTAGGCTTCTCAAGCCGGTAGCGCTTGCCATAGCGAATACCATCCGTCTGCGCCCTCGCAGGCAAAGCTGTTTTGGTGGGTCACTATCTCGAGATCCTGCAAGTTCGATGGCTTGTCAGCCTGGTTAGCCCATGCCGATACGCAGTGGCCGTTAGGTCGCACGATAACAATCACCCCTACATTTACCTTGGCGTCATTGGTGGCGCGATAAAATAACGGAGTTCCAAGTGTTGCATTCAATGGCGGTAGCCAGTGGTTTTATGAAGAAGCGAGTCGTTGTCGGTTTGTTTTCATTGCTTTGTCTGTCAACGCTGTCAACGCAGGCAGCAGATAAGGTGACTATCACTAGAATCGAAAATAAGGTGACCGCTGCATCCACCGATGAAGCGGGTAGATTTGCTTATTCAGCGTTGCAAAATACGATCGCTGCGGGTGTGGGCTTCGCCTTGGGTGCCGGCAGTGCCCCCCTATTTGGGCCGGGTGCTGCGGCATTTGGTGGCTTTATCTATTCGCAGGTACAATCCGAAATCCTTAATGAAGCGGATTTAGCCGGTGGCGGACAGTCCGACGACCTACACATTCGCATAAACGGCCAGTTAGTATACGTCGAAGAGATCTCTCAAGGAGAAATAGTCAACCTGCAAACTGAAGTGTCGGCTTCTTTTCTGGGTGGCTTTCGTATTCAGTTAATAGAGTGGGACTCAGGCAGCAACAACGACAACCTTGGTTTTATTGGGGTGACGGATGATTATAAGCCGGGGGAGAATTACTCTGTCGAGGCCCTGGTCCTCGGTCCTGAGGAAGAAGGCAGCATCTATGTGATTACTTATCGCGTCGAACGCGGTGTGGGTGACCCGGCAGAAGTGACAACAGCGATGCTGTGCGGCATTAACCAGTGCAACGCCTGCGAAGGAGCTTCCTGTGACCGGGATGAACGTGATGGGATAGATCGATCTGCCCAAGGTGGTTTGCTTTCATGCAGTGAACATTATTACCCGATGGACGGGCCATTTCGGTTTGCTCAGTGGGTGATCTATGACCAATTTATAGGCTATGACGTGAGACTCAAGGAGTGTCGTGGCCCCTCTGATGGCACCTTAACTAGCTTTGATCGGTACTGCCCAGCGCTTTCAGCGCCTACGAACCTTAACGCACTTTCGAGGGGACCTTTGTCGGTAAGGGCGCAAGACCAAGTACCTATCTTCGATTGGGACGGCTCGATAGGTGGGCTTTATGTGATGACCATTACCGATAGCAGTGGAGCTGGTAGGTGGACCGAAGCAATCGGCACGACCAGGACTGTCCCGTTCGTTTGCGAGGATTCTAGTTGTAATAATTCCGAGGATTTGACCTTAGAACCCGGTGATTACATTTTTCGGGTCCGTCAAAGAGTGGACCAATATAACCCTTGTGGCAGCCAATATGCTGAGCTACCTTTTACAATATTTCAACCCGAGTCAACGAATAAGTCGCTTACCCTTAAGCAGGCCGGCTCCTCTTTTGGGGGTGATAATGCTTCAGTCGAACGTAGCAAGCTTCCTTTGACCTCCTATGGTGTTGAGGATTCGTACGCGGTCGGCACAGAGCTAACATTAACAGCCGTTCCGGGAGTCAAGACAGAGTTCGTAGAGTGGCTGGGTACTGATGGTAGTTGCGGATCCGCGAAAGAATGCCAAATAACGATGAATGAATCAAAAACGGTAACCGCGGTGTTTAGGCTCTGGCCGTTTCTCCTCCTTAACGGCGCGACATCTAAAATTTTATCAACTCCAGAGGCGATTCCAGAATGCGACGGTGCGCAGGGTGACACGGGCTGCGATTTATACCCGACCGGTACAGTGCTTCAAATTGAGCCCGAAGAAATTGAAAACTTCGAATTTAAGGGGTGGGCAGGCGATGAGGACTGCGCAGATGGGATGGTGAATTTGACTAAAAACACATCTTGTCGCGCCGAATACCAGCGAACCGCGTACGTGCTGGAGGTCGGTGGCGTTAACGCCGTGGTACAAAGTGAATCTGGAGATGCGATTGACTGCGCGGGCTTCGGGACCGACTGTGAAGAAATCTATCCTGCAGGTGAGAGTAACACAGTCATCCTGACCGTCACCCCGGACCCGGACCATGTGTTTACAAGGGTGCTTGGGGCGTCATGCACTAACAACGGGCGGCTGCTCGGTGTTGACCCTGTGCGTTATGAGGTAACAGTAGCTGACCAGGATGTGTCTTGTAGCTTTTCAGCTGCGCCAGCTGATTCAACCAAAGAACTTGAGATCGTTATTCGGGGTGGTGGCGAAGCGCTGGTCTTTGCTGAGGCCGTTCCGTCGTTTGGTCGCTCGTTGATGTCGAACTGCTATACGCGGGAAAACCGGACCGGGCTTTTTTGCAGTAAAGACTTCCCGGTAAACACAGAGGTCCAACTCAATGTAAAGGCCAAGCGTGGCTCGGTATTTCTTGGCTCTACTGACATTAAACCCGAATGTGGTGGCGAGGGTACGATCACGATGTCTGCAAATCAGACTTGTTCAATCAACGTGCGCCGCGACGTCCTGATCGTTGAACCTAACTCATCCTTCCCGAATGGGTATGGCTTCAACCGCAGTGAGGCCAATCGAGATCTCAATGTTGACGACTGGGCGATTGAAGATGCTGGCGATCCGCTAGCATCAGACCTTGCTGCTTACGGAACGGTGATCTGGCAAACCGGTAAGACGTTCACTGACGGAGCCTATAGCCCCTCCTATGCGGGCGAACAAGAATTGGCCGAGTACTTAGACGCGGGCGGCTGCCTGATTGTGTCTGACCCTGAGTATGGGCGAAACCGCGGAAACTCAAATTTTGCCAGAGAATATTTGGGTGTTGGGCGTTTCGACCAAGATGTCAGCAAGTTGGCGTTCAATCCAGTAGCAAGTGACTTTGCAAGCTTTGATGGCCTGGGCCCATTTGAGGTGCGTGCACAATCTTTTGATGACGTAGGGCAGTTTAATGACGCGGTAACGGTCGATCTTGAAGCCGCCGGGCCAAATAGTGCCCAGGTTATTTTTGAATACGACGATGGTAGTGGCGCCGCCATTGCCACTGAAAACGAACGATATCGCACAGTGTATTACGGTTTTTCTTTAGCGGCGATGGAAGGGAATGCAGGATTCCACGAGATGCCCAACGCGGCGTTGGACTTTTGTCAGGAGCCCGACAGAATCGACCTTGAACAGACATACTACAAAGACCTGATTGCAGCTGCGGCTGAAACTGATGATATGACGTACATCACGATCGATGCACTAGAGGGTGCGGGGCTGAGCAATCTGATTGAGGCTAATATGGAAGATTACCGGCAGGGCATCAAACTGACCGAAGACTCTCTGGTTCGAGCGCCTGACATCCAGGACCTTATCGATCAGGTAAACACGCTGGCTGATGCTGATGCTGATGCTGATGCTGATGGTGTCTCTGACGCATCAGATAACTGCGCCGATATTG
>Ga0233427_10003616_pt1 | contig 13415 bp, 13 predicted proteins | sample SI_118_April2016_5_FD_179885 | JGI IMG/M metagenome (GOLD analysis project Ga0233427, IMG submission 179885) | Seawater microbial communities from Saanich Inlet, British Columbia, Canada - SI_118_April2016_100_MG | ecosystem: Environmental > Aquatic > Marine > Inlet | place: Canada: British...
CCTCTGAGTGACAAGAAAGCCTCCAAAAATATTTATTGCAGCTAATGATATTGCTAAAAATCCAATTATACTTGAGGTATTAAAGACATCATCTGAGTTACCAGCCAATCCAGCAATTATAGCTCCTACAATAATCACAGATGAAATTGCATTTGTTACAGACATTAAAGGGGTATGTAGGGAAGGTGTTACACTCCAAACAACATAGTACCCTATAAATATTGATAGGATAAATATACTTAATCTAAATATAAAGGGATCTATTTCCATAATTTTTTATTTTATAAAAGTTTTTTGAATTATTTCATCTTCTAGGTTTATATTAATTTTATTATTCTCTTTATCATATAAATTTGACACAAAATTAAATACATTTTTTGCATATAAATTTGATGCTGAAGTTGGTAATCTATTTAAAATATTGCTTTCCCCAATAATTTTAACTCCATTTTTATTTACTATCTGATCAACTTCTGTAAATGCAGTATTTCCACCCTGTATAGCAGCTAAATCATAAATTATTGATCCAGCCCGCATATTATTAATCATTGTATCTTTAATTATCACTGGAGCTTTTTTTCCAGGTATTAAAGCAGTACAGATTACAATATCAATTTTTTTAAGAGTTTCTGTTAATAGCTCCTCTTGTTTTTTTTTAAAATCATCTGAGGTTTCTTTTGCATATCCTCCCTCTGTCTCAAGATTTTCAGCACCTTCAATAGTTAAAAATTTACCTCCAAGACTTTCAACTTGCTCTTTTGAAGCCACTCTAACGTCTGTTGCAAAAACAATTGCGCCCATTCTTTTAGCTGTTGCAATTGCCTGAAGACCAGCCACCCCAGCACCAACTATTAAAACTTTAGCTGCTGGAATTGTACCAGCTGCAGTCATCATCATTGGAATAGCTTTTTCAAAACTAGCAAATGACTCTAAAACTGCCTTATATCCAGCAAGATTAGCTTGTGAGGATAGTATATCCATTGATTGCGCTCTAGTTATCCTTGGAAGTAATTCTAATGAGAGTACATTTATATTTTTTTTAACTAGATCATTTATTTTATCTTCATTATTGTATGGATTCAAAACACCTATTAAAGTTTGATCTGCTTTTATTAATGAAATTTTGTCATCAGTCGGTAAGCCTAATTGAACAATAACATCAGCACTATTTATTATTTCTTTTTCATCTTTAGAAAGTACTACTCCAATTTCAGTATATTCATTGTCTCTAATCCCCAGGTGTACAGCATAGTTTTCAGACAGTGCCACTTCAAAACCGAGAGTTATATACTTCTTTGCAATTTCAGGTGTGATTGCAATTCTTTTTTCAATTTTTAGATTTTCTGAAACAGAAACGATTCTCATTTGTAAACCTTACAATAAGAATATCGCCATTAAAACCAAAACGGTTATTACCGCGACAGTTCCCCACAACACAAGTTTAGTAAAATTATTCCATGTATCTTTATGGTTTTTATTATCCATAAAGGTTATTTTTGTCTTGCTTTAAACTTTGGGTTGACTTTGTTTATTACATAAACACGACCTCTTCTTCTAACTAATTTAGAGTTGAGATCTCTTTTTTTAATAGATTTTAAAGAACTTTTAATTTTCATAATTTTTATTTTTTAGCCGGCAATGTCCTACTCTTCCGTGTCTTAAGACAAAGTACCATCGGCGCAGAAGGGCTTGACTTCCGAGTTCGGAATGGGATCGGGTATGACACCTACGCAATAATCACCGGCGAGAGTGTTATACCTATTTAATTAATATTGTAAACAATCAATTCTTATTCATTTAGCTATTGTTAACTATCCTTTTGACATAGTCTTTTAGCTGTATTTTTCCAAATATCTTGTACACTTTATTAGACAAATTCATGTTGGTTAAGGCAGATGCATATCTTTCACCAAGTCTTGTGGGCAAGAATTTAATTCTTGTATTAAACATTTTGGCAACCTGAAGAATACTATAGCTTTTTCTATTGGAAATACTGTAGTGCCTATATTTATTTTTTTTCCAGGCGTAATAACATGCTTCAACAGTATCTTTAATATGGGTAAATCTTCTTGATTGTGAACCAGGCTTAACGATTGTAAGAGGTTTTTTATCTTTGAATTGTTCTTCAAAAATACCTATCACTGTCGCCATGTTTCCCTTGCTTATTTGCTTAGGTCCGTAAACGTTATAAAAATAAATTATTTCAAATTTTAAATTAAACCATTTTTTTAAATTTTCTAACATCTCTAGATTTTTTGCTTTAGTAAATGCATAAGGTGATAAATTTTTATCATTTCCATTATTTCCAATACTGGCTGATGTAGCAGAGTAAACAAACTTTATTTTATTCAAGAGACAATAATTAAATACCTCATTAGACCCAATTGAATTTGAGTCTATGCATTCATTCATTTTCAAAAAACTTTGATATATTCTCGAAAATTCACCAAAATGAAATATTACACAAATTTTTTTTTTATATGTTTTTAAAATTTTTGACAAATTTTTTGTATGACCTTTTATATATTTAACATTGCTATTTTTTATATGATTTTTTTTTTTTCCTGTTGAATAATTATCAACACTTATGATTTTGTAATTTGTTCTTTTTAACAACAAATCAATTAAATTAGATCCTACAAAACCTGCACCACCAGTTACAACAATTATATTTTTCATTTTTTAAGAAAAAATTTTTTTACTTATCAACAAACATTCATTTTTTAAATCATTCATAGTAATATTAATTTTAAGAAAATTAAGTAATTTTTCATTATTTAATGTAAAATTATCATTCTTAAAACTTTTTTTCATTTTAATTATTTTAATTTTTCTTTTATTATAAAAATTCAGCCAATTTACAACATCATTTAAATATATTTTTTTTCCTATAGATACATTATATATACCAAAAGCATTTTTTTGAATTAATTTAAAAACTATTTCATTAAATTTTGTGATTGGTAAAAAATCTTTAAAGTTTTTTTTATTATCATATTTCATACCTTGTTTTGCTTTTTTAAAAAAAATATCGATGAATGTTTCGTGGAGTTTTCTTTTATTGTTATTAGGAATACCAATTATATTAGATATTCTTAGGATAAGAGATTTTTTGTTTAAAGTTTTTTGTACTAAAATTTCAGATATTAGCTTATTTTTGGAATAATTGCATAAAGGTTTAATTGAATCAGTTTCTTTAATATTCGATTTGATTTTATAAACTTTTCTTGAACTAAAAGTAATTAATTTTGTTTCAAAATTTAGTATTTTTTTTGCAATTATAAGATCATTATCATTTGAAGGATCATATTTTTTTTTTGTAAAACTTAAATTTGAACTACAATTTATGATAAAATTAAACCTACTATAAAACTTCTTTTTTTTCTCTAAGAAATTTTCAAAGTCAATAGATGATAAAATAATATTTTTTTTTTTAAGATACTTGAATAGATTAAGCCCTATAAAACCATTCTTACCTATGACTAATACTTTTTTCACTATTTAATTTGATTATATGCTTTATTTATTAGCTTTAATAAATATAAAATAATTATATAAAATAAATTTTGTCCATTTTTGTACCTAATAATTGATTCATAATAATAACTTTTATAAAAAGGAATCTTTGAGGAATAGCCATTTAGGTCAAACTTACCAAAAACTTCATTTTTTTTGGCAATTTTTCCCCTATAACTTTTGGAATTTAAAAGCTTATATATAAAGTCATAATCTGCTCCAAAATTTAAATTCACGTCATAAACACCTAATTCATGATGTATTTTTTTTAAAACAAAAAACCCTGTTGAGTGAGAGGGATATATATTAAATCTATATTTAATTTTTTCTGGTTCAAATCTATATAGAACTCTGTCTTTTTCTACCGGACCAAAAAGATAATCAATTTTATAATTAATAAAATATTTATTCACTAATCCTAAAGTATTTTTGTTAATAATATCACCTGAATTTACAAAACCTATTATATGGCCCTTGCTTAATCTTATCCCTTTATTCATTGCATCCCATAAATTTTTGTCTTTTTGAGATATAATTAAATCTATATTTTTTTTATTTGCCTTTAATATCTTAAGTGTTTTGTCTTTTGACTTACCATCTACCACAATATATTCAAAATTTTTATATTTTTGTGAAAATACACTTTTCATTGTTTTAAGAATGTTATCTTGATCATTTTTAACAACAGTTATTATAGTAATTTTAGGTTTGTAATTTTTTAATTTATTTTTTAGCATTTTCAAAATTATTTAAAAATTATAAGTTAGATTAAAAAAATAATTTAAATTCATTTAATAAAAATATTTATTAAATTTGTTATAAAATAATCTATATTACGACTATAGTGTATGTTATTTCTTGAAAAAAAATACTTAATGTAAGAATGTGCTTCTTTTCTTCTTTTCCACCAATTAAAAGACATATGCTTAAAGTTTGAAGAAATGTTAGTATTACTTTGTCTATAGTAGGTTAAGTGTTTATTTAAAATAAATAGATCCTTTAAAATATATTTTGCAACTATTCCAATCCTAAAATCTAACCATATATCAGGAAAATTTCTGAAATTTACTAAACGAAATAATCTTTTAAAATAAATTCTTTTAATTGAGATGCAGCTTGTAGGCGGAATATAAGGCCAATAATTATTATTTAAGAATTTTTTATTATCAATTTTAACTTCTTTTTTTGAAAACTTTTTAATTGGAAGGTCAAAAATAATTTTTCGTTTTTTATCTAAATTATATAATTTAATAATCTCAAATATCTTTGTGCTTTTAAAATAATCATCACTATCTAAAAGAAAAATTATATCTCCTCTAGATTTCTTAAATCCTTCATAATAAGCATTGATTTGATTAAATGAACCTTTGCCTATTTTCTTTTTTGTCTTAATTATTTTAATTTTATTTTTGAATTTATTTAACAAATCTATTGAGTGGTCTGTCGACTGATCATCAATAACAATTATTTCAATTTTTTTATATTTTTGTTTAAAAATTGAAATTAAGCACTTTGATAAATACTTTTTATTATTAAAGTTTACAACCAAAATAGTTGCTAATAAATTTTTTGTATTCTTTTTCATACTTCTAATTTTTACAAAACATAAAAATTATATTAATGATATATTTTGAAAGCTTAATTTTAAACAATTTCTAAGCATGTTTTTTTAAGAAATCTTTGTAGGTTTTCTTAAATCCAATTTGCAATGAATTTTTATATTTCCATCCATATTTTTTTGCCAAGCTACTATCTAAAAGTTTTCTTCTCATTCCATCGGGCTTTGTTTTATCATATTTAATTTTTAATTTGATACCAAGTTGTTTCATAATAAATTTAGCGTACCATGCTATTTGATGATCAACTCCAGAACCTATATTTATAAATTTATCCTTAAATTTCTTATTCATAAAATAAATGACTGCATCTGCCAAATCATCAACCAGCAAAAGTTCTCTCAAAGCTTTTCCAGTTCCCCAAAGTGTAATTGATTTTTGATTTGTATTTTTTGCTGTATGTATTTTTTTAATAAGGGCTGAAAAAAAATGAGAGTTTTCTGTATGATAACTATCACCAGGTCCATAAAGATTGGATGGCATTAAACATTTGTAATCTAAGTTATAGTTTTCACTATAATTATTACACATCATTATGCCTGCTATTTTAGCTATTGCATAAGTGTCATTTGTCTCTTCTAATGGGGATGATAATATATACTTTTCTTTAATTGGCTGTTTAGAAAATTTTGGATATATGCAGCTTGATCCTAAAAATATTAATTTTTTTATACCGGCTAGATATGAACCATGAATTAAGTTGTTTTGAATTTGCAAATTTTCATAAATAAACGCACTTTTATATTTGCTGTTGGCGAGAATACCTCCTACTTTTGCTGCTGCAATAATAACTAAATCTGGTTTTTTTTGTTTAAGGAAGTTAAAAACATTTTTTTGATCAATCAAATTAAGTTTTTTTTTTTCAACTGTAATAATGTTTTTAAAACCTTTTGTAATTAGTAATTTATGGATTGCAGAACCAACCATTCCATTGTGACCAGCAATAAATATTTTTGAATTTTTGTTAATTTTCATTGATCAATTCTTTTTCTGCTTTGATCATTTCTTTTATCATTAATTGAAGATTGATTGAAGGACGCCAATTTAATTGTTTTCTAGCTTTTGATGAGTCTCCAAGTAATGTATTAACATCTAGTGGTCTAAAATAATTTTTATCGACTTCTATTATTGTTTTATTGTTATCCAAATTTAAACCTTTTGTACCTAATCCTTTTCCACTCCACTTTATTCTCATATTTAATTGATCAGCTACTAATTTTATAAAAGTTTTAATACTATATTGTTTGCCTGATGCTATGACAAAATCATCAGGTTTTTTTTGCTGTAAAATTTTCCACATAGCTATCACATAATCTTTTGCATGACCCCAATCTCTTTTTGCATTTAAATTTCCTAAATAAATCTTCTTATCAATTCCATATTTAATTCTAACTAAACCTCTTACTATTTTTTTTGTGACAAAAGTTTCTCCTCTTCTTGGGCTTTCATGATTAAATAAAATACCATTTGCAGCAAAAATATTGTACGCTTCTCTATAATTTTTTGTTATCCAATGAGCATAAACTTTAGCGACACCATAAGGACTTAGTGGATAAAAGTTGGTATTTTCGTTCTGTGGAACTTTTTGAACTTTACCATACATTTCTGATGTTCCGGCTTGGTAAAATTTAGTCTTTTTTTCAAGTTTATGAAATTTTATTGCTTCTAGTATTCTTAAAGCACCTATTCCGTCAGCGTTTGCAGTGTATTCCGGAACTTCAAATGAAACAGCAACATGTGATTGTGCAGCCAAATTATATATTTCATGTGGTTTTACATGTTTAATAATTTTTGATACAGATGTTGAGTCAGTGATATCACCATAATGTAATATAAATCTTTTATTCTTCTCATGAGGATCTTGATAAATGTGATCAATTCTCCCTGTATTAAAAGAAGAGGATCTTCTCTTAACCCCATGTACAATATAATTTTTAGATAATAAAAAATCTGCTAGATAAGAGCCATCTTGACCTGTTATTCCAAATATTAACGCTATTTTAAATTTCATCAATTTTTAATAATAATTTCCAAGTTATATATATTCTTTTTGATTAAATTTGAAACAATAGTTATGCGTCAAAGTCATTATTTATGTAAATGTACTCAAAGGTTTTTCTGAAAGGCATTTTGCTCTTATATATCATTTTAAAATTATTCATTTTAAGAAGATCACAGATATTTCCAAAGGTATAATTCTTTTTTATCATGTCATCATAATGATGCTCAAACATGATAAATCTAACTTTGGTTATTTTATCTTCTAAACCCTTCAATACATCAAATTCATATCCCTCAGTATCAATTTTTAAAAAATCAATCTTTTCTAAATCATTTAAATTAAAATACTCACTGAGTTTAGTAATTCTTATTTTTAAAGTTTCATATAATTTTTTATTATTAAATAAATTTAATATTCTGTATTTTTTTTTGAAATACGTTGAATCATGATTAATTTCATTAATAGTTGAAGAGGAACTTTCGAACAAATGCTTTATTTCAGAATCTTTATTTTCAGATCCTAAAGCTAAATTTTCTAATATTATTTCTGTTTGTCTATATTTCTTATTGAAAGAAATAATTTTTTTTTGCAAATAATTAAAACTTATTGGACTTGCTTCAAATGAAATAATTTTTTTTATATTAAAGTTTTTAGCAAATAGATCAATAGTCTCACCTTTGTGCGCACCAACATCTATTAATATTGAAAAATTATTACCTATATTTTTTTTTAAAAAATTTATAATCTTTTTTTGATAAAAAAAATCAAAATAACTAATAATCAAAATTATAAATTTTTGAAACATGTTAATATTCAAATATAAATCTAGAATAAATCATGCTTACTTTATGTGAGTCACACTTTGAGCTAGATTTTTTGCAATCTTTATATTTTTTTTTCATCATATTCATCTTATCTTGTATAATAAAATACTTTTTATCTATTGAGTAATAGGTTTCTTTTAGAGGTTTGTACTGGTATTTTTTTACTTCATTATCTAATCTATTTATATTTCTAATCAAAAAAATTACAAATGTTAAAAAAACTAAGAATATTACTGATTGACTAAATTTTTTTAAATTAATATTATAGCTACTTAAAAGGTATGAGCTTGGTATAAAAAATAATAATGCTATTACACAGTAGCCCCCATATCTTAATGATGGATGATTACAAAACCATTCGATCAAAATGAAAAAAATAATTAAGTAAATAGAAATAATAAAATTATTTACAAAAAAAAATTTATGTTTCAATTTGGGTCTTAAAAAAATAATAAAGAATAATAATACTACAGAAAAAATTCCTAGAATAAAATCAGACATCTTATTAAAGAAATACTGATCAAACCAATTATTTACCCAATTAAAACCTTTAATATATTGATCTGGACTTTCCACTCTGAAATTAGGGTTCGCACCACCTTTAGACCATAACTCATACCAATTATTCATGTGTACCACTTCATGAGAAGGTATTGTCCATTTAAATTTTTCAAAACAAGTAAAATTTAAAGGGTATAACAAACAACCTGTGTTTGAAAAATAAGAAAATATAATTAAACATATTAACAAAAATACGAATAAAAAAAATCTATTAAAAAATAAATATTTAAAAGTTAAATAAAAATTTTTTTTATTTTTTAAAACATATAAAAAAATTGGAATTAAAAAGACTAAATATAAAAAATAGAATGCTTTGAGAGAAACAATTATTCCAAATAAAAAATATAGAAATGCCAATCTATACTTTTGGAAATCTTCTTTTAAAAAAAACTCATATAATTCTACTATTAATATAAGTATCAAAATTTGTGCAGACCTATCTGTTCCATGCTCTGAGATTCTATAAAAAAAAATATTAATAAAAACTAAGGAAAACAAACTTAGATATTTTATAAAAAGTGTTTTATTATTAGAAAAAGTAAATTTTATTTTTTGAAGTGAAGTTCCAATTTTCTTTAAAAAAATAATATTTGCAAAACCTAAAATTAGAGCTGATGAAAAATTAAATAAATAATAATCTACAATGGGCAGATAAAATAACGAGTTTAGATAAAAAATAGACGATGGAGTTCTAAATCCATGGTTAAATTGCCCAACACCAAAACTAAAAGAGTCTTGTGTTAAGTAATAAGTATATTGAAAATGATAATATGAAAAATCATCATGGTTCTTGATCATTAATAGGGATAAAAATAATATTATAAATAACAATGAACAAAATAAAATCTCATTATTTAGTTTATGATTATTGAAATCTTTAATTATGTAATAAAAAAATATTACTATTCCTAAAATAATAATTATTGAATTGTGAAATTGTGAATGAGGTAAAAATAAATTACTTAGATATGAATATGTTATTAAAAAGAAAATACCAAATAAACCCAGATATCCAAAATTAAGATTTTTATTAATTTTATTAATTCTTAAAAAAAGAAAACCATATCCTAAAACTGAAATCAATATTAAGAAAAAAGATAATAAAAAACCTATAAAATTTAATGAAATCATTTTAAATTATTTATATACTTTAGATTATTAGAAATAAATATATATACTTATTTGGTACAACCAAAGAAATGAACAACCTAACACTTATAATACCTGCTAAGTTTGAGTCTGAATCACTTCCAACAGTACTTCACGAACTTAAGGATTTTGATTATAAGATTAATGTAATCTTACATAAGTCAGATATTACAACAATAGAAGCTATTCAAAAATTTAATTTAAATATTATTTATCAAAAAAATCATGGATATGGAGATGCATTAATTGAAGGGATAAAAGAATGTAAAACTGATCTTTTTTGCATATTTAATGCTGATGGATCATTCAATCCATCAGAGATAAAATTTATGCTTCTTTCCTTAGAAAGCCAAAAATTAGATTTTGTTTTTGCTTCAAGATATCAAAAAAACTCTGGGAGTGAAGACGATACAATTGTAACTTTAATTGGAAACTTTATATTTACAAAAATTGGAAATATTTTTTTTAAACTCCCCATTACAGATATCTTGTATACTTTCGTAATAGGCAAAACTAGTAAAGCAAATGAGTTAAATTTGGTTAAAAAGGATTTTTCTTTTTGTGTGGAACTTCCAATCAAAGCAGTAAAAAAACAAATGTTAATTGGATCATTTAGCTCATATGAAAGAAAAAGAATAGCTGGAAAAAAAAAAGTAAACGCTTTTAAAGATGGGCTAATTATATTAATTCACATGTTAAAATTATTTTTTTTTAAATAAAAATATAAAACTTAAAATTTTATTTTTCATACTTCTTTTCTAGTAATAAATAAACTGACAAATATACTAAAATATTAATCATAATTAATAAAAGTAAAAATTTAGTATTATGTATATAATTTAAAGATAGTAGAAAAATAACAAAGTTAAAACTTAAAATTATTATAGTGCTAATTTGATTAGCATAAATATTCAACTGAAATTTTCTACTTTTTACATGTTTAAATATCAATTGATGCAAATGAGAAGTATCAGGTAAAACTGGGTTATATTTTTTTAACATTTTTCTAATAATTGAAAAAAAATTTTCAAATGCAGGATACCAAAGTAATAAAGCAATAAAATATGGTGAGATTTGTAAATTTAAATAATTAATTTCGACAAGAAGTATACCTGACAAAAACCCAATTAAATATGCACCTGAGTCACCCAAATATAAATAATTAAAAAAATTCATAATTAATAAAAAAATTATCGGAATAATTAATAATAAAACTTTATTTTGTTCTATATAGATATCACCTTTGAAATTAAGTAATAATAAAGCTAAAAAGATTAGAAGAAAATATCCAAGATTTAAGCCATTCAGTCCATCAATAAAATTAGATCCATTAATTAAAATTACAAAACAAAAAGTTAAAAATAAATGTTTTGAAAAATTGTTTGATATAATGTGATTCAGAAATTCAGATCTTAAATCCTCTAAATTAAGATTTGCAAAATGAAGAAAAACAAAAATAATAAATATTTGAAAAAAAAGTCTTTTCTTAGGTGATTGCAAAAATTTGTATCGGACATGATACCTAAAAAACATATTAAAAAAGAAAAAAGTATTACCAAATTTTCTAATTTTTGATAATTAATTATTATAAAACTTATAAATATTATTCCACCAATTAATGGTACAGTATCTTTTCCAGCAAGTTTTTGGTGTTCACTGTAATGCTTACTAACTAATTTTTTAAAAAATTTTTTAAATAGAAAAAATAATATAAATAATAAAATATAAGACTCAATTATAATCATTAATTTTTCTTTAAAAAATTTACGCCCAAAATAAAAACTCTTAATATTGATTTAATAAAACTTATTTTTTCATAATTATAATAAACTTTAAAAGCATCAGTTAATTTATTAAAATTAGATTTTGAAAGTGAATCAGGAGTATTATGCCACTTCATTAACCTCGATTTAATTCCATAAAATATTACCCCTGTTTTAGCGATTTTTAGCCATAATACGTAATCTTCTTTTGTTTTAAGAGGTGGAAATTCTATCTTTTTTTTCAAAATCCGTTTATTTAGGATTACAGAAGATAAGCCTATGTCACATGAATTTAACAATCTTTTATAGTCAAGATTTTTTGCAACTCTCGTAGAAATTAATTTTCCATTAATATCTACCCTATCATAAGATGTATGTGTTGCTAAATATTTATATCTCTCCATAAAATTGATTTGTTTAATCAACTTATTGTTATTCCATATATCATCACTATCTACGAATGCTACATATTTACCCTTAGACATGTGTATTCCTTTATTTCTAGATAATCCTGCCCCTATGTTTTTTTTATTATAAATTATTTTCAAATTTTTTTTACTTTTAAAAATATTTTTAAAATTATTTGTTAATGATTTTGGATTATCATGAATAATAATTATTTCATATTTGTTAAATGTTTGATTTAAAACTGATTTGACAGTCTTTTTTAAAAGATTTATATTACTGTAAAATGGAATGATTATACTAACAACTATTTTCATTCTTTAATAAAAACTTTTTAAATAATTAAAGTATTTTTTTGTATTATTAGCAATAAGAAATCTATTCAATTTTTGTTTTGCAATACTATTTTTAAGTATTGATTTTTGATAATTTTTTTCACAGTATTCCATTTTAGCTGCCAATTCGATGAAAGATTTTGTTTTTACTAAATACCCACCATTACCATTCAACAATATCTCTTTAGGACCACTTGGGCAATCAGTTGATATACATGGTGTGTCATAATTAATTGCATCTAATAAAACGTTCCCTAGCCCCTCATAGACAGAGCTAAGAACAAAAAATTTTGATCTTTTTATATACGGAAGAGTGTCCTCAACCCATCCTTTAAATATTACATTTTTAGATATTCTTAATTTTTTAGCTAATATCTTTAGTTTACCTTCTAAATTACCATGCCCCAAAATAATTAATTTATATTTATCATTTTCAATTAAAAAAATTTTAAAAGCTTTTAAAAGTGTAACATGGTCTTTCTGTTTCCTTAATCTGCCAATATTTAAGAAATATTTTTCTTTTTTAAATTTTTTCTTATTAATTTTAAGAATATAAGGGTTATAAATTTGCTTAACTTTTTTTTTATTTAAAAAAAAAAATCTCAAACTTTTTGCTGATCCTAATGAATTGGTAATAGCCCCATCACAAAAATTATAGAATATTAATTTTAAGAAAGTTACAATAGATGTAGTGAGTTTATTCTCAGAATTTATAGCCGAATAAATTGGATTTTCAGAATTTCTTATGACTATTTTTTTTTTTTTTAAAATACATATAATAATAGCTGCTATATTACTTTGCATAGAATGAACTAAAGTAGGGTCATTCATATCATATAACAATTTATTTAATGTTAACATTGAATTCAATGAAGAATTAAACCTATTCGGTAAAAATGGAATTTTAAATTTTTTTTTTGTTTTATGAAAAATTATATTTTCATTTTTATTAATATCTTTTAAGAAATTTTCTGAACTTATTACATGTATTAATATATTTTTATCATTATGATTTTTTAACAAATTTAAAAGAATTTTAGTAACACCTCCTCTTTCATATGAAGGGTAAAAAAAAATTAAATTTTTTTTCATGACTTTTTTTTTTTAATAAATACAAAATTTGATAAATGAAATATATTATTTTCAGGTCTATTTTCATCAACTTTTAATAATCCGTTATTAAACGGTAAAATTTTATATACTTCATAATTATTTAATATTTTTTTAAATTGATACAAATTCTC
>Ga0233427_10003617_pt1 | contig 13411 bp, 16 predicted proteins | sample SI_118_April2016_5_FD_179885 | JGI IMG/M metagenome (GOLD analysis project Ga0233427, IMG submission 179885) | Seawater microbial communities from Saanich Inlet, British Columbia, Canada - SI_118_April2016_100_MG | ecosystem: Environmental > Aquatic > Marine > Inlet | place: Canada: British...
GGAAGCAGCACCATTACAGAAACTATCTTTGAAAATCGCTTTATGCACGTTCCTGAACTCAGCCGTATGGGGGCCAACCTCAAACTAGAAGGCAACACAGTGGTGTGTAAAGGGGTAAAATCTTTGTCTGGCGCTAATCTGATGGCTACAGATCTCAGAGCTTCAGCCAGCCTTGTATTGGCTGGTCTGGCTGCTCAAGGGTCCACAACAATCGAGCGTGTCTATCATCTTGACCGTGGTTATGAGATGATAGAAGAAAAATTTAAAATGCTAGGCGCAGACATCGAACGCGTTCAGCACTAGATTAACAAGATAACTAGATTATAAGTATGTTAACGATTGCACTATCGAAAGGTCGAATATTAGACCAAACCCTGCCTCTTCTTGTGAAGGCTGGTATCAGCATCCCTAAGAGTGAGCTGGAGAGTAGAAAATTAATTCTTGATACCAATCTAAGTGACGTTAAAGTGATTGTGATTAGGGCAAGCGATGTTCCTGTATTTGTTCAGCACGGGGCTGCCGATTTTGGTATTGCTGGTAAAGATGTCTTGTTAGAGCATGGTGCAAATGGAATTTTTGAGCTGTTAGATTTAGGCATCTCTAAATGCAGACTTATGGTTGCCTCTAAAAAAGATCAAGACCTCAACAAGAGCACCCTAAAGGTGGCTACAAAGTATGTTAAATCAGCCAAAGAGTATTTCTATAAGCAAGGCAAGCAGGTCGAGGTAATTAAACTTTATGGCGCTATGGAGCTTGCACCGATTGTTGGACTGTCAGACTGTATCGTTGATCTTGTGGACACTGGAAACACTTTAAAAGCTAACAATCTCATTGCACTCGAATTAATTCAGGAGATCAGCTCGAGGCTCATTGTCAACTCAGCTGCATTCAACACGAAACACAAAGCAATCAATCAATGGATTCAAAAAATTGAGCAAAACTTATGATTAGTAAGTTCTCTACCAAGGATCAAAATTTTGATGAATTACTGAGCTCATTAACGGCCAGGGATAAATCATCAAACGATGAGATAGAAAGCACAGTCAAAAAAATTATTAATGATGTCATTCATAAGGGTGACCAATCTGTTTTAGATTACACTCAAAAATTTGACTCTGTTGGTGCTACCTCACTTTCAGAACTCTTGATCTCAAAAGAGAAACTTAAACAGTCCTTTGACAATCTTGATGAGGAGCAAAAAACTGCTCTATCTGTTGCTTCAGATCGCATCAGGTCTTATCACCAAAAGCAGATTCAGGAGTCATGGACCTACACAGAAGATGATGGAAGCGTTTTAGGTCAAAGAGTTATTCCTATAGAGCGCGCTGGGCTCTATGTCCCTGGAGGCAAAGCTGCCTACCCATCCTCTGTATTGATGAACGCTATACCGGCAAAGGTAGCCGGCGTTGAAGAGCTCGTCATGGTCGTTCCAACTCCTAATGGCGTTGTCAATGAGCTCGTTTTAGCGGCCGCTTATGTTGCAAGGGTTGATCTTGTTTTTACAGTTGGAGGCGCTCAAGCGATTGCAGCACTTGCCTATGGCACCGAGACAATTCCCAAGGTAGACAAGATTGTTGGCCCTGGCAACATCTATGTGGCAACTGCAAAAAGACAAGTTTTTGGACAGGTTGGCATTGACATGATTGCTGGCCCCTCAGAAATACTGATTATTTGTGACGGTAAAACGAATCCAGACTGGGTTGCGATGGATCTTTTCTCTCAGGCTGAGCATGACGAGGATGCACAGGCAATCCTGCTTTGTCCAGACAAGGACTTTATAAGTCAGGTTGAAGAGAGTATTAGGAGACTTCTACCTTCAATGGACAGGGAGGAGATTATTAGAACGTCTTTAGAGAACAGAGGTGCTCTCATTTTGACTAAAGACATTGCTGAGGCGATACAAATCTCCAACAGGATAGCACCAGAGCACCTTGAGCTTTCCGTTGAAAACCCTGAAGACATTGTGGATGAAATTAAGCATGCAGGCGCAATCTTTATGGGTAAGTTCTCTTCAGAAGCGCTTGGAGATTATTGTGCTGGAACAAACCATGTCCTTCCAACATCTGGCACTGCAAGATTCTCATCACCGCTTGGAGTCTACGACTTTACAAAAAGGTCCAGCATCATTATGGCTTCGAAAGAGGGCTCCAGAAAACTAGGTAAGACTGCATCAACGCTCGCTTACGGTGAAGGGCTTCAGGCGCACGCACTATCCGCTCTTTATCGAACAGACAAGGAGTGCTAGCCGGGCATGGCTTGGTAGTAACCGTTCTCTTTGATGACCTTAATTGGCCAGTCAAAAAGGTTGGTAAGGTTGGCGTTCGTTAAGAGTTCATCCTTGTTGCCGTCATCGATAATCTCACCCTCTTTTAAAAGAATGACACGGGTTACCTCGGGCGGAATTTCGTGCACGTGATGGGTGACCAAGACCACTTTTTTCCCCATACCGATGAGCTCTCTGATGATTTCAAGGTACTGAAAACAGGTACTTATATCGAGGCCGCTTGTAGGCTCATCGAACACTAGAACGGCGGGGTCGTTGACCAAAGATCTGGCGAGTAAAAACTTTCTTTGCTCTCCAGTCGACATCGTGGAGAACGCCCTGTCTTGGAGTTCAGATATAGATAACAGATCCATCACCTCTTTGGCGCGATTTAACTTCTCGTCTTCGAATGTCTGGTGCTGCCATATTCCGTCACTCGAGTAAAAACCAGAGAGAACGACATACAAACCAATCGCACTCTTGGAGAAACCATACTGAAGGTGCTGAGAGACTACGCCAAGGTTGGCTCTGAGCTCATCAACATTCCACTTATCTTTTTCAAAAATCTTAAGGCTGCTCTTTGGATCCTCAACGATATAAAGTTCCCGATTTAACAGCTTAAGGAGGGTTGTTTTGCCAGAGCCGTTTGGACCTAAAATGACTGTGCTTTGACTCTCGTCTATCGTCAAAGTGAAATTATCAAGGACCTTGTTTCTTCCTTGAAATACCGTTATGTTTTGAAGATCGATAATGTTCATCAATTTCCACTGTTGCATTAAATACAAAGAAGCTGGCTAATCATACCATGAGAATTGGGTTGTCTTGATTTAGCTTTTTTTAAGGCTTAATCGAGGCAACAACTGAGACAAGAACATTCCAGAGAGCATCAATGCGCAACCAATCATGCCTCTGGTTGATAAGTTTTCATCTAATATAAGCCATCCACCAAGAACTGCGAACGCTCCCTCTAAGCCTAATATGATAGCCGCGTGAGAGGACTTAGCGTGCTGCTGAGCAACAACCTGAAGCGTATACCCGACTCCAATCGACATAATGCCAGCATAAATCAGTGGAATCGCTGTGTCCACTATCATCTGCCACGTGATCACTTCAATCGCAATCGCAATAAAGAAACTTAAAACGCCAGAGACAAAGTACTGAATCAAGGATAACTTTAATGGGTCCATTCTCTTGGCAACATAGCCGATCACGAGAACATGCGCAGCAAAAAATACGGCACATATGAGCTGAAGCAGGTCGCCGCGAGCAATACTGAAGTCTTCATTGATACTCAGAAGATATAATCCAATGACCGCAATCAAAGCGCCTAGCCATGTTCCAGAGCCCGTTCTCTGACCAAAAAAGATGCCGATTAGCGGCACAAAAAAGATATAAAGGCCGGTAATAAATCCGGCTTTGCCAGCAGTTGTGTACTGAATTCCAACCTGCTGAAAACTTGAAGCTGTAAAAAGAAATAGACCAGCAACTATGCCAGCAATCCATAACTTTTTAGTCGATGTCTCCTTGTCAGTTGAGACCTTTTTTTTCTTTGACAAATACCAAACTATCGGCAATAAAAAAACTGTACCTATAAAAAACCGGGCCGTATTAAATAAGAATGGGCCCATTGTCTCCATCCCCTCTCGCTGAGCGACAAAGGCAAAACCCCATATCGCTGCTGCAAGAAGCATCAGTAAGTCAGCTCTAATTGCTTGTGATTTCATCATAATTAATTGTTTGATTGTCTTGCGCTATAAATCGAGTGAATAAATAACGTTAAGATTACCACTATTCCTCCAAAAACAGCAGTGCTTGATAACTCTTCCTTGAGTATAAGCCATGCCAATACTGTTCCAATAACAGTTCCCATTGGAAAGAATATCGCCACTTCTGGAGCTGGTATATATCTAGGCGCTATTGTAATCAATGAGAATGAAATTGCAACCAAGACGCTGCTAATAACAATGTAGGTCATGGCTTGCGAAGAAAGGCTTAAGCTGTCAGCAAAGAATAGCCCAACGAAAGTAATAAATAAACCGTTTATTGCCATTGCAGGAACCATGTTCACTTCTTTATATTTTCTTAAAAGGGTAAACGCAAAGCCGCCACTGGTGACAGAGGCTAATGCAAACAAACTCCCTTTTAAATTTAGCCCACTGGTATCACCTGACATCACGATATAGATACCAGAAAACACAATGAGCATTGCGATCCAAGTCAAGAGCCTCGGCTTCTCCCCTAAAAGAATAAATGAAACGAGAGCAACCATGATCGGAGATGCACTAACAATCACGAGTGTTTTAGCTAAGGTGGTATAGTGAATAGCCAAAATAAATGTGGACCCACCAAAGCCTGTTAAACAGCCTACTAATAACCCCTCTTTACCAATACTTTTTATCTGATTCATAGCACTAGAACGATAACTAATCAGCAGAATGATGAGAATGCTGAGTGTTAAAAATAATCCTCTCCAGAATAGAATGGTGAAGCTGTCTGAGCTTGCTAACTTAACCAGGATACCTTCAGGCGTTAAAACCAAGACACCAAAAAATGCGATTAATAGCCCTTTTAAGTGATTCGACATCTAATAGTTCCTAGATATTTTCAATTTTATGAGCTTGATTGGTGCTGTACCAAGAATGCAAAAATAATGTAACTATAACGATTGAACCTCCGATGAGCGCGTTCATAGTTGGCTCCTCCTTGATGACGTACCAAGCAATCAAAGAGCCTAGAACAGTCTCTAGGGGCATAATCATTCCGACTTCAGCAGCAGGCATATATCTTGGCGCTATGGTAATCAAACTAAAGGAGATCGAGAGTATGACGCCCATTGCAATAATGTAAGTCACTACCTCTTTGGGAACCGCTATTGTATTTGCCATAAAGATGGCTATTAATGCTGCTATTAGGCCGCCAATGGCATTGACAGGGACCATATTAATGTCTTTGTATTTTCTGGTAAGAGTAAAGGTAAAACCCATCATGACAGCTGTTATAAGTGCAAAAAAGTCACCTACAAGACTCTTGCCGCCAATACTTCCGCTCATCACAATGTAAATTCCAAAAAAAACAATAATCATTGAAACCCAGGTCACAAGACTTGACTTCTCTCGGAGCAGGACCCAGGCTACAATGGCAATCATGATTGGTCCTGTGCTAATAATAACGAGCGCATTTGCAATCGATGTGTAGACAATAGCAAAGACAAATGTGCCTGTACTGATGCCTGAAAAGAAGCCAATCAATAAGCCACCCTTTCCAATGTTTTTGAATTCTTCTATTGTCTTAGATCGATACTTTAAAAAAACCAGTGTGGAGACTCCGACTGCATATAAAGTTCCTCTCCAGAAAAGAACAGTCCAGCTGTCAACCTCAGGAGACACATCCTCCACCAACCTAATTAAAACTGAGTCAGGACTTAGTATGACTACCGCAAAGATAGTCATCAAAAGTCCTTTTAAGTGATTACTCATGGCAAAAATTTGATCGATTTATAAGAAAAACAATCGACCAAATCGAAACTTTAATTAAAAATTAAAGAATCTTTCTGATTGAAAATTTGCAAATTTGAGTAGTTACGCAAAGCCAAGTATACTCCAAAGATTGCGCCTGACCAGATGAGATCACCAGCAATTGTGTTTTGGAAAAAAGGAATAGCCATCGTGTAACAAAGAACGAGACCATCAAATGTTTTAGCGTACATCGGCGAGAACGCCCAAACTGCAAAATTCGTCGCAACAAAGAAAACACTAGAGCTCACAAGAGCGGCACCAGCGATTCTCAAAACGCCCAGCTTTTTCTGAAGGAAACTCTTAAATACAATTGGGAAGAGGAGTGCCAAGTAAACAACGAACATTGACTTAGAGCCAAACCATCCTGCAGACAAGGTTCCAAACGCAAAGTAATCACAAAGGAGCATTGTTAAGATTACTGCAATGATAGCCATATACCTCTTCACAAAAATGAAGCCTGCAAAGAGTGCAATCGCCGCCATCGGCGTAAAGTTTGGCGGGTGCGGAAGCAGTCTTCCTGCAACACCTAGGGCAATTAAGACTGCCAAAATAACTAAATAACTAAAACTTGAATTAAGTTTATAATCTTGATTGTCCATCATCTCTCTCCATAAAATTTCAAACAATAATATCTTAAAAGTCTTCCATATTCAAGCGAATAAATGTGTCATCTATTAGAATCACATCATGCGCCCCAACCATCGACATTGCGCCATTAACATACAAAGCCCAGTAGCTATTTCCAATTGCTTCAACACCGCTCAAAGACATGATCTGAGGTCCGTAACTTGTATCCTTGACTCCTACAACAACTAACCGCTTAATGGCTTCGTAAGCATTTAAACCCTTTTCAACCATCTTAACAGCCGTCAAATTGATCTTGTCTGCATCCGTCACCACGAGTGTTAACTGGATCGATTCAGGCGCCTCATCTGCATAAGATATGGATGAGAGCATTGAAAAAAGACTTACCAAAAGCAGCGCTAAGATTTTGAGATTTAATTTCATCGGCACGCGAGGCTAAACAATTGGTCGAATTTTATATCAAAAACGACAAACTTCAAGTGGTCTCAGTGAAAATAATTTGATATCTCTAAAATGGAAACTTTTTATTTCCAAAGCCTGGCATCTTCGACATGTCAGGCATCCCACCCTGTCCCTGCATATCACCCATCTGCTGCATCATCTTTCTCATCTTGCCACCCTTCATTTTTTTCATTGTTTTTTGCATTTTTTCAAACTGCTTAAGCAGCTTATTGACGTGCTGAACATCGGTCCCTGAGCCAGCTGCAATTCTTTTTTTGCGGGAACCTTTAATTAAGTTAACGTGGTTTCTTTCTTTGGGCGTCATCGAATTAATGATGGCAATCATTCTGGAGCTCTCAGAGTCTCCTATCACTTGATTTTTAACGCTTTGTGGAATTTGCCCCATGCCAGGGAGTTTATCCATCAAGGCGCCCATTCCGCCCATCTCTTGCATCTGCATCAACTGGTCCCTCATATCATCGAGATCAAATCGGCCTTTTGCCATTTTTTGGACATTTTTTTGTGCCTTCTTGTGGTCAACCTTCTTAGAAATTTCATCGACCAAAGAGAGAACGTCTCCCATTCCGAGAATTCGAGAAACAAGTCTGTCTGGATGAAATGGCTCTAATGCATCCGTTTTCTCACCGACACCCATGAATTTAATTGGCTTCCCAGTAATGTGCCTGACAGAAAGCGCCGCGCCGCCCCTTGCATCACCATCCGTCTTCGTCAGAATGACGCCTGTTAAAGGGAGCTTATCCGAGAACGCTTTTGCAGTATAGGCCGCATCTTGACCTGTCATTGAGTCAACAACGAATAGTGTTTCAATTGGGTTGACCTGCTTTTGGAGTGCTTGGATCTCAGACATCATCTGTTCATCAATCGCAAGCCTACCCGCGGTATCAACTAAGAGGACATCATGAAACTGAGATTGCGCTTGCTTTTTAGCGTTACTGACAATTTTTTCAGGCTTGTCATCAACCGTTGATGGAAAAAAATCCACATCGATTTGCTCTGCAAGCACTTTCAACTGCTCTATCGCAGCTGGCCTATAGACATCCACACTGACAACAAGAACCTTCTTCTTTTGCTCTTCTTTAAGAAACCTAGCTAGCTTTGCAATCGAGGTCGTCTTACCAGAACCCTGAAGACCAGCAACCATAACAACCGCCGGTGGCTGAGTGGAAAGGTTTAAGGATTCGTTTTGACCACCAATTACCTCTGTCAGTTCTGACTCAACTAGCTTAACAAAGGCTTGGGAAGGATTAAGCCCCTCCCCTACTTTGAGACCAACCGCTTTGGTTTGAACGCGCTCAATAAAATACTTAATAACATCTAACGCTACATCTGCCTCAAGAAGCGATCGCCTCACTTCACGAATGGCCTCCTTAATGTTATCTTCAGATAATTTATTTTTACCTTGAAGCGCCTTAAAACTATTGGATAGTCGTTGTGTTAAATTGTCAAACATTGCGTTCTAGTTCATTGAAATATCGTATTATATAATCTTTTGCAAAGACAAAGCTAGAGATGCCTTTACTCCTCACTCTGCCATTTATTGCCTATTTGCTCGCTGGTCTTCTTCTGACCCGTTATTTTATCTTGGACACAGTGACAAGCCAGCACCGCTTAATTGTGAATTTAATACTCCTAGTAGCGGTCTCCTCTCACGGATATATATTGTTTGAGATGTGGCAACATAACGGCGTTTTCTTTGGACTCACAGTGAGTATTTCTTTCGTTGCATGGGTGGTAGCAACCTTATTGTTTCTGACCTCCTTTACAAAACCAATTCATTCTCTGGGTATGATCGTTTACCCACTCAGCGCCGTCGCTGTGATTGTCGCCTTTTTGTTTCCTGGTAACCAGGGAAAATTACTCTCTATATCGATTGCTGCGCATGTTTTTTTATCCATTGGAGCCTACGCCCTGCTTGCTCTTGCGGTCGGCCAATCAATCCTTTTGAGCATCCAAGAGCGCTATTTGCATGAGCATAACTTCAATACGTTTGTAGATAAGCTTCCTGCACTTCAAACTATGGAAGACTTTCTCTACCAAACCCTAAAAATGGGCTTTTTACTGCTGACCCTCTCTTTAATATCGGGTTACTTATATATCTCTGATTTCTTCACACAGCAGCTGACCTACAAAACAATCTTATCAGTTATGGCTTGGATCGGCTTTGCAATAATATTGTTTGGCCATATGGTCTTTGGGTGGAGAGGAAAGCTAATCGTTTTGACAACCCAGGTTGCTTTTGCTGTACTCGTCTTGTCTTATTTTGGAACGAAGTTCTTTATAGAGGTTTTAGTGACATAAAATTTAAATCATGAAAACATATAAATCATTAAAGGGTGAATGCCTCTGTGGTGAGGTGTCATGGCAGCTCACAGGTCCCTATGAATTTTTTGGTATGTGCCAGTGCTCAAGATGCAGAAAGGTTACTGGCGCAGCTTTTGCAACCAATCTATTTGTGAAGGCTGAGCAGTTTCAATGGCTTTCTGGTAAAGAGATGGTGGGTGAGTATGTGATGGAAGAGCCCAATACTTTTGGTAATGCCTTTTGTAAAAATTGTGGCTCAAGGTCGCCGCGTTATTCTCCTGCAAGGGGCTGGATGATGGCGCCGCTAGGAAGCACTATGGAAGCTCCTGAAATCATGCCAACACTCGTCTGCGCAAAAGATCACACTGACTGGTTCAAAAAGCTGGAGGAGATGCTCTAGTCGATATGAAGAACAGCAAGAAAAGCTTCTTGCGGAATATCCACCCTACCAATTGAGCGCATCCGCTTCTTACCTTTCTTCTGCTTCTCAAGTAGCTTTCTTTTTCTTGTGATGTCTCCGCCGTAACACTTAGCGGTCACGTTTTTTCTGAGTGCTTTGACATTAGTTCTAGAGATAATCTTAACACCAATACAGGCCTGAATAGCCACATCGAACATCTGCCTTGGAATAAGCTCTTTCATCTTTTCAGCAATCTCACGGCCTTTATATACCGAGTTATCCCTATGGATAATGAGCGCTAAAGCGTCAACGCCTTCATTATTAATTAGAATATCAAGGCGAATTAAGTCAGAGGTCTGGTAGCGCTCAAATTGGTAGTCCATCGAGGCAAATCCGCGTGAGACTGATTTCAGTTTATCAAAGAAATCGAGAACAACCTCATTCAGAGGCAACTCATAGACAATCGAGACTTGCCTTCCCATGTAGTTGATGCTCTTTTGAACGCCTCTTTTTTCAACGCAGAGACTGATAACAGGTCCAACATACTCACTCGTCACGAGTATGTTTGCTGTAATGATTGGCTCCCTAAACTCAGCAATGGTTTGCGGCGGCGGCAGTTTTGAAGGGCTGTCAATTCTCGAAACATTGCCCTTCGTATCTAAAATTTCATAGATTACAGTCGGCGCAGTCGTGATTAAGTCGAGGTCGTATTCGCGCTCAAGCCTCTCCTGAACAATCTCCATGTGGAGTAGGCCTAAGAAACCAATCCGAAAACCAAACCCGAGCGCATCAGAATTCTCTGGCTCGTACTGAAGGGCGGCATCATTCAGTCTGAGCTTTCCTAGCGCGTCTCTGAATTTTTCATAGTCCTCACCTGAGGTTGGGAATAGGCCCGCAAACACTCTTGGCTGAACCGGTTTAAAGCCTTCCAGAGGCTCCTCAACAGGATTCTTACTACCAGTAATCGTATCGCCTACTGGGGCGCCATCAATGTTCTTGATGCTCGCAATGAGGTAGCCCACCTCACCTGCCTTAAGGCTATCAGTCTTTGTTCTCTTTGGCGTAAAAATGCCAACTTCATCAACCAGATGCTCGTTCTTGTTTGAAAAGATTTTAATTTTGGTTTTGGGCTTTATCTCTCCATCGATGACCCTTATTAAAGAGACGACGCCCAAATAATTATCGAACCATGAATCAATAATAAGGGCTTTTATTGGAGCGTCTAAATTACCCTCTGGGGCAGGAATCTTCTCGACAATCTGCTCTAGGATCTCCTCAATACCGATTCCAGCTTTAGCGCTAGCATGGACCGCGTCATGCGCCTCAACCCCAACAACATCCTCAATCTCATCTACGACCCGCTCTGGCTCAGCTGCAGGAAGGTCAATCTTATTGAGAACGGCCAAAACTTCTAGGCCCTGGTCTATCGCCGTATAGCAATTCGCTACGGTCTGCGCTTCTACGCCCTGAGAAGCATCAACGATCAGTAAAGCGCCCTCACATGCTGAAAGAGATCTTGAAACCTCGTATGAAAAATCTACGTGGCCTGGGGTATCAATAAAGTTGAGCTGATAGGTTTCTCCATCCTTCGAATTGAAGTCGAGCGACACGCTCTGAGACTTAATCGTGATGCCTCTCTCTTTCTCAATATCCATTGAATCAAGGACCTGAGAAGACATCTCTCGATCACTTAGCCCGCCGCAAAATTGAATGAAGCGGTCGGCAATGGTTGACTTGCCGTGATCGATGTGCGCAATGATAGAAAAATTTCGGATTTTTTGCATATCAATGATAAAATGACTGCTTTTATTAAAACCATGAGATTATATCGTATATGAATAAAGTAAACCCTACTACATGTGTTGCAACAAGTGATCTAAATGTAAACATTCCTGACGACCAAGGAAGAAATATTGTTCTTTACTTTTATCCGAAGGATGACACCCCGGGTTGCACCATTGAAGGCAACGACTTTACTAGGCTTAATGATGACTTTACTGAGAACAATTCAGTAATCTATGGCGTCTCTAGAGACTCCATTAAGTCGCATGAAAAATTCATCAACAAGTTTAACTACACAATCGATTTAATCTCAGATGAGGACGAATCTTTGTGTAAGCAGTTTGATGTCTTAAAGCTCAAAAAAATGTACGGTAAAGAGCATATCGGTATCGTCAGATCTACTTTTGTTATTAGCCCAGATGGAGACATCCTGAAGCAGTGGGACAAAGTCAAGGTGGACGGTCACGCTGAAGAAGTACTCAACTTTATAAAGGAACTATGAGCGCAAACGTTGACCACGCAGAGGTAAATAAATTTGCTGCTCTAGCGGCGCGCTGGTGGGATAGAAATTCAGAGTTTAAACCGCTCCACGACATTAATCCACTTCGCCTTAACTATATCAAAGAGCAGTGCGGCGGCACGCTCGAGGGAAAGCGCATCCTGGATGTTGGGTGTGGCGGTGGAATACTGAGTGAGTCGTTAGCACTTGAGGGAGCCACCGTCATTGGAATTGATCTCGCTGAGGCTGGACTTGAAGTGGCCAAACTTCACCTTCTCGAGTCTGGCCTGGATATTGATTACCAATCCATATCAGCTGAAGATTTAGCTGAAAAAGAAACCGAATCTTTTGATGTCATCGCTTGCCTTGAGATGCTAGAGCATGTTCCTGACCCGTCACTTGTGATCAAGGCCTGCTCTAAATTAGTAAAGCCTAATGGAAAAGTTTTCTTCTCAACGATTAATAGAAACCCGAAGGCGTACTTCTTTGCAATCGTTGGCGCTGAATACGTCCTGAATCTTCTCCCGAAAGGGACCCACAACTATGAGAAATTTATTCGTCCAAGTGAGATAGATGGGTGGGCTAGATCATCTGAACTGTCAATCAGCTCTATGATTGGAATGACTTACAATCCAATTACAAAGAAATATAAGCTGGGTGATGATGTCAGTGTGAATTATATGACTCAGTACCAAAAAAAATAAATCTAAGTTATTTTAGATTTAGCCGCAAGAATGCATCCTTCAGTTCCCGCACCAACGATGGCATAATCATAACTGTCCATAAAACTAACACTCAATATTCATTAAGCATTATTTTTATTGAAATATAATTTAGTCATGAAAATTGACTTAAAGAATGGAATAGAAACTCACCGCTATGCGTCCGGACAGAAGCTATCCGAAGGCCTCTGGATGAATGGGAATAAGGAAGGTGTCTGGACGGAGTGGTATGAAAACGGTCAGATAAAAAGTCAGGAGTCATACAAAGAAAATGTATGGCACGGAAAGCACAATTACTGGTACGAGAGCGGACAAAAGATGAAAGAGAGTATAGATATAGATGGCCTATACGAAGGTGCTTGGCTCACTTGGTATGAGAACGGTCAGAAATGGGAAGAAGGTAACTACTTCAAAGAGATGAAAGTAGGCCTCTGGACAAAGTGGGATGAGAATGGTCAGATCATCTCCCAAGAAAACTATAAGGACGGAAAGCTAATCTAAATTCATAAAATGAATATCAATAAAAACTTTGTCATTTGGATTCTTTTTAATGTCTTAGCAAGTGTTATTTTTCTGGCTTTTGTGCATAGCTAATGGTTTGGCTTATATCAATATTTGACTCCATCATCACATCCGTATTCAGTTTTTTCCTATGGATAGTCATGATCTGGACGCTCACGATGTCCTCTATGTTTGGAACTGAAAATGGACGGCAACTTTATTGTGACAGTGCTGATGTAGGGGTTGAACTCTGTAAAAAGAAAGAATGGAGCATAGTCACTTGATGAGAGATGGGGAACATACACAGAAGCTTTTCAACGATATGACGCAGGTGACCACTTATAAAGGTGGCAAGAAGCATGGTAAGGAAACTTATTGGTA